>Ga0078972_1001555_pt1 | contig 84943 bp, 53 predicted proteins | sample YelNatPaOPGAMG01_FD_67568 | JGI IMG/M metagenome (GOLD analysis project Ga0078972, IMG submission 67568) | Hot spring thermophilic microbial communities from Obsidian Pool, Yellowstone National Park, USA - OP-RAMG-01 (SPADES assembly) (version 2) | ecosystem: Environmental > Aquatic > Thermal...
CCCTTTTCAGATGCTTACGCATCCGAAAAGCGTTTACGGAAAAAAGAATAGAACCTAACTAGGATGCACTTTCGGGATATGCGAAGCATATCCCTTGGTAGGGAACTTGGGGCGAAAGCCCAGGTAGGTACCTTAGGGCGATAGCCCAGACCGTAAGGGGACGGATAGTCCCCTCGCCCGAACCACCCTTTTTCAGGTTCGCTTCGCTCACCCGAAAAAGCGTGCACGGAAAAAGAAAACCTAAACAGGATGTACATGCGGGGTGTGCGTCAGCACACCACTTGGTAGGTACCGTAGGGCGAAAGCCCCGGGCGATAGCCCTGGGGGTTGGAAGGGGGCTATGCCCCATCCTGGCGAAGCCACGGGGGTTCGGGAGGGGGTGGAACCCCATCCTGGCATATCCCTTGGTAGGGAACTTGGGGCGGTAGCCCAGGTGGGTACCGTAGGGCGAAAGCCCCAAGGGAAGCAACATCCTCGAATACCAGAGGTTTTTCATGGCCGACACAGCACAAGGATAAAAAAAGTTATATATTCCATCGCCATTTGTATCCATGGTGAACTATGACTGGGGATATCGATTCAGCAATCGAAGAGTACCTGAGAATGATGTTTGGAGATATGGTTCGAGCTACAATCAAAATGCAGAAAAAGAAACTCGGACTTAATGGTAAGAGCGAACTCACACGAGATGAATATCTCAAGCTGGCTGAAGAAATAAGAAAAGTATGTACTGGAATGAGTGGCGAAGAATTCGCAAAAAAAATCCATGAGGGATTGATTAAAATAATCGAGCAAAAACTGAACCGAGCGTCGTAATAAAAAAGGTGATGCGAATGGATCGACTTCCGATGTATGTAAAAGGTTTAGACGAAAAGATGGAAGGTGGAATACCCCTCGGGCATGTAGTACTTGTGTGCGGTGTCGCTGGGAGTATGAAAACGCTTCTTGTGCTTCACACACTCTATGAGAATGTGAAGCGCGGAAATGGTCGAGTGCTGTATGTATCACTCGAAGAAAAAAGAAATCTCATTATAAAGCGTGCGAGTAAGGTGGGTATGAAGCTTGACGAAATTGAGGATAAATTTGCGATAATCGACCTTGGTTATCTCAGAAAACAGTTGAAGGAGTTTCCGAGTGAGAAGGTTGACTGGCTGGAATCTTTGATAAGTCAGATAAAAACCTTTAAAGAAGATATTGGCTTTGATTATCTTGCACTTGATTCCCTCAATGCGCTCTATGCAATTTCAGAGATGAAAAATCCCAGAGACCAGCTGTTCTATTTCTTTGAGACATTGCGGGACATGGGTCTCACTGCGTTCTTAATTACTGAAATGCAGAATGAGAAATCCGAGTTTGGGCAGTATGGTGTTGAGGAATTTCTGGCAGACGGAATTATTCATACAGACCTTCGAAGAATAAACTCAGTAATGAACTTGTTCCTTGGCGTGGTGAAAATGCGAGAAACAAAGCATGATAGAAAGTACTATCCACTGGTTATTACCCCGAATTTTGAATTCGAGATTGTAGCAAAGTAATCTTATGAAATGTTTTCCATACACCCCACGAAAAACTCAGTTGAAAATTGCAGACACGGTAGAGAAGGCACTCAGTTCGAGACAGCATGTACTTATAGATTCACCTACTGGTAGTGGCAAGACCGTGGCAGTACTCGTTCCATGTGTAGAGTATGCAGTTAGAACCGGGAAAAAGATACTTTATCTCACAAAAACAAATACCCAGCAACAACAGGTGTATAAGGAATTAAAAAAAATTCGTGAAAAAATCGAGTTTACAGCAATGGGAATTCAGGGAAGAGCAAATCTGTGTGTACTTTTCAAGGATTTTGAGAATGCGAACAGCGAGGAACTTGCAAAGCTTTGCAGGGACAGGAAGAAGAGCACAATGAAACACACTGGCACGGTAAAAGAATGTAATGAGATATACCTTATTGATGAAGATAACAGTAAGATTTTAGAGTTATCTGAAGGTTGCCCCTACTTTGCAAATTTGCTCTCTTTGAATGAGGAATTTGAAGATTATTTTTTGCACAATGTGTGTGATATCACGGATGTACTGGCATTTGCAGATAAACACCACATATGCCCTTACGAGTTTATTAAAGCCCATCTTCGTTATGCGGACATTATTGTGGCTCCGTATGCATATTTCTTTGTGAAGCCCATAAGAAAGGCATTGCTTACATGGTGGAACACGACAATTGAGAATTTAGTTGTAATTCTGGACGAGGCGCATAATTTGCAGGATTATTGCAGGGAGCTGGAAAGCGCAAGTTTGAGCTTGTACACAGTGCATGCAGCGATGCATGAGGTAGAGGAATGCAATAACCCTGTGCTTGGCAATTTCATAAGTGCCAGAGATTTTCTTATTAGTATCGAGCACATGGTGGAAGAATGTGTTAAAGAATTTGTGAAGGATGATGAAGACAGCTTTGTCCCTCCGGATTACCTCGAAACATATTTACTTTCAAACCTCAAAACCGACTCAACGCATCTCAATGCAGTTATCATGGACCTGCTTCAAGCTGGCGAGATATACTCCGAGAAAAAAAGAATGGAAGGTAAATTGCCAAGGTCTTACATGCGTGCAGTATCGAATTTCCTGGTTGCGTGGTTTTCCATCGGAGGCACTGAGTACACTAAAATAGTATCTGGTGGTGAAAACCCAGAAATTGTGGCATTCTGTCTTGATGCAACTATTGCGGCACTCCCACTTTGCTCAGTTCATGCCGGGATACACATGTCGGGTACGCTTTCACCCCTTGACGAATACAGAGATAGCCTTGGACTGGATAAAAATAGAACCGTGTTTCTTGAACTTCCCTCACCGTTTGCACCTGAAAATCTACAGATTGTGTACGAAACTACGGTAACTACAAGATACGAGGAGATTTATGCATTTCCGGAAATTTTTGACTTGATTGAGCACGAAATAGTAAGGATATGCAATTCCATACAGCGAAACATTATTGTGTTTTTTCCAAGTTTTAAGATTCTACAGATATTTGTTAACCGTGGAATTGAGAACAGAATTGATAAGGATGTTTATGTGGAGGCACAGGGGATGAACTCAATTGAGATGGGGAAAATAATCGAAAATTTTCGTGATTGCTCCAGACCGAAAGTGATGCTTGCGGTAATCGGTGGGAGGTTGAGTGAGGGTATAGATTTCCCGGATAAGCAACTGGAGTTGATTGTGATTGTAGGCATCCCGTATCCCAAACCCTCTGCAAGACAGAAAGCACTTCAGTTCTACTATGACATGAAGTTTCGTAAGGGATGGGAGTATGCGGTGCAGGCGCCTGCCGCGAGAAAGATGCGACAGGCAATAGGGAGGTTGATTCGTAATGAAAACGACAGAGGTATGACAATAATTCTCGATAAGCGGGCTAAACAATTTTCTGAGTATCTCGAGCACCTGAATCAAACAGATGATGTAATTGCAGACATAAAGAGGTTTTTTGGCGATTAAACTCCCAGTTTTGCAATGCGTTCCAGCGTTCTCATTTTCGCCCTTGTTGTTTCAAGTGCCAGTTTTGCCTCAACATAGAGTTTCTTGTCAATTCTACTCTTTACCTTCTCAACCGCAGAAAGCACATCAGACACATCAACACCCTGTGCCTTAAACTCCTCAATTTTCTTCATTATGTTTGTGTATTCATCCTGGAGATAGTTTCTGCATAATGTATCTACATTCTCTTCAACCTTTGCAAAGAGTTTCTTTGCACCTAAATAGTCCTTCTGTTTCAATGTGTCACTCGCAACTGAGAACATTGCCTTTGTGTTGGTGATATCAACACCCAGTTCAGCTGCTATTTCGATTTTTTGATTAACTGCATTCATAATGTCAGTCATGTGGGTTTCAATCTTTGATATAATATATTTTCTGGTCTCAACAACATTCTGGTATGCCTCCCTGAATTTCTTGTCTTTTACGAGTGTCTCGATTTCTTTGAATTTTGCATCCGTCTCACTGAGGTCCACATCTACCCTGGACCCTATATCGTATGTTAACCTTGCCACATTGACAGAGTCATTTATGTGTCTCGTGAGAATTTTTGCAAGCGTATCTTCAGTATCACGGAGTATACGGTGGGCAGCTGGATAATCTTTTTCAGTGTATTTTGCTACTGCGCTGGCAAACATGTCCTTTACCTTCAGAACACCTGCACCTATGCTTTCAGCATACTTTGTTTCATTCTGGATTTGCTGGATTTGCTCTTTAACAAATGTGTCAAGCATACTTCTTATCTTCTCCTGTGCATTATTTGTTACATTTACTACATCGATGTACTGCTTGTTTCTTAGTAAAGCCCATGTGCTCTCGACTTCCTTCTTTATCTCCAGTGCCTTCACACCGATGGATTCGCCCAGGTCTATTAACTTCGCAGTATTCATTATCTGGTTTTCACAGTATGAATGCAGTAAATCTGTGACTCGCTTCATCAGTTCCAGACATCGCTTATTTGCGTTTTTGAAATTTTTCGTCCCGATGTTACTCATTATTTCGTTAATTAAATCCTGTGCACCTTCGACAGGCACACCAAGCTTTTTTGAAATTTCGAGCAACTCATTCAATGAGTTCATTTTTTCCTGCATTTTGTTTTGTGCAAGATGCAATCCAGTTTCATACACTTTTAATATGTTCTCTCTAGCATCTTTGTATCGCTGCTGGGTTATAAGATTCCTTGAATTATCCAGTTCCGCATAAAGTTCTTCGCTGACAACAGCATCTATACTCTTTGCATCTGCGAGAATATTTTCCGCGTCCTTCAACAGTGCAGACAGATATTCACTGGAGTTCTTTACGATTATTTGTCTGGCATTTTTTATTCTTGAGTATGCTTCCTTGAAGTTCATTTCGTGTAATTTTTTCAGGCTTTCATCAATTTCAACCTTAGCACTGGCTAACTCAGGAATACCTATAGACACACACAAATTATACAATGCTGTTTCATTTGAGATCTCAGAATTAATGAATTTAACAATGCTGTTTACTAAATACGCCTTGGTCTCTATTGCTTGATTGTGGGCTTCCTGATATTTCTCCTTTTGCTCCAGTTCCCTTGCATTTTTCAAAATTTCGCGTTGTCTGGTAGTGTCTATCCCGAATTCCTTTGCCATTTCCAGAATTTCTTCAGCACCGGCAATTCCGTTTAGAACTTTTTCAGAAACAATCTTTCTTACTTTTGTAAATGTTGTATCAATGTGCTTCTTTGCCCCTGTAAATTCTTTGTTCACCACCATCTCCTTCGCCTTCAACACATCTTTTTTCGCCTGTATCAGGTTACACCCGATGTTTTCACCAACATTTATGAGCGCCTCCAGCTTTGATATCTCAACACCGAGGCTTGTGGTTGCAACACCAATGAATCTGGAGGTGGCCTGTGATAGATATGCCTGTGCCTCCTTGAAACTGTTGATAAGGAGCGATTTAGTGGCATTCTGAAGATATTGTTCAACATCTGAAATATCTATCTTCATCTCCTTTCCTACCTCAATGCTGGCATTCATTGTCTCAATTCTCTGTTTTAACTCACCTTTTATCGTCTGCGTCATATCATCCTTTGCCGCTGTAAGTGACCTGATCGCATCCAGAAGTTTGCCGTTATTGAAAAGTTCTTTACCATTGCTGAATAGTGTGAATGCCCGCTCGATGTTTATTTTCATCTCACCAGCATCCCTGACAAGAGATTCGATGGCATCAATCAGTTCTTTCTCGAAGTTTATTACATCCTGTTCGAGTGTTTTTCGAGCGTGTGTAATGGATTCAAATGCCAGTGAGTAGTTCCTGTCATGAAGTTTCTTTTTCGCATCTTCAAGGATTTTTTCAGGTATAGAAGTGTCAACTTTGAACTGTGCATATTCTCGAATGTCACCAGAAATATTAGAAATGTCCAGTTCCGCTTTCTCAGTGAGTATTTGTTCGAGTCGGTTTATGCATTCCTTTGTTATTCTAAGCGCACTGGAATACTTTTTATTCTGAAAATCGGACTGTGCATTATTGAATTCCGTGGGTATATCGCCCAGGGGACACTTGTAGTTATGCCCGATCGCAAGGAGCGAGGATAGTTTTTGCAATTCGTCTTTGATCGTATCCTCAATTAAGGATATGAGCGCTCTATGGTAGGTGTCAATTATGTCATTAACGGTTATGTAATCACCCATACCGACATATTTCTTTACTTCTGCCCAGAGTTTATTCTCATCTTTTGGTACAAGCCCCATTGTCTTAGCGGTATTTATTGTATTTTTTAGCATTGCAACACTTTTGTCAAAGTTTTCTTCGAGTATCGGCGAGATGCTGTTCAGATACCTGACGATGAGGAATTTGGCTTCAGAATACTTCTGCGCATTCAATCTCTCCCTTGCCTTATGAAGCAGATGCACATGCATAGAAACATCAATTCCCGCCGCCTTCAATCTTTCACTTTTTTCTATGTTACTGGCGATTTCGCCTGCAATCTGATTCTTTATGATTTCTGGGATCAGTGATTTAACCTTTGCAATAATTGAATATGCGCCCATTATATCCAGGTATTTCATCTTCATCCTTGCAGTTTCAATATGGGCTCGTGCTTCGCTGAAGTCAATGTTTAAGTCAGATGCCAGATCCATCTCATCAATACACTCCGTGATCATCCTCGTAAGCTTTTCGTTTAGTTTATCGCTAAGTTCTTTTCGATAACTCAGTATTTTTGCAAGTGCCTCCGCAAACTTACCTTCGCTGACAGTATTCTTTACCCCAGCGAGATTCTGCTTGTATTTAGACACATCTGCGCATCCCAACTCTTCTGCTATTTCTAAGTCCTTCGTAAATGCTTCAAGCTCCCGGTTCGTGTTCTCGACCAGCATCTTATCAAAATATGTAACCGCATTCTCAAAGAGTTCAATCGATTCTATATACTTACCTGTACTACCCTTCTCGACTGCGTCCATAATCTCAGCTTCAACCTTAGAGGTATCAAGACCTACTTCCTTAATTTTACTTATCTGAACAAGCTTGTTTTTCATCAATGGAATTATTTTGTTTTCGATGTTATTTCTTATTGTGTTCTCCAGTTCATTAACCATACTGTACGCCTTTCTGTACTCCTTTACAATCATCAGGTCATTTACTTTTCTTAAATTCTCATTAAGCGATTCAAGTTCTGGATTTACCTTTACAATAGAGGCGATGAGTGCTCTCCACTTTGAAATTTCAGAAGATACTTTCGTTTCTACGCGTTCAACAATCATTGATTCACATTCTATCAGTGTTGCCATCGTTTCTACGAATTTATTTGATTGCATCTGCTGTTCTGCGGTCTTAAGGAGTTCTTCCACATTTGGGATGGTCAGCCCTGCACCAGAGAAAAACTGGTACAATTCGTTGATATCATTCCATTGAAGTTTTACTTTCTCCCGTGAAGCTTCGATTGCATCCTCTTCGATATTCTTGAGTTCACGCAGTGCATCCAGCACATTTGGTGATTTCTGTGCGGACAGAAGCCTGTTTTTTAAATTTACTACTATTCCGGTATCTACACCTAATCTCTCAGCCAGGTCAATTGTGGCAATTACATCGTTAACCTTCGATTTCAGGTAGGTTGCCATACTCTCTTCGCCGAGTTTTTTTGTCTCTTTTATTGCATAATATGTGTCAATTACCATATTTTCGTTGAGAAATCTCTCAGCTCTTGCCACACCCTCTCTGAATTTTGACACATCTATCCCGATTCTTTCACAGTCACTGATAAATATTTTATAATCCTCAATTTCTTTGGATGTGTGCTCTCTTACCGCATTCATTGTTTTCTCAATTGCACTTTTTCCGAGCTGGTATGCTTCGACATATTTTTTCTGCGAGAGCGAAAGAGAGGCATTGTTGAGGATTATGGCTACGGAGAGTATATCTGGCCCTATTGCTTTAAAGCGTTCTATGAAACTCTGGGCTTCGTTTATCACCGCCGTGATTTTTCCTTCTATCTGCGATACTACATGCACTCTAAGTTGTTCTGCAATCTGATATGCCTCACTGTACTTTTTGTTGTTGACTAGTTCCCTGACATACTTTGCGCTTTCTATAAAGTTATCCGCCGGGCCAATCAACTCGGTGCATGTTTGAATGTACTTTTCCGTCTCTTCAATTAAGTTTATTATACGCTGTGCATACCTTTCGTCCGCCTCAGCGATTATTTCTTCATATTTTTCTATTGCATCGAAGTACCGGCTACCTGAAATAAAAACTTCTATCTCAGGACTTCTGTCAGCAATATCCACACCAATCTTTCTTAAATCCGCAAGGTAATTTTTTGTTGTCTGGAGCAACTCCTTTGCCTTTGCACTCGCAATTTTGTCCAGCATTTTATTTGCATTTTCTCGATGCTCCTTGACCTCGATATAATCTCGTTTTTCGATATTTTCAGATATGTTCTTTAATTCAAGTTCCACAGGTGCGGTCTGGCATCCATACTTTTTCAATGTGTTAACCTTCTTCTGGATTTCATCAGATTGCTTTAACGCTGCATCCTTAACACTTATTTCCATATCGTTGAGCGCGTTCTTTATTATTGTGGCACCTTCAATTGGGTTGCCCGCCTCAAAGGCGTTTTTAGCCATCTGTCGGATTTCCACATAGTTAGCGCCATCAATACCAAACATTGCGAGAATGTCCAGCCATTTAGCAAATGTCTCTAGATTATTTTTAAATGTTTCATTTACAACTTCTATCAATTTCAGTTGAGCATCCTTAGCAATTTTTACAATCCCATCGTAATTTCTCGCATTTACAAATGATTGGGCTGTGAAGTACATTCTTTCAAACACCGTGGTATCTGCACCAATCTGAGTGGCTTTTTCCACCGTACTTCTGATTTCTCTCAGCAATTTTGTGCTGTTCTCCTCAAGAATTTCTTCAACTTCCTTTTTGAGTTTTACTGCGATGGATTGCGCACCCATATAATCCTTGCTTTCCAGTTTCTTTGTCGCTTCTGTCAGGGCATTTGAGTATTCCGTCTCGGGAATCCCGAGGAGTTTAACCATCTCGATCTGTGGTCCTATTAAAGCAATTTCGTCAGATATGTATTTTGTCACCGCATTTTCGGATATCGTCAGGGCCTTGCTCACAAGATTTCTCGCCTGGACATACATCTTAGAGGCAAACCTGATTTTTCCCTTGTTGAGCAACTCCTTTGGCTGGGAGACATCAATTCCCAGTCCAAGTGCAAATTCCGTTATAAGGTCACACTGGTTTATGAGATTGATGAGTGTGTCTTCCATTGTTTTTGTAATTTCACTTTTTAATTTTTCATAAACTTTTGCTGCATTTTCGATGTCATTGTTTCTCTGCAATTCTCTTGCCTTATTGTGTGCCTCAAGAATTGTAGTTATATCTATCTCAAGTTTTTTCATCGTCTCGCATGCCGCAGTAATTTCGTCATCTATATTTTTAAGATAGCCGGTAATTTCCCTATTACCTTGCTCAATTATGTATGCCAGATTTTCAAATGCTCTTGCATATTCTTCTTTTGTAAGTGCTTCTTTTGCCTCCAGATAACGCGTTTCGTAATTGTGATATGGGATGCTCAGCACCTTCATAAGGTCGATTATTTTGTTTGCATCAGACATCTTTTGCTCTATATTCTGGGCAATAACTTTCTGCAGTTCTTCATTAATTTCCTTCAATATACGGTTTGCCAGCATTACCTCGTCAGCATTTAAATGGTCCCTGCATTTTGCAATCTTATCTTTGAACAGCTGCTGCTTTTCCGTGCTATCAATCATATAAAGAATCTTTTCAAATTCAACTGCCAGTTTTGAGATTCTTATTTTTATTTCTTGAATTACAGATTGCTGAAATGTAAGAATGTTCTGTATATCTATCACTTCAAATCGTTCCTTTGCAAACTGTGCTTCAATGTACTCCTGTGTTTTTTCCCATTCCAGCTTAACATTCCCATACTCTTTTTTCAGTTCATCGAATTTGGTGAGATTCTCACGGTTTTTTGTATGTAGCCAGTTCTTTAGCATCGCACGGAGTTCATGGTCTATCTCGAATACATCTATCGATGGTGCGTTCATTTTTTCCTCAAGCAGTTTTATTTTTTCGAAAAGCTGGGGGAAGGTTGTATGTTTCTCTATTAGCGTTAGAATCGTTTCCCAGTATTCTGCAAAGCCCCTGATTTTGTCAAGCAACATACGGTCTATGGCTTCTTTTGCAGACAATGCTGCACTCCTTGCTTTTGGTAGGTCGTTCTGTGCGAGTTTTTCCTGTGCAACTTCCTGCATGAACTTTAGCTTTGAAACATCTTCACCATGCTCTTCCAGTAATTTAATCTTTGTATTATTGTCTTTAATAATTTCTGCTATTCTGGTTCTCGACAATTCTTGAATTTTATTTCTGAGTTTTGTTGCCTCGGCGAGTGCGTTCTTCCAGTTATTTGCGTCGATATAACTCTGTATAGCTGTTACCTGCTCTGCAAGTTTTGTAGTATCAAATCCCATTTCTTTGAGAACTGTTAAACCCTCGTGGATACTGGTCTGTATTCCTGCCAGATATGTTTTTATGCTGTTCACATAATCCCTGTGGATCGGGGAAATTAATTCGAGTGCCTCGAGATACCTTGATTGCTCAATCATTTCCCTGGCAGATGCTATGTTTTGCATATCTCCCTTCCACTCAATACCATACTCCTTTCCTGTATCGAGCATACCTGCAAGTTCTTCAAGTGTCTTCTTTGCTTCGTTTGTTATCTTATTATTTCCGTAGAACAACAGTGTACATAGTTCAATGATTGCTTCATACATTCGGTTTGTGCTGTAAAGGGTTCGTGCCTTCTCAAGGTTTTGTCTGAGTTGCTCCTCAAGACCATATCTTTCAAGATAGGAAACTGTTTCCTCTGTATTTCTATACAACTCGTTCCAGCGGGCTGCAAGGATATCTGTTGCTTCATCTATGACCGAATATAACATATCTATTGCTTCCATGAGTTTCTTGTTATCAATAAGTGTGTCGACTGGTTTTACCTTTTCCAGTATTTCTGTGGTATCAACATCCACTTTATGAAGCGCATAAACAACCATATTCAGTGTTTCTTTCATTTCACGGATGGCACTTTCAAATGCACCAATGAGTGTTTCATGTGCTTCTGTTATTTTCTCGTGTGCTCTGACCAGGTCTTTTCTCCCGATAAGTGTTTCTGCGTCGTTTATACACACCTGCGCAGACCCAACATCTATATTTTTCTCAATCGCAAAGTTTACCAGGGATTTAACACCATTCACTTCCTTTCTCACAAAATCGGTGAGTGCATTTGCCATCTTTTTCTTAACTTCTTCCAGCGCTGCATTTGCTTCTTCAAATTTTTTCTGATTTTCCATTTCTTCTATCTTTGCCAGGTCTTCTTTTATAAATGCCACATCAAATCCGATACTCTCTGCAATCTGTATTCCTGACATGATTTTTTCAGTTTTGTCTTTAATGAATGCCCTGATCTGGTTTGTAAGATTTCCTTCGATTGCAACCGTGTTTTCGTAAATCGCTTTAGCATTCTCCAGTGTGAGATTTTTCAGGAGGGCACCAATTTCTTTTGAACTCAACGCACTTAAACCAAACGACCGTGCAGTATCGTTGAGCGGTCGAATAACTTCCCGCACATACCGTCTGATAAACGAGAGCACATTGTCTTCGATAGATGAAATAAATTGCCTGTGGAGCTCATATGCCTCTGCCCATTGTTCTTGACTTATCATTTTTAAATATTCTTCAAGAAGAGCACGCTCTTTTGAAATATCTATGTCAGGTATGACCTGGTCTAGTTTCTTCTGTGCCTCATCAGTCATATTATCAAATTTTTTTCTTAGCATTTCATTAAATGTTCTTCGAATTTCCTGTATTTTATTGATACATGCTTCTGCATCTGCATAACCAGTACACCGTGGAATTTCAGGAGCATATTCAATTCCCATTGACTTCAGGAGGGGTGTAACCTTATGAATTTCATCCATTTTCCTTCCAATAAGTGTGTTCATGTCCTCTACGAAGAGATTTTCCAGCATTGTCACTTCATGTATGAGCTTAATCGCATCTTCACTCGCTTTTCTTTTCTTTAAATCTTCAATTTTCAGCACATACTTGCTTTCTGGCAATTCTCCCAGTAATTTTTCATACTTTTCTGCATCACTCAGCTTCTTTTCGACTTCTACCAGAACAACCGCATTTAAACCCTCTATTGCATTTTTGTAGTGCATTTTTGCATTTGCAAAATTTTCCTTTGCAAGTTCATGTTCTGCAATTGAGAGCAGACGCCTGACACCAGGTACTTCTATCCCCATCTTTTCTGCAACTTCAATCTTTTTTTCCACTTCAATTCGCATGTTTTCAATTATGTTATTTCGTATACTCTGAAACTCACCCTTGAGTTTATCAAGTACTTCCTTAGCCCCTGTATAATTTTTACTGGCAATTTGTTGTTTTGCGTTCTCAACCTGTAATTTATAGTTTTCAATTACTTCCTGGGATAGCCCTGTCTCCGTAGTGATAAATGTTTCTATCTCGGAAATTAGCGTATTTAGCCTTGTTTCCATAGCACTGAATATATAGCTCTTAGCCAGCAGGACATTGTCAAACGCTTCTGCATACTTTTTTTCTTTCCAGAACTTTTCCGCATCAACAACAAGATTTTGTGCATCCTCCACCGAAACTCCGAAACCTGCGGCTTCTTCCAGTTTTGATTTAATATACTCAAGGTGCGTGCGGAAGTATGTTTCTGTGCTGTCAAAATAGTTCTGTGTGTCCTTAAAGAGTGTGTCAAATTCAAGCAATGCCTGGGAACCCTCGGTGAGATAGGACTGCAGAGCATAGCAGTATGATGTAGCAAGACCCAGTGCCTCTTCGTATCTTCGTTCCTCCATCAGAATTGCAATCTTTTTTCTCGTATCCAGATAAGGTACTTCTTCTCGCCTTTCATAAAATATCTCGACTACGCCTTCTATCTTTTTTTCTTCGTTTTTGATCTGGTTGTAGTAATGCTCTGCCTGCTTTGCATCTGCTTGCAGTTCCCCGCATTGCCTGATAACCTCTTTGTAGTCCCCGGCATCCATAAGCTGTTTCAGAATAGCGATGTTCTTTGAGATGTCGTCTTTAATGTATTCTGGTAATTCTGCTGAAAATTTTTTAAGGTCTTCAATCACGCTTTTAGCTTTTTCATATTCCTCAATCAAAACCGTTTCTGATTTAAGCAATACTTCAGACAAAGAATATGCCTCATCAAAATTTCCGTTATTGAGATGCTGTTCGACTTCGGTGAGCTTCTGTGCAATCTTTTCATGTCCAGCAATTGAATTTTCAGACATGTAACTATATTTTTTCATACAGTTATTGTACATTTCACGGGCTTCGGATTCACTCACCGCCCCCTTTTTCTCAGCTTTTTCTACTCTGGTAACGCCTGCTTTTTCAATGAGCGTTATTAACTTATTTCCTTCGAGCACAACCTTACTGTAATCTTTCTTCTCGTATTTTTTATAAATATTTTCATAAACTTTTTCAATTTTTTCTAAATTTTTTATTTTTTTCTCTCGTGCAAGGGAAAGTAGTTCCTCGAGTTTGGAGATTATTTTTTTTGCATTTTCTATATCTTCTTGAGTGGCATCTCCCGCACCTTCCTCTCGAGCCATAAAGATTAAGAGCCCAAGCATCCATAGTTTTGACATCATTTCACCTGTTCCCGTGCAAGATATACACTTTCTAAATTTAATCTTTCCGTAAGTCCTAAATGAAATTTATATATGTCCTGCGTAATTCCTGAGTGGTGATATGCATGGAAATACAAAAAGTTGTGGTGGTCGGCGCAGGGACTATGGGTGCAGGCATTGCACAGGTATTTGCAATGAAGGGATTTGAAGTAATTCTCAGAGATTTAGACGAAAAATTTGTAAAAAATGGCCTGACAAATATTGAAAAAAGTCTCAACAAATTCGTTGAAAAGGGGAAAATTACGGAGGAGGAGAAAAACAGGATTCTGGAGAGGATAAAAACTACAGTCAAACTCTCAGATTGTGGGGAAGGCGATATTGTAATAGAGGCGATTGTTGAGAACGCTGATTTGAAGAAAAATCTTTTCAGGGAGCTAAACACACTTGTAAAAGCATCCGCAATTTTTGCATCAAATACATCCTCAATTTCCATCACCGAACTGGCTGCTGCATCTGGAAGGAGTGATAAGTTTATAGGAATGCATTTTATGAATCCAGTACCGCTGATGAAACTTGTTGAGGTGATAAAAGGCGCACAGACCTCTGAGGAAACTACCAGAACCATAATTGAGCTTTGCAAGAGGTTAGACAAAGTTCCGATAGAAGTAAACGACTCACCAGGCTTCGTGTCTAATCGTGTACTTATGCCCATGATAAATGAAGCCATATTCTGTGTGTATGAAGGCGTGGGTACCCCGGAGGCAGTAGATAGTATTATGAAACTGGGTATGAATCATCCGATGGGACCGCTTGAGCTTGCAGACCTGATTGGTCTGGATGTATGTCTGAGCATCCTCGAAGTCCTTTATACAAACTTCAATGACCCGAAGTATCGACCATGCCCTCTCCTTAGAAAGATGGTGCGTGCAGGATACCTGGGTAGAAAAACAGGACGGGGTTTTTACAGGTATTCTTAATTTTTTCTCCCGAATATGGGTCTCTGAGGTGGAATGTACTTCATGCGGGGAAGCGCACCAGCATAATCTATAGTTAAATCTCCAAATCGCACATCAACGACCCTGCAGCCCCTTCTGACTTCCCTCATGATTTTCTCAACATCTACCTTTGAAAATAGGTTAAGGCACTGGTCAATGCTCTCATCCTTAAGTAGATTGAGTATTTCCAGTGCACTTGTGTTTTTGTGTGAGAACACCGTTGGAGTGATATTGAAAGTAACAGTTGCGTTTGTCACCAGTTCCTTTTCCAGTTGAATATTAAACAGGTTTTCTTTGATGGTCTCTTCCACTGGATATGAAAGGAATATCTCGGCTTTTTTATTTGCCTCGTCGATGTAAATCTCTATGTCCTTTATCTCTCGCATAAATATGTTCTCTAACCGTTCTACAATACATTCCCGCGCCCATATTATTGTTTCTCTGATAGACATTGGCTCATCTTTTTTTATTACGAATTTTAATTTCGTAAAATACTCAATCAGCTTGTTTTTGTAATCATATTTTTCCACAACTGATGGTCGAACCTGCGTGGACCCACTTGGAGAGTACAGAAAACAACCAATCGCATACCCGTCTGTAACAATGGATAGATAGCTCTTCTTTTTTGAGGCACGCGAGGAGAGCATGTAGTCGTCTATTTCGCTGTGAAACATTGGGGTGTCTTCTTTACCCATCGTTGCCTCCAGATAATCCTCTCTGAACGGATGTGAGTGATATAATCCAACAATTCCAATTTTTCTGGGATAGCTCATCGCCAGGTTCATCTCTTCAACAGGACTTGCCTCTGCACCATACTTGGATTGCGAAATATACTGAGTTGCAGGGATTGCATCCATTACATACACATCATCATTTTCGAAAAATCCTACAAGCCAGCCAACTATTTCGAACCCATATTCTTTTGCATGCTCTATCGCATGTTTTAGTATCTTTTCTTTTGCTGCATTAACGAGAACTATTTCCGTCATTTCATCAACTTTTCAAATTTTTCCTCAATATCTTCAAGTTCTCTCAACTTCTTTCTTGAAATCCTTTCTTTTTTTCTTTTTCCACATACCTGGCAATTTGGATTTCTCTTCCAGTTAATAACCTGCATTGTGCCTGCAAGCCCATCATAAATAATGTATGGATTAATTTTACCAAATCCCAGAAGAATCTTCAGTGCTTCCTGACATTCCAGTGCGCTGATTATTCCCATTGTTGTGGGCAGAGAAACTGCGTAACATGTACCGCTCTCATGCCCAGGTGTTTTCATAGGAAACTCTGTTTCCTGGCTTATCACATGGCATCTGTAACATGCAGTTTTGCCAGGAATAATTGTATGCACCGCACCGCGTATCCCATCTAAACTGGTACCTCCATCCACATAATTTTTCTTTAATTCGATGCATTTAGCGTTTATGAACATGCGTACTCCAAAACTGTCCACACACCCGAGTACAATATCGCACGATTTCAATGCCTCAAGGAATGCCTCGTAACCCTCTCGCGTAATATCATATGGCTCAGGTATCACCTCGACATCTGAATTTACTTTCTCAAGGTACTCACGAAGGGCAACCACTTTTTTCATCCCAATCTGGTCTGCTCTGAATATCATCCTGTTTAAATTTCCCTCCTCCAGCGTATCATAATCAAATATTGTGATTTTACCAGTACCAAGGCGAGCCATTATATCGGAACACACTGCACCCAGCCCACCAGCACCAACTATGAGCACATGCATGTCACGAAGTTTCTCAAGCCGGGCATAATTGAAAATACGGAGTCGACTGTACCTTTCATCACTGAGCGTCATAAATATCCCTGTCTTATTGCGAGCGTAAGAACACTCTGCACCCAGTAAGACACTTCTCTTTTAAGGTAGAGGGCGATACTGCAGTGTTCATTCCACCAGAAATTTTGTTCCATGTGCATATCACAGATTCTCAGTCCAAGTACCTCGTCTTCCAGCTTTCTATCAGTGTAATCTATAAGCACCGGAACCCGTGCTGCAGGTGGTGTGTGGGGATATGTCTTTTTTAGAACAAGTTCGATATCAAATTGATAGTTCTGACAGGTTACTGTGCCTGCCCATTTTGTTGCATCTTCGTTTACTGGTTTTATTGAAAACCATCGTGGATTGTCCCCGATTTTTTCCCAGTATTCAATGTATTCTATTAACTTCACCAGTGCGTACTTTTCTTCCTTTATGCGAAGCCCCCACTTTTTATCGCCTGGCGAAGCAACAGTGGCACACTGGAGAAAGTGAAAGAGGTCTGGCTCTTTGGGTATGTTATCACCCAACGACTGATGGGTCTATAACATGTATTACTGTATTCTTTTCTGCAACCTCGCCAACGGTGCCACCAGTAATTGGTGTACCTGCGGGATATGTTGCACTGAGAATTGTCGGGTCTTTGTTCTGCTGCTTTGCTGCAATCACCAGCGCCTCCTGGAACAGCATGCTGTCCGGGACCTTCACGGTCACTACTGGTTTGTCCGGCTCACTTATAAATATAAATCGAAGGGTTACTACCGCCATGCTTATCACATCTCGCAGATATGTATTGCATCTATATATTGATTATGGATTGAAATACCCCAATCAATACTGGCAATCAATGTTGGGCATGCTTCCGAGATATGCCGAAAATAATATAAACATGAACACATATCAGGGATACGGTGATAAATATTCCAGAGGAAGAGAGATGCCCAACATGCGGCGCTGAACTGCCTGCAGGTGCAACCGAATGCCCTGAGTGTGGCGAGAAACTACAGCAGCCAGCTGCAGAGCAGCAACCAGAAACAACGGAAGAGCCAAAGACAGAGACGGAAACAGAAGCGGAACCAACACCAGAACCAACCGGCGAACGCAGCCCAATGATGTTCTGGCTGGGAGTAATCCTGGCAATTGTAGGCTTCCTGGGTGGACCTATAATCTCATGGGCACACGACGCGTTCAAAATGGAAATTATCGGAAAGAATTTTGAGACATTTGGCTGGCTCAACATGACTGTGGCAATCATCGGTGTGGTAATTGGCATTATCGGTGTCGTAATGATGCTCATGGGCATGAAGAAAAGTGCGCCTGCGGAGTCAACAGAAGAGAAGACGGAAGAAAAGACAGAATAAGCGCACATAAACAATTTTTTTAATTTTTTATTTTATGTTTTGTGTATATTTAGATTTGTGAGTGTTTAAAAGAAATCATCCAGTGATTTTTGTGTTTTGTTTTCCCGCATCACTTTCACAAATTCAAGGGATTTACGGACACGCTCTTCTGAGAATTCAAACTCGTTACAGAGCATGCTTACTATTCCATCAACATCCGGGGCATGCCATTCTAATTGATAGTTCCTGTTCACCTCTGGTTCCAGAAAAATCTTTCTGGCATCCGCATAGGCAGGCACCTCAATGCCCTTTGCCCTGATGACTTCCTCGAGACTGCCATATTCTTTTATCAACCTCAGAGCTTTTTTTGCGCCAATTCCACTTACACCCTCATTAAAGTCAGTTCCTACAAGTATGCCAATGTCCACCAGTTGCTCTCTTGTAATCTCGTATTTTGTTAAAAATTTTTCCAGTTCTATCAACTCAGGTGTGATTTCAACATACTCTTTCTTTTTTGGTAGTTTTCTTTTACCCGATATTGCGAGATTTCTAACAAGCCTCGGACTCCCGAAGAGCAGAGAATCATAATCCTGAGAAACCGAGTAATCTGCATCTCCATTTTCTACGAGAAAACTCGCCTGTGCTTCTCCATCTCGCGGTGCATCGATGCAGGGCACACCAAGCAGTGCGAGCAGCTTTTTTGCCTGTTGAATCATTTCTTTTGTCAGGTGTGATGTCTGCTGTGCCTTGGACTTCGCAGTTTCTAAATCACCTACTTCCAGCGCCTTTTTCCATTCGTCCATTGCCCTCGCTCGCACCGCAATTCGTGCTTCTATGGTGCGCATTTTTTGCGGGTATGGAATCCCATCAAACACAAAAACGGGTTTTATACCCATCTCGAGAAATTTTGTCACCCTATAAAATATACCTGACAGGTGGGATGTAATGCGCCCGCTGGAGTCCGTCAGCAAAGTGCCATCACCCTGTCGAATCGTTGCAAGAAACTGGTACAGTGTGTTATGCCCGTCGATTGCAAGCACTTTTTCTTTGAAATCCTTTAATTCCACACGCTGTCCTTCCACAATTCCTGATAGATCAACGCCCATAATAGTATAAAGTGATAGTTGTTAATTAAATTATCCTATGCTTAAAGCACATGTTGTGAAAGCACATGTTTGGGCGTGTTACATATCTGGGAGGGAATATGACTGAACCAATTGGTGCGGAACAAGTAAGCACATAGCGTGAAAAGTGATATATATTCCATCAGATATTCTGTGAGCGTTCAAAAAGAAGGTGAATAAATGGAGCAAGGTGTAGAATTGAAGAGATTGGTCTGTTTCGTGATTGTGCTTGCACTTGTGTCGCCAGGAATGTACACGCTGATAAAGACAGAAAATGTTGCTGGTGACCTGATACAGGATGAGCATGGTAACCTTGTAATCAACGGCACCAGTGTGTTTGAAATCAACCGCCTGACCATAGACCCGTATACTGGAATGGCTGGAAAATATGGAATGAAGGGAAATATCACGGTTAAAGATGGAGGCACATTGATAATCCGTGACGCAGAACTCTACTTTATACAGGATGTTTATCATCATTACTGGCTCTCTGTCTCTGACAATGGCAGAATAATCATGGAGAACGGGAGCATAACGGTAAGCACCCAGCAGATTCTGCCGTATGTGCTATTTAATATCTCAATCACGAATGCGGGGGATTGTTATATAAACGACTCGAAAATTGCATTCCCTGGCTACTTCAATGTTACAGGCACGAACCTCACCCTGCTTAACTCCACATTCACAAATATTGAACCGCCAGCAGGCATTTTGCCAGATGTGGCGGATATGTGCGATGATGCACCTGTGTTCCATGTTTCGAACAGCAGAATTGTGTTTGTAAATTCCAGCATCGAAAAATGCTATGAAAATGCCTATGCAAATGCTACCTATGTGCTGATGCCCCTGTATCGTGCTGGTGATGATAATACTTCAAACACGAATACCGCACCTTTGAACTCCACAGATGGAAATTACTACTATGTAAATTCTACACAACTCATGCATGTCTATGGATTTGATACTCAAGGAAATACTGGAAACATCCTGAATGCGTGGCTTTCCGTGACATACCAGACAGACCTGGATTACACCTCCAGCACCGTGCTTCAGATATCATTTGATGGTGGAGCAACCTGGCAGGACACCACAATTGCCCCGAACAATCAAACCACAAGTTTGACTGAGACATATACAATTGGTCAGACAACATTTGGCAATATCTCTAACCTGCATGTGCGATATTTAAATGGAAACGATACGCTGAATGTGAGATTTGACCAGATCGTGATTTATGCACAGGTGTATATCGGCGTGAACGAACGAGACCAGTACGATGTAATCTTTGATGACACAACATTCGTTTCAATTGATTCCTACATTGATGTGGACTTCCTCTCCTCCCAGAACCCTGAAAATCCAAAGGACAACAGCAATCCAAACCACAACAGAATCGTGTTAAGGAACAATGCAAGGGCGTACCTGGTGAATCTCACAGTAAATGAAATGCAGAGCGGTGGTGCACACGAGGATACGCCTTTTATCACAGACGCTTCCTCTGAAATTTACCTGTACCGATGGCTTGATGTGAGTGTGCTGGACGCGGTAAATCTTCCGGTACAGAATGCAAGGGTGAGCATTGCATACAATGGTGTTTCTGGACCAATCCAGCAGAGAGTGGAGATGCTCAATAACATTACAAATCCCACGAATCCGCTGGGAAGCGTTGTACTTGCATATCTTAACAAGGGTGTATCTAACTACAACCTTACGGATGCATCTGGTAAATGCAGTGTGCCCCTTGTCTCTGACAACATATCTGCTGCGTTCTGGCCAAATTCGATGCCCTACGGGAACTACCGTGTAAGTGTTACCTACAATACCACAACGCTTGTAAAAAATGTGAGTTTTCCAGTATTTCCGGCAATTAATGCAACCTCAAATAGAGTCACTTTGAACTTCTCACTTGCTGCAGTTATAGAACACCCGGACATTGCAATATCGTTCAGCACGGAGCCAGAAAAAATCATACTTGCAAATTCACAACTTGAATTAAAGGTAAATATTACAAATACTGGTAGTGCAAATGCCACGCACTTCAGGGTCGTGTTCTTTGAGGGCTTTCCGCAGGCGGGTGGCACTGTATTTTCCGCAGTAGATGTGCCCTCACTCAATGCTGGTGTCTCAATAGAAATTACCCAGAACTGGAGCAAGGCGATTGCTGGCAAGTACAAGATTGTAATCGTTGCGGACTACTACAACGAGATTTATGAGCAAAATGAGAACAACAACACGCTGAGTTGCGATGTAATCGTGTACCGAGAAGGTGCAGATATGCTCATAGATGGCACACCCACACATCCGAACCGCACACTGAAGGACATAAACCCATACATTCACTCGGGTTTCATCATTGTGAAGGGGAATGGAAACCTCACGCTCGACAACACTTCCCTGAATATTTCCCAGACCAGCGATTACCAGTACCAGATTATTGTCACTGAAAACGGGTCCCTTTTCCTCCAGAATAACGCCACAATTTCAATGGACAGGGGAATTGTGCTCAGCGTAGCGGACAATGGTTCACTCATAACAAGGAATGGAAACCTCTACAATCTCTCGCTCCTTACCTCAGGGAATTCAAACATCGACATGAAGAACACGGTTGTTCAGGATTGTATGGTTGCATGGGACGGAGCAATGATACATCTCGAGAATACAACAATCGTGGCTAAAGAACAGCCAGGCAGTGTGTATTTTGCAGATGACTTTGAGGGAGATTTGAGCGGATGGACAAATTACACAATTCCAGCGAGAAATGGCTCCTGGGAAGCTGGAACGCCTTACTACATATCGCCCCACTCAGGGAATGTGTCGTTTGGTACGGAACTCCTGAACAAGGACAGAAACGGAAGATATGAGAACGATACACAGTATGTGCTTATAAGCCCGCAGATATCACTTCTGGCTGCGCCTACCGCACTGCTCACATTCTATAATTACTATCGAATCCAGGACGACACTGCGTATGTTGAGGTAAGCACGGATATGGAAAACTGGTATGCAATTGCAAGTTATACTGGCACGGTAAGCACATGGACAAAGGAGACAATTGACATAACACAATATACTGGAAATATGATATATCTCCGCTTCAGATTGAGCACGAATGCAGCACTCAACGATATCGGGTGGTACATTGACGATGTAAGTGTTGTCCAGCGGTTTGATATACATGCAAGGGATATTTTCATGAAGGATACTGCAATCAACACGAATCTATCAGAACTCTCCGCCACGGATAGATGCACGCTTGTAAATGCAACACTGCCTGAGGCCCCGAATGCGGTGATGGCAAGGGACAGTGCGGAGGCACGGATATACCGGTACCTTGTTGTAAATGTGAATGACACAAATTCTCAGCCAGTTTCAGGTGTGAACGTGAATGCCTATGGATACAGTAACGGCACGCTATGTGCATCAGGAACGACTGGAGGTGATGGCCGGACAACGCTCATTTTGCTGAGTGATATAATCAATGCCACGACATACCAGAGTTCTTACTTTGTTGGGAGTTATCGCATCGAGATTACACTGGGTTCCGAGGTAATCACGAGAAACATCTCATTCATGGCATATCCATACTGGAAAAATGTGGTTATGCTGAATGTAACACTTTCTACACCTATGCCAGATCTGGCAGTGGGTATCACGAACCCACCTGCATTTGTGACCACAAACTCAAGCGTTCAGATTACGGTGCGTGTGAATAACACGGGCAACGCAATGGCTGCCAATGCAGAAATTGCGCTCTACGATGTATATGCAGGCACGCAGAGTTTGGTAGGAAAGCAGAACATTACATTGGCTGGAGGTGCAGGTTCTGACATTCAGTTCACATGGCAGCCGGGGGCGTCGGGTATCCATAATCTGCTGGTAATTGCAGACCCGCAGAATAACATCACAGAAAGCAATGAATCAAACAATGAGTATGTTTGCGAGGTGATTGTGTACCGCCCGGGTGTTGACCTGATAGTGAATGGCACGATGGACATCACACTGCAGAATGTGAACTACATGCAGAGCGGATTTGTGCTCATCGATGACAACGGAATTCTCCGCCTGAAGAACATGACGCTGAACATGGTGCTCGGTGCGGATTACCAGTATGCAATCATGATGCGGAAGCATGGCACGCTGATAATAGATAATGCCACAATTACGGGCAACTACAGATTCAACTTCAGCATGAGCGATAACACGACATTGATTGCCAATGGCTTTGTCGTGCGCAATTCAGACCTTGCATGGAATGCAAATACTATCAGCATTACTAACTACAACTTCACGAATGTGATGCTGAGCGTGTATGCTAACAGCATCTGGCTTGAGCGGGGTAGCATCAATGCGATATATGCTGAGAACCTGCATGGCACAGATGTACACATTGGCAACACAACACTGAACTTCAAGATGCGGTACTACGGGAGCGAAAGTGCGGTGTTCTACAATGTCACACTGCCGTATGCAACGGATGCGGTGCTCGCTTACAATAACGCCAGCGTTACAATTTACAGAATCCTGGTTGTGCGTGCCTACGATGGTAACGAACTCCCGCTGAACAATGTGGTTGTGAATGTGAGCGATAAGGACAACAACCAGATGGAGAGCAAGACAACGCAAAATGGAATTGCGGTATTTATCCTGCTTACCGACCTCGTGAATGCAAGCACACCGTATTCCTCCGTGTTCGTGGGCAACTACTATGTTGACATTTCCTACAGCCCAGCGGGTTACAGTTTGAGTGATTATGTGCAGATGCCTGGCTATCCAGATCCAGAGCAGGTAAAGGACTATGTGGTGAACATCAGCACTGCATTACCAGATGTGATAGTAGATTTCGGTGCAACACCTCCTGCGGTTGTTACGCAGGGCACGGTTGTGGAGTTCAACATCAGTGTAACCAATACAGGCAATGCACCAACGCCAGGATTCAACATCACGCTGTTTGAGGGCTCAATTGCAGTTGCAAACATCAAGGATGTGGTGAGCATTGCAAACCTTGGCATAAATGCCCAGCAGAATGTGAGGTTGAGGTGGACTGCAAGTGTGCCTGGTATCAACACGCTCTATGTGCTTGCGGACTATGAAGGTGTGATGCTGGAACAGAACAAGAGCAACAATACGGTTACCTGCGAGGTGCTCGTCTACCGTTCTGGCATCGACATGCTGATAATCAACACAACACTCACGCTGAGGAACACATATTACATTGCCAGTGGTTTCGTGTACATCGACAATGGTACGCTGATTCTTGAAAATACCACATTCAAACTCACCCAGACGCAGGACTTTGCATTCGGAATATATCTCTATGGCACTGGTAGAATTCTCATGCTCAACTCCACAATCACGAGCGATTATCTGTACTATGTGAAGATGTACGATACAAGCCAGATTCATGCACAGCAGTCAAAGTTTGAAAAGAGCGTGCTCAGCGGAAATGGCAGTGTGTTTAACCTCAGTGCAACAACATACAATGGTGCGATTGAAAATCTTGTATGCAATGCAATCACGCTCAATGATGTGGAGTTCACAACAACCTCACTGGTGCTCCATGGCACCATATTTGCGGAGAATACTACATTTGACAGGGCACTTGCATTCAATGGCACAGATTCCGTTACTCTCGTTGCAGTTACTCTGCCTAGCACATCTGATGCGGTGCTTGCATCAGATAGTGCGGTGGTGAGGATATACAGATACCTGGATATAGTACTCACAGATATCAACGGTGCCGGTATTGACGGTGCCCATGTGTATGTGTACGACCTTCCAGGATTTCCGGGAACCTGGGCGGTGGAGGGTATAACCGCAAATGGCACTGCACGAATTGTACTCCTCTCAGATATCATCAATAGCTCTACACCATACTACTCCCATTTCGTTGGTGTATACATCGTCCACATTGCGTTTGCAGGCGCAGATTTCTGGTACAACATCACACTGCCAAATTACTACGCATGGGATAAGAGCGTGAACATCACAGAGCAAATCCTTCTCGGTATACCAGACCTTGCGGTTGCGTTCACAACATCCCTGCCTGGGCTTGTGCCCACGGGCACCGTGGTGTATGGGAATATCACAGTATGGAATAACGGAAGTGCCAGGGCAGAAAATGTGCTCGTTGAGATCTACGATAGCATCACCACCGTTTACTCCGGCTATATCACACTGCTGGCTAACGATAACATACAGATTCCATTCTCATACACTGTGAATGTACCGGGATATCACACACTGCTCGCAGTTGCAGACCCAGCCGGAACCCTCATAGAGACCACAAAGGATAACAACAACGCAACTGCATCCTTTATTGCATTCAATCCAGGCTCACTCCTCCAGATTGAAAACCAAACAGTTACGATTTCAAACACAACATCATACCAGTATGGCTCAGTGCTCATCGGATACAATGGCACACTCATCCTCGACAATGCCACACTTGTGCTGAGCCAGCCAACTGTATACAACTACGGAATATATCTGTACTCAAATGGAACACTGATAATGAAGAATTCCACAATCACATCAGGATATCAGTACTACATGGTCTCAACAGATAACAGCCAGATAGATGCAACAAATTCAATCATCAACCTTGCCAGAATTACTGGAACCAAGAATGTGTCCTACACACTTGTCAGCACCGTAATTGCCAACGCCTCAATTGACATCACTGCCAGTAAGTTTGTGATGATTGGTGGCTCTCTAACTGCTGGCTCCTGGCAATATGTTTCCGTTACTGCCAGTGAGTTCTACGCACAGGACATATACTACCCATCTCAACTCGTGTTCTCAGGCAATGCAAGAGCAATCCTCGTGAATGTCACACTTTCTGGCTCTGCAACGGATATACAGACGAATGATGAGGCACAGGCATACATATATCGCTACCTGGATGTGCTTACGCTGGATGGTAACAAAAAGCCGTTAGAAACAGTGAACATTAGCATGTATTTCGCATCGAACAGCACGCTTGCGGGCTGGGTAATTACAGACATCTATGGAAAGGCACGCTTTGTACTGCTCACCGACATCATAAACTACACAATCCAGTACATCGGCGGCACCTCATTCTTTGTTGGAAATTACAGATTGATTGCAAACTACTCTGATGAGCTGGTGTATGAAAACATCTCATTTGAGTCCTATCCTTCCATGCGGAACATCGTATCGGTGAATATCACATATCTGGCACAGGTACCTGACTTTGATGTGAGAACCGGGGACATAAGGGTGCCAGGCACTTTCGACTACATCGATGGTGGAAATATCAGCATCACGGTGAGAAACATCGGGCCAAGGAATGGAGTGAACATTACGGTGGTTGTGTATGACATGAATCTGGATGATAACACGGAGACAGAAATTTACACAACGGTATTAACTCTGCTTTCCGGTGAGGTGAAGACATTCAACTACACATGGCTACCCTCAATTGCAGGAAATCACAGCATCAAGGTTATCATTGACCCGAACAATGAATTCAATGAAACGAGCAAGGCAAACAACATTGCAATAAGTCAGGCGGTCTGGTTCCGCCCTGCCCTTGAAATTATAGGTATTTCCGTGTCCAACACAACACTGGCAGATGACGAGATGGTATACTTCAACATCACAATCAAGAATACAGGAAATGTTGTGATGCACAACTTCAATGTCATCCTTGAAGATAGAGCGCTCCCGCAAACCTATCAGGAGTTCATTGCCATGCTTAACATCAACAGCACTGCAAACATCACATTCTCCTATCTTGTAGTTAAGCCAGGTACACACGATGTCAACATCAGAATCGAACTTGACAGGGTCTATGCCACGCAATCACTCACCCTGAATGTGTATGCACCACCAGACCTCTCTGTAAGTGCTGCAGATATCCGGGTGACATTTGGAGGTTCTGATGTGTACAAGGTATTAGAGCAGACACCGCTAAACATCACAATCAATGTAAGCAATATTGCAAGCACGCCCGCATATAATGTAAGCGTGGAAGTGTACAATGGCAGCGTGCTCATAAACACAACAACAATTCCGGAAATTGCTCCATTATCCAGCAGTGAAATTACGCTCACCTGGGTTGCATCTGCCCCAGGCATGCTCACCGTTTCCGTTTTGCAGTGCCTGCAGCCATATCCAGAGAAGTATCTTGATAACAACATTGCACAGAAGGCCGTTGAGGTCATCGAGTTCCCGGATCTCGCTGTTCTTGACTTCTATCTTGAAAAAGAGGGCAACCGGACACACAATGTCACCGTTGGCGACAGCGTGTCTCTGTCCCTGAATATCACAAACAATGCAACATACACCGTGGATAACATCACAGTTGAGGTATTCCTTGGCAACATCTCAGATGAGAACATTGTTTACGCTTCCGAGATTTCACTGAATGCAAGTGAAATTGTGAACCTTAACTTCACATGGACTGTGAGTGCAGAAGGAAACATCACCCTGAATGCGGTGCTGAACAGAAATCACACAATCACAGAGAAGAACTACACAAACAACATAAATACATTCAATCTCACATCACTCTCTGCAAGGCTGGTTGTTATTCTTGGGTCAATGGCTTCCGAGTTTTACATCGATGATACACCCATTGTATCAGGTACGGTGATTCGGGAAGCAACCGGTGTTGGTGTACCCAACATAAATCTTACAATCACAATATTCAAGGACGACGCACTGTATTCCCAGATGAATGTAACCACAGACCAGAACGGCAATTTCTCACAGGCGCTTATGAAAATCACCGAGCCAGGCAGATACGCAATCCAGATATCATCAACGGACATCTCAGACATTGTACCCGGCACCTTTACTTTCAATGTGCCAAAACCGGCAGCACCACAGCAGTTCCCATGGCTCATGGTGATTATTGCAATCATTGCAGTGGTCGGCGTTAGCGTGGGCGTGGTTGTGCTCTACTTCCGCAGGGTTGCAGGTAAGCTTGTTGAATGCGGAGAGTGTGGTGCATACATACCTGAAAATGCAACGAAATGCCCGAAGTGCGGTACTGAATTCGAAGCAACAACCGTAAAGTGCAGTGAATGCGGTGCATGGATTGACGGAAAGGCAACGGTATGTCCAGAATGCGGCACTGTGTTCACGGGAAAGAAGGTAGAGGCAGAAAGCTATGAGGAAATCATGCGGAAGGAGTTCAACGCATATGTTGAGAAATTCAGGACTGAGGCAAAGAAAGAACTCGGAAAGGAGTACTCTGAGAGTGCTTTCTGGGCATGGTGGAAGAACAAACCAACATACAGAACATTCTCGCAGTGGCTTAAAGAGGAGGAATTGAAAAAGAAAGGTGCTCTAAAGTGTCCGCAGTGCACAACACTGAACGAAAAAACAGCAAAGATTTGCCACAAGTGTGGTTCCTCACTTGAAGGGGCCGAGCTAATCCAGACAGAGAAAGTCCCGGGAACAAAGGAAGTACCAGTAGCGCCTCCACCTCCAAAGGAAGAAAAAGCTGTGGAACCAAAGGAGGTAACCCAGAAAGCTGCGGAAGTTAAACAGCCTGCACCACCACAGCCCACAAAAACTACTGTAGCGCCGGTGCAGATACCACAGCAACCAGCACAGCCACCTGCTGGACAGAAACCCGCACCACCTCAGACGCCAGTACCGCCAAAGCAGGTTGCACCAAAGGAGGAATTGCCCACATTACCCGGGCCACTCGGAGTTCCACCAGTGCCACCACCTGCCCAGAAGCCAGAAGAGAAAGCAGTGCTTGAATTCAAGCCAGAAGAAGGGGCACCAGGGACGCCAAAGGTTGTAGTAATCAAAAAGCCAACCGCAGCGAAGGTCGTGATTCCAAAGAAGGTTGTGAGAAAACCAATGACACCGGGCACAGAACAGCAGGCAGAGACACCGGAGGAGAAGAAGGAGCAGTAAATCAAAATCTCCCGAAAATTTTTTCACCACAATTAAAACATTTTCCCTCCCTTATTTTGTTGTAAAGCACTGAAAATCCTTCACGCTCCACCAGTGGTTTCCTGCACTTCGGACAGTATGTTATATCTGGCTCGCCCCACACATTTCCAATGTACACATTGTAAAGTCCGCCTGCAGTTGCAATCTCATGGGCACTGCGGAGCGTTGATAGCGGAGTAGGTGGCACATCCCTGAGTTTATAATCAGGATGAAAACGAGTAAAGTGTACCGGGACGCCGGGTGAAAGTTTCTCGTTTACCCAGTGCACGAAGTTCTTGATTTCCTCTGCACTGTCATTGTAGCCAGGGATTATCAGGTATGTCAGTTCAATGTGAATTCCAAGCGTGTATGCAAGTTCACATGTTTTGAGCACGGGCTCGAGTTTTGCGTGTACAACCTCCCTGTAAAATTTCTCGGTAAATCCCTTTACATCGATGTTCATGGCATCCAGATAAGGTGCAAGTTCTTTCAGGGGTTCACCTGCTATGTATCCATTTGTCACATACACGGTGTTTATCCCGTGTTCATGCAGGAGTTTCGAGGTATCGTATGTGAATTCATACCAGATTGTTGGCTCGTTGTATGTCCATGCCACGCTATTAAGTCCGTAGCGTTTTGCAAGCAGAAGCACATCCTGTGGTGTCGTGCTTTCGAGATACGCATCCTCTGGCTTTGCCTGGGATATCGTATAGTTCTGGCAATGAAGACACCGAAAATTGCAGCCCACCGTGCCATAGGAAAGAATGTTAGAGCCGGGATAGAAATGGTACAGCGGTTTTTTCTCAATAGGGTCTACTGCAACTGAAGAGTAAAGCCCATATATCAATGTGTGCAACTCACCACCACGGTTTTCCCTCACACCGCACACACCACGCCGTCCGTCTGGAATCGTGCAATGGTGTGCACATAACTGGCACTGCACAGTACTGTTATCCTTCCTTACCCAGAATTTTGCAATCATTCTAACCCTTCATTACACCGATTGGACGCATCTTCACAATCATCCTTGAGATTCCTGCGTTATGTGCAATCCGCACCACATCGTCCACATCCTTGTACGCCTCTGGACTCTCCTCTGAGAGCACATCCTTGCTTGCCGCCCGCACATAGATACCCTGTGCCAGCAGTTCATTCCGCACATCATTCGGCCTGAACCGCCTTATCGCTGCCTCCCTCGACATCACCCTGCCAGCACCATGGCATGTAGAGCCAAATGTTTCCTTCATTGCAAGCTCAGTGCCTACAAGAAGGTAACTGGCTGTACCCATATCTCCGGGAATCAGAACTGGCTGGCCGATGCGCCTGTATTTCAGCGGTATTTCCTCACGCTCCATTGCAAATGCCCTGGTTGCGCCTTTTCTGTGAACCACGACCTTCCTCCGCTTACCCTCTATCTCATGCTCCTCAATCTTTCCGATATTGTGGCATACATCATAGATCACATGCATATCCATGCTCTCAGCACTCTGGCCGAAAACCTTCTGGAAACTCTCACGGACCCAGTGAAGAATCAACTGTCGGTTTGCCCAGGCATAATTTGCGCCACATGCCATCGCCTTGAGATATTCCTCGCCCTCCTGCGATGTCACGGGTGCACACGCAAGTTGCTTATCCTCCAGATGGATGTTGTACTTTCTCGCCGCATTCACCATTTTGCCAATGTAGTCGGTGGCTATCTGATGCCCGGTACCCCTGGAACCAGTATGTATCATCACCAGAATCTGGTCCTTTGAAGTGATGCCAAACACCTTTGCAATTTCTGGCTCATAAATTTCCTCAACTCTCTGCACCTCAAGGAAGTGATTGCCTGCACCCAGTGTGCCTAGTTGCGGCATACCACGCTGGATTGCCTTGTCACTCACATAACCTGCATCTGCAAACTTCAATCTACCATTCTCCTCCAGAAACTCGAGGTCTTTATCCCAGCCATACCCCTCCTTTACAGCCCACTCTGCACCCAGTTCCAGCACATTTTTCATCTCATCATATGTGAGCTTCACCTTTCCCTCTGAGCCAACACCGGATGGTACATTCACAAATATCGTGTCGATTAACTCCTTGATTTTCGGCTGCACATCGTTGAGATGGAGATTTGTGTGCACAAGACGCACACCGCAGTTGATGTCGTAGCCCACACCACCTGGTGAAATTATGCCTGTTTCATAGTCGAATGCGGCAACACCCCCGATCGGGAATCCATACCCCCAGTGTATATCTGGCATTGCCATGGAAGGACCAACAATACCTGGTAATGTGGCAACATTTGCAACCTGCTCCAGTGCATTGTCCTTTCGCACATCTTCAATCATTTTTGCGTCTGCATATACAATGCCTGATGTGCGCATTCCGGGCTTGTAATTCCTTTCAATTTCATACTTGTAATCGCTCACTTTTTTTAGCGCACCGTTCCATGTCATGTTCTCACCATTGGTAGTTGTATTAATCACATAGAAATAGATAAATGTTCCGACACAATTCTGTGCACTTGCACCATCACAATCCTGCCCTTAAAGAAATCAATATATACTGTTGTTCTAATTATCCTCACTGAGGTAAGAATTATGCCGGAAAAGAGGCGGGTGTATTTTGACAACAGTGCTACCACAATGGTTGCTCCAGAAGTTATCGAGGCAATGCTTCCGTACTTCACAACACACTATGGAAATGCATCTTCGCTCCATACATTTGGCCAGGAGGCACACACCGCACTTGAGAATGCAAGAAAAGATGTGGCTAAAATTATCGGTGCAAAACCCGAGGAAATCATATTCACTGCAGGTGGTACTGAAAGCGACAATATAGCAATAAAAGGCATCGCGTACCATGAGATGAAGAAAGGGAAGCATATCATAACCTCAAATATCGAGCATCCAGCAGTCCTGGAGACCTGCAAGGCACTTGAGAAGGAGGGATTTGAAGTCACATATGTTAAGGTGAATCGAGAGGGAATTGTGGATGTAAATGATGTTGAACGGAGCATAAGGTCAGACACCACGCTAATAACAATCATGCATTCAAATAACGAAATCGGCACAATTCAACCAATCGCTGAAATTGGAAAAATTGCAAGGGAGAAAGGCATAATTTTTCATACCGATGCGGTGCAGTCCGTGGGCAAGATTCCCGTGGATGTCGGCAGGGAAAACATTGACCTTCTCACACTTGCAGCCCATAAAATTCATGGTCCGAAGGGCGTGGGTGCGCTCTACATACGGAAGGGCGTGCAGTTAAAGCCGATTATCCATGGTGGCGGGCATGAGAGAGGACTGCGTTCCAGCACTGAAAACATTCCTGGCATTGTGGGTTTCGGAAAGGCATGCGAAATTGCACTTGCCGGACTTGAAAAAAATGCAGTGCACATGCAAAAATTGCGTGATAAGACCATCGAAGGCGTTGCAGGGATTGAAGCTAGTTTTCTGAACGGGCATCGCACGATGCGCCTTCCGAACAACGCACATTTCAGGTTCACAGGGATAGAAGGTGAATCACTGGTTCTGAAACTTGATGAAGAGGGATTTGCTGCTTCTACCGGCTCCGCATGTTCAAGCCATAAGCTCCAGCCCTCACATGTACTTCTTGCACTCGGACTTAAGCACGAAGAGGCGCATGGTTCACTGCGTATCACATTTTCAAGATACAACACGGAAGCGGAGGTTGAGGCATTTCTAGGTGTGTTGCCAGGCATTGTGAGTGAATTGAGAAAAATGTCGCCATTGTGGCACAGAAGGTGAGCGAATGTATAGCCAGATTGTGATGGAACATTTTAAAAATCCGAGAAATGTTGGCGTGATAGAAAATGCAGATGGCGTGGGCACCGTAGGGAATCCCGTATGCGGTGACCTGATGACCGTGTATATAAAGGTGGAGAATGACATTATCGTTGATATAAAATTCCAGACATTCGGATGTGCTGCTGCAATCGCCACAAGTAGCATGATTACCGAGCTTGCAAAAGGAAAGCATGTGGACGAGGCATTGAAAATCACGAGGCAGAATGTAGCAGACAACCTGGGCGGACTGCCACCTGTGAAGATGCACTGCTCAAATCTTGCTGCAGATGCACTGCATATGGCTATAAAGGACTATTACAAAAGGAAGAAGGGAATTGAAATTGAGGTGGATGTAGATAAACACGAACATGAGCATGAGACCGAGGAATAAAAAAGTGTTCACGCATCTCCTTTTATAACCTTGCTTATGCCCTTTGGGTCCTCTATAATTATCGTAAGCTTTTCTTTTCCAGACAATATTCTTTCGATGCGTTCTTTAATTTCATTGTAATGCTTCAATTCATCCTCTTTAAGGGTGGGCTTTATGTTGTCCAGTACATCTTCAAATCTTCGTATCAAGCCCTCAATGTTTGAGATGTATGTTTCAGATTTTGGACCTGGCTCAATCTCAACACCAAGTTCCTTGAGTGTGACCTTTGCGTACGAGGACTTTACAACACGCACATCTAAATCTTCTGGTTTTTCTACGGTAAATTCTATCCTTACTGGCTCGTGTTCATCAATCGGAGTTACATCACTGACTTTGTACCCGCATGCAGGGCATATTGTGGTGGTCTGAATGCATAGACCAACATATGGAAGGTCAAGTATACCTGCATGGAGTACCATTTTCTTTGAGTTACATGCAGGGCAGGAAACATCTACCAGCACTTCTGATTTTTCATCTGTCATCATTTCCTCTCGAAAGTGCCTTCAGTATATCGCCCCGGGTTATTATCCCACGCAGTTTATGGTCCGTAACAATTGGAATTCGGTTTACCTTGTGTTTTACCATCAACTGGATTACATCGCGAATATCATCCTCAGGTGAGGCGGTAATTACCTCAGTGGTCATTATTTCACTGACTTTTGTGTTTACGAGTTCTTCATATGCCTCGCGAGCCTTTTTTTCTTTCGGAATTTCTACGAAGCCCACACTGAGCATTGGCAGGCTTGGAAATACCAGCCGCAGTTCTCTGAATTCGGTGCGCAAACGCTCGAATATGTCGGTTTCAGAAATTATTCCAACCAGATTTCCATCCTCATCAACCACAGGTGCACCACTGATGTTGTGCTTTGCAAGACGGTCTACTGCATCTTTTAAAGTCGTATCTGGCATCAATGTAATCACGCGCTTTCGCATTACTTCTGCAACTTTCATGACAACAGTAATTGCGTCTGTGTATATAAATTTGCACTTGAAGGCATACCAATCGCAAGCGGAACAACACGAGATGATGTCGAGCGAATTCTACAAAAATAAGTGAATGCAGTGTTCCTGAGCCCTGGGAGACATTGCGAATTTGCATGGAGAGTTGCACTGTGGCACCACCATGAAAAGAATTTTATCCTACAAGATATTGCCCCTTTTGAGGTGAAAATATGGAAGTTCCAAAAATTGTTGAAAACCCTCCTGGAAAGAAGGCACAGAAGATTGTAAAGGAAGATGCAAAGTACATCGCAACAAGCACGAAAACATCACCAATTGTAGCTGCAAGAGCAAAAAATGCAATTGTTGAGGATGTAGACGGAAATCAGTACATCGATTTCAGTGCTGGTATAGGTGTAATTAACTTAGGACACTGTCATCCAAAGATTGTAAACGCAGTTAAGGAGCAGGCGGACAAACTGTTCCACTTTGCAGGCACTGATTTTTACTATGAAATCCAGGTTGAACTGGCTAAGAAGCTTGCGCAGATTACACCAGGAAAGTTTGATAAAAAGGTGTTCTTTACAAACAGCGGTGCGGAGAGCAACGAGGCAGCAATAAAGCTCGCTAAATGGAGCACGCAGCGCAAGCAATTCATCGCATTTATTGGCGCATTTCACGGCAGAACAATGGGTGCTCTATCCCTGACTGCGAGCAAGCCAGTCCATAGAGACCGCTTCTTCCCCATGATGCCGGGTGTGAATCACATTCCATATGCCTACTGTTACAGGTGCAGATACAAACTGGAGTATCCCTCATGCGGTATGTGGTGTGCAAAAATACTTGATGAGGTGTACCTGGATACATTTATTCCACCGGATGAAGTCGCAGGAATCTTCGTAGAACCAGTGCAGGGTGAAGGCGGATACATCGTGCCACCAAAGGAATTTCTGCCTGAGCTCAAAAAAATTGCGGAAAAACACGGAATTCTGTTCATTGACGACGAAGTGCAGGCGGGTTTCGGAAGGACAGGCAGGATGTTTGCCATTGAGCATTTTGGTGTCACACCAGACATAGTTTCAATTGCCAAGGCAATGGGTTCAGGTGTGCCTATCGGCGCAATTGTGTTCAACGCAAAGTACGACTGGGGTGTTGAAGGCGCACACTCAAACACATACGGAGGAAACCTGATTGCATGTGCTGCATCACTTGCAACGATTGATGTGCTCCAGAGCGAGAAATTAGTAGAACGAGCAGCGCAGCTTGGTGAGCATATGAACAAGCGTCTGAATGAGATGAAGGAAAAGTATGAAATCATCGGCGATGTGCGTGGACTCGGTATGATGCAGGCAACTGAGTTTGTTAAAAACAGAAAGACAAAGGAATACGCAAAGAAGGAAAGGGACAAGATTGTAGAACTCGCCTACAAGCGTGGTCTCATACTGCTCCCATGCGGGAGGTCTGGCATAAGGTACATTCCTCCGCTCACAATTGAAGAGGAGTATCTGGATAAAGGACTCGATGTACTGGAGACCTGCATAAAGGACGCAAAGTGAGGTGCAATAATTGCACTGTCTGGTTACCGGTGGTGCTGGCTTCATTGGCTCACATCTCGTGGATGCACTCGTTGCCCAGGGTCATCAGGTTTCTGTTATAGACAACCTCTCAAATGGCAAACTCGAGTACATTAAAGCCCATATTGAATCAGGCAGGGTCAAATTCATTAATGGAGACATACTGGACATTCGTGCTCTGAATTCTGCAATGCACAGCATAGACATCGTTTTCCATCTTGCTGCAAATCCTGACATACGGCTTGGTACCGCACATACGGATATTGACCTGAAGCAGGGTGTAATTGCCACGCACAATGTGCTTGAAGCCATGCGCCTGAATGACACAAAGAAGATTGTGTTCTCATCCAGTTCTGTTGTATACGGTGAAGCAAAAAAAATACCAACACCTGAGGACTATGGTCCACTTGCGCCCATATCACTGTACGGTGCTGCCAAGCTGGGTGCAGAGGGCTTTATTACTGCATACTGTGCATCATATGGCATGCAATCCTGGATTTTCAGATTTGCAAATGTTGTGGGCCCTCGTGGAACCCATGGCGTCCTTGTTGACTTCATAAATAAACTCAAGAAAAATCGGAGTGAACTTGAGATTCTGGGCAATGGAAGGCAGACAAAGTCCTATCTATGTGTTGAGGATACCGTTAGTGGAATGCTATTTGCGCTCCAGCATGCACGGGAAAGTGTGAACCTGTTTAATTTAGGCACCCAGGACTGGATTAATGTTACAAGAATTGCTGAGATTGTGGTGGAAGAACTCGGACTGGAGAATGTGAAGTTCAGGTATACTGGTGGAGAACGGGGCTGGGCTGGCGATGTGCCTAAAATGCTATTGTCAACAGAAAAAATCACGGGACTTGGCTGGAAACCCAGATACAACTCCGAGGGTGCCATAAGGTATGCACTCAAATCCCTCATAAACGAGATGTGGGTGTAAGATATGGATGAAAAAAAGGAGAAAAGAATACTCGTACCAACAGACGGTTCTGAGGACATGGAAGCGGTACTTAAAATGGCGGTGGATATTGCACACTCAATAAATGCCAGAATTTATGTAATGTATGTTGTGGATTTAACGCCATTCATTGACTTTCCAGAAGACGAGCAGGTGCAACTACTCAAGGCAAAGCTCTATGAAGAGGGCTGGAATGCACTTCATAACACAGAAAAAATCGCACGAACGCTTGGTGCAGAGGTTGAACTCATCATTGAAGAAGGAAATCCAGCGGAAAAAATAATAAAAAAGGCAAAGCGATTGAAGGTTGACCTTATTGTGATGGGCACGCGACATGAGGGCATCGAGCGGTATATTCCAGCGTACACCACATCGGATAAGTTAAAGGAGATTGCAGGGAGAATAGGTGCAGAACTGACACGCACGCTCTTCGGCAGTGTTGCGGACAAGGTAATCAAATCAGCGCCCTGCGATGTACTTGCAGTGCCGTTATTAACAAAGGAGGAAATGTGATGGATAGAGTAGAGCATAACATAAAGCGTGTTCTCATTGCTACAGACGGCTCAGAGGGTATGGACACCGTTTACAGAATTGCAATTGACATGGCAAAGACACTGAACGCCAAAATTTATGCAGTATATGTGGTTGACACTGCTTCCTTCCAGGGTTTGCCCCAGGATGATGTAATTGCCATGCTCAGAACAAAATTGTACGATATGGGATGGAATGTGCTAAGGACGCTTGAACGGAAGGTCAGGGAAGAAGGATTGGACATCGCAGTGCTCCTCGAAGAAGGAGAACCCGCAGAAAGCATCATTCGAGTTGCAAAGAAGCATGGTATTGATATGATAGTCATGGGCACCACCGGGAAATCTGGCATAGACAGGATTTTACTTGGAAGTGTGGCTGAAAAGGTGCTCAGGTATGCACATTGCCCTGTGCTTGCAGTACGACTCAAGTCACCAGGTGATTAAAAAACAGCAAAATTTTCCGTTTTTAGATTGACATTCAATTTCTGAAATTTGTGTACTCAAACCGGTTGTCTCAGCAAGTTCCCTCAGAAATCCGAGCCAGAAATTACAGCATGCTGGATTTGTGTTTATGTTTCCCACAAAAAATTTAGCTTGCTCTTTCTCAATGTGCACGGAGATGTGCGCATGCGAGAATTCTTCAGAAAGTGCATATGTAACACGCTGGAGTGCAGTTTTAAAGTCCTTTTCATTGGTTTTTTGAATATATGCGCGGGCTACATGTCTCCCTGCGTTCACCACATGTTCTGGTGTCTTTTCCCTCGAAATCCAGGCGAGTATCTCACCCAGACAAATCACCGGATAGTTCGTGCTCTCATCAATCTTCCCGTATTTTGAAAGTGCAGTTTCTTTTATGCAGGAGTTATATCCGATAAGCCCCCATCTACTGGTTATATATCCGAGATAGAGTGAGAGATGCCTCCCCCGTACATATGCAGAGATCATTCACTCACAATTTAAACATAATTACCTGAAAATATATAAATTGTTCGAATGTGTGGTGTCAGGTACTTATATGGTCTTTACCACATAAATTATATAATCTCCTAAACCCCTACCCATATACGGGGTGATTTATATGATGAACACTTCCGCTCGACGCAACATTCTCCGTGCTGTGATGTCTTTAATTCTGGTTCTTTTTATGTTCGGATACGGTGTGGGTGGATCACCTGTGTCAGGTGCGAGCGCAACGCATTCACCATCAGATATGCGTACACATCCCCTCACAAACACCGATGCTCAGAAATACAGCTATACTACGAAGCACATAAGCTATGAGGACATAATAAAAATTAAAAACACAATTGGAGTAAGGGAAGCGGGGAAAAACTATAATCTCATCATAGATGGACATGGTACTGGACTTGCACCTCCAGGCGAGGATACACTGACGAGGATGCTGGGAAGAGTTGTGGTTACCGATGTGCTGAATTACCATAGCAGGGGTGCTGTTGACCTCTCTGCGGACCCGCATTTCCCGCCAGTTGGAAACCAGGGCCAGCAGGGTTCATGCACCGCCTGGGCGACCACATACTATGCAAATACCTGGCTTCAGGCAATAGACAATGACTGGAAAGACCTTCAATCAAATCCCTCACACAAACTCAGCCCTGCATGGACATACAACAAGATAAATGGTGGTGCTGACCAGGGTTCATGGTTTGATGATGCCCTCGACCTCATGCAATCTGTGGGCACCGCTTCACTTGCAAACATGTCATACAACGATGCGGACTATTATTCCTGGGGTAACGAGCCAGCATGGCGTGAGGCACCGAAATACCGCCTTGAACGCTGGGAATCCACATCGGTTACAAGCACGAATGTGATAAAGTCATGGCTGGATGCAGGATACTGCGTTAATTTTGCGATAGATGCGTATCAGTATGACACTGGCTTTGCGGATGGTAATTATATCATTTCATCCGCGGAGTACTCCTCCAGTACATTGAACCACGCACAGACAATCGTTGGATACGATGACAGCATCACGGATGATGGAGATGTAGGTGCATTCAAGGTTGTGAACTCATGGGGCACGAACTGGGGTGCAGGCGGTTATTACTGGATAACCTACAATGCACTCAAAGAAATTGCAGCGGTATTTGACTATGCATATCGGGCAATTGACAGGGTGAAATATGAACCCTCACTTATTGGCGTGTGGACATTCAGCAGTACAGGAAGCAGAAATGCTGCAGTTAAACTCGGGATTGGACCATATTCTACACCATATGCCACAAGAACCCCGCTCTGGGATGGTGGCTCATATAATTTTCCCGCATTTATGTGCCTTGACATTACTGAATTCAAGCAAAACTGGCAATCTGGCGTCTCTTCATTCTTCCTCAGCATCGGCTCAGGTAGCAGTGCAAGCACAATCAGTTCATTCAAGGTGGAATACTACATTTCCACATACTTGCCAGGCAACTACACGCAAATCTCAGGCGAATCCCCTGATGTCCCTAAGCCCACACCTGGTTATGTGACCGTTTCCTTCACCTATGTACCGCCCACACGAATGCCCATACACATCGCTGGCGATGCTCAATTCAACCAGTCAAATGGCGTTGTCGCTGGCAGCGGGACGCAGGGAGACCCGTATGTGATTCAATACTGGGAGATTGATGCAAAGGGCGGGTCATACGCTGTCTGGATAGAAAACACCACCGCACATTTCGTACTCCGTTATTGCAAACTATCTTCAGCAACAAGCAATGCAGAGGCACCATACGGGACTGCAATATGTCTCATGAATGTGAGCAATGCACAGGTTGAGGGAAACAACATCTCGAACTCGGGGTGCGGAATATGGCTGGATAACTCAACTGCATGCCAGATACTCAACAATGCAATGTATGATTGTGGATTGAAAATCACGGGCGAGCAAATTTCAAACTGGAATACCCACAATATACCGCAGTCCAACACCGTAAATGGAAAATCTGTGATATATCTGAAGGATGCATATGCGGGCACAATTCCTGCATCGCCAGCACAGATTATACTTGCGAATTGCACTTCAATTGCACTTGATCAGCTGTATATCTCAGACGCAAATTATGGCATAGAGATGGGATTCTGCAGGCGATGTGCCATCACAAACAGCAGCATATACCACAATCACGACACTGGGATTTACCTCTACAAATCCGAAATGATTGCTATAACTGGCAACAACATATCGTTAAATGGCGCAGGCGTATGCATAATTGAATCGAATTACAATCTCATCACCTTCTGCATATTTGAGGCAAACGCAAACTATGCGATTTCCATCGTAAGTGGCACTGGAAATGAAATACACCACAATAATTTTCTGAACAACAATAATGGAATGCACCAGGCACTGGCTTATGCTGGAGAGAATTACTTCAACACGAGCACTGAAGGTAACTTCTGGTCAGAATGGACTGCACCGGATGCTGATGGAAACGGAATTGTAGATAATCCATATGTGCTGGACGGCAATGCATCTGTAATTGACTACTATCCTCTCACCACACGATGGGAAATCTCACTAAGGGTAAGTGCCCCGCAGAGCACATTTGTCAATACCACGATAAACATCTCAATTCATGTCACAAGTGCCAGGAATCTGAGTGCCCTGCACCTCTATTACTCTCCACCTGGTGGTTCCTCCTGGTCAGAGCTCAACACCACGCAGAGCAGTGGAAATACCACAGACGGGTTCTATGAGGCAGTGATTCCTGCCCAGGCACTCACTGGCATCCTGAACTACTACATTACAGCCACAGACGAGAGCTCTCTCACAGTTAACTCCCCAATCTATCAGATACAGGTCAATCTGAAGAATTTAAAACTCAAGATTGATTCAGCGGTGTATGTGCTCAGACCTGGAAATGTAACCGCAGTAAACTTGCTGGTGCTTGATGATACTGGAAAACCGCTGAACGGTGCATATGTATATATGCGGACAACTGGGGGGACACTCGACCGATATACAGGTGCAACAGATGCTACTGGTAACTTCACAGTCAATTTCACTGCACCGCATCCAGAGAGCGATACAAACTATACAATTACTGCAAATGCAACTTACAGCGGATTTGCAGAAACGCAGATAAATGTGACGGTATGCGTGGTGCTTGTGTACCTCACTGTGAATGCCAGTATTGATTGCAATGTGCTTTCCCCAAATGAGTCATCAAATCTCACAGTCATCGTTGAGGACGAGTACGGGCAGCGCATAACGAATGCAACGGTGTCAATACAGGGAGATGATGCACTCAATGTTACAACCGCAGGGACAACAACCGATGTGAATGGAACCGTGAGTTTCAATGTCACAGCGCTTTCTGTGGATGTACTGAAACACATAAAATTAAATGTTACTGCTGGAAAGAGCGGGTACAATGCAGGCACACACCAGGTTGAATTTGTGGTTTACCCGGATTCTCTAACCCTCGCTCTCAGGGCGTCCCCGAAACCAGGCACAATTCGCTGCACCGAAACATCTGAAATTGAGATAGAACTTAAAACACGGAGCGGTGAATCAGTTCCTGGCGCAAACATAACAATTAGTGTGTCCCGTGGCACAGTTACACCTGCATCGCTGAACACAAATTATGAGGGAAACATCACCGTGCCCGTGGTGTACATGCCACCCGATGATACCGCAAACAATACCGTGGTGGAGATACAGCTCCTGGCATCGAAGGCGGGCTATAAAAATTGCACAGCGGTAACGACGCTCATCGTGCTACCCAGACCACCGCTGAATGTTGTAATTGACATTGAAAAAACAACACTGAAGAGCAGGGAAAGGACAAATGTGACAATCACGGTTACTGCGGAGGGCAGGGGTGTTGAAGGCGTTGAAATAACGGTGAATGTTGAGAGGGGAAAATTATGGGATGTTGACAACACGGAGCTGGTGCAGCCATGCATCACAAACTCAGAGGGCATTGTAGTGTTTATTTATGAAGCACCGGAAGAGAACGGAACAATAGAGATAAGTGTGGAAGCAACACACTCAGATTACATCGGAGCAAGCACAGCAACGACACTCACAATACTCAAGTCCCCGGAGAGCACGCTCAAGCCGCCAGACCTCAGCATGGACACTGGTGCTCCTGGAAATATTCCGATTTGGGTATGTGTGGGAATTATAATCATCATCGCCGAAATTATCGGGATTGCTGCATACGAGCAAATTACCAGAAGAAGAGAAAATGAAATGAGTCGCAGGAACACAGGGAGTTATCCCGCACAATATTACATGCCACAATATCAAATACCGCAACAAACGCAAACACCATACAATTATCAACAATCGCACGGCGAACAGAGAAAATTTTAATTACCACAAACCACATCATCGAAAATATGGATGAGCACAGAAAGGTTAGATGCCCCTACTGCAATCTGTTGATCGAGGAGGGAAGTATAAAATGCCCGAGTTGTGGATATGTGATTGTCCCTGAGCAAAAGGAAGAAAAATCTGAGAAAGCATTCGATACCTGGAAGACACTGGAGGAAATGTACAAGAAGTATGGAAAGGGTGAGAAGAAAATAGACGAAGAAACGGTGCGGGCGTGGGAGGCACTTGAGGAAATTGCAAAGAAGAAGAGCAAGGAGAAAAGCGCAGCGCAGCAACCATCCATAAAAGAGTCAACACCTGGGAAACAGGAACCGCGAAAATGGGAAGCACTGGAAAAAGAGATAAAGAAGGCACCACCAAGACCACAGGTTGTGCAACGAGAGACACAGCATGTCAGTGCATTGCGCAATCTGATGAAGACCGACGGATTGTCTACCCGGAAATACGATAAAAAACGCAGATTTGAAATTGAACGAAAGGTACACAAAAAACTGTTTTTAATTCCCATCATATTTGCAATCATTCTTATATCCTCAGTACTGGGCTTCATGTACCACATTATTACCGAGAAAAAAGTGAGGATAAATATTGATGGTGAATTCAGTGACTGGGACGATGTGAATAAATTTGAATTTCGGGAACAGCAGGCAAGCATAAACCCGAACATCAACATCACATCCGCTGCAATCTGGGAAAATGAGAAAGCAGTTTACATTTACATCCATGTTGAAGGAAGCGCGCTGTATGGAAACAACATAAATCGGACTGACCAGTTCGTTGTCTTTTTTGATATAGATACAAGTGCGGATACGGGCTATTTAGTTGGTGGCATCGGTGCGGATGCCTGCATAGAAATTACTGGCATATCAAACAGGGTACTGAACACCGCAGTTATGGAATATCACGCAGGCAGTGCGTATCCTCACGACAACTGGAATGGATGGATGTACAAAGCAGGTGCAGCATGTGCGGTTCACGGCTCAGAAATCGAGTTGTCCGTGGCAAAGAGCATACTGCCATACAAAAATGCACCTGTGCACATTGTCTCTATTGGATTTGACGGAACATATGATGCCACTGATTACCCGATTGTTTCAGGCAATGCAATTTTACTCACTGAAATTTTTGAGATGCCTGGCATAATAACCAGTAGCGAAGTTAAGGTCGAAACTGCGTATCTCAGAGTTATAGGCAATCCCTGTGTAGAGAGCATTATGGTAGAAACCACATCCTCACTTGTAACTGCGAGCGTCGAGTTTAAGGGTTCTAGAACCATTCTTAGATTCGAAAATAATATATTCATGGCAAAACTGGAAAATAGATTCTCAGATGGAGACCACTTTTCCATATATGCGAACACAGGAAGCGTGGCAAATGGAGATTTGCTTTCGCTCTCTGTGCTCTCCATCACGATGGATAATGGATATTTCTGGAAGAAAAGCATTGGAGAAAACAGAAAGGCGTATGTGCGAAGCGTACCTGCCACGCTCGTAAAAGTTGATGGTGCATTTGGCGACTGGGAAAATATGAGCATGGAGACCGATGATATGGATTGCATAAATGCGCACATCGATGTAAGGCAGTTTGCCAGGTATGCAAATCCTGCAGATGAAATGTTTTTCTACATGCGCCTCAGCGATGCTGCACTTTCTGGCACCCTGGTTCCTGCAAGAACACCAGATTACTCGGGAATGAGTATAGCTCAGGATACGGATAGAGACACCGTGCCAGACAATCTCGACCCCATGCCATATGATTTCAATAACGACGGCGTTGCGGATGGAGAAACCCAGAATGATGTGGACGGGGATGGAATAAAGGACTATCCGTATGGAAATGATTACTGGCTCAACACAACAATACCGAATGATAGTCGTTTCCCGCAGGAATTCAGAGGTAAGTTCGTTTCTGTATACATTGGACCGGGTGCACAGGCAGAGGAAATTGCAGGCATGGATTTCATCAGATTGTATGTTGACACGGATGCGAATTCAAGCACTGGCCTGTATATGAACCCGAATATGGGCGCAGAACTGATGCTTGAGATTACGGGCAGGAGCATGCGTGTGCTCTCCTCTGAGCTTTATGACTGGCATGGAAAATGGGAGAAGGCAGGCACATTCCCTGCAGAGAACTTCAACCGCCAGATTGAGTTCGGTGGCATCAAACTCTCGGATATAGAGCGAGCAAGATTCTATATTCAATGTTCTGACTGGTATGGAAACGCTGATGAGATGAGCCCAAAGATGCTGAGAAACATGGAAACACCTGAGACCCGTGTATTTGATACGAATGTGCGTGTGAATTCAAACACCACAGGATGGCAGTTATGGCCAGACATGGCATATGACAGCGATGGCGTGATTTATGCGGTCTGGGAGAGCAATGAAACAGGCACAAACGCCATTTATTTCTCAAAATCAGATGACGGCGGTATCACATGGAGCACCGCAACACGCATACCTTCGTCTGGAGATGGTGCGAGACCTGCAATTGCGGTGTATAAGTCGGGCACGAGCACATACATCCATATAGTGTTCACAGGCGACGAACTCGGCGGAGGAGGGTGGTACCCAGACCTCTACTATGCACGAAGCACAGATGGTGGTAATACATTTACCACAACAGTGCTGGATAGCGATTACTCTTCGAGGAATCCAGATATCTGTGTTGATGCCATGGGTTATGTGTATGTTGTCTACACTAACTATTTCCTCGGGTTTGATGCAGATGTTAAACTGCGGGTTTCCACAAACATGGGTGCCTCCTTTGGAAGTGCAATAAGTATAGCAAGCACTGGTTACAGTGAATATCTGCCTGCGGTTGCAGTGCAGGGATCAGGTGCCTCTTCAACCCTCCACATTGCCTACACCTATGCACATGATAACGAGAGCGGGAATGAACGCTACGATACGGATGTGTTGTATAAAAAGGTGACGAATGCAGGAAGTTCGCCAGTAGTCGGGAGTGCAGTGGGAGTTGCCACCTATGTGAACCGTTCCGAGTATGTTTTGCCAAATTCCATTGCATGCGATGCTCTCGGCAATGTCCACATTGTGTACACATTTAACTGGACATATGATAATTATGATGTGTACTACGCACGGAGTACTGACGGTGGTGCAAGTTTTACCACAACGAACCTCGTTGGAACATCGTATGATGAGTATCAGCCGAGAATTGCAATCGACGCAAATAACAACCCACATATTGTATGGCAGGATAACCGCAGTGGAAATTATGACATATGGTACACGAATTCAAGTAACAACGGCGTGAGCTTTCTTCCATACTCCGGGCATATAAAGATAAACAAGGATGCGACAACACAGAGCCAGGCATGTGCAACAATTCTTTTTGTAAACGCAGAAAATGCAAGAAAGGAGTTGTGCGTTGCATGGGCAGATGCCAGAGGTGGTGACTATGACATTTACTTTGCAAATGGAACAAATATTGTGTATCTGCAGGTAAACTCTGCATATGGCACACCTGCAGGTACTGGCTGGTACAATGCAGGCACGACAGCGATTGCCTCAGTTAACGGAATTGTGTACGATTCACCAAGTGTGCGTCATGTGTGCACTGGCTTTGCAGGCACTGGCTCAGCACCACCATCTGGAAACTCAAACAGCACTGCATTTCAGATATACAAACCATCCGGTGTGACATTTGGCTGGCTCACCCAGTATTATTGCCAGATTACATTTACAGGCACGGATGCACAGCACACCGTTAACGGCTCATATACTGAGAATTCCACCACACACAGCATTGCAGGACTTGTCGGGAGCTGGGCGGGATGGTGCGATGAAAATACTGTGCTTTACTTCCACGACTTTACCAGCCCACAGCAAAACCATACCACGGATGTGCATTCATGGGTTGTAACATCGCCGATTGTGGCGACCATTCATTACTCGGCACCCAGTGATGAAGTGAGCGGGCATGCGCTGGTGGTTATTGTGCTGGTTGCAATTACCGTGCTCCTGTATCACTCAGAAAAGACCAAGCGCAGACGCAATATCACCACTTATACCAGACATACTCAACCAGATAGGAACGAGGATTACTGCGAGGCAGTTCATTCTCCGTGAGTGAAATACCACAGGTAGAAGTCCTATGGCTGTTGAGACCGCATAAATTATGAGCCCCTGCCAGCTGAGCATGAGGAACACAATCAGCGTGACACATATCAACGCAAACACGGAGATTGTCTGGTACCTTACCTTCTGTATTAACTTAAGGACCCCGCGGGAGAGCAGGAGAATGAGTATAATTGCCACTGCACTTGCAATAGCAATACCTGCTACAACGATGAACAGCTCGGTCTTTGTTTCTGGTGTGTAGAACAGGTTCATACCTATCGTGAGTGCACCCTTTCTCATTCCAATTGCTGTGAAGAATAGCACAATTGCACCCACATAGTAAAGCACCCTGTTTGAGCCCTGCGAGATAATGAAGGTACGTTCACCCTTTGCCGCCGTAGCATGGCCGGCGAGCAATGCGCCGACGCCAGCAGTTATTGCAGGCATGAATGCTGCGAACAGCCCGCCAATGGTACCTCCAACACCACCACGAAAGATTTCTTCCTTTTTTACCTCTACTTTACCAGTAACCTGCTGCGGTGGAATGTCCTTGTGTGTGAAAATTGCAACGAGCAAGCTTGATGCTGCAAACATGCCTATGAACACTGCGCCCAGTGTCTGGAATGTGCGGTCAACGGGCACTATTGTTTTGTTGAATATGATGATGCCCAGGATGCTGGAAAGCAGGAATGTGAGATAGCCCGCAAGTATTGTTGTCCAGCCCACCCAGAGTTTTTTCAGTTTTGATTTACCGCGGTCAAAGTCCTTCGGAAATTCAGACATAAGTATGAACATAACGACTGCACCAATAATCCAGAACATGTGTGGCTGTATAATCTGCCTTATCAGTTTTAGCTGGTCCATGAACATGGGAATTGCAATAATCATGATAAGTATGCCAACAACACCCCCTATTGTAGTCAGAAGCACCGCTTCATGCCCTTTCCCCTGCATAAGATACTTCTGGCTCGGGTAGATTATCCACACCGTAGAATCATCGGGTGCACTGAGATATATTGTGGGAATTGTGAAAAGTATGGCATAGCCAACCACAAGACCCACGAGAAACATGATGAAGTACATGTGGTCCTGGACCTCGTTCAAGAATGCGAGATATATGAGAAATGCAAAGCCCATCACATTGTACACATGAAGGCCCGGGAGGAGACAGAGAACTGCAGAAACGAGAACGCCAACTACAGCAAAGCCAATGTACATCAGCATTACACTCAATTCAATCATGTATACACCTCCAGAATGTAGTGGCTGGGATTTGAACTCTCTACCTTTATTTCATACGCATCCCCGTACTTCGTGAATTTGCCCTGAATCAGCAATTTATCACCGACCTTGAAATTGCCCCAGGATGTAATGGATACGGTGGAATAGATGTTCAGATAATTCGTGCCATCTGTCACTGTGAGATTGGATGTGCCAATGAATGCAATGCTCACATTTTCTATTCTGCAACTGGTGTTCAGGTATGTGCCTGGTGCACCCAGCAACTCACCAATACTCCTTAAGGCATAGCGTTCCACAGGCGTGCTGAGAATCTCTATATCATTCCATGTTGTTGGCATAATCTCCCAGTAACTCTTTTGTGCGTACCATTTAAGTGCACCTTTCACGGTAACATTCGCTCCTTTCAGTTCATATGGATTCTTTGCGTTTATGTTTGCAAATGTGGTCTGGAAAAATACATTCACCTCTCCATATCCATCCGTGACATTAAAACTGTAGGCAAAACCAAGATTGGATAGAGATTTGACGGTACCAGAAACTTTGATCAGTTTACCTTCAGATGCCACTGCTGGTACGAGTGAAATATTTGTCAGGACATAGTCGTCTTCCTTCGTGAGGATTTTCACATACGCAGGATTTATCACAGTAAGCGTTTTCGAATATTCAGATACACTCACTTTTCCTTCGAGTTCAACTTCCTGACCGTATGCAGGGATTGTGCCAGCTTTTAGCAATGCATCTGAAACCACATCTGAAAGCTTGACATTCATTGTGCCCGTGCCATCGTTAATCGGAAACTTGATTGTGGTTCGTTGCTCATATTTGTCGGTACTGTATGATGGAAAATCACTCACCTTTCCTCGCACCTTAATATGCGAAAAACTCATGTCCTCAGATATGTCTCCTATTTTCGTTAGGGTTGTTTCTGAGGTGTATGCAAGCCATATAAACACTGTACCGATGAGTACGATTACCACGCAAGCTACAAGTAGATGCTTCTCAGTAACCTCAGGAAGTTTGCCATTCATGATAACACCTCAATATCCCATGTGGCTGAAGGAATAATTTCCCACTTAGATGTCGTGCCAGAAGTATAATATTTCAGGGCACCACATACCACAATTTCATTTTTTTCCTTTATCTCTGGCAGTTGGCCAGTAAGGTTCCCAAGGGCTTTAGGAACAAATATATCTACCTTATAACCCTGAGCATCTTGAATAAGATAATCATACGCAAATGAATACTCGCGTACGCTCGTTACATTGCCCCGCACACATACCCTTGCGGTTTCATTGTCAGGTCCATATGCAAGTATTTCCTTTATACTTACCTCGCTTGCTTCACTCCTCGTTATCTTAATCTGGCTTACATGATTCACAATCATATAGAAATCATTGCTGCGGTACTGCAAACTCCCGGTTATTTCCACATGGTCACCGAACGCAGGAATACACGGTTTAGACCTTGTATTCTTTGCCAGCATGTCCTTTACAACATCATCATATATCTTTACAGGCATTATACCAGTGCCGTCGTCGACTGAAAAGTAAAATGACTTTCCCGTAGGGTTGTCATAGTAGGACGGTGTATCCGGCACGATGCCCTTAACTTTTATCACCGCATTATTGAATGTTGGCTGAATATCTTTCACCTTGACCAGCGGGGTTTCAGTGTACACTGCGAAAGGTATGAGAAGAAGCGTGCCCACAACTGCAATAACCAGCGCACCGTACTTGAGGTAGATCGTGGACCTCTTTTTGGGCACATCTGCACCGCAAAACGGACATTCTTCGAGCGGACCTACAAATCTCTTGCAACTGGGACAATGTGTAAAGTCGGTATTATGCTCTTGCATATTTTCTCATCTCCATTTGGTGTGATTCCGAACGAGATTACAATTACCGCATCTGAGGAGTAATTTCTGACCTGAATTTCATATGTAGAATTGTATAACTTGAATACACCCTTTATCTGGACTGCCTGACCCACAGAAAGTGTTGCAGGGGATGTGGCATTTTTCTGCACATACACTGTGAGGTTCTGGGTTGTACTGTTATCCTGAATCGTGAAGAGGTAGTAGTTTGCGGTGATGTTTGTGATTATGGCATACTCGATGCTTACATTCTGATTGAGATGCGCAACTGGATTTGAAAGCAGTTCTGATATTGTACATGATTGATAACTGAAAAGTGCAACTACCATATCGTCAGTGTAATTTCTTATGTAGATTTCCCAGTAGCCTCCACTGGCATACCACTCGAACACACCGTAGATGTCGAGATAATAGCCGATATAAACTGACTGTGCATGCGCATTTTTGCTCACATATACCGTGAGGTTGACTGTGTCTGCCGGGCTATCCTTCACATAGAAGTTATATGTGGTCTTTGCCCAGTCCACATATGCATTGTGGATGTATACCTCTGTGTTGTTATAGCCAGCTGGGTTTGCGAGTAGTGCAGATACAGAAACCTGTGTGTATGGTGACTGTGTATACGCCTCAACAGCGTCAGACGACGCGTTTCTTATCACGATTTCCCAGTAACTGCCTGATGAGTACCATGTGAACCAGCCAGAGACATTCACATACATGCCTGCACTCACAGATGGCACATTTGCTCCATATTCTGCATAAATTGTGATGTTCTGGCTACTGCTGTTATCCCTCACCGTGAACTTATAGGATGCATACACATAGTCCACAACGAGGTCTTTCAGTGATACAAACGAGCTATTGGCAACAACCGTGCTTGCAAACAATGTGTTGATGTTTGTGTAACTCTGGTACGAATTCACGCCTCCGCTACCAGTTTTCTCGATCAGGTCAGGTGTGGTATTTTTGCCCACATATATCTCATAAGCATTGTTGTAAATCTCGAATTTGCCCTTGATGTGCAGTAAGTCGCCATAGGCAACGCTCACCGGTCTGGTTGCATTGTATGTGGCGTACACATTCAATCCCCGCACACCATTGTTGTCCACCACATAGAAACTCACATAATCGCTTGCGTTGCTTGCATTCCAGTGCACTTTATAGGCATACACCACACCACTTAACTCAACGCTCTTGTTCAGGTATGCATCTGGATTAGTCAGCAACTCGCTCACGGTAACTGCAATGTAGTTCTCTGAGAGCACTCTTACATAATCATCCGTGCCATTGCGCACACTTATCTCCCATACCCCTTCCTTCGAGTAGTATTTAAACCAGCCCCGTACTGAAATATCTGCACCAGCACTCACCGAAGTTGAATTTGCGCCGTACTCGCAATAGACAGTAATGTTTCCGTTTGAGGAATTGTCCTTGATTGTAAACTTATATGATTTATTCACCCAGTCCACAATTGCATGCTCCACACTCACGAATGAGTTATTAACCGCCTCTGGATTTGCAATTATGGTTGCTACGCTGAGCGGTTCATAGGAATTCTTTCCAAATGTACCCGAGCTAACAACATCATCTGGCGTATTCGCACTCACCTTCAGCTCAAATGCTCCCTTGTATGTGGTGAAAGTACCCTTGACTGTGAGTTTCTCATTGTACGCAATGCTCAGCGGTCTCGTGGAATTCGGTTCTGTATACACATTCAGGCCCTTGATTCCGCCATCATCTACCACATAGAAATTCGTGCTGTTGCTCAAATTTGCAGTGTAGTATCCCCTGTCTGCCACAATACAGTCAGAGATTCTGACCTTTTTCTCCAGATATGCCTGACTGTTATTAAGGAGTTCAACAACAGTGACATTCTGATATTCATCATACGCCTCCGGGGTAACACTTACCGTTTTGGTGAATGTACCCTGTGCACCTGCTTCATCCTCAACGGTGAGTTTGACTGTATAAATTCCCTGAGCGCTGTACGCATGCATCACGGTCTTTAGATTGCCAGTTTTGTTGCTCCCATCACCGAATTCCCAGATGTGTTTCACAATCGTCTCATTTCCATCGGGGTCGTACGAGGTTGATGTAAATGTGATTGGCTCATTTATTTTTACGCTGGTTTTATCAACAGCAAAGCTGGCGACCGGTGGATTATTCTCTTTTTGCTGAGGTCTGGACATCATCATTACTGCACCGATCACACTTACGAGCACAATCACTCCAAGCACAATTCCGATTATCTGTATCTTGGTTAGTTTCACAATATCACCAAAGGCATAATTCACTCGGGATTAATATATGTTTCTAATCTCAGAACCCTTTTCAGGAGGCGGAACCGCTCGAACAATGCCTAGACGCAACGCTTAAATACGGGTATTTCTATTTAAAAATAGGTGAAATAAATGAAGGCAAGAAGTGGACACATCCTATTAAAGAAAAGAATGGATTGGGCAGAGCTTCAGGAAGTATATGCTGAGGTGTTCACAACATTCCTTAAAGAGACAAAACAATGGAATGAATCTGAGCCTGAAATTAATGAAACATTGCTCTACATGAATATCTTGGACTTAAAACGCAATAAAAAACCCGAAGGATACAACAGGCCAGGTTTCATGCGCATGTTCTTTCCCATACGCGAAGACGGTAAGATAGAATTCTGTATATATAAGAATTCCAGGTCTGCAGAAGTCGTTGCTATCACAGAAAATATTGCGAGGATTCTAGAAAAAAATGGAATAGAACACGAAATACTCTTTGATAAAATGCTGCTCCACGCAAACAAAAAGAAGTAACATTGGCGTTTTTTATTTTTTGTAGTGCTTTTCTGCGGTTTGTCTTTCGCCACTACCCATATTTTGGTGGATTCTGAGGCTGTTGTGGTTGTCCTGGGTATTGTGCCTGCATATAATATGGTTGAGCGAGATACATCTGTTGTTGTGGCGGTTTTGATTTCTGCTTCAGCGCATATATCACTGCAATTACCACAATCAGGCATACGATGCCCACAATCAATCCGAGAAGCCACATTGGAATTGTCTCAAATATATTTGATGGGACTTGCTCTGGAACATCAATTATCATTATCTCCATACTTGCATTTCCCTCAATAAAATTTTCCCCTGTAGCAGTAGCAATTATCCGAATCGTTGAGTTGAATTCAACATCAGGTGCATTGAATGTGAACACTACATTCCCGTTTACATCAGTGTAGTCCGTGTGTGAAAAGCATGTTTTGTTTCCAAGTGTGACGGTAAGAGAGACCTCGGCATCCTCAACTGGCATGCCTTCAGCGCTCACCACAACCGTGATGTTGAGTGTGTGGCCCTCTTCAATGGCAGTCACGGAGTTTATTTCCACAACTAACGAAAGCATGGGAAGTACGGTAATGTTTAGATATGATGTGGCATTTTTATACCCGGTCTTTTCAGCTTTTACGGTAATCGTGGCATTTGTAGCCGCCGTTACGATGGCTGGAGAGAATATAACAGGCGAATATGGTCTTCCTTCCGTGTTTGTCTTTACGGTGCCGGGCACTACCGCTCCAAACGATGCAGTGACCGTGAGATTTGCACCTGAAACTGGATTTCCTCCCGCAGTTACAGTAATTGGAATCTCCATGTTTTCGTAACATCTAATTGTATTCTGGTATGGTGTCATATTTATCACCAGGGATGCGGATTCCGGGTATACCGTAACATTGGCACGTGCATATGAGTTGTTATATCCTCCCCTGGTTATGTTCACATAAATCGCACAGATTGTTGTTTTAGACACATATGGAGCTCTGAGTGTGGTAGAGAACAATCCATGCTCTGTAGTTCCTGTAGTGTTGTTCACATAAAGCCCGTTTGTCGCATATATCTCAACCCATGCACCATCTATGGCAATGCTATTTTCGTCATACACAAATATCTCAAGTTCTGCACTTTCATTCGGATTCAAATTGGTCTCACTCAGATTTGCTTCCGCATACATGGGTGGAAGTACAATCTTTATCGTTAGATGGCTGAGTCCGTCTGCATATCCAGGTAAACTTGCAACCGCACTTATCTCCACTTCACATTCCTCTGATACTGCGGGCGCAGTATATTCTGCGGAAAATTGTCCTGAGGCGTTTGTAACTCCATAACTGGGATAAATCGTTCCCCGCACTGCAGTTATACTCACATTGGCATTTTCAACTGCAATGCCAGATTCGGTCACGGTTATAAGAATGCTTGCTGTAGCACCGGGCCTCAGGAACATCGCAGATGATTGAATACTCGCCTGCAGTGATTTTTCGTACACTGTGATATTATATACTGGCGTTTGGTTTGAGTTACCATTTATATCAATAGCGTAGATGTAGTAATTCAGTCCATCTAATGTGACTGTGCTACCTGGAATTTGCGCTGTATAGGTTGCACTCATGTTATTCATGGGTATGGTGGTATATGTGGTATCTGATGCTTTTTTGTAGTACAATGTAGCGTGGTGCACACCCTTGTTGTCTGTAATTGTGGCATTTATTGAGATGCTTGTGCCCACCAGCCATGAAGTAATTGGAGTATGCACGATTTCTGGTTTTTCATGGTCTGCGTTCCCGTTGTTCAGTGTGAAATTCGCGTCTGAGACATCAAAGGCGGAGATATTTGCAGCATTAACTGCATATATGCCAATTCGGTAATTTGTGCCGTCAGGTAATGCGGTCGTGTCCCATGCATAGCTTCCCGCTGGCGAAACTCCGGTTGCGATTGTGTTCCATGTAGTTCCACCATCTCTCGAATACAGGATATCCAGATGGTCAGCATTTCCTGCGTTCCATGTTATTGTAACGGTACCAGATAACTCCTCGCCACCATTTGGTGCAGTTACGGTAATCGCCGGTGGACTGGTGCCTGTAAGAAAACTCAGGATTTTATCCATTATGTCATTTCTCGCATCTGAGTTCTGGATATCTTCGAAGGCAAATGAGAAGTACACCACCTTGTAAGTTCCCGCGTATCTTATGCCCGCATCTGTTCTTCCGTTCGGCTGTCCAGAATAGTCGAATGTATCCTGCTGGAATGTTACTGTGCCTCCGTTGTTTGTGATGTCATCTGGATAGAAGCCATAGTTCATGTTGTCCTTTATTACTGTGCCTGCAGTATATGAACCGCTGATTGGGTCTCCACTCGTGCCGTAGATATTTGCTTGCGTTGGCGGGTAAAATGTAAACTGAGAGTCCCATGTAACATCTGCGTTGTAGGTGGCATGAAGATAGTTTGTGTAAAACGACTTCTGCGAGGCACTGCCCCCGTTCTCATAAATATCCCAGCCGATATCCTGCCCCGAGATAAACACATTTCCGCCAATGTCCATGTATCCCTTCAGTATGTTTGTCTCATTCAATCCAAGCTGGGGATAGGCGTCACTGCAGTGCCACACAACCGCCTTGAAATTCTGGAGATAGTAGATGCCAGGCACTCCCTGGGTTCTGTACTCCCAGTATCCATATAGCCAGTTCTTTGATTTTATTGAATCTGCGTAATACACATCAAGATTCACACCACTATCGTCATCCACGAGGAGTATATCTCCACGGAGTGTTGTGAATGTATAGTGAAGACCATTGTTGTCATCACCAGATAGATGCCCCACAGTGTCATTGGAGTACACATCAAACACATATGTTGTATCTGGCGTAAGTCCAGTTATCTTAACTGTGTGGGTTGAGGTGTATGTAGCATCAGAAATCTGCGTTGCGGGCGATGCGGTCCCGTATTTTACCGCGGAATTTGCTGGTTCGTCGGTTGACCATTGAATGAGGGCACTTGTTGCACTTATCTGGCTTACCTGCACATTTGAAATCACAGGAGGGGTAGTATCTGCGATGGCATGCGCCACACCATACCAGCCCGGTGCAGATGTGTCTGCGTACACCGCAATAATGTCGTCATTATTTGAGACCTGGAGAACACCCGGCGAGTTTACCAGTGAAGTTCGTATACTGCCTGTGAATTTCTTTGAGCCAGAGGCAATCTCTGTGAGTGTGACGGTTTCCGGTGTCTGCTCAGTCGTACTGTTTATCATTACTGTAAGTGTACTTGATGTTGCATCAAGGTCAGTGACCGTAATCCTGATTATGTCATCTTCTTTGTAGCGGTTCCTGTCAAGTGAGATTTCACCACGGGTATTGTCTATGCCGCCAGTAACAACAAGAGAAAATGGCTGTGGACCAAATGGCACATTTTTACCTATTACACGCACAATCCATAGTCCAGTTGTTGGAGAATTCAGGTATACACATTCCTCAACATTTGTGCTGTCCGCTGAGCCACCTGGTACTGATTCGCTATTTGAAAACACATTTCCGAGGTATGTGGTGTTTGCTGGCGAAATCACAACGAGGTCAAGGTCGTTAACAATATCCTTGCTTGCTGCAGGATTGCCCGGGTAGTCCGTCCATGTTAGCACGAATCTGAGTGGTGTGGGCTCCGAAATATAGTAGATATAATCCGCACTCTGTGCAGTGCTTACTCCGTCCCAGTCATCAACAATACGCATCTTATTGATGTCTCCTGAGAAATATAGTGAGTCCTCAAGATTGATAAGCCCCCAGCCCTGGTTGTTATCTGGGATATTCCCGCTGATTTTTCTTGCTCCCGCAATTAGCGTCGCCTTTATAAGAGAGCCAGATGGATTGATGGCATTCACACTCACCTTCGTACCCGTGGGATACCAGCCCTCAGTGTAATACTGCCTCACGAGTGCACCTGCACCTGCGCATGTTGGCGTTGCCATGGATGTGCCACTCATCGGTATATATCCGGAGTTGTTTGAGCTCAAATTGCCGTCAGAGTCCGCAGAATAAATACTTTCCCCTGGTGCAACCACGGTCGGTTTTCTGCGCCCGTCTGCAGTCGGACCCCTGCTTGAGAAACTTGCAATGCTACTTCCATCATGTGAGCTTGCACCAACGGTTACAATATTTTTTGCGGTACCTGGATTTCCCACAGTATTTGCACCTGGGCCACTGTTTCCTGCTGCAAAGAAGACGAGCATGTCCTTATGCTCCCACATAAATTCATCGGTCTGCATTGCCTCGCTTCCGTAATCATTATTCGAATCACCCCAGGAATTTGAGTGCAATCTTGCACCGTCATTGTATGCCCACAGATAGAGCTGGTTCAGGTCTGCAGGAAGTGACAGAGAATCACCCTGTCCTCCGATGTCAGTGAATGAGATTTTGGCACTGGGTGCCATGCCACGCCCGTTCGCATTTGTACCGCCAACATATGAATTATTTCCTGCAATCGTGCATGCTACATGCGTTCCATGCCCCGAATTGTCCAGGTCATAGTCATCAACATACACATGGTAGTTTACAATCTTTCTGTGGTTGAGGTCAGGTGGTTGCGAGCCAGGTGGATTGCTGTACTGCACTTGGTAGTGGTCCGGATCCCTGAATGCCTCATGGTCCCAGTCAATTCCAGTATCACTTTCACCCACAATCTGCCCGTCACCATACAGTCCATGGTTCCATATTGGTGTGTTACCGCTTGTGCCTGACTGAATAACGCCTGCGGAAATTGAGTTCATGATATGCATCGTGCTCTCTTTTTCAATCCAGGCAACAAAAGGAAGGTAGGCGACTGCAGATACTTGTGCAGGACTGAGCGTTGCCCGAAGTGTATGGTACAACCTGCCAGGCGTTGCTGAATCTATCTCAACTCCGCATCTGGATAACATGTGGACTGCCATGCGGAAATCTTCATTTCCAAAAATCAAAATCTTGTACTGCTGATTTTCTCTGGCTGTCCATATGTCTGGCTGCACCTTATAGTATGGCTGATAAATTCCAATCCATCGCACAAAATGTAGTTTTGATATGTGTTCGAGTGCGATTTTGTCCATCTTTACAATCAGAGCATAGTTGGGAATGTAACCTGCAATTGTGCCCCTGTACTTTTCAATCTCCTTTTTCCACACATCCTTTATTTCTCCATTCATTTGCACGATGTAGTATCCCGGTACACTATCTGGATATTCCGAGATTTTCAGTGGCATATCTGGCACGCCCTTGAGCGGGTCAAACACAATTGTTTTGAGCATGATACGAAAATCCAGAGATGATTTGCTGTAATTTACCTCTGAGATAGAACCCGCACCATTGGGCATTATTCCGACTGACTTTTGCTCACCAGATATTCCAAGCCAGGGACCTGTTGTCTCTGCAATCATCAGCACAAACACGAGAAGGGCAAGTGAATATGCTCGCATTTTACACACCTTATAGAAAGTGTACTTTCAGTATTTAAGATTTTATGCTTGTGTTTATAACGCTTGCAAAAGCATGCACCTACAAACAAAGATATATACTGCCAGCATTATCAGAACATATGCAGGAATTCCCGAATTTTGAGCCATTGACCATTGAACACGCGGGAATACGGAGTACACTGATTTCTTGCGAGCCAGAGACCTCTGAAATGTGCTTTGGAAGTATGATTATATGGCAGGACACATATCCCGCATACATCTCAAAACTTGGAAAGGCATACATTATTGCGGGGGATGAGGCGTTCTTGAAGCCCGTTTGTACAGGAAAAGGGGAAGAGCTTGCACCACTGGTAAATGCAATTGAGCAGGAATGCATGCGTACAAAAAAACCCACGCTGTTCAAATATGTGCCTCTTGAATTTGCGAACTTATTAGGCAGGATGGGATACAATGTAAATCCTGACAGAGATAACTGGGACTATGTTTACCTCACAGAACATCTAGCAAATCTACCAGGACAGAAATACTACAGCAAGCGTAAGGACATAAAGAAATTTATGGACGCCACAGGTGGAAAAGCGGAGTTTGTGCAGATGCAGGACGCACACCTTCAAGCTTGCCTTGAACTTAACAAATCATGGCTGGAAACAAAAGAGGCGCAAGGAGATGCATATGCTATTGCAGAGCATAAGGCACTTGAAAAATGTATCCAGCATTTTAAAGTGCTTGAGTTTACAGGGTATGTAGTGGAACTTGATGGCATGGTCTGTGGCTTCACGATTGCGGAACAGTTGAATAAAAGCACGGTGGTTGTGCATTTTGAGAAAGGCGACTACAGAATCCCGGGAATATACCAGTATATAAACAATGCATTTGCCAGGGCAATGCTTGACAAATACACCTATATCAACAGGGAGCAGGACCTCGGACTTCCTGGGCTGAGAAAGGCAAAGACCTCCTACGGACCTGTGAGAATGATTGAGAAGTTCACCTGTGTAAAGCCCGTGTGAGCACTTTCACATCTACATTTTTCGTTTTTTTGTATGCCAGATAATTAAAAAAATCGTAAATTGCACTTTCACTTTCACGCACCCCTCGTGTTGAGATATATAAACCCCGATGCACATATAGTTATTGGTGATACAAAATGCAGGACGAATTTGACTGGTGCTCATGGGAAGAAATCTACAAGGCAATGGGCATTGAGGTGTATCCGCAGGAAAATGCGGATGCACCCGCATAAAATTCATAATCACGGTGGTCCCATCACCTTCTCCCATCCTTATTTTTTTTACCACCATGAACTTGTTTTGATTTCTCCATTTCTGTACTCTACCTTTATACGCATCCTCGGGTGCATTTCAGCAACAAACCACTCAATTTTCCACACATCACCAGTGCACGAAATTTTATAGTAGGGAAACTTAAATACACTGAGATGCACCTGCACCTCAGGGAGATAGTATGTGTACACCATATCACTGCATGTACGAATTACAGGGATGCTGTTGCTCGCCTTAGGAATTCTGTACTCCTTTATACCCTCATTGTTGTTTACATACACCACAAGCGCATCTGCCTGCTCAACCCTTTTTGCAATCTTCCATCGCCAGAACAATTCAGTAGGAAGAAGAGAAAATCCGTTTCTGTACTTTCTTTTATAATACCCCTTAAATCCTGCACGAATGCCAAGATATGAAAGATAGCATACCCCTACAATCACGGATGCCTGCTCCATGTTGAGCATGCCAATATAGCGGAATCGTACAAGCGCAAGAAATAGCACAGTAAGGAAGAACGCAAACATGAGATAAATGTTAACTGCCACATCCAAGCCGACACTTAAATATCGCCTGGAAAGCGGATACAGAATCGGGGTACCCCAGTTCGTGAGTGCATCACACAGGATGTGCACGAAGCCAGTGACAAGCATTATTGCAGTTGCACCTGGAAGATTTAACTCCGACCAGAAGAAAAATCTGGCTACAATTGCTGTGATTGGCGCAGCGATGCAGATAAAAATGAATGTGTGTGTAATACCGTGATGCCCAGTCATTTTAAATTTCTTCCATAGCGGAAAAAGTAACACATCAAAATCTGGCAGGATTGCCATCAGTGAGCCGAGAACTACATATGGATTATAGAACGAACCAGAGTACCAGGAAGACAGGAGAAAACCAAAGAGCAGATGTGTAAAAAAATCCATTCTATCTTGTCTCCACGGTGAGGCAGAGCTCAACTGGTGAGTTCATGGGCAAACTGGCAACACCTACGGAAATACGGGTATGCACCCCGCAATTGCCAAACACTTCAACCAGTGTATCTGAGGCACCATTAGCCACATAGGCAATGTCCGTGAAGCTCTCACTGCAATTCACATACACAACGAGTTGAACCACGCGTTGTATCATATCAAGTGACCCGAGCTCTGATTTGAGTGCCATAAGTGCATAGAGCACTGCATTTTTTGCAGCGTTATACCCCGCTTCCTTACCAAGCTCAACACCAAGCTTTCCAGTGTGCGTGAGGTTTCCCCCTTTTCTGGGTAGCATCCCGCTTACGAACACAAGATTCCCGCTGCGGACACATGGCACATAATTCCCTGCAACCTGAATTTTTTCAGTGGTACCGAAGAGCATTTCAAATTTCCGGTCTGCAGACAAGCGCTCACGCCCTCTTTTTCACAACCTCGCCTGGAATCCTGAATTCGCCACCCCAGTACAGCAGGAGTTCATCCTTTCTGTACTCCTCTTTTTCACAGTGCACAATTTCGCCGATAAACCAGGTATGGTCGCCCGTGACAAACTCATCAACAATGCGGCACTCGAATCTCAATGGGCACTCTTTTATTGAGCCAGTATTCACAACCTTGCTCGGGATTTTCGTGAGTTTTGCTGCTGCAAATTTTTCCGTGTTTTTCCCTGTGGTGCTCCCGCACAGCATCACCGCATCTGCAAGCTCCCTCGTTGGAAGATTTATCACAAATTCACGATGCTCTTTCAGCAATGCATGTGAGAAGCGTTTGGGTGCTACACCAATTCCAAGGAGCGGGGGCGAGAACGAAAATATGTGGCACATTCCTATCGTTATTATGTTCGTCTGTTCGAATTTGCCACATGTCACAAGGGCAACGGGAAATGCGGGGAAAAGTCGGTATGCATCCTCCAGCTTTACCTCCATGCTTAACCCTCTTTTTTAAGTTTTGCAAACTCCTTCTCACGCAATTCCTTTCTCTTTATTTTTCCACTCTGGGTCTTCGGCAGTTCCTTCACAAACTCAATGAGCCGTGGGTACTTGTAGGGTGCAGAGTGCTCTTTTGCAAACTCCTGGATTTCCCTGGCAAGCTTCTCTGATGGCTCATAACCTGGTTTGAGCACGATAAATGCCTTCACCACATTGCCTCGCATTTCATCTGGACTCGCAACTGCAGCTGCTTCAAGCACTGCTGGATGTTCTATAAGTGTGCTTTCCACTTCAAATGGAGAAATTCGATAGCCAGATGCCTTAATCAGGTCGTCTCCTCTTCCTCTGAACCAGAAGTATCCATCCTCGTCGTAACTCAGCGTGTCTCCACTCAAGAACCAGCCATTTTTGAAGCATTCTGCGGTCTTATCTGGTTTGTTCCAGTATTCCTTAAAGAGCCCTGGGTCATCTGCACTCACTGCGAGCGTACCTTCCTCACCTGGTGATAGAACCCTGCCTTCTGCGTCTACAATTGCGCATTTGTGTCCCGGCTGTGGTTTTCCGCATGAACCGGGTCTTATTTCCAGTCCTGGCATGTTCGAGAGATACACCATTACTTCCGTCATTCCAATGCCGTCATATATTTCGAGCCCGAATCTGCGCTTCCACTCATGTATTACTTCCGGGTTCAGCGGCTCTCCAGCACTTATACAATGCCTGAGAGCAGAAAGGTCATACTTCTTCTCTGCATCTTTGACTGTGAGAAACATCCGGTACGCAGTCGGAACCGAATCCAGCGTGGTAATCTGATACTTCTCAAGCAGTGCAAGCCATCTCTCAGGGTCAAATCTCCCATCATAGATGAATGTGCTCACGCCGTGCCTCCATGCGTACAAAAATCCGTTACCCAGCGGATATATCCAATTTAATTGCCCCGTGTGTGCCACGATGTCATCGTCCTTATACGCCTGCCAGTACTTCGACCCCGGGTCATTTCCAATCACCCACCGATGCAAATGCACTGCACCCTTGGGCATTCCAGTCGTGCCAGAAGTATAGCAGAAAAATGCCATGTCCGTGCTCTTCGTTTTCTCGAGTTCCAGATTTCTGCTTGCATCCTTCATCAGTTCGTGATACGATGCCTGCTTTTCGTTCTGCGGTTCACCTACAACAATCACATGCTTTAATGTTGGGCACTTGTCACGAATTTCCTCAACTTCCTTCACATACTCCGGTGTAGTAACCACTGCAACCGCACTGCTGTCATTTATTCTGTATGCAACTTCATGACCTTTGAACATTGTGCTGGAAGGTATGGGTACTGCACCGATTTTCACACCGCCAATAAACACAATCTGGAATTGCGGGATGTTTGGCAGTCGCATGAGAAAACGGTCACCTTTCTTCAAACCGAGTTTTCTGAGTACATTTCCAAATTTATTGGAGAGATTTTTCATCTCGAGAAATGTGTACTTCTCTGCAACGCCTTTTTCGTTCTCCCAGTAAAGGGCTACCTTGTTTTTGTTTACACCCTCTGCATGCTTGTCCACGCAGTCCTGCCCGATATTATAATATTCTGGGATTTCCCACTTCCAGTGCCGGGCCTCCTCATCGTAGTTTAACTTCTGCATGAATACACCCCTAATCTTCCAGCGTAGTTATATCTCCGATTGGTTTACCCGTGGCTTCTGCCTTTAGTACCCTCCGCATTATCTTTCCACTTCTTGTCTTCGGCAATTTGTCTCTGAACTCTATGTCCTTGATTACTGCCACAGGCCCGAGTTCCTTGCGCACATGCTTCTTTATATCCTCTGCCAGTTCTGGTGAGGGTTTGTTGCCTGCCTTCAGTATGACATATGCCTTTATTACCTCACCCTTCACCTCATCTGGCACACCCACCACTGCTGCCTCTGCCACCGCAGGATGGCTAACAAAGGCACTTTCGACTTCCATTGTGCCTATCCTGTGACCTGAGATTTTAAGCACATCATCCGCTCTGCCCTGCACCCAGAAATATCCATCTTCGTCCTTCCTCGCAACATCTCCAGCAACATAGAAATCACCGGGTAATTTCTTCCAGTATGTCTGAACATATCTGTCCGGGTCCTTATAGATTGTAGCCATCATTGCAGGCCATGGCGTCTTTATTACCAGAAAACCACCTTGATTTGGAGGTAGTGACTTGCCCTGTCCATCTACCACATCCGCAATTATGCCCGGGAATGGTTTTGTAGCAGAGCCCGGCTTCAGTGGTGAAACTGGCAGGGGTGTGATTAGAATCATACCTGTCTCGGTTTGCCACCATGTGTCCATAATCGGGCACTTCTCCTTGCCGATTACCCGATAGTACCAGTGCCATGCTTCTGGATTTATAGGTTCTCCCACAGAGCCGAGCAATCTGAGTGTGCTCAAGTCGTGTTTGTTTGGCCATTCTTCTCCATTCTTCATCATTGCACGAATTGCAGTTGGTGCTGTGTAAAACACGGTAACCTTGTGCTTCTCAACCATTGACCACCATCTATCTGGCTGTGGGTAATCCGGCACCGCTTCTGACATTATTGTGGTCGTTCCGACCATCAGAGGTCCATATACGATATAGCTGTGTCCTGTAATCCAGCCAGGGTCAGCAGTACACCAGAAAATATCATTTTCCTTTATATCAAAAATCCATTTCATGGTGCGGTGCACACCCACCATGTATCCGCCATGCACATGGACTACACCTTTCGGTTTTCCAGTTGTGCCTGATGTATAAAGGATGAACAATGGGTCTGTTGCTTCCATCACCTCTGCCTCACACTTCGGCTTTTCTTTCTCAACAAGTTCGTGGAACCAGAAGTCCCTTCCTGCCTTCATATCCACCTGTGCATTTGCCCTGCGCACAACAATGACTTTTTCGACACTCGGACAAACTGCCACTGCCTCGTCAACTGTGGGTTTTAGAAGTAGAGTTTTTCCTCTTCTGAATGTGCCGTCAGCAGTAACCACGACCTTTGCCTCTGCATCCATTATTCTGTCTCTCAGTGCTTCCTTGCTGAAACCTGCATATACCACACTGTGAATTGCTCCGATTCGTGCACAGGCAAGCATGGTGATTGCCTGTTCTGGTATGTTTGGTAGATAGGTTGTAACACGGTCTCCTTTCTTTACTCCCAGTTTCTTGAGTGCGTTTGCAAATTTACAAACTTCATTATACAACTCACCATAGGTAATTTTTCGCACATCGCCTGGCTCACCCTCAAATAAAATTGCAGTTTTGTTCTTTCTTGTCTTAAGGTGTCTATCTATCGCATTTACTGAGATATTGCACTTTGCACCTGGAAACCATTTATAGAACGGCTTGTTAGAATCATCGAGCACCTTGTCCCACTTCTTGAACCATTCAAGTTCGTTTGCAGCGTTTTCCCAGAACGCAAGCGTGTCTTTCTGTGCTTCCTCAATGACTTTATCCCAGTCCTTCACATTAGCGCGTTCAATCACTTCCTTGCTAGGAAAGAATTTCCGTTCTTCTTTCAATAATGTGGCTAAAGTTTCTTCTGACATGTTTTGACCTCCATTGTTTCCCCAATTACCGCATGTATATTTATTTTTCGTGGAACCCTTTTCAGGGTGCTTCGCACCCCGAAAAGCGTTCACGGAAAAAATAGCACAGGGGAAAACACCCAGGGGTTACCGTAAGGGGACGGATAGTCCCCTCGCCCGAACCACCCTTTTTCAGGAGCCTTCGGCTCCCGAAAAAGCGTGCACGGAAAAAAGGGGCAAATAAATTACTTGACAAGGATGTGCATGCGGGATATGCCGAAGGCGAAGCCCTGGGGGTTGGAAGGGGGCTATGCCCCATCCTGGCATATCCCTTGGTGGGAAACTTTGGGCGGTAGCCCAGGGTTAGGGAGGGGGTTTTACCCCATCCTGGTAAAAACCTTTTATAACTCCATCACTATCCCGCATTATGTACGATGTGGTGTGCATTGGAAGTTCAACCCAGGATGTGTTCGTTAAGACGAATATCGCCAGGGTGCTGGATTTCAGGGAGATGATGCAGACAAAATCCTACCTCTGCCTGGAATACGGGGCAAAGATAAATGTGGACAAGATTATGTTCACCACGGGAGGGGGTGCATCGAACACCGCATATGGATTTGCAAAGATGGGACTGAAAACAGGTTTTTGCAGTGCTCTGGGCAACGATGAGAGTGCAAGGATTATTCTCTCGGAACTTGAGAATGCTGGTGTGGACACCTCTCTCGCTCTCTTCTGCGAAAACGAAACCACGGGTTACTCTGTCATCATCACCACATTCGAGGGGGAACGCACTGTTCTCACCTACCGTGGTGCAAACAACCACCTGGATTTTGCAAAAATGAACCTGGAGAAAATAAAAAACACAAGATTCCTGTACCTTGGACCAATGACGGGGATTGCTAGCGATATACCTGCAAAATTTGCCTCACTGTTTGAGAATGCGGACACAAAAATATGCTGGAACCCGGGAAATACGCAGATTTCAAGGGGCATAGAAAAAATGAAGGAATTTCTGCCACGCATCGACATAATCTTTCTCAACAAGGAGGAGGCATCCAATCTAACTGGAATAAAGTACTCACAGATGGTTGTGGATGAGGAGCGGTGCATCGGTTGCGGCACATGCGTTGATGTGTGCCCCGTGCGGATTTTCTCGCTCGAGGATAAAAAAGCCACGGTGAAAAACCAGGATAAGTGCATAAAGTGCGGGCAGTGCGTTGAACGGTGTCCAGCGAGGGCAATTACAAACGAACCCTGGGCAGATAACCTTGACCCAATCCTTAAGTACATCCACAAACTGGGTGTGAAACTTGTTGTGATCACGGACGGAAAGAAAGGTGTGCAGTGCTACGACGGAAAATACAGGTACATGTTCCCTGCCTACGATGTGCCCGTTGTCTCCACCTTAGGTGCGGGCGATGCATTCACTGTTGGTTTTATCTCCGCACTTGCGAAAGGTGAGGGGATAGAAACTGCAATGAAAATCGGGAGTGCAAACGGTGCATCTGTTGTGCAGGAATTTGGTGCAAAGTACGGCTTGCTCACATGGGATGAGGCACTGAAGTTTGTGCGGGAACGGGAGATGGCAGTAAGGAAGAGTGAGATCTGATGCTCACATTCGTTGGTCTGGGACTTGGTGATGAGTACGATGTATCACTGCGTGGACTTGAGGCAATCAGAAAGGCAGATATTGTCCTTGCTGAGTTCTATACTTCCGTGCTCTGCCGCATGAGCGTGGAGCGGATGGAGAAGTTGTACGGGAAGAAAATCAAGGTGCTCTCCAGGAAGGATGTGGAGGAAGGTGGCAAAGAAATAATTGAGATGGCGAGGGATAAAGATGTGGTGTTTCTGTGTGCTGGCGATTCAATGGTAGCCACAACGCACAGTGCACTGCGGAACCTTGCGAGGAAGGAAGGTGTTCCCACAAAGATAGTCCATGGTGCCTCCATCTACACTGCAGTGAGTGGAATTCTCGGGCTTCATATCTACAAGTTTGGAAAATGCGTGAGTTTGCCGAGACCAGAAAAGAATTTCTTTCCCTGCTCGCCCTATCAGGGCATCTGCGAGAACCTCAGCCAGGGCCTGCATACTCTGATTCTACTGGACATTAAGGCGGATGAGGGTTATTTCATGTCAGCCAGTGAGGGACTGCAGATTCTGCTGGAGATGGAAAGGCGGGAGAAAAAGGGAATTATCACACCTCAAACCCGATTCTGTGCTGTGGCAAGGGCTGGCAGTGAGGACTGCATTGCGGTCTATGGTGAGCTGGAAAAACTTCTTAGCATTGAGTTTGGAGCACCGCCGCATGCCCTCGTTCTCCCTGGCAATCTCCATTTCACCGAGGAAGAATCGCTGAAGTGCATCAGGTGCAGGTGAGTTTCTCACTTCGTAATTTCCTCGCACCTGGCTACGAGTTGCATCATCTTCCTGTAGTTGCTTTCAACAACCTCACGGTCACGGAATTTGAGGGCAATGGGCTTCAGGCGATTCATAATCATTACAATGCCTTCCTTAGTTGGTCTTTCCCAGTCCATCCCGACCTCAATCGCCTGTTTTTTTAGTGTGGTAAGTGTGATTGCCCCATCGCCACCGAGAGCAGTGGTAAAGCACTCAATCAAACACTGTTTCAATTCCTCAGGTGTAATTTTATCTTTTTCCATTGCCTTGCACAAAGTTGGTGTGTTTTTCCATACAAGGTGCTCTTGTCCTTTCATATCCTTTCACCCCAACTTGCCGTAAGTTCCAGGTTGCTTATAACTTTTTCCAAACTTCATGTTTATATATCTCCACAAATTTCACGCACCATGGACGAGAACATCAGATACATGTTCCACCCGAGGAGCATTGCAATCATTGGTGCGTCAAACAAACTCTGGAAGGTGGGACATGCGGTAATTGCAAATGTGCTCTACGGCGATTGCCTGCGGAGAGACAGAACACTGGGCTACAAGGGAAAAATTTACCCCGTAAACCCGAACGAAGACAATGTTTTCAATCTCAAGTGCTATCCAGATGTGCTCAGCATCCCAGATGAGGTTGACCTTGCGGTTGTTGCAGTGCCCGCAAAGTTCGTTCCTGGTGTTATTGAGCAATGCGGGCAGAAGGGTGTAAAAACTACGATAATCATCTCTGCTGGCTTTGGTGAGACAGGTGATGAGGGAAAGCGGGTTGAGGCAGAGATGGTGGCTACTGCAAGGAAGTATGGAATGAGAATTCTGGGTCCGAACTGCCTGGGAATATACAGCTTGTACGAGGACCTGAACACCACATTTGCCAGGGCAATGCCAATGAAAGGCCCGATATCCTTCATCTCGCAGAGCGGTGCATTCTGTGCCTCAGTTATCCAGTACTCGCTTGAGGAACACTTTGGTTTCTCAAATTTCGTGAGCATTGGAAACAAGTCAGACATTGATGATGCGGATATCATCGAGTACTTTGCAACGGATGAGCACACGAAGTGCATTGGAATGTACATTGAGGCACTGAAGGATGCAAGAAAGTTTTTGAAGGTCGCCAGAGAACTCTGCAAGAAGGTTCCTATGGTTGCACTGAAATCCGGAAGAACTGAGATAGGCAGGAGTGCTGCAAAGTCCCACACTGGAAGCATTGCAGGTAACGATATTGCATACGAAGCCATGTTCAGACAGACAGGAATATACAGGGCGAGAACAATGAGTGAACTCTTTGATGCTGCGAGGGCACTGGCATATCAGCCACCACCGCCACCAGAAGGAGGGATTGCAATTCTCACAAACTCCGGTGGGCCTGGTGTTGTTGCCACCGATGCTGCAAGTGACCTTGGGCTGCCGCTTGCAAAACTTTCAGATGCCACAATAGCAGAACTCAACAGGGTTTGCCCGCCTGAGTGGTCGCATAGAAATCCAGTGGATATACTCGGTGACGCAAGTCCAGATAGATATTCAGATGCAATCCATGTGCTGCTTGAGGCGGGGGAGGTGTCTGGCCTCATCGTGATTACCGCACCGCAGGCAATGACAGACCCGGAGACACTCGCAAAGCGGATTGTGGAGGCGGCGAAGGGTACAACAAAACCCGTGATTGCTTCATTTGTGGGCATGATTTCCAGTCCTGCTGAGAATTATGTGGAAGAGCAAGGAATTCCAGAAATGTCGTTTCCAGAGGATGCTGTGCTTGGAATGCATGCACTTGTGCACCGCAGTAGAATTCTCAGGAGGGAACAGATATGGCAGTAGATGTTGTCAGTGAAATATTTGCAAGGGCAAGGGCTGAAAGCAGAAAGACGCTAACCCTGGATGAGGCAAGGAGCGTGCTGGAAAGCACAGGAATTAAGTTCAACGCCTATGCATTCTGCAAAAATTTAGAGGAGGCAATACAGGCAGCGAGGAAGATAGGATATCCAGTGGCAATGAAGGTGGTTTCTCCGAACATCATACATAAAACAGAGGTCGGCGGTGTAAAGTTGTATCTGCAGAGCGAACTGGATGTGGTGCATGCATATGAACAGATCATGGAAAATGTACGCAAGGTCATGCCAGATGCGAGAATCAGCGGTGTGAGCGTTGAACAGATGCTTCGTGGCACTGAACTGGTTATAGGAGTTACAAAGGATGCACAGTTTGGTCCGATGCTCATGTTCGGTCTTGGTGGTATCTGGGTGGAGATTTACAGGGATGTTTCGTTCAGAATCATTCCGCTCGAGCGTGTGGATGCCTGGGAGATGATACACGAGATAAAGGGCATTGCAATTATTGAGGGGGCGAGGGGATTCGAACCAGCAGACAAAAAGAAGATTGTGGATTACATCATGAAGGTCTCGGAACTCGTTAACGCCCATCCTGAGATTGCAGAGATGGACATAAATCCTCTGATGGCATATCAGCAAGAGTTATATGCAATCGACGCCAGAATAATACTGGAATGAGGCAGGTTCGCTGCCTTGCGGTTGGGGAAAGTATATATATAGTCCTTACATATCTGCAACAAAGTTCATTGAAGGTGAGGGGTATGGTACTAACTACCACAAAAGAGCTATTCCAGAGAGCAGAGGATGAAAAGTATGCGATAGGTGCATTCAATGCAAACAATCTTGAAATGGTGCAGGCAATAATTGAGGCGGCTGAGGAGGAGAATGCACCCGTGATACTGCAAGCCAGCCAGGGTGCGATAAAGTACGCAGGCCTTGATTTCATTGTGGGAATGGTGACCACTGCTGCAAAGCAGGTAAAGGTTCCAGTTGTTCTGCATCTCGACCATGGCACTGACTTCGAGCAGAATGTGAAATGTCTTCGCGCTGGTTTCACCTCACTTATGTTTGATGGGTCAGCACTCCCATTCGAGAAGAATGTGGAAATAACACGAAAAATTGTGGAAATTGCACATCCAGTTGGCATCCCGGTAGAGGCAGAAATAGGGAGGGTTGCCGGCACAGAGGACCACATTACTGTCTCGGAAGTGGAAGCACTCATGACAGACCCAGAAGAGGCAAAGAAGTTTGTTGAGCTCACAAACTGCGATTCAGTTGCGGTTGCAGTGGGAAATGTGCACCGCATGCTCACACGCACAGCAAAACTGGATATACCAAGAATCAGGAAGATAAAGGAACTTGTTGGCATTCCGCTAGTGCTCCATGGAGCTACTGGCATTCCTGATGATGGAATAAAGGAAGCAATTGCTGCTGGTGTGCGCAAAATAAACATTGCAACCGAGTTAAACAGGGCATTCGTGAATGGCATCAAGGAGTCAATACAGAAGATGCCAGACGAGGTCGACCCGAGGAAAATACTGAAGAAGAGCAAGGAGAATGTTAAAAATGCGGTGAAGGAGAAGATGCGTCTCTTCGGCTGCGTGGGAAAGGGTGTATAGTTATGCCCAGAAAAACACAAAATCGAAAGAACAAAAAGATGGAAAAAGAAAAAGTTAATCTTGAAGATTCAAAGCAGGAAAAAAATCTCAGCATGGAAAATGTCACATCCTCTTCTTCAAAGATTGAGAAGAGAACATGCGAGGGCATTCCTGTAACTTATGAGCCATTACCAGTTAGCTATGAAGAGGATAAACTCGTGCTTCTCGTTCGCGACCCCAGATGGATTTTTGCATACTGGGATCTATCAAATCAGAGCAAAATCAAGTTAGCGGTTGAGATTGAAAAATCACTGGGAATGCTGCACAAGACATTGCGTGTCTACGAGGTTTCTGAGGGAAAGAAAAGGTGCATGGATATTGATGTAGGGAATACCACTTCCTGGTACATTCATGTGCCCTCACCAGACAAGGAATACCAGGCGGAGTTCGGGCTGAAGGACGAGAACGATAACTTTGTGCCAATCCTTGTATCAAACACCGTGCGGATGCCGAGGGAAGCACCAACATATCTTACAGATGAGAAATGGATGGTGGTGAATGAAATCTTTGAGGTAATCCTGCGTGCCAAGAGCGGAGAATTTTTCGGGAGTTCTGGCGAAGTAATACGAAGAATTGAGCAAATCATAAAGCAGGAGGTGCAGGTGCCCAGCATCACAAGTCCAGGTGTTGGTTCATGGGGAAGCATGGCTCCAGGAATGGCAGAGAAGCGGGGATTCTGGTTTGTGGCAGACACCGAACTCATCGTATATGGAGCAACTGAAAAGGATGCAAGTGTGACTGCGAACGGTTATCCAGTAGCACTCAGAGATGACGGCACATTCACACTGCGCTATGCACTGCCAGATGGAGAGCGGGAAATTATTCTCGTTGCCAGATCCAGGGATGGCAAGGAAGAACGAGTGATAAAATTTGAGATATCCAGGCATATGAAGGCATGAGCACATGCTTGGCTATCTGAATCTTGTGCTCCACGCCCATCTTCCATTTGTGAGGCACCCGGAATATGAGGACTTCTTTGAGGAGGACTGGTTCTACGAAGCGGTTGCAGAGACATATGTACCTCTGCTCCAGATTTATGAGGCACTGGTGAAGGAAGGTGTGGATTTTCGTATCACAATGTCCATAAGCCCCACGCTCTCTGCAATGTTTGAGGATAAACTTTTGCAGGACCGCTGTCTCGCAAGGATTGAGCGGTTGATTGACCTGTGCAGAAAAGAACTTGTGAGAACACAGTTTCAGCCAGAGTTCAACAAACTTGCCCAGTGGTACCTTGATAGATTTACAACTGTGCGTGATACCTACCTGCGCTACGGTCGCAATCTCAACCATGGGTTCCGCCATTTTCAAGATACTGGTGTGCTTGAACTGATTACTGTTGGTGCAACGCATGGTTTTTTACCACTTCTTTCAGTGAATCCGGAGTGCGTGCGTGCACAGATTGGGGTTGCAGTGCAGAGCTATAAGCGGGTGTTTGAGAGGGCACCGCGAGGTATATGGCTGCCAGAGTGTGCCTACATGCCAGGTCATGATGAGTTTCTCAAGGAGTTCGGTATTCGCTACTTCTTCGTGGATACACATGGACTGCTGTTTGCAAAACCAAGACCGAGGTACAGCGTGTATGCACCCGTGTACTGCCCGTCTGGCGTTGCTGCATTCGGAAGGGATGTGGAATCATCAAAACAGGTGTGGAGTGCAAAGGAGGGCTATCCTGGCGATTACAATTACCGTGAGTTTTACAGGGATGTTGGCTGGGACCTGGAGTACGATTATATCAAGCCGTACCTGCATAAAGACGGAAAGCGTTGCTTCGTGGGCATCAAGTACTACCGAATTACTGGCCCGACCGAGCATAAGGAACCGTATGTGCCTGAAAATGCACTGGCAAAGGCGGCGGAGCATGCAGGGCATTTCATGTGGTGCAGGGAGAAGCAGGTGGAATACCTTGCCTCGCTGATGGACAGGAAGCCAGTTGTTGTTGCACCCTATGATGCAGAACTCTATGGGCACTGGTGGCATGAGGGTGTTGATTTCCTCTACTTCCTTTTCAAGAAAATACACTATGACCAGGAGACAATCAAAACAATCACGCCATCGGAGTATCTGAAGGAGTATCCTGAGAACCAGGTTGTGGATGTGAACTTTTCGAGCTGGGGCTGGAAGGGATACTGCGAGGTATGGCTCAATGGAAGCAATGACTGGATATACAGGCATCTGCACAAAGCGGGAGAACGCATGGTTGAACTTGCAAGGAAGTATCCAGATGCTCAAGGTATATTGCGTCGTGCCCTGAATCAGTGTGCAAGGGAGTTACTGCTGGCGGAATCATCGGACTGGCCATTTATAATGCACACGGGCACGGATGTGGAGTATGCAGTTAAGCGCTTCAGGGAACACATCATCAATTTCACAAAACTCTATCACCAGATTCTCGATGGAAAGATTGATGAAGCGTTCCTTGCTGACCTCGAGTACAGGCACAACCTGTTCCCTGACATTGATTACCAGATATACAGATAGTCGTGTGCAGTTCCAAAATCTATTTTAAGAGCGAGAATTTGCGCCAATCATGAACGCTCAATGCTCATTTACAGGCAAACATAAGCGTTGCACTCTGGTTATTACCACACTGGGCTGGGTATTTGATGCCTACGACATTGTGCTTTTTTCACTGCTGAGCATCTATATTCTACCCTCACTGGAAATCAGTGCAGCCACATACTCCATAATATTCGGAATTCAGCTTGCTACCACTGCAATTGGTGGCGTGTTTTTCGGATTACTGGCTGACAAAATTGGTAAAAGGAATGCACTGATCATTGACTTTGTAGTTTATGCCTGTGCCGCAACTCTGATGTTTTTGTCAAATAACTGGATGCATCTTTTGTTTGCGAGATTCGTCGCCGGGCTGGCAATTGGCGGAGAATGGGGCATCAGTTCCGCACTACTCAACGATGTTCTGGGCTATGAAAAACGGGGCATTGGTTTTGGCATTCTGCAGGCAGGATGGAGCATCGGTGTTGGGACTGCAGCACTTTCTGCAATATTTATTGGCGAAAGATTTGGCTGGAGGTATGCATTCCTGCCTGGCTTGCTGGCAATAATTCTTGCGATTTATGTTTATTTCAATGTGCCAGAAATAAAACCGAAGATGCACCGCATAAGAGATGCACTGAAAACAGTTCCGGTAAAAGCCACTTCCATTGCCCTCCTGGTTGCAATTCTGGGCATGTATGCGTTTTATATTGTCTGGACATGGCTACCCAGAGAACTCGTGAATACGGGCATACTTGCTCCAGATGAGTTATTTAAATTTATTGGACTGTCCGCAATCGCTGGTGGCTCCGGGCATATTCTATTTGGCTATATGTCTGACAGGCATGGACGAAAGCGGATTTTTACGCTCTATGCTGCGATTTTCATTGCTTCCCTCATGTTAATCATCTTTGTTCGTGAGCACACGCTTGTGCTGTTCTCTCTTCTTACCCTGCAATTTGCATGCGGTTTCTTTGCTGGCTACGGACCTGCGTTCACAGAAATATTCAGTGATGAAATAAGAACTACAGGTACCGCGTTTGTGTACAACACGGGCAGAGGTGTCTCTGGACTGCTCATAACATCAAACATAATGGGAATCATGAGTACAGTGCTGAATGTAGACATACTCACCACGACTGCACTCGCAATTCCCGTAATGGTACTCACTGCGGTGCTCTATGCCTGCCTTTGATTACACGATAGGTACGAGCTTCAGATTTGGTGTGCCCAGTAACTCATCCGCTACAATTGCATAAATTATTGTCCTGGGTTTCACGCCATAGATGCATGGAGTTCTATCAATGTCAAGTATCTTGAAGTAGGTATCTGCCATGTTGATGATTTCCTGCGTGACTTTCAATCCTGGCTTTATGAGACCGATGCCAATGTCCTTTGAAATCTTTATTCTTGCTACACCACTGAACAAGCTTTTGATTGCAGGGGCATCGCCCTGGATGTATTCAAGTGCGTCAAAGCCCGTGTACTCAATGATGGGTTTGTTGTCCTTGCCTCTGATTGCGGACTCATTCTCACGCCATGTGCGTACCATTTCCTCTCTCGTCTTTGCCAGTGGCATCACATATGGATACGGGCTTGTAGCAGAGAAGTAATCTGCGATGCGCACATACTTGTTGAAGAGTTCCTCGGAGATATACCGTGTAAGCTCCTTCTTGAAGCTCTCCGGGTGCTCACCACCAGGCAATACTGCAATAATTCCGCGTTCCTGTTTCAGAAAATTGAGCATGACCGGGATAAGCACGGAATTGTGCTCCTCGCTACCCACATTGTCTGCAATCTCAAACACATTGTAGGAACCCTTCCGGAAGCCACCGCCAAGCAATCTATCAAGATCAGGAATTCCCGTGCTGTAGTAATTTTCTTTATCATACTGGATGTTCCATTCTTTCTGTGAGGGCTGTGGTGAGAACGGTGTGAAGCTTGTGAATCTTCCGTTTCTCAGTGTGAGCAGATAGTATGGCTGTTTTATCTCGGTGGCTCTCAATTTCTCCAGCGTCACATGTCTCACACGCTTTCGGTCAATCTCACCTCTGCTCAGCGTAATAAGACCATCTACCAGATACTCAAGTCCACCCGCTTCAGGTTTTTCAAGCACAAACACCACATTTGTATTTGAGTTTTCTACAAGGTCTTTCTGTACAGTCATAACAAATTCTTCCATTTCGATGCCGTACTTGTGTGTTATACCTTCTACGCTGTCGATTACGAGCGTTGGCTTGTCTGGAAGCACATGCTCAATTCGTGTATAGATACGCTCGATTTCAGGCATTCGGTTCTGTTCAAGGAGCACGGTAAGCCTTGTTCTGTCTACCTTTGTAGGTGGACCGCGTTCCTGTGAAATGGACTTCAGAAACTCTTTTGCGGTTTCCAGTTTCTGCATTTCTTCATCTGGAACCTTCTGCTCTTCCTCTTCACTGGGTTTGTATAGTGTCTCAAGCAAAATTCTGGAAGAATCGATGATTCTGCCACGCATTTCTTTTTCTTTTAACCACGGAAACTGGGTATAGAGTGCATCATCAGATACCCTTGTTGAGAGATAAAATGATTTATCTGGCTCGGCAAGTTCTTCTAGAAGCTGAAGTGCAAATGTGGTCTTACCTGTACCTGCACCGCCCTTTACCATCAGTGATCTTCCACCTGGTTTCTGAAAGAACTCCACGATTTCCTCAGGTATTGATATTTGCTTTGCCATTTGTACACCCCTTTTCTATCCCTATATCACAAACCTATTTATAATCTTTCTCTCCAAATTGTCGTATTTTTACTTCGAAACCATAGCGAGATTACTCAATATATCTCAGCGCCTCTGCGGGCTTTATTCTGCTCGCCTTTATTGCTGCAAATGCGGTAAATGCGATACTCAGAATGTACGAAATTACGATGATAACTGCGAGATTGAGTGATGGGAGTGTGAATGCCACGCCCTGCTCCTCAAAGCTGTTCAGATACACGCTGTAACCAACAATAATTCCAAACAGCACACCAAGGAGTATGCCAGATAAGGCAGTAAAGGAAATCTCAATCAGGAAACTTTTGAGCACCATGCCCTTCTGAAACCCCAGTGCACGGAGCATACCAATTTCCCGCCTCCGCTCGGTTACTGAACGCAGGGTCACAATTGCCAGTCCTGCAATGCCCACAATTAAGCCCATACCCAGGAATATCTGCATGAGATTCATGATGTTCACTGCAATTGAAACAATTGCCTCGAGCAAATCACGGAGCACGATGGTTCTGAAGCCATATTCCAGAAATTCCTTCTCCAGATGCTTTGCAATTTCTCCTGCCCTGCCTGCATCCTGCACTCCAATCGCAAATACGGTTTTGTTTGTGATGTTAAATGCATTTGCCAGGAAATTCTGGTTTGTGAAGACACCTGAAATTAGCTGTGTGTTCAATATCCCGATGACCGTAAGTTCTGCCTCCTGCCCGAACATCCCGCGCACCCTTATCTTATCACTCACATTCACGGTAATATGCTGGAAACCATAATATGACGGTGCCATTTGCGTGTCTCTCTGGTATGCGAGGTTTTTGTCCACTACAGCAAGGGAGGCATTGTTTCTAATCGCATTCCATATTTGCTCTGGACTTTCATATCCATCTGCCATGGCATAGAATGTGTAGGAGTTCTTCTCAAAAAACACATTGTCCAGCCCATACAGCGTGTACGGTGTTGCATTCTCTATACTCCCATTTGCTGGATAAATGAAGCCATAGCCAGTACTCATGCTCGCAATGTATTTGAAATCTGCAGCAGAGAGGTTATGGTTCTGTGCAATCAGTGCATGTATGTCGTTTATCGGATTGTCCTCATCCGTAAAACCGAATATATCAAATCCGCCTGAATTATCTTCAATCATCTTGTTCACAGTGCCTGTCTGCATACCAGTAATCATCGCAAGCATTGTGACTGAGAATATCACGATTGCAAACATAAAGAGCGTTGTGGCAGTCCGCATTTTCTTTGCCATCGGGTAGAGAATTGCAATTTTTATGACTGCTGGCAGTGTTTTGCTTCTTGTTCTTCTGAGCACCCTCGTGAGAGCACTGAGGACAACACGGATGTTGTACATCAAGAGTATTACGCCAGAGAACACAATGCAGATGCCTGTGGTGATGAATAGGTCAAATCCGAAACCATTTGTGGGAATGTCCAGGGGATACATCAAATAGAGAATCGTGACCAAACTGGCTGAGGAGAACACAAGGCGTTCATGCCCGAATTTTCTTGCAATGATAATTGCACATCCAAAGAGGAGAAGGAATGGACCCAGGATGAGGGCTGTGCCTGCGTAGTCACGGGTGAGGTCGGGCAATGCGTAGATGAGGAGTAATAAGCCAGCAACGATGCCCGCTGCACCCATTGCCATGTCCCTCATCTTTACATGTTGCTCTTTGGGTGCGGGTATATCACGGATTGCAGATACTATGTTTAATTTGCTGATGTTGTAGGCAGCGAGGAACACGGTGAGAAGTGTGATAAGAATACCAGCGGAGAATGCAAGAAGCAAGGAGTCAATCTCAACGTGCGGTGTAATTGTGAAACTCACAAAGCCATATGCATTGCCAAATGTGAGTGTAAAGAGGTATATCATTGCATACCCCAGCCCAATACCTCCTATCGCTCCGCAAATCGAGGAAAGCAGGGTGTAGATGAACCCCTCATATAGAAACATCTGAACAAGCTGTGTGCGCTGCATACCCAGTGCTCTCGAAATACCCAGTTCTGACTTGCGCTCCTCCGCAAGTAAATAGAAAATCAGAATAATGAGCACGATGCCTGCGGAAATTGTGAAGCCATCGAGCATGAGGAAGATTGAGGAAATCATTGTACTGGCTTCTTCAGTTGACTTTAAGTTGTCTTCCTTCACCTTGTCTACCTTCAGCCCCACCGTGTCGTTCGTGGTAAGATTGTCCAGAATTTGCTGCAGTGTGTTCTCAAAACTCACACGGGCGCTCTTATCTGCAAAATTTATCTCGAATCTGATGAAATTGACACTGCCATTCTCAAGTGAGTACAACCTCAGTGCATCCTCATACCGCAGTATGAGTGCAGTATTTGCCACGGAATTCCATGAATTGAGCGCCAACCTGGATTTCAAGGTAATGTTTTCATTCTTTATCTCGCCAGTCAGGGTAATATAGGATATTTTGAGGTTGCTCGAGGGCATGGCAGAGAGCATGCCCAACGCAATGCCTGGAGTGGTATTTCCGGATGTAGAATTCGCACCAAGAATGGTTGAGATGTCTGCATGATTCCATGCACTGTCAAGCAATGTAAATGTGCCATTTTGCACAGCCAGTGTGTTTAGTGGCAGTGGTATCGCAGTGCCATTTGGCAGTGTGTAATTCACGAACACGGTCTTCAGTGTGTAGGGCTGCGAGCTCATCACATCGGTATAAATGCCAGTACTTGCATTGAACGCAATACTTGCATTGCTCAAGGCACTCAATGTGCCATTCACAAAATCCCGTGAGAGCATCCTTGTTTGCGACTTCACAATAACTGGTTGCGAGAACACGATCCCCTCAAGCAGCTCCCGTGCCTTCATGGCAGGAGTGGAAACACGATATGCATTAACAACGCTTCCGAACATCTCACAGGCATCGGTGTAATTGAATATGATTGTAGCGTTTAAGAAATTCCCTCTTCCAGCTGGCTCAACAATACTCTTTACCGTGAAATTTCTTGATTTTGGCGTGTAATCTGGAATTCCAAGGTACTCAATCGAAACTTCATACATCTGGGCTGGCAGCGGTGTGCTGAATGCTCTGCTCATGTTTATGTTAAAATTATTTACCACAATTATTTCACCGCTGGCAACATCGCTGATGTTGTTCCCGAAAACATCTGTGTAGTTTCCAAACTGCACATCATCTGAATCCATTGCGGTGGTATTCACGGGAACACTCATGTTTATTCCCAGTGGCGTGAGATTCACATAGACCTCCCTTAAGAATGCTGGTAGTGAGAAGTCAAAGAAGTTTGTGTAGATGCCAGAGGAACACGAGATGTTCGATGCTTTAAGCGTTTCTTTTAAATTACCAGGAGCATAGAGCAAAATACCAGTTGTGTTATTTCCAAGGTCTTCAGTTCTGTAAGATGGCTCAGCATCCTGCACAACGATTCCCGCATCCTCTGCAGTTATCGTAGCATTCAGTTTTTCAAGCAGAATTGACTGAACAAGGTCTGAATGCACATAGCCGTCCTCAACGCCGCCCTTATTCGACACGCATATCTGATTTATCTTGCCATACCTCCCGGTTATGTTCTGGAATGTGGTGAGATGAAGTACGAGTGCATCTGAATTCAGTTTTCCCTCGTTTTTCACGATGCCCTTCAGCGTGACATTCCATGCACTGCCCTTGTAAAATATGTTCAGCACATCCCCGGCCCTTGCCTCTATTTTCGCTGCAGATTTTTCCGTGAGATAGCACTCCCATGCACTAAGTTCGGAACCATCGACCACATCTCCTTCAATCGTTCTCATCTTTCCGAAGGCGTTGTCATACGCTGGCACAATACCCAGAATACGCAAACTGCTCTCGCCATACATGGTGCGTGTGTCCCTTACTGGCAGAGATTCCTGCAATCTGGGAGCAAGACCATCAATCATCTGCTCATTGCTCAGATTTTCATGCAAACTCGTGAACCAGGTGTAGGGGAAGTATGTTTCCTCTGGATTCATTGAAGACACATGAATGCGTTCGTCAATCAGATAAAGCCCGTCATACACGCCTTTTTTGAAGTAGTAGTTAAGCGTATCTCCCATCATCAGTGAGCCAGATATCATTGCAGTGCCTATCATGAGCCCCGCTACCACAAGCACGATCTGAATTCTTCTCCTGACTGCATTTTTAAGACCCAACTTGAGTAAAATCCGTTGCCTGGTGGCAAGCAGTAAAAGCACTGCAACAATGATGAGTGTAATTATAAAGAATGTGAGAGCACATGCCATCATGCACCACCCGGGCGGATTTTACAAACTGGCTCATATTCTTTCATTATTTTACCATCGCGCATGAGCACAACCCGATGTGCACATTCACCGACACTGGGGTCGTGTGTGACAATCACAAATGTGTTCCCGCGTTCCTTGTTTAAACGCAGAATCAGATTTACAATTTCCTTTGTTGATTTTGTATCCAGATTACCAGTGGGTTCATCAGCCCACACGATTGCAGGATTATGGGCTAACGCCCTTGCAATAGCCACACGCTGTTGCTCACCACCACTCAGTTGATTTGGGAGGTGATGTTCCCTGCCCGCAAGCCCGACATCTCTCAGTGCTGCAATTGCCCTTTTTCTCGCCACATCTGGTTTTGTGCCATTCAGCAGCATGGGCAACTCCACATTTTCCACAGCGGTGAGTACAGGAATAAGGTTGTATGCCTGGAACACAAACCCCATTTTCAGCCCGCGGTACCTCGTGAGTTCCACATCACTGAGATTGTCAATCCTCCTTCCATCAATTTTTATAATGCCATAATTTATAGAATCAAGTCCTGATAGACAGTTCAGCAAGGTGGTTTTCCCGCAACCAGAAGGTCCCATTACTGCGAGAATCTCACCACGCTTTATTTTTAAATCAATGCCCTTGAGTGCGTGTACCTTTGTCCCATCCGTGTGGTATATTTTATGCACCTTTTCTGATTCAACGATATATTCTGTCATTAGCATCGGAAAAATCCGAGTAGTATATATTAATGCCGTTAGTGACTGTCATGCTAGCGGGTAAATGCATGGAGGTTGAACTATTCTAACCCCCTGACTTCGCTAGATTGTGTGCTACACCTCAACTCAGAGGACTTTTCTGCGGAGTGAAACAATGCCCAGGAGAGCAATTGCGATTGCGAACACGGCAAACGGTGAGAACTCTGGTGTCGGATTGCTCAGCGGGTACATGTCATAGGCACCTGCACCTAACTGGATTTATGGTATATAAATTTATTTCATAAATTATTTCACAACGCCCATTGCTGGCAAAATTTTCTGACAGAATTACGAAATAAAGGGCACATCACACAAAATGCGCCCGTTGTGCAGCACAGCCCATCACCCCCATACTTTTTATACTCAACATCCATTTACCTCTATGCACGCACTCCTGTTAGAAAATGCTGCATATGTGATTGGTGAACGAATATACAGAGACGCATCCGTGTACATCGAAGATGGCCGCATATGCTGGGTTGGAACTGGCGATGTCCCAGCAGGCACTGAGCGGATTTCGGCAAGAAAGTGTGCAGTGCTGCCTGCACTCACAAATGCCCACACACACCTGCCAGAGACGGTGCTCCGTGGCCTGTGCGATGACAGGGTACTCATGGACTGGCTCAATAAATACATCTGGCCTGCTGAAAACAAACTCACAAATGAATTTGCAGAGTGGGCTGCATTGCTCGGCTGTGCTGAGTTAATTCACAATGGTGTGGGATTTTTCATTGACCAGTACTTCTATGCAAACGAGATTGCAAGGAGTGTTCTGAAGGCGGGAATAAAGGCACTGCTCTGCCCCAGTGTGTTTGATGGCTGTCCAGAAGGGAAAACAATTGAGAGGCAGTTTGCAATTGCAGAGAAATTCATCAGGGAATGGCAGGGAAAGAGCACGCGCCTGTATGTGGGAATCGGACCGCATGCTCCATACACGGTGAATGATGAATACCTTGCCAGAATTAACGAGATTGCCACATCGAAAAATCTGCATGTGCACATACATCTTTCAGAAACACAGCACGAGAATGCAGAAAGCCGGAAAAAATTCGGCATGTCGCCAGCCAGGCGTCTAAGTAAACTGGGTATGCTCAACAGACGGGCACTGCTTGCACATTGCGTGCATCTCAGCGAGGAGGACATTGCGCTGATTGCAGGAGCAGGAGCAACGGTGCTTCACTGTCCCCAGAGCAATTTAAAACTCTCGTCAGGGATTGCACAAATCGAGAGGATAAGGAAGCGGGTGAATGTGCTCGTGGGCACGGATGGGAACGCCTCAAACAATAATCTGGATGTGCTGGAGGAATTGCGGACTGCCTGCATGCTCCAGAAATACCTGTTCGGTGCTGAGGCAATGCCACTCCAGGATGCATTTTCAATGATTTCTTCAAATGCTGCTGCTCTGGGATGCAACTACACGGGGATAATAAAACCAGGTGCACCTGCGGATATTGCAGTGATGCCGCTGGAAAAACCACATCTCCAGCCCGTTCACGATATACTCTCAAATCTCATATATTCAGCCAATGGCACGGATGTCTCCACCCTGATCATCGACGGAGAAATTATAATGCAGGATTACAGGATTCTCCGCTTTGATGAAGGAGAAGTGCTGGAAAAATGCAGGGAAATTGCACAGGCAATCTGGAATCAGTGATGAGCTGGTTGTGTAATGCCCTCGTTCATACTCCCTGGTCGGTACCCATCTAAATCCAGAGACACATGCACAAAACCCAGCGCATGCAGAAATGCACTGATTTTTTCAAACATCCCGGTGCTAAGAGCTCGATGCATCTCATCCTTTCCCAGTTCAATTCTTGCATCACTGCCATGCACACGCACACGGACAACATGGAAGCCCAGCGATTTTATGAATCTCTCTGCCTCATCAATCCTTCTCAGAAGTTCTGGCGTAATCTTCTGATTGTAGGCAACCCGTGAGGCAAGGCATGCGTTTGCTGGTCTCTCAGAGACCTCAAGTTCATGCTCCCTTGCATATGCCCGGATTTCCTCCTTCGTAATCCCGTGTTCCAGAAATGGATACCAGACACCCTCCTCAAAACCCGCACGGATGCCAGGACGGTACTCCTTAAGGTCTGAGGCAGAGACCCCCATTGCAATGCATTCAATGCCATGCTCGCCTGCAAACTCCTTCAACACCCGAATCATGGATTTCTTGCAGTGATAGCAGCGCTGAATTGTGTTCTTGCAGAAGTCCTCATCCAGTGCATTGTGAGACAACACAGTCAACTCAATTCCCAGTTTCTCAGCCACACTTTTTGCATGTTCCAGTTCACCTGCAGAGACGGTTTCGTCGTTAACAAAGACCGCATGTGCATTCTTTCCCAGCACACGCTTTGCGATGTGGACAAGCACTGCACTATCCACACCACCAGAAAACGCAACCAGTAGATTGCCCTTTATCCTTACCTTCTCCATCAACGCATTGAATTTCTCCGCACTGTATTCCTTCTGCATCAGCATCCTGTATATGCTAATGGGAAAAATAGTTTGTGCACCTCAATAAGGTTTTTAACATTGAGCGGGTTACATGGACGGTGATAACCATGGAGTGCAGACAGAAGGAGAACATAAAAAGGTGCACATGCACCTATGAACCATGCCCGAGAAAAGGCCTATGCTGCGAATGCATTGCATACCATCGAAGCCACGGCGAACTACCTGGCTGTCTTTTCCCGCCAGAGGCGGAAAAAACATATGACCGGAGCATCGCATATTTTATGCAGTGTCAGCGCAGATGATGCTCGAGAATTTCTTCATAATGCTTTTTCTTTTGTGTCCTGCAGAGTTCATATCCTATCAGTGCACTGTTCATGCTATTACAGGCATTTAAAAGCTGAGCGAATTCTGTATAGTCGTGCATATGGGTCCCTGGCTCGTGTCTCGGAGAAATGTACACATCTCCAACCATGTCCAGAACGCTGTCCGGCGCCTTTCCCATCTTCAGTAACTTTTTTGCAATGAATGAAAGTATTCCCCGCTTCTCTTTATTCGTCAGGTCAATCCACTTTTTTTTCAGGTGTGACCTGGGTATCTTTGTTACACTGCACATCTCATCTAAAATTGAATTGTTGTCAAATCCGAGATGCATGCGTTCGTTCATCTCAAAAATTAGCTTTCCCAGTGGAAGCGTTTCCTTACCAGGGAAAAGTAAATCTTTTCTTATTTCAACATGATGCTCTCTCATGCAGATGTCGAGCACATCTCTTACCGCATCTCTAAGCACAAACTCTCCGTTGTTCAGATTGTCTCCGAGCGTGCCGAGGAGCGCAAGCGGTGCAATCTTATCCTCGCCCACAATATTTTTCGCAACATGGTATGTAAGAAGGGCTGCAGAAAATGCATTTTCATCCTCTATGCCAAACGCATGCGGCGAAAATATTACCGTGCCCTCATCACCGCCCTTTTGTTCAAATTTGTTTTTATCAATTTTTTGTGTTGAAGAGAGTCCGCTCGATTTTGGCGCGTGATGGTCGATTACTATCTTTTTGTTTATTCTGAATAATCTATCAACAGAACTGATTCCCATATCCAGGAAAAACCACACGCCATTCTTTTCGTTTTTCCCATGCATTATTGCAGTGTATGTAATCTGATCTGATATCTCCGTTGAATTGCAGAAATGTATTTCTGGTTGTATGTCAAATTTGTTGAGAACATGGGTGAGAATAACTGCAGATGCAATGCCATCCGCATCAGCATGTGCAACGATATAAAATGGAGTGCCAGGAGAAGCACTTTTGGAAAGAGAAATGATGTGATGTGCAATCTCTCGTGCCCTCTTTTTCATCAGAGGGGATATAGCATTTCATAACAATAAACTTTTCCCAGAACCCTTTTTCAGGAGCCTTCGGCTCCCGAAAAAGCGTTCACGGAAAAAAGAATAGAACCTAACTAGGATACACTTTCGGGATATGCGAAGCATATCCCTTGGTAGGGAACTTGGGGCGATAGCCCAGGCACCCTTTCAGGGAAGCCTTTTCAGGAGGTGGAACCTCCCGAAAAGCCTTCAGGGAAAAAACACCCAGGGGTTACCGTAAGGGGACGGATAGTCCCCTCGCCCGAACCACCCTTTTTCAGGAGCCTTCGGCTCCCGAAAAAGCGTGCACGGAAAAAAGGGCAAATAAATTGCTTCACAAGGATGTGCATTCGGGATATACCGAAGGTATATCCCTTGGTGGGAAACTTTGGGCGGTAGCCCAGGTAGGTACCGTAGGGCGATAGCCCCGATTTACAGTTTCC
>Ga0078972_1001556_pt1 | contig 84926 bp, 79 predicted proteins | sample YelNatPaOPGAMG01_FD_67568 | JGI IMG/M metagenome (GOLD analysis project Ga0078972, IMG submission 67568) | Hot spring thermophilic microbial communities from Obsidian Pool, Yellowstone National Park, USA - OP-RAMG-01 (SPADES assembly) (version 2) | ecosystem: Environmental > Aquatic > Thermal...
AGTATTTGCGATTCGCACGGGCGGTTCCCCTTTCTGGCTAAATGATAACTCACTATTTTCTTTAGCCTATTATAGGTCAACTGCCCGTGCTTTTTTATCTAAAAAAAGTGCAAGAGTTTAGTAAATTAGATCAGACAATGAACATTACAATACATCAAAATAATTTTTCTGTTAGTACCAATTCTGTTTTTTCTCTTTTTTTATTTTTTTTAATACATATACAGGGGCGCGTTTAAGGAATCTTTTTAACCCGTTCACTTTGATATATTCCTGTATAGTTTGATAAATATTGCTTAATTGAAATAACGGGTTATACAAATAAAGCATCCTCTCGCTGATATAAGGGGCTCGGTAGGATAAAAAAGGGGCCAAAACTTCCGCATATTTCTCGATCACTACATGCCGGTTATGATGGCTTTGAACATATTCATAGGCATTAAAGGCGAGCTTATATCTCAGATCCGGATCTTTAAGCAATCTGAGAATGGCCTCGACCCAAGCCTCTATCTCGTTAGGCACCAGTAATCCTGTTATCCCGTCTTCCACAATACCTACATAGGGTTCAATTTTAGTATAAATGCCGGGACACCCCAAATAAGTATATTCCAAAAATTTATTGTAAAATTTATAAGTGGTAAATTCATCTTCCCATTGCGGGGCAAGACCAATATCCCAATGTAAGGTCTTGGAGTAGGTGAGATACTCATAATAATCATGAATGGGCTTGGTATAAATTGTTTTGACTTTTAACTGTTCATAAAATTCAGGCTTTGGCCCGACGATATGAATTTGATATGCTTTCCCCATTTTTTCCATTCGATAGAATATGGTACCTAGGAAATTATTTACGATTTTTAGATGATCCTGCCCTCCGCTATAGCCTATAACGGGTACTTGAGATTTATTTAATTTTGGAGGATAAAAAACTTCTGCACCATGAAGGCCTGGTAGGATCTTACTCGGCTTTCTTGATTTTTCGGCCAGCTCCTTCGCCAGTTTGTCGTTTGGACTAAAAAAGGTATCTGTAAGGGCAAATAATTTCTCGATGTTACCTTTAATTTTTTCATTAGAAAAATATTTATAGGTAAGGGAATATTTGGGTATTTTTAAAAAATTATCGTCCCAATATCCTAATAGTATTCTTTTTAATTTTTTTGCAAATTTTGCTACTCGTAGGCTTTGGTTACTTGTTGCTCTTACCATAAAAAGGATATCGCACCAGGCAATATCCTGAAGGGATATTAACATGTCGTCTTTATAGCGTAAATCACATAATCCTTTTTTGTTTAATTCAGAAAAAGGAATGATGGCACCCAGTTCAAGAGAAGGGATTCTACCGTTGCAGGTCACCAGCACCTTTGCCTTATTTGGATTTTGTATATATTTTTTAATGTCCATTTTTAAAAACAAGTTATTTTTGGCTCATATGTATTTTCTTTTTTTTAAACAGTTACAGCCCGTTCTTAACGATTCTTTAAAAATAGATCAGCTCTTCTCAATACTTCATCTCGATTTCTTTTTTTTATCGGCTTTGCCGGAACGCCTACATTAACAGTCCAAGGTTCGAGATCATGGGTTACCAAGCTGCATGATCCTACCGTTGCCCCCTCACCAATGGTTACACCAGGCAAAACTACGCAATTGGCCCCCAGGCAAGAAAATCTTCCTAATATTACTTTCCCGACCTTTTCGTTTCTAAATTCATCAGGAAATGTAGAATTAATTATACCACCTAACACATAATCATCTGCACTGCTGAAAATTCTGGTTCCTGGGGACGAAGTTGAAGCAAATTGAAAATGGACTCCTGCCCTACCTAGGACACTGGAAAAACAGGCGATATGTACATGATCTTCAATAATAGTTTCTTCTTCTTGGCCACCGCTAATAATAACAAAATCATCAATCATTACCCGGTTTCCGATACGAATGTTTAGCGGTCTTACAAACCTGACCCATTCACGTATAATGGTATCTTTTCCTATATATCTTGGCCGGCTCATTTTTCTCTCTCCTCTCAATTTATTATAACCAATCACAGCATTGTTTGATCAATCCTTATTTATTCTTGATAGAGATTTAATTGGTGACCGTTGTCCATTCTATAATTTTCTTTTTTATTATTACTGGTTATTGCGATCTTATTCGTTTTTTTAGTTTTTGGTGATAATGAATTACAATCTCAGACACCCGATCTACATTATTTTTGTTTAATCGTAAATGCAGAGGTAGGGAAAGTATTTGTTTGCTTACTTTTTGGGCCTTCGGACATGTTCCTTTGGCATACTGGTACATCGGATATTCCGTATTGTCCCTATAATGAACGCCAGGATAAATACCGTTTTCATGCAGTGCCAGCATCAATTCATCCCGATTTTCTATCAATATTTGAAAAAGATGTCTTGAAGGTTCACAACCCGGGGCAACAGGGACGATGGCAATATCGGACTCTTTCTGTAAATTTTGGATATACCATTCACAAAGTTGCCTGCGGTAAGCGTTATCTTGATCAAGATATTTCAGTTGAACAAGGGCCATGGCGGCCATAATGGAATTTCCATGATATTTAAAACCTACATGTTCCACTTCATAAAGCCAGGTATAGGCCCCGCCGCTAATTGTTCGGGCATATGTATCTTTATTAATACCCAGCCAAGTCAATTTCCTTGCCAGAGCATCGTCTTCGGGGGAAGAAAAGCAGACCATACCGGCATCGGCTGTAGGCAACGGTTTAACGGAATGGAAGCTGAAAACAGCAACATCAGACTCGGCTCCAACATGTTTCCCGTTTATCCTTGTTCCGGCCATATGGGCCGCATCTAAAATGAGGGATAATTTTTTTTCACGACAGATATCAACTATTCGTTCATATCTGCCCGTGTTTCCCCCCATACCAACAAAAATTACCGCCCTTGTTTTTTTGCTGATCTTTTTTAAAACGTCTTCAGGATCTAAGGTAATATATTCATCTACATCAGCAAAAACAGGCCTGAGTTTTTCGTAAAGAATAACATGGTTTGTAGAAACAAACGTTATCGGAGTGGTAATAATTTCGTCTTCGTCATGCCATCCGAATTTATTTTTTAAAATATGAATCGCCAAATGAAGCCCTGCGGTAGCCGAATTCACAAAATGGGCATAAGGTAGGCCAGTATATCGCTTCCAGGCTTCTTCAATTTCAATGGTCTTATAGCCCAGACCGGTCCACCCGACTTCCAGACATTTTCGGACTTCATTAACAATTTCATCAATTCTATAAACCGGCACGAATAAATGTATATTTTCCATGATTCCCCCTACCTTTTTGTATTCATAAGAGCTTAACCATTCCTTTTACTATTATTTTTTAAAACAAACCGATCATTCTTTTTGTTTTTTATTTTTCCATTTTATTCAATCCAACTTGATGGTGAGCAACCATTTCTTTGTAGTATTTCACTATGTTATCCGCTTTTCCCTCTGCAATGATCATTCCTTGATAAAGCAAGCATGCCCTTGTACACATCTTTTCAATGTTTTTCAAATCATGGGAAACCAAGATAATCGTTTTCCCCTTACGATGGATCTCATTCATCTTTTTTAAACATTTCTGTTGAAAATATTCATCTCCCACGGCCAACACTTCATCAATCAATAATATTTCTGGGTCAAGATTGATGGCTGTAGCAAAACCCAGGCGCATATACATTCCGAGGGAATAATTTTTTGCAGGTTGTTCAATAAATTCCCCTAATTCAGAAAAATCAATGATTTCATCAATAATCCTATCCGTTTCTTTTTTGGATAACCCATAAAGGGATGTACTTAAATAAATATTTTCTCTACCGTTCAAGTCTTGATGAAATCCAATCCCTAGTTCAATCATCGGGACAACTCGCCCGTGAATCTCAACCGTTCCCTGGGTCGGGCAGTAAATCCCAGCAATCATTCTGAGCAAAGTACTCTTCCCTGACCCGTTCGGCCCTACCAATCCTAAAAATTCTCCTTTGTTCACATTGAGGTTGATATTTTTTAAGGCCCAAAATAATTCTTTCTTTTCCCGATACCGGGAATCAAAAAGTCCCATTACCTTCAATTTAATGCTGTCAACAGGGTTTTTCTTAATAATAAAAGCCTTGGACAACCTTTCAAATATAACAACAGTCTCATCCATTAGATCAACTCCGAAAATATCGGTGTAAACCTTTTGAAAACCCAATAACCCAACCCAAAAAGGGACACGGTCCAAATTAAAATTATTATACAAACCATCAATTCAGGCATATTTCCTCGGTACATTATTTCCTGATAGGCGATGGCAAAAGCGGCCATGGGATTCATTTTTACTAGGAAACGATATTTTTCCGGAACCATATTGATGGGATAAATAATGGGCGTAACCCAAAATAAAAGGGTCAGGCCCAAATCTGTCAAATGAACAATATCTTTGAAAGAAACGGTTAAAGCCGACAAAAGAAGGGCAATTCCCAGGGTAAACAAAAGGTGTATAAATAATAAAAGAAAAACCCCCAGATGAATCCATCGCAAGTCGATATTCCCGATCAACAACAGAAAAGGAAGAAAAACGCTCAAAGCTAAAAGTAATTGGATAAAATGAAAGAGAACACTGGCCAAGGGAAGGGTTTCCCTTGGAAAATTTATTTTTTTTATCAAGCTGGCGTTACCGGTAATCGATTCTGTCGCCGACAAGACCGCTCCCTGAAAAAAACTCCAAGGCAAAAGACCGACAAATAAAAAAACCACATAATTATCCATAGTAATACGAACCACATATTTAAAAGCTACCAGATATACCCCCATCAACAAAAGCGGCCGCAAAAGGGACCATAAAATTCCCAGCACCGAGCCGCGATATTTTAATTTGAGATCTCGATAAACTAAGTTTTTAATCAACGAACGATATCGGAACCATTCACGAAACATAACTTATCAATATCCCTTTATAATATGTCCCAGACAGGAGAGGCTCTAATCCACAAACCAAATTATGTTTTCCCTATCAGGGGAATGGGGTTTTTTTCGCCTTTATCAGCAAATTCCAGATCAAAACCCATCGCCATTTTATCTTTTGACACAAACTGACCTTCTGAAAACTTTTATTCATCCCATGTTTTCGGTAAAGAAGGGTCTTTTCCGCAACAAATTCCACCCTACCATAAAGTTCGGAAACCAAACCGATCCAAACATCATGCATTGGAATACCCCGGGGGAAAGGCAAGATTTTTTTCAACAAGTCCCTTGAAAAGGCCATACAACATCCCATATAAGTATTCTTAACTATATTTTTTATTAAGCCTTTTCCTGAACGTAACCACTCAAAAATAGATGGTGCCAATACCTTTCCATCCTCATCAATGATTATGCCATCTAATACTAAAGTTAAAGGTCTGGTCTGATTTTTACGAAAACGATCATTAATAATCTGGATTTTGTTATCCAGCCAAATATCATCTTGATCCGAAAGTACAATGATTTCTCCGCTAGCATTTTTTATGGCGTTCTCAATATTGTATATAGGACTGAAAAACGTATTATCGCAAAAAATTCTAATCCGCTCGTCTTTAAAAGTCTTGATGATTTCAATCGTTTTATCATTCGAAGAATCGTCGGAAATAATAATTTCATCATTCTTTCCCAGTTGAGAAATAATGGATTCAATCTGTTTATAAATATATTTTTCTCCGTTATAGGTGGCCAAACAAACGCTGATTTTCATTTGGTTTTCTTCTCCTCTTCAGCGGCAGGTTGCCGAAACATTTTGATAAAACCAAGGAGAAGTGTTACCGAGTCGACGAATTCATAAAACCGGCGTTGGCGGCTATTAATTTTATCGCTCCACCAAATATCGCAAATTAAGCAAAATTACCGACCCTTTTCTTTAACCAAACATGCGCTTGTCGTTTAAAATATTCAAAAAGGTCTTTCGTTTTTCGAAAAGGTTTCGTTACTTTCCAGGAGTTGGATTGGTAAATGGCCTCCAAAATTGCCAACACACCTACATGCTCTTCGACAGATTTTTTTAATAACCTGTCCACCCATTTCAGATACTCCGCCAAGGCCCTTGCTTCCGTTTCACGGGACAGGGTCATCTTTCGAAATTCCTCGATAACCGACCGGTAGCAAGCGACCAGCCGATCCACGGCCTTTTCCCTGTCCGCCTCCTGATGAACCCTTTTCGAAACCTCTTGAGCGTCGCCGGGATCGTACTTCCGGATTTCACCCAAAATCCCATCCACGGTCAAAGGCCGGGTCAAGGTGCGAAACCCGAAATTGAGCAATCTTAAGGATTCATAATTTTGAGTGGTGACCAGGGATCCCAATCCTGTACTGTCACAGGTAATCACGGCGCAACCGACGGCCAGGGCCTCGAGGGCCGCCCTTCCTTTGGCAAAGACGATGTCATACTCCGGCAAAAGTTTTTCCGGTTCATAACACGGAAATCCGCTGCGCCGACCCGCCACTTTCCCTTCCATCCCGGCCAAGCGACAGGCCTTCAAAACAATGGGCAGCCCCGTCTGCTCGTTCATGTAGTTACTGAAAACCAAGGCTTTTCGGGGAACGGGGGGAAGGGGTCCTCGAGAGAGGAACCGCTGAAGGTCCACAAAATTCAACAGTATTTCCGCACGATCCGCAGGAACCCCGTTTTCCCAAAGACGGTCCAGACAAGGTTGATCCACAGCCAAGTAGCGGAGAATACGGGGAAACAAAGGAGGATGGCCCTGCCAGCCATAGTATCCGTGACAGATGAATACGGCCGGGGTTTCAGGAAATTGGCATAAGGCCGTCATGGTTTCCAAATTGTGCTGGCCGTGGATGATGTCCGGCACAACGATCAGTCGCCTCAAATCATTGACCACGGGGATCCCCGCGGCCTGAATATCCGCGGAGAGGCGGCCGAGGGCTTGACTGTAAATGACCGGTCCATGACCGCGGTTTTTCAGACTGAAGGCCACATCCCGGGCGTAAAGCTCTGATCCCGTATAATGGGCCATCGCATTATGGGTAATCAGAACATTAAGAGGCATCATGGAGGTTTTTTTTCAAGAGGATGCGAGCCGGATTTCCGGCTACGGTTTCTTCATCCGGGATATCCTTGGTGACCACCGCTCCGGAACCCACCACGGCTTTGCGCCCGACGGTAATTCCCGGCATAAGGACCGCCCCACCCCCTATTTTGGCGCCGGCCTTGATGGTCGGCGCCCTGAGGGCCTCACCCGGGGCGAAGGAGTCGTTCAAGGTGATCACCCCGGGACCGACAAAAACCCCGTCTTCAATCACCGTCCCTCGGGTGATATGGCAGGCGGTCTGGATGGAAACGTGGTTTCCGATGCGGCTCCGGCAGATATTGCAGTGGGAGCCGATGGTGCAGTTTTCCCCGATCCTGGCCCCTTCGTGAATGAGGGTAAAGGAGCCTACACGGGTTCCGGCCCCGATCTCCACATCCTTCTGCACCTCCGTCAAGGAGGGGTTATAAAACCGGACCCCGGGAAATCGTTTTTCCAAATCCCTTTCATTTTCATCCATGGTCCTTCTTCTCCAACCGTTTCTTTACTTCGATCCCATCCCGTAAGGATGTGAAGCGATAGGATTTGGGGTTCGAAGGTTCATGGAAGGAACGGTCTTCCGCAACCTTACTCTTCAACTCCGCATCCGCAGGACGGATATATAAAGGGCGGAGTTCGTCGGTGGTGGAGGGCAGACCCTCCCGGTATCGCCGAAAGGCCAAAGCCCCCAGGACAAAGGGAGAAACGAGGTGCAAGTGCGGTTCCGGAAACAAGGCCAGATCTCCGAGACCGTCTTTGAGCAAAGGGGCATAGAGGAGGGCCCCGCTTCCGGCCAAAAGCACGGGTTCGCGGATCTCCTTAAGCAAAGCCTCCGGCTTCACATGCCGTTGTTCACCTACTTGGACCATGCCCTTCTCGGCGTCATGGCGGTAAAAGGCGCAAAAGATCTCTTTTTTTCTGGCGTCGATCATGGGGCAGATCAGATAAGGACAAAAGAGGAAGTTGTGGGCCAGGGCCTCCAGGGTGGATACACCCACAACGGGTTTGCCGCCGGCCAGGGCCAGGCCTTTGACTGTAGCCAACCCGATCCTTAGTCCGGTAAAGCTCCCCGGCCCGATGGTTACGGCGTATAGATCCACATCTTTTAGGTCCAGGCCCGCCTGTTCCAGAAGAAAAAACAGCTCTTTCCATAAAGAATCGGAATGGCTTTTGGCCACCCGGATTTGGGCCTGGGCCAGCAACTGTTCCCCTTCCACAAGGGCGAAGCCGCCGATTTCCGTCGCCGTATCCAGGACCAAGATTTTCATGGGATTCACGGTTATTATACGCCTGGGTATGGAGTTCGAAATTTCCGCTTTAGGGTTTAAAGATTCAAACAACGTATTCTGGGATCAATGACATGAGCTACGAGAATGGAGACAGCCGCTTCCCTTTATCGAATGAGCCTCAGGATATCGTTATAAAAAACAAAGATCATCAACATAATCAAAATAAACATGCCCACCTGCTGGGCCATCTCCCTTTTTTTCTGGCTTAAAGGTCGGCCGAGGATCCATTCTACGGTAAAGAAGACCAAATGCCCGCCGTCAAGGATGGGAATGGGCAGAAGATTGAGGACGGCCAGGTTGATGCTCAAGACGGCGGTAAAAAAAAGGAGGTTGATCCATCCTTCCCTGGCCTGTTCGCCGGCCAGTTGGGCAATGAAAATGGGCCCGCCCAGACTGTCCAACGGGACCTTCCGTTGCACCAATTTGACCAGACTGATCAGGGTCATCTTGGTGATCCCCCAAGTTTGTTGCATACCGGCCTGGACCGCCCCGACCAGGCCCAACTCCTTCTGGATAAACCCCCCCGAAGGCGTAACACCGATGACCGGCTCTTGCACCTCTTCCCCGAAGAGGTTCTTTATCGTTTGGACCACAGGCGTGACGGTGGTGATATATCGTTTTCCCCCCCGGACGAAGACCACCGAAATGGGTTTCCCCGGATTGCGGCGGACGATCTCCGGCAGTTCTTTCCAAGTGGAAACCGGTTTCCCGTTCATTTCGACGATCCGATCGCCGGAACGCAATCCGGCTTGATGAGCCGGCAAACCGGGTTTGACTTCCCCGAGCTCGCTGGTCAGGATCACCTGGCCCACCATCCAAAAGCCGAGGATGAACACGGCCAAGGCGAAAAGGAGATTGAAAAAGGGCCCGCAGAAAACGATGATCATCCGTTGCCAAACGGCCTTGTGGGTAAAAGAACGATCTTCATCCTCCGGGGGGACTTCTTCCTCCGCCCCCTCTCCGACCATCTTCACATATCCCCCAAGAGGCAAAGCGGAAATCCGGTAATCCGTCTCCCCCACCTTGACCCCCACCAAGCGGGGGCCCAACCCGAAGGAGAAGCGTTCCACTTTGACCTTGAAAAATTTGGCCGCCAGGAAATGGCCCACTTCGTGGACGAAAATCAACAGGCCCAAGACGAGGACAAAAGGAAGCACTTTGAAAAGAAACCCGTAATACCAAGGCTGGACTTCAGCCGCCCCGGCCAGTAGGGCCGAAAGGCTTGGAATAAAAAAGAACCCCTCCATGAACACTATTCCTTCTTAAACCGTTTCCCCCAAACCGGTGATCCGGGCGCGGGCCTCCCTACGGGCCCAGGCATCCACGGCCTGGATCTCTTCCAGATCACGGGGGCGGATGGTTTGATGCCGATTCATGGTCTCTTCAATGACTTCGGCCATTCGGGTGAAAGGTAAGAGGCCGGCCAAAAAAGAGGCTACGGCCTCTTCATTGGCCGCGTTCAAAACCACGGGCATGCTCCCCCCTTCCTTGGCCGCCTCCAAGGCCAACTTCAGACAGGGAAAGCGGGTCAGGTCCGGTTTGAAAAAATCCAAACCTTTCAAAGCGGTCAAATCCAGGGAAGGCGGGTTCAGTGGCAACCGCTCCGGAAAGGACAAGGCATAAGCAATGGGAATAAGCATATCCGGACGGCCCATTTGAGCGAGAAGAGATCCGTCCTGAAACTCCACCAAAGAATGGACCACGCTTTGGGGATGGATGACGATATCGATCCGATCCAGCTCCACATCGAACAACCAGCGGGCCTCCATGACTTCCAATCCTTTGTTCATCAAGGTGGCCGAATCCACGGTGATCTTGGGGCCCATTTTCCATCGGGGATGGTTGAGGGCCTGGGCGCCGGTGATCCGTTCCATCGCTTCCAAAGGAAGATCTCGGAAGGGTCCGCCTGAAGCGGTGAGGATGATCTTTTTCAAGGCCTCCCTCGGCTGCCCTTGAAGGACCTGAAAGACGGCGCTGTGTTCGCTGTCCACCGGCAGGAGGGTTGCCCCTTTTCTTTTGACCTCGTCCATGATCAACTCGCCGGCCATGACCAAAGATTCCTTGTTGGCCAGGGCCACGGTCTTTCCGGCCTGGATGGCCGATACCGTCGGTCGAAGCCCCACGGCCCCGACCATGGCCGAGACGACCATTTCCGCTTCGGCGAGAGAGGCCACCGTTTCATGACCCTCCTCCCCCCAAAGGACTTCCAGAGGGAAGCCGGGGAATCTCTCCTTTCGCAAGGCCTCGGCTTCCTTTTCCGAAGCCACCGAAACCACTCGAGGTCGAAAACGGAGGATCTGCTCTTTCAGCCTCGGCAGGTTCCGTCCAGCGGAAAGGCCGACGATGCGGAAACGGTCTTCAAAGAGGGCGACCACCTCCAGGACCTGGACACCGATGGAACCGGTACTGCCTAAAAGGGAAAGGGATTTCATCACAGGGAGATCCGTGATTCCTCTCTCCTATCTCATAAAAAGAGAAAGGTCATAAAGATCGTCAAACCCCACTCAACGGAAAAAAATCAGAAAAAAATAGACCAAAGGCGCCGTCAAGATGAGACTGTCCACCCGGTCCAAAAGACCTCCGTGGCCGGGAAAGAGACGGCCGGAATCCTTCACCCGGGCGATCCGTTTGAGGATCGATTCCAAGAGGTCGCCCATCTGTCCCAGCGCCCCAACGGCCAACCCCAAAAGGACCAGGGGCAAGGCCCCGTAATGGGGTAAAAAGAGCCGCCCAAACCCCCAGGCGATCAACCCATTGGCCGTAAGCCCCCCGATCGAACCTTCCACGGTCTTTTGGGGACTGATATGAGCGGCCAACTTATGGCGTCCCATGGCCCGTCCCGTATAATAGGCCCCCGTATCCCCTGCATAGGTAACGGCCAAAAGAAAAAAGAGCCAGGGCAGTCCTTCCCGATCGGCCCGGATTAAAAGGAAAAAGGGGAGAAATAGGGGAAGATAAGCCAGGGCGATCATCTGCTTGCCCACATACTCGAAGAATCGGTGGTGGTTTTCAAAGGCGGCTGTCCACCGGCTCAATCCGACAAAAAGGCCCAACAGAAAGGCCGCCCCAAAACCATCCCGCCCCCACCCATAGGTCCCCCAAAGGACCAGGCTGCCCTGCAGCCAATAAAAGACCCCCTGGGGAAAGGCCGGCCGTTGATAAAGCAGGCAGAGAACCTCCCATTGTCCTACGGTGAAAGCGGCCCAGACCAGCAGGAAAAACCCGATCTTTCCCCCCCAATAGAGGACGGAAAAAATCAGGGGCATGAGGATCAGGGCGGTGATGATGCGTTTCAGATGCGAGGATAAAGGCTTTGGAGTCAAAAATGTTTCCTAAGACGCCGTCTGGCTTGCGGCGTTTTTCCGGTTGCGGATTTGTTCGCCCGTCAGGCCGAATCTTCTCTCCCTTTTATTGTACTCCTGGATGGCCGCCAGAAGATGCTTTTTTCGAAAATCGGGCCATAAGGTGGGAGTGACATAGATTTCGGAATAGGCCGTCTGGTAGATCAAAAAGTCGCTGAGTCGGTATTCCCCGCTGGTCCGGATCAAAAGGTCCGGATCCGGCAGGCCGGAGGTATAAAGAAAGTCGGCGAAGGTCTTTTCCGTGATCTCTTCGGGCTTCAGACCCTTATCCAGGACGGCCCGCACAATCCGGACCACGGCCTGAAGGATCTCTTCCCTGCCGCTGTAACTCAAGGCCACATTGAGGACCATGTCCCGATTGCCTTTGGTCTGCTCCATCGCCTTAATGAGTTCGGCCCGCAGTTTCTCCGGCAGCCTCTCCAGGTTCCCGATCACCCTTAAAGAGATACCGTTTTCCTTCAACTCCTTGAGCTCGGTCTTCAGGTAACGGGACAAGAGGCGCATCAACCCCTGAACCTCCCACTTGGGGCGGTTCCAATTGTCCCTGGAAAAGGCGTATAAGGTCAACACCGGCACCCCCAACTGCCGGCAGGTCCGAACCACTTCACGGACCGATTCCACCCCTTCCCTGTGGCCGGCCAAACGGGGCAGATTTCGCCTTTGAGCCCACCTTCCGTTCCCGTCCATGATGACGGCGATGTGTTTGGGCAGCTTTTCCGGTTCTCTGGTTTTCATGGGTTTCGGCTCGGAAAGGAAGGACCGGTCTCAAACAAGGGTAGGGGGCGGCGTGATCGGGATGAGGCCCACGGACCGAAGCGTTCCGTGCCCTTGAAAACAGGGGCGGACGGTTTTCCTTATTACTCGATCACGGTCCGGGCGGGTCATCCCCCGTTAAAAGGACAAGACCTCCTTTTCTTTTTCCTCGCTTAAGCGGTCCACCTTTTCAATATATTCGTTGGTGATCTTCTGGATCTCTTCCTGGGCCTTGAAAAAACCGTCTTCGGAAAGGGTCTTGTCCTTTTTCATCGCCTTCAAGGTTTCGTTGGCGTCGCGGCGGATATTCCTCAGGGCCACTTTGGCCTCTTCGGCCATTTTTTTAACCACCTTGACCAGCTCCTTCCTCCGTTCCTCACTCAAAGGAGGGATGCTGATGCGGATCATTTTTCCGTCATTGACCGGGGTCAGCCCCAATTCGGACTTCAAGATGGCCTTTTCGATATCACCGATGACCTTGGTGTCCCAAGGTTGAACGGTGATTAGGCGGCTTTCCGGCACGGCTACGGAAGCCACCTGGTTCAAGGGAACCTGACTGCCGTAATAAGGGACCCGGATCCCTTCCAGGAGGGAAGCGGAAGCCCGTCCGGTACGGATCCGGCTTTGATCCTTTTTTAAGGCCTCCAGGGCCTTATCCATCTTTGAGCGGGTCTCTTTGTACACCTTTTCCATTTCATTACCCCTTGACCAGGGTCCCAATGGGGGAACCCAAGACGATCTTTTTCAAATTTCCTCGGACCAGTCCGTTGAAAACAATGATGGGGATCCCGTTTTCCCGGGCCAGGGAAACGGCCGTGGCGTCCATGACCTTCAAGTGTCGTTCCAAAAATTCGGTGTAACTGATTTCTTTAAAAATACGCGCCTTGGGATTCGATCGGGGGTCATCGTCATAGACCCCGTCCACCTGGGTGGCCTTCAAAAGCACCTGGGTCTCCAACTCGGAGGCCCGCAAGGCCGCGGCCGTATCCGTGGAGAAAAAGGGGTTCCCTGTCCCTGCGGCCAAAAGGAGGACCGTCCCCCGCTCCAGCATTTCCTTGGCCGGTCCGGGCAGATATCCCTCGGCCAAGGCGGGCAGCGGCAGGGCCGACAGGACCCGGGCGGAAATCTTTTCTTTTTTTAGGGCGTCCTGGATAACCACGGCGTTGAAGAGGGTGGCCAGCATGCCGAGGTAATCGGCCTGGACGCGGTCCATCCCCCGGGCCGAAGCGGCCAGGCCGCGGAAGATGTTCCCCCCACCGACCACCACCCCCAGGTTCACCCCCAAAGAGACGGCATCCTTGATCTCGGCGGCCGTCTTGCGGATCACATCCACATCAATGCCGAAACCCTTTTCCCCGGCCAGGGCCTCTCCGCTGAGCTTCAAAAGGATTTTCCGGTAACGGATCTTTTTCGTCTTCATTGTTCGGCGAAAGCGCTCCCTTTCCGGTGCATGGCGTCATTCTTCTCCCAGTTGAAAACGGACGAAGCGACGGATGGTGATGCTTTCACCGATCTGGGCGATCGTTTCGTTCAGCAGATCGGCGATGGTGATGTCCGGGTTTTTTACATAAGCCTGCTCCATAAGGCAGGTCTCCTTGAAATATTTTTCCAGTTTCCCTTCGACGATCTTCTCCAAAACCTTTTCCGGTTTGCCCGTCTCTCTGGCCTGGGCCAGGTAGATTTCCCTCTCCTTTTGCAGGAGCTCGGGCGGAAACTCTTCCCTTCGGATACAGACCGGGTTGGCCGCGGCGATGTGCATGGCCAAGTTGTGGACCAGTTCACTGAACTGCTCCGTCCGGGCCACGAAATCGGTCTCGCAGTTCACCTCCACCAGGACACCGATCTTCCCGCCGGCGTGGATATAGGATCCCACCTGGCCCTGGGAGGTGGTCCGGCCCGCCCTCTTTTGAGCCGTGGCCAACCCTTTCTTACGCAGGTATTCCACGGCCTTGTCCATATCGCCGTCTGAGGCCTTCAAGGCCTCTTTACAATCCATCATCCCGGCCTGGGTCTTCTCCCGCAGGGCCTTTACCATTTCCGATGTAATGTTCAATGTTCCGTACCTCCCTCCATCGCCGGTTCTTCCAGCTTGCGAATGATGATCACTTCCGGGCCTCCCGTAGACACGGAGGCGCCGGCTTCCTGTTCCTTTCCCTGCTCCCTTTCCTCGCCGGCTTCGGCCGCCTCTTCCCCTTTATCCGCCTCGGCCTGGAGCCGTTCGGCGAAGCGGGCCTTGCCTTCCAAACAAGCGTCGGCCATCTTGGAAGTGATGAGTCGAATGGCCCGAATGGCGTCGTCGTTTCCCGGAATGATGTAATCGATCTCATCCGGATCGCAATTGGTATCCACTATGGCCACCAAGGGAATGCCCAACTTTCGGGCCTCCCGAACAGCAATGGCCTCCTTTTTGGGATCAATGACGAAGACCGCCGACGGCAGGGCCTCCATCTCCTTGATCCCTCCCAAATTGCGGAGCAACTTTACATACTCCCGCTCCATGCGGATCGCTTCTTTTTTAGGGAACCTTTGGATGGATCCGTCGGCCTTGATCCCTTCCAGATATTTCAATCGTTCGATGCCGCTTCGGATGGTGACGAAATTGGTCATGGTCCCGCCCAACCAGCGGTGGTTCACATAAAACATGCCGCAGCGCTCGGCCTCTTCCTTGATGGCGTCCTGGGCCTGTTTCTTCGTGCCCACGAAGAGAAGCGTCCCTCCTTGGGCGACGGTGTCCACTACAAAATCGTAAGCGATTTTAAAGAGACTGACCGTTTTCTGCAGGTCAATGATGTAAATCCCGTTCCTGGCACCGTAAATATACGGCTTCATTTTGGGATTCCATCGTTTCGTTTGATGCCCGAAATGGACACCGGCCTCCAAAAGTTGTTTCATGGTAACATAAGACATGAAGGGCCTCCTTTTGGGTTGTTCCTCCGCTTTTTCAACAGGTTGTGGGGGTGGGCCTTCTTTTGGCACCCAAAAGAATGAAAAAGCGTGTGAATTTAAAAATAAATAATATAACGAAATTAAGCCCTTTTGGCAAGAGGAAACTTAAGGGCCGATCCTTTACGGAGGCCTGAAAGAGGGAAGACCCGGCCCCGTTCAAGGGGCACCTATTTTTTTCTTTCTAAATTCAATAAGTTTTCCTTTAGGGCCAACCCGCCGCCGAACCCGACCAAGGCCCCTTTTGCCCCGATTACCCGATGGCAGGGGATGACGATGGGAAGGGGGTTGTCATGATTGGCCCGGCCGACGGCCCGGGCCGAACCGGGGCGACCCAGGGCCCGGGCGATCTCGCCGTAGGTTCGGGTTTCTCCATAGGGGATCGCCTTAACGGCCTCCCAGACTTGGAGCTGGAAAGGGGTACCTTCAAGGTCGAGAGGGCATCGCCATTCCACCGCTGATCCTTGGAGGTATTGACCCAACTGCCGAAAAAAATCGGCGAAAAACGCCGAGTGTTGGATCAGTAAATGGGGAGAAAAACGGCGGATGACCTTTTCCAAGAAGGCCTCCGCCTTTCCACCGGGCAAGGCGAGGAGGCAAAGGCCCTTTTCCGAAGCAGCGGCGTAAAATCTTCCCCACTTAGGAAACTCCCGGCTGTCGTAATAAACGGTTTCGCGATGCATCGGCGCCTTTCGCATCTCGTTCCTCGTATCTCGCATCTCGTAAAAAACGGTTCAAGATCGGTCGGATCAGCCCGATCAATCCGATCCCGAGTGGATCCCCCCAAAACACACCCCTATCTCTCCCTGGCCGATCCCTGATACCTCCCCGTTTCTTTTAAGCGGTTATGGATCATCTGTAAAGTCTCCTGTTTTTTCAAGGCCCACAGGGGAGCGACCAATTCTTTCGGATCGGGATCGCCGGTCAGGCGCTGGATGATCCATTCGGGCGGGCATCGCTCTAAAAACCGGCAGACCCATTCCACATATTCCTCCTGATCCAGGGGGCGGTATTTTCCCTCCTCATACCACTTTTCCAAGACCGTGCCCCGATGGATGTAAAGGGAATGGATCTTCAAGCCCTGAATATCCACTTCGCCCAGGCGGTCGGCCGTGTAAAGGCATTCCTTGAGTCCTTCTCCGGGAAGGCCCAGGATGACATGGACGCAGACGGGGATCGCCCTCTTACGGGTCTCGGCCACGGCCTTGAGGAAATCCTCCACCGTATGGCCCCGATTGATCCGTTCCAAGGTCAGAGGGACAAAGGACTGAAGGCCGTATTCCAACCAGACCAGGTATCTTTCCTGAAAACCGGCCAAAAGATCAAGGATCTTTGGAGTGACACAATCCGGCCGGGTGCCCACGGCGAGACCGACCACCCCTTCCACGGAAAGGGCCTCCTCGTACAAGCCCTTCAAGACGGCCGGCGAGGCATAGGTGTTGGAAAAAGACTGAAAATAGGCGATGAATTTTTCGGCCCCATACCGACGTCTTAAAAAAGCCATGCCCTTTTGCAACTGGTCCCGGATGGACGGGGTGTGTGAATAATTCCCCGTCCCGGATCCGCGTCGGTCGCAATAGATGCACCCCCCCACCCCCTTGCGGCCGTCTCGGTTGGGGCAGGTCAACCCGGCGTCCAGGGAGACCTTTTGCACCCGGCAGCCGAAGAGGTTGTACAGATATTCCCCGAAGGTATGGTACAACGGTCGGTCGGTCATGGAAAAATCCGCTTTCATCAGAAATCCTACCACAACCTCGGCAAAGTGTGTTATTCTTTTTCCATGGTTTCCCAAGCCCTCCATGGGCAATATACAGTGAAAGAGGCCGATCCATGAACCCCGATAGATCTTTCCCCCAGCCCGCATTCGTGCCCCCTTCCGAGATCGAAAACCGCATCAAACGATTCCAGGAATTGATGATCCGGGAGGATCTGGAAGGGGTGTTGCTGGCACAAAACGCGGACCTTTTCTATTTTTCCGGCACCATGCAACCGGGTTGGTTGTACATCCCGGCCGAAGGGGATCCGGTGTATTTCATCCGCCGCAACCTGGAAAGGGCCCAGGAAGAATCTCCCTTGACCCAAATGCAACCCTTCCGATCGTTGAAGGAAATCCCCGCCCTGTTAAGGGAGGCGGGCCTTTCCGCGCCCCGATTATTGGGAGTGGAAGGGGATGTCCTGCCCGCCCAACTGTACCTCCAGGTGGAAAGCTTTTTCAAAACGAGCCGCCTTAGAGACGCCTCCTTGCTGATCCGCAAGTGCCGGATGCTCAAGTCCGCCTGGGAAATAGAAAACATCCGACAGGCGGGAGAAATCCTTAAGGAAATGATCCGGGAGGTCCCGTCCTTTCTTAAACCCGGTTTGTCCGAATTGGAACTGGCCGCGGCGGTGGAGGCCTCCCTCCGCCGGAAGGGACACCAAGGTTTGATCCGCAGTCGAGGCTTCAACCAGGAAATGTTTTACGGCCACATCCTTTCCGGACCGGAAGGGGCCCAGCCGTCATACCTGGACTCCCCTTCCGGCGGACGGGGGCTGGGACCGGCCTTCGGTCAGGGGGTCGGACAAAAGATCCTCCGCCCGGGCGAACCGATCAGTATTGATTATGTGGGGTGTTTCAACGGGTACCATGCCGATCAGACGCGCATGTTTTCTCTGGGCCCCCCTCCGGAACCCGTAATCAAGGCCTACCAGGCCGCCCGAGATATCCAGGAGACCCTGGTCCTCAGGGCCCAGCCGGGCATCTTATGCAGTCAGCTGTATTTTTGGGCCGAAGAAGAGTCTATAAAGCTGGGTTACGGCCCGTTTTTCATGGGGCATAAGGCGCATAAGGTCTCTTATGTCGGCCATGGGGTGGGATTGGAAGTGGACGAACTGCCGGTAGTGGGACCGAAATTCGATTGGCCCCTGGAAGCGGGCATGGTCCTGGCCCTGGAGCCGAAGATGATCCTCCCGGAGTTCGGGATGGTGGGGATCGAAAATACTTTTCACATCACCGAAAACGGGTTGGAACCCTTGACCACAGGCGGGGAGGCATTTCAAGTCCTTTAACGACCCGAAAACGAATAGTTAAATGAAAACCGGTTACCCCTAACTGCCTTGCCCCCTTGAATCCCTGGCCCCTTTGAAACAACTAAGGGGGAGAAGAACCCAAGATTAGGGTGATAAAGCAAATCCATCGAGGTTAGGAGTGTCTACATGAACAGAAGAATCGTCATCATCGGGGCCGTGGCCTTAGGGCCCAAGGCCGCCTGCCGGGCCCGCCGAGTGGACCCGGATGCGGAGGTGACCCTGATCGAACAAAATAGGTATTTTTCTTACGGCGGCTGCGGCATCCCTTTCTTCGTCTCCGGAGACATCAGCGAAATCCAGACCCTCATGTCCACATCGTTTCACATGGTCCGGGATGAAAATTTCTTCCTCGAGGCCAAGGGGGTAAAGGTTCGCACCCGGACCCGGGCCGTGGCCATTGACCGAGGGAACCGCAAGGTCCGGATCAAGGACCTGGAGACCAACCAAGAAGAGGATCTCCCCTACGACGCCTTGGTCCTGGCCACCGGGGCCTCTCCGATCAGACCCGCCTTACCGGGACGGGATCTAAAGGGAATCACCTGCCTATCCCATCCCGGTGAGGCCTTGACCGTCAAAACCGCCTTAAGTCAAGGGGAGGTGTCCCATTGCCTGATCATCGGCGCCGGCCCCATCGGTCTGGAAACGGCCCAGGCCGTTTCCGATCTATGGGGGGTGGAAACGACGGTCGTGGAGGCCAAAGAGCGGATCCTCCCCGGCCTACTGGATCAGGATCTGGGGGAGATGCTCACCCAGGAACTGAAAAGCAAAGGGGTGAATCTCCTATTGGGGGAGAAGGTCGTAGGTTTCCGCGGCGACGATCAAGGTCGGGTAATTGCGGCAATCACGGAAAGGCAAGAGCTTCCGGCCGATCTGGTCATCCTGGCCGTGGGCGTGCGCCCCAATACCGAATTGGCCCGCCGGGCCGGTTTGACCCTGGGCCCTACCGGGGCGATACAAGTCAACGAATATCTCCAGACATCGGACCCCAATATTTATGCCGGTGGAGATTGCATTGAACTCCCCAACTTGATTACCGGCCGACCTACTTGGACCCCTTCCGGTTCCTTGGCCAACCGGCAAGGTCGGGTCATCGGCACCAACGTGGCCGGCGGAAAAGCGACCTTTCCCGGCGTCCTCGGGAGTCTGGCCATCAAGGTCTTCGACCTCTCGGCCGGCCGGATCGGTTTGAACCGGGAGGCCGCCCTTGAGGCCGGCTTTGACCCGGAAGAGGCCCTGGTCATCCAGGCCGACCGGGCCCATTTCTATCCGGGCCAGGAACTGATGGCCTTGAAACTTTTGGCCGATCGCAAGACCCGCCGTGTCTTGGGCCTATCCGGGGTCGGGAAAAACGGTGACGCCCTCATGGGCCGCCTAAACGCCCTGGCCGGGGCCCTTCCCCACCGGCCCAGCGTGGAAGAGATAGCCAACCTGGAACTCCCCTACTCGCCTCCTTTTTCCGCAGCCATGGATATCTTAAACGCCGTGGCCAATACCATGATCAATACCTTGGAAGGGAAAAACCGGCCCCTGCCGGTGGAAGACTTTCCCGAACTGTTCGACCGGCGCAAGGAAAAAGGGGTCCTGGTACTGGATGTGCGGGGGCCGAAAAACGCCGCACCCTATGTGGAAAAATTCGCCCCGGATTGGGTCAACATCCCCGGGGAAACACTGGCCAAGAGGCTTTCGGAGGTACCTCAAGACAAGCAGGTTGTTTTGGTTTGCAATTCCGGAGTGCGTTCCTATGAGGCCCAGATCCTTCTCGACCGCGCGGGGATCACCGATACCCTGAACCTGGCCGGTGGGGTGGCTGCGGTAAAATGGATCGGGCGAAACCCCATAGAGGAGGGGGAGGAATAACGGGGTTATTGGGTTAGGAGGTTGGGGGGTTATTGGGTTGGTCGGGTACAGCCGAATAAACCGATAGCGATCCGACCGATCCGTCCGATCGGACGGATCGGTCGGATCAGTAGGCGGTATTCATGAGATACGCTTCACGAGATACGAGATACGAGATACGAGATACGCATATACTTTATAGATATTGTTCTCCCAGCTGCTTAAGGAATTTTTCCACCCCATCGGGTTCCGGATAGCGGGCCCTTACCTCCTCCAGGGCCTTTTCCACCTTCCTCCTAAGGATCAAGTCTTCCAGATCCTTGACCGAACGGTATAGACCGGCCCGGCGCCCTAACCGATAGACCAGCCGATCCTCCTCGGGAAGGGCCAGATATGCGTCCAATCCGGCCAACATCTTTTCTTTGTCTCGCGGCAGGGTGCCGTTTATATCTTCCAAAAGGTTCATCATGTGGTCCGAGGTGACGGTGCTGGTGATCCCCTCCAGGTTTTCGATCATCAGGCGGATCTCCTGGACCATTTCGTCGTCGCTCAAGGGCTGAAAGGTCCCCTCGACCACCAGCTCATGGAGAGGGATGATCTCCGGGATCCGCAGGGAACGGAGGCGGATGAAGTCCGGGTTCATGGCATTAAAGACCTTGGCCGTCTCCAAGGCGTTTTCCCTGGACAAGGCCTTTCCGCCTAACCCGGGCATCCAATACTCGGAAACGGTCATCCCCGCCGCCTTGGCCTTGACCCCGGCATCGATGTGCTCGGCCGCGGTCACCCCTTTTTTCATCAAGGACAAAATGGCGTCGGAACCGCTTTCCAGACCGATGTGGATGCGGTCCAAACCCGCCTTGCGGATGGCCGTCAATTCCTCCAGGCTCTTACGGCTGACCGTCTTGGCCCGGGCATAGGAGGTGATCCGGGTCACTTCAGGGATCTGCTCCTTGAGAAATTCCAGGATCTCCACCAGCTCCCCGGCCGGAAGGATCAGGTTGTTGGCGTCCTGGAGAAAGACCGTATAATCGCCGTAGTACATCCAGGCCACCACATTGCGGAAGGCATGGCTCAAATCCGACCGGTGGACCAACCGGCTGACCACTTCGTCGTCCACCCGCCCGCTGCACCCCAACCGCCAAGAATAGGCCTTGACCTCCTCCATGATCTTCCTGACGGTGCGGATATCTTCCTTGATCTCTTCGACCCCTCTGCGGGAAAAGGTCTCCCCCTTATAAACCCCGCAAAACAGGCATTTATTCCAGGGGCAGTTTCGGGTCACCCGGATGAGGAGACTCTTGGCCTCGCTGGGCGGCCGAATCGGCCCTTGCTCAAAGTCCAATTTTTCCATGGTGTTTACACTCCCTTACCAACGCCGGACAGGGATCGTCTCCTTTTTACCTTTCGCCTTAACCCAACAAATTCCTAATGAATAAATATAAGCAGCGGATAACCTGTTGGCAACCGTCCCTTATCCGGATCGGCTCACCCTAAGTAAAGGGGCGGCTGAGGCGGAGAAACTTTATTACCGTTTGGGAGCGGTCTTAGGGGACTTTTGGGATGGGGCAGGCGCTTGGGGGCTGGGCGCCTCCTGGGTCTTCGACTCTTCTTGTTTTTGCTTTTGACGGCAAGTAAATTGGGCCACCCGCAGGCCGTTTTGGGCGGCCACATAGTCCGGATTGAGTTTCAAGGCCTGTTCATAGGCGGCGACGGCCTTTTCACAGTCGTCTTTCCGCTGTTCGATCTCTCCGAGATAATAGAAAACTTCCGCTGATTTACTGCCCAATTTCTCGGCTTCCCGCAAATGCCGTTCGGCCTTGCTGAAATTTTTCTGTTGATAATAGACTATCCCCAAGGCCTCATGGGCCGGGAGATAATGGCTGCGCACCTCCAAGGCCTTTTCATAGGCGTTGACGGCCTGCTCCAAATCGCGCATCTTCTCGTGGGTTTGGCCCAGGAAAAAATAGGAACGGTAATCCTTGGGATCTTCCTCGACGGCCCGGGTGAAGGCCTTCCAAGCATCTTTAAAATCCCCCTTGTTGAACTCCTGCATCCCGGTCAGGAAAAAATCCTCGGAGCGCTCCCGAGCGATCTTCCCGGCCAAGCGGTCAATGGCCCTTTGTTCCTTGAGATCCAAACGGTCTTCGACCTTCTTTTCCGGAGCCGGCGCCGTAGCGCATCCCCAAAAGAGGGCCAGTCCCATAGCCGTCCCCAACAAAGCCGTCCGTGTTTTTCCCATGCTCCTTCCTTTGTTCCTGGAAGATACAGACAACTTTCCTTAACCTTTTTGTAAATTGTAGAACGGGTCAGGGCGCCCCGTCAAGGACAAAAGTCCCCCGGATTTTCCCTAAAAACCGCCCTCAGGAGACCCCGGCAAAGACCTCGGCGATGCGGCGGGCCACCAGGGGGGCGTTGCCTCCGGAACGGTTGTTGACAATGACCTGCATGCGCATCCCCTGCTCGATGCCGATCTTGATCATCCGGACCGTATCGGCGATCATTCGGGGCTGGAGCATGTCCTCCACCAGTTTATCGAAGGGGAAGGCCTTTTCATAGGCGTCCTCATATCGCATGCCCAAGGGGGTCATCAGGCGGATCAAGGCATTGCCTTGCCCGTTGAAAAAGCGTCTTCCCGAGCGTTCGAACTGTCTGGGCAAGGGGGGAAGCCAGGTCCAATGGGAAAGGACCTGACCGATTCCGAAGGCGGCCATGACCTCGAACACCGACGGATCCAGATAGGTCTCGGTCCGCAGCTCCAAATGGTAACGGTCATCCCTGGGAATGGAAGAGAAAAAACGGCGTAGCTCCTCGGCCGTTTCTGCGGCCGACCGGCGTTCCTCCTTGCGGTGATACTCCTGTTCGAAAAGAAAGCCGCCTAACTTTTTCCCCAATAATTGCACCGCCGGCCGGTAAAAACCTTTGGTGAAGAGTTCCGGATCGAGATAGGTTTCGTTGTTTTCATACCGAGGGCCTCGAAAAACCTTTCTGGCCATGACCGCCTGAGGGACTTTCAGGATGAGGGTGTCTTCCCCGCTCATCCATTCGGCGTATTTTTCCAACAAAAAATAATTGGAGGTCGGTCTCCCTTTTTCGTCCAATAAAGGTCGGTAAAAGGTATAGTCCACTTCCAACACGGAAAAATGCTGGAAATATTCTTTGACACTGTCCAGGGGCAGGACCGCTTCCTGAAAGATCTTGCCCTTTATGGTCTTGGGTCGTTTGCTGATACGGCCGGCATACCTTTCCGGCGTATAAATCTGCCCCAACCAGCCGGCATAGCGGTCGCTGGCCGTACCCAAGAAAAGCCCGGGATGAAGATCCCGGAACAGGAAACGATCGACATCGGCCATATAAAACACCCCCCGCCCCCGCCCCCAAGCTTACTTAAAATATAAATGATTTCAAAAAGATTTGTCAATCGACTCCCTGTTTCCCCCGGGCCGGGGGAAATCTTCCCTTAATCCTCCTTACCCCAACATCCCTTCAGGCCTATAAAAAACAATTTGACGGAAGATCCGGGACGTTTTACCATGGTTTTGTGTTTGACCTTTTTCCATGGAAAGGAAGTGATTGCCCCAAACAGAAAAACCGGGAAATACCCCGGCCTGATTCATACGGGGGAGGAGAGGAAAGATCTGCACCTGAAAAACTTTTCCAAAAAGAAGGAGGGCAGGATGAAAACATTCACTTTTGTCTTAAGCGGATTGTTTTTCTTTTTGCTTTCCAGCCCGGCGGCCTTTCCTCAAAAGGATAGGCAGGGCTGCCAAGACCATCCCATGTTTACGAGGATGCCGAATTTTTACATTTTTGATTGTAAAGAAAAGGAGTTCGACCGGGCCGAGTTCAAAAATGAAAAAGGCGAAGTGATGAAGGTTGAAGGGAAACTCCTTTTTACCGATTACCGGATTAAAGACGGGGTTAAGGCACCGAGCTCCCTCCAGATTGTTCGTAACTATCAAAATGCCGTAAAAAGCATCGGGGGGACGGTGGTCTATGAAGATCTCCATTATTACGATACGTATTTCAAGCTGAACAAAGGCGGAAAGACCTTTTGGATCTTGGTGGATGCCAACAGCACCGGGAACGGGAAAGATTATGAGCTGACCATCCTCGAAAAAGCGGAAATGGCCCAGGAGATCGTCGCCGATGCCAAAAGCCTGATGAGGGATATTCATACAACGGGCCATGCCTCGGTTTACGGCATTTATTTCGATTTCAATAAGGCGGAAATCAAACCCGATTCCCAAGCGGCCATCCGGGAGATCGCCAAGCTCCTTCAACAGAACAGCCAATTGAAACTCCTGGTGGTTGGCCACACGGACAACGTAGGCGGCCTCGACTACAACCTGAAGCTCTCCAAGGCCAGGGCCGATGCGGTGGTCAAGGAACTCACCACCAAGTACAAGATCCCGGCCGACCGCCTCCAGGCGTACGGCGTAGGTTCCTTGGCCCCGGTGGCCTCCAATGACAGCGAGGAAGGCCGGGCCAAAAACCGACGGGTTGAGTTGGTAAAGCCCTGAGACCGGAAAGGAAGGGCAAGGACCCGGCCCCAAAGGAAGGGTCTAAGACACTTCTTCTTTGGGGATCTCTTCCCTCTTCTGCCGCAGCCAGGGGATGAGGGGGGAGATGAGCAGCATCAAGGCAATGATCAGGGAGGCCGCAGCCAGGGGACGGGTGAAAAAAATAGCGAAGCTCCCCTGGGACATGATCAGGGACTTGCGCAAATTGTTTTCCAAAAGCGGCCCCAGGACAAAGGCCAGGACCAAAGGCGCCCCTTCGTATTCGAATTTTTTCATCAAGTATCCGACGACGCCGAAGACAATCATCACATAAATGTCAAAGACCGAGTTGCTGACGCTGTAAACCCCGATCAAACAAAAAAGGAGGATCAAGGGGAAAAGGATCTTGTAGGGAACCTTCAGCACTTGAACCCACAAGCCGATGAGGGGCAGATTGAGGATCAAGAGCATGAGGTTGCCGATGTACATGCTGGTGATGACCCCCCAGAAAAGGCCGGGATTCTGCTTCATCATCAACGGACCGGGGGTCACGCCGTGAATCATGAAGGCCCCCAGGAGCATGGCCATGATCACATTAGGGGGGATCCCCAAAGTCAGAAGGGGGATAAAGGCCCCGCCCGTGGCTGCATTGTTGGCCGCCTCCGGACCGGCCACCCCTTCAATGGCCCCTTTGCCGAACCGCTCCGGCCGCCGGGACAAACGCTTTTCCAGGGCGTAAGACAAGAAAGAAGAAATCACCGCACCACCGCCGGGAAGGATCCCCAAAAAGAATCCCAACAGCGATCCCCGGCCGATGGGTCCCGCGCTTTCCTTCCAATCCTTGCCGGTGGGTAGAAGACCTTTGAGCTTCGTCTGGAAAATTTCCCGCTCCGTAGTCCGCTCGATATTGAGGAGGACCTCGGAAATGCCGAAGAGCCCCATGACGATGGGGACCAGGCCCACCCCATCGATCAGTTCTATACGGTCAAAGGTGAACCGCGGACGGGCATTGATGGAATCCAATCCGATCAGCCCCAAAACGATCCCCAGGCAGGCCATGATCAGGGCCTTAGGCATGGACCCGTGGGCCAGGTAGATCAGGATGGTCAGCCCCAGGACCATGAGGGTGAAATACTCCGGCGGACCGAAGCGGATGGCGATTTGGGATAAGGGAGGGGCTAAAAGCATCAGCCCCAAAATGGACAAGGTCCCGGCGATAAAAGAGCCGAAGGCGGCGATGCCCAAAGCCGGCCCGGCCCGGCCCTGACGGGCCATTTGATAACCGTCCAAACAAGTAACCACCGATGCGGCTTCGCCGGGGATATTAACCAGGATGGAGGTGGTGGAACCGCCGTACATAGCCCCATAATAGATGCCGGCCAACATAATGATGGCCGCTTCGGGAGTGGACTGAAAGGTTACCGGGAGCAACAGCGACATGGCCCCCACTGGCCCGATACCCGGCAGAACTCCGATTAAAGTCCCGATGAAAACGCCAATGAAACAATAAAAAAGGTTCACCGGCTGGAGGGCGACGGAAAATCCGATTCCCAAATAGTGGAGCAAGTCCATGGATCACCCCAACCCCAGCAGGCCTTTAGGGAGTTGACTACCCAACCAGAGATTGAAAATCCCATACGCCGAAAGGGTGGTTATAATCGCTGCCAGAATGGCCTTAACCCACGTTTGGGGTTCAACGGCCTTAAAGAGAAAGACCAACAACAAAAAGGTGCTCAGAATAAAACCCAGGTAGGTGAAAAGGTAAGCATAGAGGGTCAAGGCCAGCAACACGGCGAGGATCTTGGCCACCCGGATCTCGGTCCAGAAGACCTCTTTCAATTCATGGGCGACCCCGGGTCGGCGTAGGGCCTGAATGAGGATGCTCAAGGAAAGACCGACCATGATCAAGCCCACCCAGAAGAACATGAACCCCGAACCCGGTTCATGCAAGGTGCCTATCTCGAGGCGGTAGCCTCCCCAGGCGACGGCCAGCCCCAGGGCCGCCCAAAAAAGAGCGCTGATAATGTCCCGGTATTTCATCCGCTCTGTACTTTCGTCTTCCGCCTCCCTTCTCGGCAATTAAAAACCACCGATGGCGGAGGGAGGAGGAAACCTCTATTTTTTGGCCAATCCCAGTTTTTCCACGATCTCCTTTTCGTCGTCGTAGATCTCTTTGACGAACTTGTTGTATTGTTCCGTGTTCATATAATACATTTCCATGTCGAACTTGTCCAAGGCCTTCTGGAAGGCGGGTTCATCCATGGCTTTTTTGAAGGCGTCATGGAGGATCTTGACCACCTTGGGGTCCATGCCCTTGGGACCGGCCAGACCGAAGGGGGAGTTGGAGATGATGCCGTAACCCAATTCTTTCAAGGTGGGGACGTTCGGCCATCGCTTGGTCCGCTTCACCCCCCAGGTCACCAACAAGCGCAAATCCCCGGAATCCACATGAGGGGCCCAGCTGGAGGAATCGGCCGTGGCCATGACATGGCCGCCCAAGACGGCTGGCACCGTTTCCGCCGAGCCTTTCATGGGTACTTGGGTCCATTTGAATCCTTTTTTCAGGGCGATCATTTCCATGGTGGTGTGAAGGGAAGTCCCGGCCCCGGGCGTGGCATAGGTCACTTTCCCCGGGTTGGCCTTGGCATAGGCCACCAATTCGTCAAAGGTTTTCCATGGAGCGTCTTTTCGGACCACCACGCCGAAGGTGTAGCCGGTTAAATGGATGATGTAGGTAAAATCTTTTAACGGGTCATAGGTGGTCTTCATCATCCAGGGATAGCGGAAGACGCTGATGGGGATTTGAGAAATCGTATATCCGTCGGGCTTGGCCGTGGCCGCCATGGTCGCCGGGCCGACCGTTCCTCCCCCGCCGGGTTTGTTTTCCACGACCACCGGTTGGCCCAAGTACTTGGAGGCCCCTTCCGCCAAGGTCCTGAGCACCACATCGGTGGATCCCCCGGCCGGCCAGGGGACGATAAGGGTGATCGGTTTGGTCGGAAAATCAGCCGCCGTGGAGAAGAAGGGAAGAAGGAAAATGCCTGCCAAAACCACGGCCCCTGTCAACCACCCCAATCCTTTTTTCCTTGTTGTTCTCATAACCCTCCTCCTTGTATTCAATCAAGATTTCATCCAAAAAAAGCGCATAAATATAAAAAAATATAACTTTTATTTAATCAAAACTCTAAAAAAGAGCAAGAAAAAAAGAAACGTGCCCTTCTTTTTGATGAGGCCTGGGCCCTGAAGCGGAATCCGGACCGAGGAACATATAGATTCCGCGTGTTTTTTCAGAAAAAGAGATTCCTTTCGAAAAACATTTTACTTTGCCCGGATTGTTATGATATCTTATATTTCAAGGTTTAATTTTTTCGACCGGAATAGCAAGGTGTCTTTTTAACGAAAAGGCGCCGTAAAGCCATCTTAGGGAAAAGGAGCAAGACATGCCGGCATTATTGGAAGGGATTCTGGTTTTGGATTTCACCCATTGGATCGCCGGTCCTTTGGCCGCCGCCTTCTTGGCCGATATGGGGGCCGAAGTGATCAAGATCGAGCCGCCGGAGGGTGCGGAAGAAAGGCGGTTGGGTAACCAGATGCGTTATCGGGGGAATACCCGCATGTCCTTGACCTTAAACCGCGGGAAAAAGGGATTATGCCTGGACCTGAAGAGGGAGGAAGGGAAAAAGATCGTCTATGAACTGGTGAAACAGGCGGATATCGTCATCCAAAATTACGCCCCCGGCGTGGCCAAGAAATTGGGCATTGACTACGAAACCTTTTCCGAAATCAATCCCGGGATCATTTTCATTTCCAGCACGGCCTTCGGGGAAACCGGCCCGTACCAGAAACTCAAGGGCTTCGATATCATCGCCCACGCCGCTTCCGGTATCATGGCCGGCTATGCCGACGAACAAGGCCATCCCCGAGGACCGCTGGGCAGTCCCTTTATCGACATCGGTACGGCCATGCTCAATGCCTTAAGCGCCGTAGCCGCCCTCTACCATCGGGCCCAGACCGGTCAGGGCCAAAAGATCGAAACCTGTCTTTTCAATACCGGCATGGCCCTCCAGGCCCCGGGCTTCATCCAGATCGACCGCCTGGACAAGGAAATGCATCGGGAGATGCTCGAAATCCTTCGTAGCGCCCATGACCAAGGGATGCGCCATACCCACATCATCGACCAATTCGCCCTGCTCCGCTTGCGCAACGAACAACCCGGCTCCACCCGGGCGATCGAGGTCCCCGATTGCCTGCACCGCCCCTCGGACCGCCAAGTCTTCCCCTATTACCGCATTTATCAGACCAAGGACGGCTACATGAGCCTCGCCGCCTTGACGGCCAAGCAACGGATCAAGCTCTGTGAAGTATTAGGAGTCGAAGACCGCTATGCCCATATTGACCTAGGCAACGGTAACGACGAGACCTATTTCCATCAAAAAGAAGTGATGGGTCGGATCGAAGAGATCTTGGGGACCAAAACCACCGGTGAATGGCTTGAAATCCTGGAAAAGGCCGGCATCCCTTGCGGGCCGGTCAATTACAGCGTCACCCTTTTCGATGACCCCCACGCCCGAGCGCAAAACATGATCTGGGAACTGGAAAACCCCGTCTCCGGTCCTTACAAAATGATGGGGCATCCGGTGCACTTCACCCGCACCCCCGTTCGTCCGACCAAAGGGGCACCGGCTTTAGGGGAACACACGGCGGAGATCCTCAAGGAAAAGCTGGGCTATTCCGACGAGGAGATCGCCGACTTGAAGGCGCGGCAGATCGTTAAGTGATCCCCTCCCTAAAGGATGTCCCGTTTTTCGGCCTTAATCGCCCAAAAAACGACCCGGAACATCCACCGAAATGACGAGGCCGTCCCTACTCGATGCGCACTCCGGCGATCTTTACCGCCCCTCGATGATAGCCGTCCGGGAAAAGCCGTTCCAGCTCTTCCAGGTCTATGCCATTGGCTTCACAGGTTTCGTACACCGTCGGGACACGACGCTTCTCCTCGTAGGCCTTCCGCAAGAAGCGGATGATCTGCCAGTGCCGGTCGGTCAGTCTGCCGATCTTCATATCCACCGCACGGTAGACGGCGTATTGTTCATCCCATTCTTCCGGATCCACCAGAAATCCGCGGACGTCCACCTTGTAGGTCTTCCCGTAGACGTTCATGAAATCCATATTCCCCGGGACGCTGGCCGGATGAAGGGCCGGACCGATCCTTCCGACTGCCGAACTCATGCCCGCCAATTTGCAGGCCCCCCGCAGATAGCCGGTGGGGAACAGGCGACGAAGGTCCTGAATCCGAAGACCGTTGGCCCGGCAGGTTTCATAGACGGTCGGGCAGATCCCTGTTTCCCGATAGGTCTTGACGATGGAATGGATGACGTCCCAATGCTCCTTGGTCAAGCCCTGCTTGATGTTGAGCTGCGGGGCCAAGCCTTCGGCGAAATTTTCGTCCCATTCCTCGGGATTCACCAAAAAGCCCTTTTCATCCACTTCATAGCTTTTTCCTTGATAAGTGAAAGTCCCCATGATTTTCCTCCTTTTTTTGTGCGTTCCCTGGATATTCCGAACCCGCCCGGCGGGTTGATCCGTTTCCTCCGGTCCTTGCTTCCCTCGGACCTGCCGCTTTAACGAACCATTCGGTCCACCGTCTTGCCGTCGGGGTCGATCAACTCGACGACAAGCGGCATCGTCCCGATGGCGTGGGTCGAGCAGGAAAGGCAAGGGTCGTAGGCCCGAATGGCCGCTTCCACCTGATTGAGCATCCCTTCCGTCAATTTCTTACCGTCCACGAAGGCCCGGGCGGCCAATTCCACGGCCTTATTCATGGCCCAATTGTTGTGCCCGGTGGCCACGATGAGATTGACGCGGGTGAGGATGCCGTTTGCGTCGGTTTGATAATCATGAAACAAGGTCCCTCGCGGCGCCTCCAGACAACCCACTCCATGACCGGTAAAGCCGTGATGGCCGTCGGTCAAATCCCTGGAAAAGATCTCCGGATCGGAGAGGATCTCCTTGGCCCTTTCAGCGGCGTAGAGGTCCTCGATCAAACGGGCATAGTGATACCAAAGGGATCCTTCCACGGGTCGGCCTCCGCCCTTGGCTTTAAACTGTTTCAACTCGGCGTCGGCCAAAGGGGTATTGATCTTTTCGGCCACGTTCAACCGGGCCAAAGGCCCTACGCGATAGACCCCTTCGGGATACCCCAATTTTCGGTAGTAAGGAAACTTTAAGTAGGACCAATCCTCCACATGTTCGGCCACGACCTCCAGATAATGCCGGGGATCAAATTCCTCGAGGATCTTCCCCTCCTGGTCGATCAGACGGATCATCCCTTCATAGAGTTGCAAGCCCCCCTCTTTGTCCACCGTCCCCATGTAAGCGGACGGAAAGACCGCAAACCGGGCCACGAGGTCTTGGTGGGCTTCGAACCATTCCTGGACCAGAGCCAAACCGGTCTGGATGGTTTCGATGACCTCGTCTATCCGGCTCAAGAGATCTTCGCCGTCTTCGGGGGACAGGGGTGCGTTGACCCCGCCAGGAACGGAATGGATGGGGTGTATGCTTTTGGTGCCCAGCTTGCGGATGATCTCCTGCCCGAAGGCCCTGGTTTTGACGGCCTTCATAGCCAGTTCCGGATGGGCCTGAACGACCCCGACCACATTGCGTATGGCCGGATCGGCGTCGAACCCCAACAGCAAATCCGGACCGGCCAATTCAAAAAAATGCATGGAATGGGACTGGATAAACTGCCCCATATGCATCAGTTCCCGCAACAAACGTGCCGGCCGGGGAGGATTCGCCCCGACGATCAGATCACAGGCCTTGGCCGAGGCCAAATGATGACTCACCGGGCAGATACCGCAGATGCGGGGAGTAATCTGGAGCATCTCGAAAAACGGACGCCCCTCGCAAAATTTTTCAAAGCCCCGCCATTCGTTGACGTGCATGAACGCCTTTTCCACTTTTCCCTTGGCCCCGAGGTGCAGGGTCACCTTGGCGTGGCCTTCGATGCGGGTGACGGGCTCTATGACGATCTTTTGCATCTTCCTTCTCCTTGCCTCTCCCTGGCGCATTGGGATGCGGCGGTTGATCTCAATCGTATTTCAAAAAGGGATCCTTCAGGACCGGCCTTCGTCCCTCCAAAAGTTCGTCCAGGACATAATGAATGGCCTCCGGCGACGGCGGACAACCGGGGAGATACACATCCACCTTGACTACCTGATTCAGAGGACGGGCAGGTATGGGTCGGCCCAGTTCCTCCGAGCGGGGGATGATACCGTCCACCGTACTTTCCGTCTCCACATAGGCCCTCCTCAGGGCCTCCTCCAGATCGAAATGATTGCGCATCAGAGGGACCCCGCCCAGGACCGAACAATCCCCCAGGGAAACCAGGATCTGACAGCGCTCGCGCATAAGCCGGGCCACTTGAATATGGGTGGTGGTGTTGATCGCACCGGTCAAGATCCCCACCGTCACCCCGTCCCGGGGCGGGTGTTTTAAATCCGTGATCGGGCTGGAAGTGATTTCGATGCGTTCCAACAGCTGAATCAATCTTTCGTCCATATCCAACAAAGACATATGACAACCGGCGCAGGCGGCCAGCCAATCGGTGGCTATGCGAATCTTCGACATGGATAACGCTCCTCCCCTCCCTACAATAGGGCGGCTAATTGGGTCAAGACCTCGTTCTCCGGGATCATGCCCTCGGGCAGGGGCACGGCCCGGCGGACCGCTACCTTCTTCCCCTCCAGGTTATATAGAGACCCTTCATGCTCGCACCAAAGCAAGGCCGGTAAAACGCAATCGGCGACCTCGGTCAAGGGGCTGTGAAAGGTGGCATGGACGGCCAAAAATTTCGCCTTCCGCGCCTGGCGGATCTTTTCCTCGGAAAGTTCCGTATCTTCCACCAACAGATAAACCGTGTCCATGGAAGTCGGATCAAAGGTGGCTCTCAGTCCCAGGGCCTTGGCGTGGAACCCGTTGCTCGCCGGAAATAAAGGGATAAAATGGGCCTTCCGCTGGAGTACGGCCAATTTTTCCGCTTGATCGGGAGGGGTCTCTTCCCCATACAGGACCACGGGTACGGCGCTTTCCTGGCAGATTTTGACCGCCTTTTCCATTTCAGCCAGGGGAAAGGTCCGATCTGCGAAACGACTCATGGAATGGTGGTTGTCGGAGAACACGATCAACTTGGCCCCATTGTGCATACAGGCCCGTTTGATGTGGTAGCCTATAACCGGATGGTCGGAAAGGGGATCGGCGCCGGTGACCAATATGGTGTCGGCGGCCAGCAAATCTTTTAAGGATCCGCCCATGGGCAGCTTGAATCGGGCCAGGGTCAATTCCAGCACCCCCACATTGGCCCCCACTTTCCCCAAAAAAACAGCCACGAATTCACTTAGGGTCAGGTTCAAGGTCCGGCAAGTGGTCCAGGCCCCCACTTTTTTCTCCGGCGTATTCCGGATGGCCTGGGCCAGGGCCTCCAAGGCCTCCTCCCAGGAAACCGGTTGCAATGTCCCTTCTCTGCGCAACAAAGGGGTTTCGATACGTCGGCGGGTTTCCTGAAAGGGAAGGAAGCGACCCCGTTCGCAGAGCACCCCGTGGTTGTGTTCTTCCCAATCCCCTTCAATCCTGAGGATACGACCCGCACGGGTGACAATCTCTGAACCGCAACCCACGCTGCAGAACAGGCAGACACTCGGGGTCCTTTCCGTTTGGGACTCCCTTCCCCCGTAGGCGCTGACCCGGTCGATGAGGGCCCCGGTAGGACAGATCTGGAGACAAGTCCCGCAATTGACACAGGAAGAACTTCCGAAGGGGACCCCGCCGTCGGCGCAGACGATGGTCTTGGCCCCCCGGAATTTCACCCCCAGGGTGTGATTGGCCGCCAGCTCGCTGCAGGCCCGGATACAACGGCGGCATAAGATGCAGCGGTTGTAGTCCATGATGAAGTATTGCCGCGTTCCGTCCACCGGTTTAGCCTCGTCGGGGTGGACATAGGTCCAATGGTCCAGGCCGTAGCGGTAGGCCAGGGCCTGCAGCTCGCAGTCCCCGCTGGCTTCGCAGAAGGGGCAGTAGTGGTTCCCTTCCGAAAAAAGCATCTGGAGGACGAACTTCCTTTCTTCGACCACCTTTTCGGACTCGGTTTCCACCCGCATCCCTTCGAAAACCGGAAAGGTGCAGGCCGTTTGCAGCCCCCTCTGCCTTTCAATTTCGACCACGCAGATCCGGCAAGCCCCGATGGGTTTGACGGAGGGGTGGTGGCAAAGGCTGGGGATGTCTATCCCGGCGGCCCTGGCCGCCTCCAAGACGGTCTGACCGGTTCTGGCCCGGATATGCCGTCCGTTGATCCTGATGTTCACCACCTTATCCATTGAAAAAACCTCCTTTGTTTCCCGGCGGAAGGCGGTCCTTTGCCTTTTGGCCATCCCTTTGGGACGATTCGGGTTTCCTTCCCTCCCAGCGCGTATCCCTGCTCTCCTGCAAGAGGCACCTCAAGCCGTCTGGACCTGCTTTTCCCGGCCGGTCAAGCCCATGGACTCCATCCACTCCAGGTCGCACCGTAGACACCGTTTACATTCTTCTCGGGCCGTGTATTCGTCGAAACCGGCCTCCACTTCTTCGAAACAACGGATACTTTTTTCTTCGGACAAGCGCCGGACCACCGGGCGTTTGGCCTCGGCGTATTCCTCCAGGGAAAAAACCTGGGGCACTTCCCTAGGGGGTGTCTCAAAGCGCACCCTTTCCAAGGGCTGTCCCTTCAGATAGGCATCTACGGCCAGAGCCACCTTGTTGCCCTGGTCCACCGCCTCGACCACCGTAGCCGGCCCCAAGGTAACATCGCCGGCGGCGAACACCCCTGGGCGCGTAGTCATCAGGGCGGATGATACCCGCAGGGTGCTGTCGGATCGGACTTCGATCTTTTCGTCCCCCCGTAAACCTTCCAGGTCCGTCCCTTGTCCAATGGCCGCGATGAAAACATCGGCGTCGAGGATGAATTCAGGGACTTCGAATTCCGAGGGCTCGATCGGTATCGGTCTCCTCCGGCCGCTGGAATCGAATTCGCCTAAACGCTGTAAGTGGCACTCGACGCCGGTGACCACCTCTGGTCCAAGGATGCCCACCGGATTGGTCAGGAAATGAAACTGGATGCCTTCCCGGAAAGCCGCTTCCACTTCTTCTTTCCAGGCCGGCATATCCTCCCGAGTCCTTCGGTAAAGGATGTGGACCCTCTTGGCCCCCAGGCGTAATGCCGTTCGAGCGGCGTCAATGGCCACGGCTCCGCCCCCGGCCACGGCCACGCCCTTTCCCTTCAGATCCGGGGGCTTGCCCAGGGCCACATTCTTCAGAAATTCCACCCCTTGATAGACGCCGGGCAGATCTTCTCCGGGGATGCCCATTTTCCGCCCTTTTTGGGCGCCCAAGGCCAAAATGACGGCCTTATAGCCGTCCTTGTCCAATAAACCGTCGATGGTGAAATCCTTGCCCAGCTCCTGGTTCAAGCGGATTTCCACACCGGCCCGTTTGATGGCCTCGATTTCCAGATTCAAGATGTTGCGCGGCAGACGGTATTCGGGGATGCCCACCGCCATCATCCCTCCGGCCACGGGGAGTCTGTCGAAAACCGTCACGCCATACCCTCGTTGGGCCAACCTGAGGGCCGCAGTCAGCCCGGCCGGACCGGCGCCGACGACGGCCACCTTTTCCTTTTTCGGCCCCTCGATCTTCGCCGGGGTCCAGGGCTGCTCGATTTCGTGGTCGGCCATCATCCGCTTGGCCAGACGGATGGCCACCGGTTCATCGATATCCCCGCGTCGGCACTTCTGCTCGCAGAAAGCGGGGCAGACCCGGCCGCAGACCAGGGCAAAAGGATTCCTCTCTCGATGAATCTCCAGCCCCTCGGCATAGCGGCCCTGGGCGATCAAGGCGAGGAAGGAGGGGACATCCACCTTGGCCGGGCAGGCGTTGGTGCAACGAGCCCGGACCAGGCTCTTACAGGCCCCGGCCGGACATTCCCGGTCGAGGATGTGGGCCAAGAACTCCTCTTCAAAGTATTTAAGGGCCGACAGGACCGGCCCCGGGGTCAACTGCCCCAAGGCACAAAGGGACCCGTTCTCCATGCCCTTGGCGATGGCGCGGATGGTGTCCAAATCCTCCAACCGGCCCCGGCCCTCGGTAATCCCGGTGAGGATCTCCAACATCCGTTTTCCCCCCACCCGGCAGGGAATGCATTTACCGCAGGATTCGGCCTGGGCGAAATTGAGAAAGAAGCGGGAGAACTCGACCATGCAAGTATCTTCGTCGACCACGATCATCCCCCCCGAACCCATGACGGCACCCACTTCCTGGAGGGAATCAAAGTCCACCCCTACGTTCAAGTGTTGGGCCGGTATGCACCCCCCCAAGGGGCCGCCGGTCTGAACGGCCTTGAAGCGCTTCCCTTTAGGGATCCCGCCGCCGATGTCGAAGATGATCTCCCCCAGGGTGATACCCATGGGAACCTCCACCAGTCCGGTGTTTTTCACCTTGCCCGTTAGGGCGAAGATGGCCGTTCCCGGGCTGCGTCGGGTTCCAATGTTGTTGAACCAATTGGCCCCATTGACGATGATCTGGGGGATATTGGCATAACTTTTGACATTGTTCAGATTGGTCGGTTTGCCCCAGAGTCCGGAGGCGGCCGGAAAGGGAGGGCGGGGACGGGGCTCGCCCCGACGCCCTTCGATGGAGGCCAGTAAGGCCGTTTCTTCGCCGCAGACAAAGGCCCCGGCCCCTTCCTTAATGTGGAGATGAAAGGAAAAATCGGTGTTGAGGATGTTGTCTCCCAACAGACCGTATTCTTCGGCCTGGGCGATGGCTATACGCAGTCGTTTGATGGCCAAGGGATACTCGGCCCGGCAATAAATATATCCTTCCCGGGCCCCGATGGCGTAAGCGCAGATGGTCATACCCTCGATCACGCTGTGAGGGTCGCCTTCCAAAAGAGACCGATCCATGAAGGCGCCGGGGTCCCCTTCGTCGGCGTTGCAGACCACGTATTTGACATCGCCGTGGGCCCGGTAGGTGAACTCCCATTTGGTGCCGGTGGAAAATCCGGCACCGCCCCGACCGCGCAACCCGGATTGTTTCACTTCCTGGATGACCTCTTCCGGGGTCATCTCAAAGAGGGCCTTGGACAGTCCTTCGTATCCACCGCGGACGATGTACTCCTCGATCTTTTCCGGATCGATGATCCCGCAGTTCCTCAATGTAATGCGGACCTGTTTGCTATAAAAAGGAATGTCCTGATAGCGGGGAAGTTCTTTATAAGTCTCCGGCGCCTTGTAGGTCAGCCGCCCCACCACCCGTCCCTTGATCAGGGTCTCTTCCACGATAGTCTGCACATCCCGGGGCTGCACCTGACAATAAAAGATCCCTTCCGGATAGACGACCATGATCGGTCCCATGGCGCAAAAACCGCGGCAACCGGTGGGAACGACCCGGACTTCCTTCTCCAGGCCTCTTCGGACGATTTCCCTGTTCAGACTCTTTATCACCTCCAGGGAATCGGAGGCCGTGCACCCCGTCCCACCGCAGACCAGCACATTGGACCTATAAAACGGCTCAGCCATGTCTGCCTCCTATCTTTTCCCTTTCGTAATCCGAAATGGGATCTATGCGGTCGTTGCTCTGTGTCCTCTTCTTGATCCATTGCCTTTGTCGGGTTTTTGGGCCTGCGGACCCACAATGCAAGAGACCCGAGAAACCCTCTTCAGGTCTTTTGGGCTTCCATGCGGCTGATGGCCCATTCTTGGACCACCCGACCTCGGACCAGATGTTCTTCAATCAGACGGGGCACCTTGTCCGCGGTGACGTTGCCGTAACGGACCCGCGACTTTCCCGCCTGTTCGATATCGATCAAAGGTTCCTTGGCGCACATGCCCACACAGCCCACAGTCTCCACATGGGCCTCGATGTTTTTTGCCTGCAGTTCCCTCAGGACGGCCTGCATGGTATCCCTGGCCCCGGCGGCGATCCCGCAGGTCCCCATACCGATGATGATCCTGGTGCCCGTTTGGACGCGGGTCAACAAGTCTTTTCGGGCCTCTTCCCGGATCTTTTTCAGTTCCTCGATACTCTTTAACTTGGTCATCTCCTCCCCTCCTCTTTCCTGGTCCCGGAGACCGACTCAGGCGATGGCCCTAAGCGGGATATCGGTCGAACCGAGGTCCTGTTCCCCTTTCCTCAGATATTCCAAAAGCCATTGCCTCACGCGGGGATGGGTCAGGGGGACTTCCGCCGTTTCCTTCCGAACCTCGGCCGTGTCCAGTCGGAATTCCCGTCCGTCGATCCGGTGGACATACAGCCAGTCCACCGGTTTTTCCGAGAAAAGGATGGTCAAAAGGACCGAAGGCATATCCCCCAAAGGGGCCCGATCGATGTGGCTTCGTTTAAAAAGGGCCTGCACGGTCGTGCCCCGGCCCGGACGGGATCTTATGCTCAGTTCCCCCTCACATCTTTGGCAGGCTTCCTGGAGCAGGGGAAGGCCCAAGCCCACATGCCGGGTCTTTCGGGTGGTGTAAAAGGGATCCAAGACCCGGTCGATTTCCTCTTGGCTCATCCCCCGCCCGTTGTCTTTGACCTCCAGGCGGAGGGTGTCGGTTGCGGCGTCTTCATCCACCACGATCTCCACCCGCGAAGCCCCGGCCTCAAGGGCGTTGCGTACCAGATCGAGGATATGCAAAGAAAGTTCGGTCATTGTGATTCGATATCTTTAAGGATCTGACTCATTTTTTCAGGGACCAATCGGCCGACCACCTTGTCGTCCACCACGGCCACCGGGGCCAAACCGCAGGCCCCCAGACAGTAAACCACTTCAAAGGTATAGCGGTAATCCGGTGTAGTCTGCCCGGGCCGGATCCCCAATTCTTTTTGAATCGTATCGGCGATCTTGGCTGCACCGCGCACATGACAAGCCGTTCCGTCACACTGGCGGATGATGTGCCGGCCCCTCCGGGTGAGATAAAATTGAGAATAGAAGGTGGCCACCCCGTAGATCTGGCTCAGCGGGATACCCATCTTCTCCGAGATCCGGGCCAGGGCCTCCGGCGGCAGATAGCCGTAAAGTTCTTGGGTTTTCTGTAAGAGGGGAATCAACATCCCCCCTTCCTTCGGGGATTCTTCGAGGATCTGATCCAGGGGTTCCAAGGCGATGACTTCCCTTTCACTCATGACGACCTCCTATGCCTCCTGAGGTGATTCTTCCCTTTCCGGCGGCCACTCCACCAAAACTTTCCTTCCTTCCTCACCCAAAAAAGCCATTTTCATCTCCCGGACCACGGGCCGTTCCAGATAGAACAGGGTGCGGTCTTGTATTTCCTTTAGACGATGGGCGTCGCCGTTGACCACCAGACACCAGTCCCTCAATTCCGGCCACTTTCGGAAACCGCTTTCCCTTTGAAAACCGGCCGTCACCTCCAGGGCGGGCACCGGCAGCCCTTTCGGAATCAACCCCAGGTTGGCCAAGAGACTGTAGGAAGGGCGATCCACGTGGGCGGGTATGGCCATCCCTCCCAATTCGTTCACCGTCCCGACTACTTCCTCCAGCGACCAATCCGCAGATTGGGACAAGAGCAACTCTTCGGTGCGGAGCCATTCCCCTTCGGCACTGACCAAATATTGAGGTCCGAACAAGGTTTCCTTGTTCGGTAAAGGGGGGAGGCGTTTTCGAACCTCTTCTTCGATGACGAGGCACTCGGCCATTTGATCGAAAAGGCAAAGGAGATGGACTTCTTCCTTGGTTTGGACCTCCATCCCGGGCAAAACATGGACCGACGTGCCCCGGGCCGCTTCCATGACCGCGGCCACGTTGCCGCAGGCGTTGTGATCGGTGACGGCGATCAGGTTCAGCCTTTTCCTCACCGCCTGCCAGAGGATCAATGACGGGATCATTTCAATCTCCGCGCATCCGGAAAGAACCGTATGAATATGGAGATCCGCACGAAAGACCTTCATTTTTTCAAGGGATCAAACGCCTTTCGAGTTGCTATGCACCGCCTATCCCCAAGAGGTACAACCGGCCGACCACGGAAAAAGTATCCTCGGACGTTAGCAAAAGGATCACCTTTTCTTTTTCGGCCTGGGTTAACGTCTCCGGGGTCGGGCGCTTCCCTTCGGTAATGATCACCGCCGCCAGACTCAAAAGGCTGGCGACCGCCACCACATTGGTGTGAGACTGAAGCGTCACCCAAACATAATTTTTCTTGGCCCCGCGCATGGCGCAACTCAAAAGATCGCCGGCATACCCTCCTTCTATCGGACGTTCGACATCCTCCTTCGAGGAGAGGACCTCCAGCTTCAGATGCTCAATGACCTTCGATAAAGACACGGGTGTCACGGGCTCAGCATCCTTTCCTGCCTTACAGCCGTTACTTCCATAAACTGCAAGGACAATGCCAGGGTGAAAAGATGACCGGCAACGGCCGATGAAAGCAATTCCATAGGAGGGGAACCCTAAAAAACCGAGGGGCCGAGCCCTTCAAAGGCAAGAAAATACCTTAGGCTATCGGACCCTTCGGCCTCATCGGGGATGGGGAACCTTTTTTCCGTTTAATGAGAGGGATCTATTTCTGATCTCTTTTTTACAGCCGTCGTTGTCGCCGTTTTCGGCGAGTTCAGGCCTTGCGGCTTTTTACAAGGTGTAAAAAAAATTGGCAGGAACGAGAAAACCCTCGCCCTTGTCCAAGGGGGTGAAAGGGATCCTTTCCCCTTTCAGAGACGGATGAGAATGTTAAGGACGGTACCCCGACCGAGGTGGGATTCAATAGTGATGTGATCGGCACATTGTTCGATATTGGTTAATCCCATGCCCGCCCCGAAACCCAGTTCCCGGATCCAGGTCGGGGCCGTGGAATATCCCGGGGCCAAGGCCTGCTGGACATCAGGGATACCCGGTCCGTTGTCGGAGATGCGCAACAAGACGGTTTCCGGTTCGATTTCCACTACGATTTCCCCGCCTTCATCGGTATGAATGATCAGGTTCATTTCCGCTTCGTAGGCGCAGATGGCCACGCGGCGCAGCATTTGCGGAGGAATGCCCAGTTGTTCCATAGCCCGTTTGATTTTACTGGAAGCACTCCCTCCCCTTTCAAAATCTTTGGCCTTGATGTAATAACGGAGGATCAAGGTCGTCTGATCGGAAACGATATCCTCCCGGAAGATGATCTGATGGGCCCGTTTGCGCTCCCGATCCTGATCGTTTTGGTTGAGGGCATCCAGCAACCCTCGGGTGATATCGCTACCGGTTATGATGCCCGTCAACTCACCTTTATCGTTGACCACCGGCAGGCGGCCCACGCCGAAGCGGGAAAACTTCTTCAAGGCCTCGATGATCGAGGATCTTTCCATGACCGTAATGACCTCGCGGGTCATACGTTTTTCCACCGGGGCGTCCAGGTCGCCGGCCTCAAGGGCCTTGATCAAGTCTTCGATGGAGACCACCCCCACCAAACGCCCCTGATCCAGCACCGGCGTCCCGGAGATGCGGTTGATCTTCATGATCTCCTTCAGCTCGCGGACGGTCGTCTCCGGACTGACGGTGATGACCTTTTTGCGCATCACCTCCTTGATGGGCAGGTCATAAATCAGTTCTTGCTTCTTGGTCCATTCCACGATCAAAACTCCTTACGCTCGGCCCGAGGCCTGACACCTGAAGACAAACCATCCCCCATGGAGGGATCAGGGATAACGCCGGGAGACGGGCACGGAAGCCATGCCGGCCTGATAAAGACGACCGCAGGCTTCGAACATGCCGTAATCGGTCCGGATCAAAGGGATACCCAGCTCTTCGGCCAGCCGGATGGCCTCGGCATCCGGCGTCTTGCCGCGGACGAAAAGAATGGCCGTCACATAAGCCATTTCCGCCGTTCGGATGGTCTGGATGGTTTTCAACCCGGTCAGCATCATGCACCCCGGAGGGAGATAAGCCAGGGCGTCGCTCATCAAGTCCATGGCCCCGCAATATTTGATTTCCAGATCCATGTCGGAACCGCGGGTCAAGACGGTACCTTTGACGATATCCACCACTTCCTTCAGTTTCACCGCTCCGTCACCTCGGAATAGGATTTTCCCTCCTAACTTACCTTGATCTACAAAAAAGGGGAAGTTTTTTCAGGTTCGGCCTATCTCGTCCATCAACCAATCACAAACCTTCTCCACCGCTTTTCGGACCTTCGGCGAAAGGCCGGGCCGGACGGCTTCGGGAATCCGGCCGGCCTGAACGGCCACAAGCCTCAAAGCCACCCCGGGCAGACTTCCCCATTCCTTAAGCTGGCGCAAGGAGGGAAATTGATGAAACACCCCTCCGCCGCTGCTTCCATCCTTCAAGGAGGAGACCTCCACTTCGAAAACCTCACCCGGTTCATACCCGGGCAGATAGACTGTATCGATAAGAAAGATCCTTTCCGGTTTTACCGGGGAAAGCAGGAGGTCGAGCAAAAAGTCCTTGATGCCGGTTCCCACATCCAGAAGCGCCACCGTTTCCGGAACCCCTCCTTGAATTTCCAGCCGTTCGATGACCGCAGGTCCGAAGCCGTCATCACCGAAAAGGGGGTTCCCGCACCCAAGGACAATCGTTTTTTTCCGGGCAATTTCACCCAACATGGGCCCTCCCTCTTTTTTACCGGACCTGATTCCGGGTTTTTACTTCTTTGGCTCTTCTCCCCATGAGTTGTTCGAAAGGGGCCAATGATTCCATTCGATAGACCTCCAAACCGATCATGGTTTTTTATTTCGGAGTTCGAAATACAGGATAAAGGATCGAGGTTCGAGGTTCCAACATCCAGTATCCAGCATCCAGTATCCAGCATCGTGAGTTCAGAGAAATCCCAATCAACCCAATCAGCCTAACCAACCCAGAACGAGATACGCTTCACGAGGAACGCTTCACGGTTTTTAGTTCGGATTTTGAAATACAGGATCGAGGATCGAGGGTCCAGCATCCAGTATCAAGAATTCGGAGTTCGGAGTTCAAAGTTCAGAGTAAACCCAAGTAACCCAATGAACCCAATGAACCCTATAATATCCTCATCCCCAACGCTTTTGGAGATAATCAATTATTTTTTTATGCAAGATCAATGCCCAATCCAAAAATTTTTTCCTGAAGTTTTTACGGAAAATTACTGACTTCGGCAAAAGGAGATGATATATAATAAAAGTCGTTACTTGCTGTTCCTTCTGATGGGTCATAATCTATTCAAGGTATAGGAGGAGAAACCCATGAAAAAAAGAACCGGTCGCCTGCCGGCGCTGTTCTGGATCCTGGTTTTGCTGTTGGGTCTGGGAGGATGTGGTTACAACACCATCCAAACCAACGAAGAGGCGGTCAAGGCCGCTTGGGCGGATGTAGAGGCCGCCTATCAGCGTCGGAACGACCTCATCCCCAATCTGGTGGAAGTGGTCAAGGCCTACGCCAAACAGGAACGGGAGACCTTGACCGCCGTGGTCGAGGCCCGGGCCAAGGTAGGTTCCGTGCAGATGACCAAGGACCTCCTGGAGGACCCCGAGGCCTTCGCCAAGTTCCAGGCCGCCCAGGGGGCCATGACCAGCGCCCTATCCCGGTTGATGGTGGTGGTCGAGAAATATCCGGAGCTGAAGTCCAACCAGAACTTTCTGGACCTGCAGCACCAATTGGAAGGAACGGAAAACCGAATCAATGTGGCCCGCAGCCGTTACAACAAGGCGGTGGAGGTCTTCAACAGCTCCATCCGGACCTTTCCTAACAATTTGACCAATAAGTTCTTGCTCCATCTGAAACTTAAAGAGCCGTTCAAGGCCGAACCCGGTGCGGAAAAGGCGCCTACGGTAAAATTCTAACAAAGGAAGCCGAAGGGGGTGCGGGATCCCTTTCCCGGATCTCCCCTTCGGTCTTGGAAAAACCACCTTTCCCGTCAGGTAGCCGTTACCATGAAAAAAATTTTTCTCTTTTTCTGTTTATACCTTCTTTTTCTTCCGGGACTCGGCCGGGCCTTGGAGGTCCCTCCTCTCCGGGGATACATAAACGATTACGCCGACATGATTTCTTCGGGAGCGGAGGCCAAACTGGAAGAAGAACTGAAGGCCTTCGAACAGTCCGATTCCACCCAAGTAGTCATCCTAACCGTCCCTTCATTGCAAGGCGACCCCATCGAAGACTTCGGCATCCGAGTGGTCGAGGCCTGGAAAATCGGCCAAAAAAACAAGGACAACGGGATTATCCTCATCGCGGCCAAGGAGGACCGCAAGATCCGTATCGAAGTAGGACGTGGTCTGGAAGGCCGTTTGACCGACCTATTGGCCGGCAGGATCATCGACCTGGTCATCACCCCTCGGTTCAAGAGAGGGGACTTCGATGGAGGTTTTCAGGCCGGGGCGGCGGCCTTGATCGACGCCGTCCGTGGGGAATTTAAGGTCGAGGAGACAAAGGGTTTCTCTGCCCGAAAAGGCCATCCCCTCTTCCCCTTTTTCCTCTTTGGTTTTTTCTTCCTCCTTTTTTTGGGCAGCATTTCCCGTATCCTGGGCGGTATCGCCGGTTTCGTCGGCCTGCCGGCCTTGGTCCATTGGGCCTTGGCCCCCTTGGGTTTTTTGGGATGGCTCATCACCGCCCTGATCGGACTCTTCTTGGGATTCATCCTTCCATCGCTCTTTAGCACCGGCTCTTCTACTCAAAAAGGGAGGACCAGCGCCAGGGGAGGATTCTTTTCCACCGGCGACGGAGGCTGGAGCAGCGGCGGTTTCGATGGAGGAGGCTTCAGCGGAGGGGGCGGTAGCTTCGGCGGGGGCGGGGCCTCAGGGAGTTGGTGATTAGGGTTTCTTGGGTTACTTAGGTTGCTTGGGTTATCTGGGTTACTTGGGTTACATGGATTAGTTGGATTAGTTGGGTTGCTTGGGTTAAGGGGTTTAAACCCACAAACCCAATAAACCCAAACAACCCAAGTAACCCTGAAACCCTGAAGCCCTGATCGAGATACGAGATACGCTTCACGAGGGACGAACAATGATGAAGGCGGAGAGATTTTTCAGCGACGATGAGAAACGGCGCATCGCCGAAACGGTCCGTCAGGCCGAAAGCGGCACCGACGGCGAGATCGCGGTCATGGTCGTGGATCGCAGTGACCCTTATAGGGAAGCGGAAGTCCTGGGCGGCGCCATCTTCGGCAGCATGCTGGCCTTCGTCCTGACCTTCTTCTTTTTTGAAGCCTCCCTTTATATCTATGTCCCCTTAAGTTTTCTTTTCTTTTTCCCCTTTCGTTACCTGGGCCGAAAATATCCCTATCTCAAACCGATCTTCATCGGACCGGGAAGGGTGGAAGAGGCGGTGCAACGCCGTGCCTTTACGGCCTTTTACGAAAAAGGACTGCACCGCACCCGTTTCCAGACCGGGGTCCTGATCTTTATCTCCCTCTTCGAACACAAGGTCTGGATCCTGGCCGATAAAGGCATCCATGAAAAAATCAAACAAGAGACCCTGGATCGTTTCGCCGGAGAAATCTCCCGAGGCATCCGGGAAGGAAGGGCCGCCGCGGCCCTCTCCCAAGCCATCGAGGAATTGGGAAAAGTGTTGGCCGAACATTTTCCCCTTTCCCCCGGCGATGTCAACGAATTACCCGATGAAATCTTAACCGGAAAATGAAGGAGGATGTATGGATTATCTTAAGCTGACCGCCCCTTGCGGCCTGGATTGTTTCAATTGTCCCATGTTTTTGGCCCAAAACAACCCCGGCCTGCGGCAAAAAGTGGCCCAGAATCTGGGTATTCCGGAAGAAAAGGCGGTGTGTTTGGGTTGTCGCCCCCAAAACGGGACTATCCCCTTTTTGGGCATGACCGAACCCTGCAACGTCTACCGCTGCATTTCTCAAAAGGATATTGATTTTTGCTGCGACTGTTCGGATTTCCCCTGCGACCACCTGCACCCTTACGCCGATTTGGCCGCCCAGCGCCCGCACAACACCAAGGTCTTCAACCTCTGCCTGATCAAAAAGATGGGCCTTAAGGACTGGGCCGAGCAGAAGGCCAAGAGCGTCCGGGACACCTATTACAAAGGTAAATTCAGGCTCTAAAGAAGGCCCCTTTCTTTATCCTAAAGCATTGCTCATAACAGGGAAAGGGGAGACGCCCCCAAAGGGACGTGGTCTCCTTTCCCCCTTAACCTTATATCGCGGGAACTCCTCCATCGCCCAAAATCTTAAAAAAACTCCCGGACTTCCTCACAAAGGCGTTCGGGATTCCTATAGTCCAAAGACTCCTTGTGGATCTTTTCGAAATAACTGACATCGCTCGCCCCCATAGGCGGCAGCAGCCTACGGGTCATGATCCGGGCGTTGACCCAAAAGGCGTCTTCCCCTTCCCTCCGGCCGGAATAGAGACCTAAGTTGAAGCTGTAATGGTTGTAGGCCAAGAAGTAACGAAAAACCTTTACCAGGCCCAGGCTGAAATCCTTAAGATCCTTTCCCGTCAATCCGGTCAAAACGGTTCGTCCCTTGAAGATGCACATCAAGTCCGTCAGGCCTAAGGGAGCGAAAGCGGCCAGCCAGACCGTCCTGCCGATCGTGCCGATATAGCGCTCTTTCAAACGCTGTTCTTCCCGGATCAGGTCTTCCCAATACACCTTGCCCCATCGTTTTTTATACCTGGCCGAGGCCTGGATCAAGGTCTTCTGGTAGTAGGTGGGAAAGGCCCCGGCCAGGATCTGCAGGTGGGGATGGATGATGCTTCCTCCGGCCATGGGCAGGTAATTCCAGTTGATTGAAAAAAATCGGACCCCGGGGTCTTTTTCCTGGACCCGTCGCAAAAAAGCCAAGGAGACCGAAAAGGCGTCGAAAAGCAAATCTTCGGTGAAATCGGATAAGGGGACATAATGCTGTTTCCCCATAACGACGACCGCACAGTATTTGTCGAAGGGGAGTCGATTGGGAAAAAGACAGGCCTCTCCCTGTCTCATCCTCCCTTCGGGCAAAAAGGCCGGAGAAAATTGGGGGGTGAGCTTTTCCAGGACTTCCGGACAGAAGGGGCAGACCTGGGGCCCACCTTTTTCCAGCATCGCTTGCATATCCCAGAGATCGAATTTCTGAATAGGGAGATTTAAGATGCGAACAGACCGCTTCGTCAAAGGATCCCAGCGGGTTTCCAAAGACAAGGTGATCTCCTTAAATCCCTCGGCGGGATTCAGGATTTGGGAATGTTGAATCTTCTTTTTAAAAGTAATGGCCAAAAATCCGTCTCCTTTCTTCTGATTTTATCCCGAAAAAACTAACAGGAGATAACCCGGGTGTCAAGTCCGAGCCGGCAAAGAAGACCGGCCGGCGGCTTTCAATCCACGCCCCCGCGCGAGGGGCGACGGGAGCCGGGCGAAGCCTTGTCGGACCCTCAGGCTTCAAACTTGACATCCGGGCATTCGGCGGCGGTTGCAGGGAGGACCGGGCGGGAGGGGAGGCTTTCGATGACCCGCATGGCCTTCCACTTCCCTTGCAGAAAGCGGAAATAAAAGGCCAATCCCAGGAGGCTGACATAGACGGTGGCGATGGTCCAGGCGGCCATGATCCCCAAGCCGAAGACGGACACGGCCAGCCAGGTGGGCAGAGCCAGGCCGCCCAAGGAAAGGACTACGATCATGACCATGACGAAGCGGGTGTCTCCGGCCCCCTTGAGGGCCGAGGCGAAGATGATGTTCATGGTGTCGAATATGGAATAAAGGGCCACGAAGCGGAGGAGGACCTCGGTCAACCTCCTGATTTCGGGAAACTGGGAGGCCTCAGACCTCGCGGCGAAAGGGGCGGTGAAAACCCCCGGCAAGAAAAGATAGGCCAAGGCGATCAGGGTCATGTAAAGGAAGGTCATCAGAAAACCGGAATAGGCGCTGCGAGCGGCCAGGTCCGGCCGATCCCCCCCCAAGTATTGGCCGGTCAAAACCGACACGGCCATACCGAAGCCAATCATGGGCATGAAGGCCAGGGTATTGATGTTGAAGGCTATGTTGGTCGCGGCCAGGCTGACCGTACCCAGCCGTCCCACCACCAGGACGAAGACCGTAAAACCGGCCATATCGAGAAGAAATTGGACCCCGGCCGGAACCCCGAACTTCAGCAATCGGCCGAAGAGTTCCCTATCGAACCGCCACCCCGAAAGGGTGCCATAGAGCCGGTTCAAGGACGGCCGACCCATGAGGATCAGGTACAGGACGAAGGAAGAGGCGCCGGAAAGGACCGAGGCCAGGGCCGCCCCTTGGATGCCCATCTCCGGAAAGCCCAACTTACCGAAGATCATCCCATAATCCAAAACCAGATTAACCGCCGTGGAAGCGAAATTGACCCACATCACCGGCCAGGGCCGCCCCAGGCCGGTGAAAAATCCGGCCAAGGCCGAAGCGGCGATGACCGGAAAACCCCCCAGGCAGAGCCAACGGAAATAGGTCTCCTCCTGACGACGGATGGCCGTCTCGTGCCCCACCCAGTCGAAGATCGGCCCGGCCCAGGGGATCATGGCCAAAAGGGCAAGCCCCCCCAGCATTGAAAAATAGATCCCCTGCCAGACCGCCGGCCCGATCCGCCTCATGGATCCCGCCCCGTAATATTGGGCGACGAAGGTCCCCACATAACCGGCCGTGCCGATAAAAAAACTCATGACCGCGAAATTGAGCATACCGGCCGGCATGGCCGCGGCGATGGCTTCCGCCGAATACCAGGCCAGGAACATGCGGTCCACGAAGTGTTGGACGGTCCAGGAACCGGAGCTCAAGATCAGGGGGAAGGCCAGGGAAAAGACCTCCCGCCCCCCACCCTCGCCTCGCCATTGAATTTTTAGAGAAATGGACATACTGGTCGGCTCATTATGGTATGGACCCGGCGGGTTTCCGGTGACGGTCGTTTTGTTCTGAACCTATTAATCATAGAGGTCTTCGGGTCTTTGGCGGAAAAACAAACAAGGCAAGAGACCGATCGGGTATAACGATCGTTCCTTGCCTTGTTTACCCTTTATTCCTGAAAACAATGTGACGGTTGAGAGGTCTTCCCGGTCGAGTCCTCGGCCTCGTATCATGATAACGATTTACAACGACGGCCCTTCCGGAAAGGAATTCATTTCCGAAATCAGTTGCGGCCGCAATTTTTGGTAAGTTTTCCAATAGGCCCGCCGGATCTTTTCCCTGTTGGAGGAAAAGAAAAGTCCGACCCGGACGCAGGCCCGATACAGCGATTCTTTGTGGAGATCTACGGGCAATTTCACGGGAACCAGCCCTTCCGGGAGTTTCTCCTTGATGCCGGCGATCATTTGTTCCCACGCCGGAGACAGGCGTTTCTTTTCCTCCTGTAAATACTGGAAGAAAGGGACCAGGATCAGATCCACCTTATCTTTCAAGGATTGTAGAATTTCGGGACGGGCCGGGGCAGAGATGACCTCCACGCCCAACCGATCCAAGAAGGTGACGATAAAAGTTTGATACACCTCGGTGGCGTTCCCCGGGACCAAGGCCACCCGACGCACCCCCCGGTATTTCCAGACCGGGCCGAATTGGACCCGGACCTGGTCCAAGAAGTTTTCCGCCAACCAACAGCGGTGGTTGTCCAGACGATCCTTGGCCCGTTTGATAAGTCTTTTCCCGTACAGACGGATGTAACTGTAATAAATGTCCATCTTCATCAGCCGTTTCAGAATGGCCGGCCAGGAATAGAAAGTGTTCAGGGCCTGGTAAGCGGCCTGTTGCAGTTCGACTTCGGTCATCTGCCGCGGCCGGTGAACCACATGGGAGCCGTCATAGAGCTCCCACCTGCGGGTAAGCAGACGGTTTTCCCGCTCCAGGGTCTCAAAGGTCTCGGTCCCCGGCAGGGGCGTGAGCATCATGAACTGAGCCGAATCAATCCGATTGCGCACAGCGAAGCGGGTAGTGGCCCGAATGGTCTCCTCCGTGTCCTCATCGGCCCCGACCATGAACATGCCGTGAATATGGATTCCGTGCCGGTGAAAGGCCTGGATGGCCTTTTCCATGGCGGCCTGGTTCTGTTTCTTTCGGTAGGCCTTGAGTACTTGGTCATCGGCGCTTTCGAAACCGATATAGACTCCCCAGCAGTGGGTCTCCCGCAACAGTCGCAGGAATTCCCTGTCAAAGGCCGACTCGGCCCGGACCTGGGTGCTCCAACTGGTCCGGAATCCCTCGGCCTTCATCCGGGTCAGAAGCTCTTTGGCCCGCGCCGGATGGGCGGCAAAGTTGTCATCGCAGAAAAAGAGGTGCTTGGCCTGGAATGCGTTTCGGCGTATCTCCTCCAAGATCAGGTCGGCGGAGCGAAAACGGTAGGCCCGACCGAACATGGTCACCACCGAACAAAACTTGCAGGCAAAAGGGCAACCTCGGGAAGTAGCCACGGGCACCACGGCCTGCTTGGGATTCCACCCTTTGATCAAGGAAAAATCCGGGATCGGCAGGATATCCAAATCCTGAAGCAAAGGGCGGTCGGGATTGTGAATAAACCGCCCCTCTTCCCTATAGGACAATCCCGGGATCCCTTTTACAGAGCACCCCTCGTTAAGGGCGGCTATCAGCGCTGGAAAGGTCTCTTCACCCTCTCCCCGGACCACGAAATCCCCATGGGCCAAGGCCTCCTCGGGGAGAAAGGTGACATGAGGGCCGCCGTAAACCACTATTTTCCCCAAAGCCCAAGCCCTGTCCCCCAAGGCATAGGCCCGGGGTATCGTGCTGGTAATGGAAGAAATCCCGACCAAGTCGGCCCATTTCAGGTCCGCCTCTTCCGTGGGACCGGAGGTTTCTTCTATAATCACGCGGACATCAATACCTTGTGAACGAAGGATGGTCCCCAAAAGGATGGTCCCCAAACGGGGAATTTTGGCCCGACTGAAGACATGTTCGGCCGGGGGACGAGGTTCAATCATGAGGACGCGTCTTATTTTTTCTTTTTTCATGTTTCTCTTTCTTTAAAGGTAAAATAAAAGGATCATCTCCAAAAAAAGGGGAGAGGAGGGAATTGCAGGTTGATTGGGTTCATTGGGTTGCTTGGGTTTACTCTGAACTCACGATGCTGGATACTGGATGCTGGATCCTCGATCCTTTATCCTGCATTTCGAATTCTGAAATCCGAACAAAAAACCATGATCGGTTTGGGGGTCAATCGAATGAAATCCTTGGCCCCTTCGAACAACAAACAGGGAGAAGGACCAAATCGTTTTTCTCAGCATACGCCTATCAGTGAATAAAGTAAAGAAGAAAGGGAAGGTACCGGGAATCCCTTTCTGGGCTTGATCCGACCAAAAACGATCCTCGGCCCGGGGAAAGGCTAACTTTATTTTAGCGCCAGCCAAAGATTCAGCCGAGCTTGGGGCAGTTTAGACAAAAAGAAGGCGGAGCATTTCGGGCAAAGGATTTTCTGAAGCGTCGGTAGGCCCGGGAACGCCAAACAGCTAAAGGGGACCGCTCTTGAATGTTTCCAAAGACCAGCCGTGGCAGCGGTTGTTTTTGGAGACCGGGGTAATAAAAGGTGTCCCTGACCTGAAGATTGGTATACACACAAGGGGTTATCGCGCCATCCGAGGCGATGCAAAAAGCCCGTTGCACATTTTCACTGCAGTGGGATCCTTTTCTTTCCCAGGGGGGGAGAAAGTAATGGATCGTAAGCCCCTTTTTTTCCCCTTCCCGGACCAGGGTTCGAAAGTAGGCCTCCGTCTCCTGATAGGCCTCGAGGGATGACGGGCGAATGGCCTGAGATCGGAGGGCGTCGGAGGGAACGAAGTCCAGGGTGCTGAGGACGACCTGGCTGACCCCTACATTGGAAAATATACGAGGCAAGTTCTCCAATTCCGCCAGGCCGGAAGAAAGTACCATGTAGGCAATATGGACGGCCGGCGTATCCATCCCCCGCCTCGCCTTTTCCCTACCGAGGGACTCCACGGCCTTCATCACCTTGGAAAAACGCGTGCCTTTTCGGATGGCGTCATTGCTTTTTTCTTCCAAACCCGCCAGGGAGAAGGCGATCACCTCCAGACCCGCATCCACCACTCGCTGGACCATCTCCCCTTCCAAGAGCATGCCGTTGGTGGTCGTCCCCGTCTTCAACCCCCTTTTTTTGGCCAGGGTGGCCATGTCAAAGAAATCCGGATGCAACAGGGGTTCTCCCCAACCCTGCAAATGCAGATATTTCGTCGCGAAAAAGGCCGGTTCGATTTTTAAAAACGCATCCCAAGGCAAAAAGCGGTTGCTCCAGGAATCTTTATAGACGGTGCGGGGACAATACACGCAGGCGGCGTTGCAATGGGTGGTGATTTCCACCTGGATCCAATCCAAACCGCCTTGAAAAAAGAAAGGGAGGTTAATCATTCCTCCGTCCGGCCAGGCCGTGACCCTCTATACCACCGGATCCTAACGCCGTCTACCGGTCGGATAGAAAACGATGGAGGGGCAAAACCGGGTATGCTCCCAAAAAGAAAGGGCCGAAAGGGGATCAACAGTCTTCCGGCCCCGCCGTTTCTTGGTTCCATTACTTGACGATCCAAACCGAACAGGGGCTGCGTTCGGCCACGCGGAGGGAGACGCTCCCTAAAAAGAATTTTTTGGCCCCATGCCTTCCATGGGAACCCAGGACCACCAAGTCGCATTTGTTTTCTTTGAGATATTTCAAAATCTCTGCGGCCGGTTGCCCCTCTTTCACCACCGTCTTGACCTTGATCGAAGCCGAACTCATTTCGGTTTTCAGTTTTTCCAAGAGGTTTTGAGTTTCCTTCCTCAAGGCATTATCCAATAGAGAACATTCTTTTTCGGTGATACTGACCGGGCAAACCGATTCGGTGACGGAGAGGATCACCAATTCCCCCTTTTCCTGGGAGGTCAATTCCAGGGCTTTTTTCAATGCCTTTCGTGAGGGTTCGGATCCGTCATAAGCCAGAAGGACTTTCATCACGGCCTCCTTTTCGCAATGGTTAAGCCGTTCAATCGGCTGTTATGGTTACGACAAAACGTCTATAACTTCGGAGGGGCGAAAAGAATCCCACCGAACAGTAGATAGGCCAAGATCAGGGTCCAAATGATATTCACAATCTGGGCGACCACAAAGGCCAAAGCGGGCCTGCCCCCTTCCATTTCCACCAGGTCGGCGAAGCGGGTTTCCAACCCGATACAGGTGAAGGCCAGGGCGAACCACATGGTCCGAAGCCAGGTCAAGGGACCCTTGACGGCCGCCACCGTCTCCGGGCTGAGGAAGAAGGAAAAAACCACCGAGGCGATGACGAAGCCCAGAACGAATTTGGGGAAACGATACCAGATTTCCATCAATCCGGGTTTCTCTCCGCCGGGGATTTCCTCCGCCTTTTTGAAGGTCCAGACAATAGAAAGGATAAAGGCCGCTACCCCGATCAGCACATTCTGACTCATCTTGACGATCACCCCCACCTTCATGGCCGTCTCGCTGATCAGTGCCCCGGCCGCCACCACCGAACCGCTGGTATCGAGGGTGCCGCCGATCCAGGCCCCGGCCACCACCTCAGGGATGCCGAAGTACTTGGCGATCATCGGTTGAAAGACCAACATGGGCACGGCGCAGATTAAGACGATGGAGGTGACGTAACTCAATTTTTTGGGATCACCTTTGACCGCCCCGGAGGTGGCGATGGCCGCGGAGACGCCGCAGATCGAAACCCCGCTGGAGAGCATCGCCGAGAACTCCTCGTCAACGCCCAGTTTCCGACAAAACCAGTAACAGGCGTACCAGATCACCGCCACGACCAAAATGGCCTGGACGATGCCGTAGGCCCCGGCCTCGACAATCTCTCCGAAAAGGATCCCCGATCCCAAGATCACCAGCCCTGTTTTGATGTAAAATTCGGTCTTGACCGCCGGCTTTAACCACTCCGGCAGTCCAATGACGTTACTGACAAAAAGCCCGATAAAGAGGCACCATAGGACATATTCAAGACCGTAATAGTTGATGGTGTAATTCCCGGCCAAAAACAGGGAAATCCAGGAAAGGATGTAGACGACCGGGAAGCCGACGATAAAAAGGCCGGCCTTTTCCTTCATCAAGGCCATGGCGATCAGGCTCAAAATCAGGTAACCGATACCGAGATAAATGGACCAAAGGATATTCTCTGAGGAAAAGACCTTTTTCGGAAGCTGACCGGCATATCCCTTCATTTCTTTGGCCAGCTTTTCCGTCTTCTTTTTCAGCTTTTCGTCTTTGATATTCTTGGCCCCTTCTTCCAGTTTTTTGGCCGCCTCTCCCACTCCTTTTCGGTCTTTCGCCGCAACCGCCTTTTGCAGTTCCTGAACCAGCGGCAAGACCTCTTGTTCATTCTTTTCCTGGATACCGGCGATCAATTTATCCACGGCCGGACCGGCTTCCTGGAGATAGGATTGGAATTCGCCGGCTGTGGTCCATTTAAAATTGGGGGTTTTGATTTTGACGCCCAACAGCATCAAAATAATGATAAAAAAACCGATCCACACCGCCAGCCACTCGTCTTTTTTCCAAAGACTGCTCCAATCGATACCTTGTTTTTCCGCCATTATCCTTCCTCCTGTCCCGGTTAAAGAAATAGATGAATTCGTTACCGGATTTCCACCGCCCTCTTTAGCCCCCTTCAGCGGAACGAAACCGGACCCATCGTTTCACCTCCTCTCTCTTTAACAAGAAATCCTTTGGGAAAAGAATGAAATGGTTTTACCCCCCTTTCGGGATTATCGGGCGATCTTGTGATCTTCGGTCCTGTTTCCTCATCCCTTTATGGTCTCGCCCCCATTTCCCGGAGGCCCCCCTGAACCCGCCTCACCCGGCCGGGGAAGGATGTTCCCCATCCCTGGACCTCTTCCTCGGTTGGGAATAGCAAGACCCTTCCCTGAGGGAAACTCCTTACCGGTCTCTTACCTAATGATCTTTGCTTGAATAGAAAAGGAACCTGTCAGTTAACACGTAAGCCGGTCCCAAGACCGAGCGCCCTTTACTTTAAAAGTCAAGGAAACGTTAACTGCAAAAAACAACGGAAGAAACATTTGTGGTTTCCTTACCCAAGCGGCAAGGAAATAGGTTGATGGTTAAAGCAGCCTTTTTATACATAAAAAGGAAAAACGATGAAGTCAACTTTTTTTTCTATTTTCTGAAAAAAGGGAGCGGGTCCCTCTTGGCCCTGGGCAGGGGGAAAAGGCGGCGGGTCTATGGTATCGGCTGGGGGATAAAGGCTGGGCGGCATCCCCCTTTACCAGGAGAACACGACTCCGGCTGATACCGCTTGGAAGGGGCCGGTAAAGGGAGACGGGCGGGAAATTGGGGCCCTTGTTTTAAGCAGAGGAGCGGCCACCTATTTTCCTTTTCATTAAATTGGCGGCGATGAGCAGGGGGTCCCAGACAGGGCTGAAGGGAGGGGCATAGGCCAGGTCCAAACGGGAGATATCATCCACGGTCATCCGCTGATGGAGGGCCACGGCCAAGGTATTGATCTTTCTCGCCTCACCGTCCCGGCCAATCCAATTCGCCCCCAGGAGCCGTCCCGAAGAGGCGTCGGCCACGATCTTGAGCAAGGTCTTTTGGGCACCGGGATAGGCCGCTACCCGGGAAGACGCCTCGACCACCTGGGAAACGGCCCGAAGGCCCAGGGCCTCGGCCTGGGCTTGGGTAATGCCGGTCAGACCGATCTCCAAATCGAAGATCTTGACACAGGCCGTTCCGAGCACACCGTGAAATTCCGTCCGACCGCCCACGGCGTTCTCCCCGGCGGCCCGGCCCTCCTTGTTGGCCGTATCCCCCAAAGGGATAAGGACCGAACGACCGGTCACCTGGTGGCGTTTCTCGCAGCAATCACCGGCGGCCCAGATATCGGGCAGGTTGGTGGCCAGAAAGGAATTCACGCGGATCCCCCCGCTTTCCCCCAAAGCCACCCCGGCCTCTTTGGCCATCTCCACATTAGGGGTCACCCCCACACCGAGGAAAAACAGATCGGCGGGGAATTCCCCTTTGTCGGTCAGAATGGCTTGGGCCTCCCCGGCCTGGTCTTGAAAGGCAAGGGGGTGAACCTCTCCGACATACCGAACCCCGTGTCTTTCGATCTCTTCGACGATGATCGGCCCTAGTTCCGGTTCCAACCCGCTGTAAGGGTATTTCCCCCGATAGAGGAGGGTGGTTTCTATCCCCCTTTCCCGGAGGGCCTCGGCCACCTCCAGGGAGATGTATCCCGCCCCGACAATGACCGCTCGGGCCGGTTTTTGTTCATCAATGAACCGGCGGATACGGATCCCGTCGGTCATGTCCTTCAAGGTAAAGATGTTTTGGGCTTCTTCCCCGGGGATCCCCAACCTTTTGGACCGGGCGCCGGTGGCCAGGATCAGGCGGTCATAAGAAAGTTCATAATCTTTCCCGGTTCGAACCACCCGGACCGTAAGTCGCCTTTTCTCCGGATCTAAGACCAGGGCCTCGTGGCCCAAACGAACATCGATACCGTGCTTCTCTCGAAATTCCTCGGGGGTGCGGGCGATCAGCACCTGGTAATCGTGGATCATATCCCCGATGTAGTACGGCAGGGAGCAGGCCCCATAGGAGATATACTCCCCCTTTTCCAGCATAATGATCTCGGCCTCCGGGGCCCTTCTCCGGGCTGCGGCCGCGGCCGAAGGACCGGCGGCGGATCCGCCGACGATCACCACTTTTATTTTTCCCTTCACGATCTTGAAGAAAACCCCTGTTGATCTACGGAGTCACGTGCTTAAAGACCTGGGTGAAGACCCCCCACCTTTTCAGAAGCTGTAAGGCACTGGCCAGTTGAGGATCGTCCAAATCTTCCTCCCCTTTCTTGGCGCCGTTCCCTCCGGGTTCTTTTTCCTTGATTTTTCCATCCTCCTCCATATGCCGTTCCAGGTCCTTTTCCCTTAAGGCCCGGGGTTCTTTCTCTTCCACCCCCCCCTTGCGCAAAGGCTTTCCTTTGATGATGATGTCCGGCGTGATGCCTTTGGCCTGGATGGAGCGCCCGCTAGGGGTAAAATAGCGGGCTGTGGTCAGTTTGATGCCCGAATTGTCTTCCAAGGGGATGATGGTCTGGACCGACCCCTTGCCGAAAGTGGGCATACCGAGGATAATGGCCCGTTTTTGATCCTGCAAGGCCCCGGCGACGATCTCCGAGGCGCTGGCGCTGCCCTCATTGACCAGGACCACCAAGGGATAACGGCGGGGGACCTTGTTGGGCTGGGCGGTAAATTTTTGGCTCTGTTCCTTGGTCCGGCCTTGAATGGAAACGATCACCCCCGATTCCAAAAAGACATCGGCGATCTTGACCGCCTCGTTCAAAAGGCCGCCGGGATCGTTGCGCAGGTCGAGGACCAGCCCCTTCAACCCGTCCTTGCTCGAAGATTCCAGCTTGGTCAAGGCGGCCAGGAAGTCCTCGGTGGTCTTTTCCTGGAAAGAACTGATGCGGATATAACCGTAGCCTTCCTCGAGCATCTTGGACTTGACGCTGCGGATAGGGATCACATCCCGGACGATTACGTATTTCTGGGGTTCCTTGGCCCCTTCATGGAGGATGAGCAATTGGACCTTGGTCCCCTTTGGTCCACGAATCATCCGCACCGCCTCGTTGAGGGTCATGTTCTTGGTGCTTTTCTCGTCGATCTGGAGGATCTTGTCTCCGGGGGCCAGACCGGCTCGGTCCGCCGGGGAACCTTCAATGGGCGAGACGACGGTCAAGACGCCGTCCTTGAGAGTGATCTCGATGCCGATGCCGCTGAATTTTCCGGTGGTTTCGATCTCCAGCTCCTTCAATTCCTCCGGGGTGAGAAAGGTGGAGTGGGGATCCAGGGTGCTCATCATTCCCCGAATGGCCCCGTAAATCAATTCCTTAGGATCCTTTTCCTCTACATATTTCTTTTGGATCTCGTTCAGGGCCTCGCTAAAGATCTTGATCTTGGAAAAGGTCTTGTCAATGTCGGCGGCATCGCTTCCCTCCCTTGGGGAACCCCCGAAAAGGAAAAGGGCGACCACCAACAAAACCAACCCGGCATATTTCAATTTATAACTACCTTGCATAGGATCCCCCTAATTCCCCGACACCCATCTCCCACCCCTCCATAAGTTTAGGTCGCCCCGGAACAGGGATCTTCCGTCCCGAAACGGAAATGACAACCGATGGCCCCCTTCTTACTTTCCGCCCTTTGGTTAAAAAAGGGCGGGTTTTTACACCTATTTCTTAAAACTATTCATTAAGACCCCCATCAATAGAAGTCAAGCGATTTCTCTTGATTCGGCCCCCTTAGGCAAAAAAACAGCAAAAGGAAGGCTTATACCTCCTTTCGTCATCTTCGTCGCCACTCCCTTTACCCCGATCCAGCCCATACGCCATTTTCCCCTTGACGCCCTTACCCTTTCTCCTTTATACTTCAAAGGTTTTGTAGGGCTTCCCTTTGCCGGACTGAAAAACGGTTAAGAAAGGTCCGGCGCTCCCGGCAAAAAGGTGGTCAGTCAATCCAACGATTAATAAAATATGGACCCGAGCCACCCAGACTCGCGCTACGAAAGACCCGTCGACCCAACCGGACCGACAAGGGACAACTTTCCAGGCAGGATGGCCTGTAGTTATGAACGACCGGGGATACCAACTGCTTCAGGAGACTGTGGAACGGTTGTTGCGCCGCAATGCCTATCTCCACCTGAACAATGTCCTCCGCAAAACCCATCCTGCCGATATCGCTCATCTTTTAACCCTGCTCAATGACCGCTCGGCCCGCAGCGTCTTCGAGCACATCCCCGACAAGGAAATCGCCGCCAATGTCCTATCCGAGTTAGAACCTGGCTTCCGAAAGACCTTTCTCCAGGGCTTGGAAGTAGGGAAACTGGTGGAGATCCTTTCGGTCATGGCCGACGATGACGCCGCCGACCTGTTGGCCGATCTCCCCGACGACCGCCGACAAGAGATTTTAGGCCTCCTCTCCCACGAACATACCGAAGACGTTTCCGAACTCTTGGCCTATCCCGAAGGTACGGCCGGGAGGATCATGACCACCGATTTCCTGGTCCTCCCCAAAAACATGACCGCCCAGGCCGCCATCCAAGAAGTCCGCAAGGCCGCGGAAAAAGAGATGGTGTTTTATCTCTATGTCACCGATGAAGAGGGTCGGTTGGTCGGCGTCCTCTCCCTCCGCCAATTGGTCACCGCCCAAGACTATACCCCCTTGGAAGAGATCATGATCCGAGACGTGATCAAGGTCCACGTAAACACCGATCAGGAGGAGGTGGCCCGCCTCCCCTGGCTCTTCGCCTCCTGGGTCAGCGGCATCATCGCCATGAACGTCATCGGCGCCTTCAGCACAGGCTTCAGCGCCCAGATGGCCGTCTTCGCCCTGCTGGCCACCTTTATACCCATTGTCAACGGCATGGGCGGAAATGTAGGCACCCAAAGCCTTTCCATCATCGTCCGCGGGTTGGCTACGGGTCGGGTGGACGCCAAATCCTTTGCAAAAGAAATGTTCCGGGAAGTTCGGGTGGGACTGATTCTGGGTATCTTTTACGGTATTCTCCTCGCCCTGGCCGGCGTCCTCTTCACCCGGCAAACGGTTGTCGGTCTGGTGGCCGGATTGGCCATATGCATCAACATGACCTTGGCGGCGGTCATGGGCACCTTTTTACCCCTCATCGCCGCCCGCTTTAAGGTGGATCCGGCCGTAGCCTCCGGACCCTTCATCGCCTCCAGCCTCGATGTGGTCGGGGCCACCGTCTTTTTCTTGATTTCCTATCTGTTGCTCCTCTGATCCTTCAGCTGACCGAAAAAGGATATTCCTGCATTAGCCTGCCGTCGAGAAAGAGCTGGGCCTTCCATTGGCCGACGAATTTGGCCTCGAAAGGGGTGATGTTCAAAAGCCCTTTTTTAAAAGAGATATAGGCCCAGGTGATGAAGGTCGGATTGTGGGGGGGGACGTTTTCCTTGATGCGCACCGTTTCCTGCACCTTGCCGTCCGGTCTGACCCAAAGGACCTTGATCTCGTGAGGTCCGGCAAGGCCGGTCCAGGTGGTATACAGATAAATGCGGTCCTTGCGGCTGAAGGAGGTGGAGGGGATGATCCGTTTCAGATCCTTGGTCAAGACCGAGGTAAAAGACAAGGAACCGGGAGAGGGCGGCCTCTTTTCTTCCGGAACCGGCCGGGGTTGAACGGTGACACGAGGAGGGGAAGGACTCTCTTCTTTTTTTCTCCCACAGGCCGGGGTCAAAAGGATAAACCACAACAAAAAAACGGCCCCGAGGGTCCATGGCCGCCGGACCCGCCTCAACGGGCCTACAGCCTGGTCGGCGCGTCCTTTTCCGATACGATTCAACCTACCCTTCATGGTTCGGACGCAAGGCGGACCTTACGAAGGTTCTCGAACCTTCCCCTTTCCTTCGTAAATTTCTTTGATGTAATAAATAGGCTTTCCTTGTGATTCGTGATAAGTCCGGACCTGGAGTTCCCCCAAAAGGCCCATGCTGATGAACTGGATGCCGATGAAAATCAATAAAATGGCCAAAAGCAAGATAGGGCGGTTGGCTAAAGGCACGGCGAAGAACATCCGCTGCACCGTCAGATAGGCGGCCAAGGCCGACCCGGCCAGGCCGGAGAGGATCCCCCAAAGGCCGAAGACATGGATGGGACGGGTGGAGTAGGTCAAAAGGAACTTGACGGTGATCAGGTCCAAAAGGACCCGGATCGTCCTGGAGATCCCGTACTTCGAACGGCCGAACTTCCGGGCCCGGTGGTTTACCGGGATCTCGGCGATGGTCACACCCATCCAGCTGGCCACGGCCGGGATAAAACGATGGAGCTCCCCGTAAAGGCGGACGTTTTTGACCACTTCCCGTCGGAAGGCCTTCAGGGTGCAGCCGTAGTCATGCAGCCGCACGCCGGTCACCCAGGAGATCATCTTATTGGCGATTCGGGAAGGGAGTCTTCGCGAAAAAAAAGGGTCTCGTCTCTTGACCCGCCAGCCGCTGACGATGTCGAAGCCTTCACGGATCTTGGCTACCAGGGCCGGGATGTCGGCCGGATCGTTTTGGAGATCTCCGTCCAAGGTGACGATGATCTCTCCTTCGGCCAGGTCGAAGCCGGCGGACAAGGCCGCGGTCTGACCGAAATTCTTACGGAACCGGACGACCTTGATCTTCCCTTTTTCTTCCGCTTCTTTGATCAACAGGGACAGGGTTTCATCTTGGCTGCCGTCATCCACGGCCAGGATCTCATAAGACAGGCCGGAGGATTCAAGGGCCCGAAAAAGCTCATCGAAGAGGACGGGAATGTTTCGGGCTTCATTATAAAAAGGTATGATGATCGAAAGATCCAAGGCTGTTCCCGTTTTCAAGCGGTTTGGGACGGAAGGGTGAACAGGATTGGAAATTAGAGGGTTCGGCTCGAAAAGTCAAGTTATATTTGGCCGGCCCAAGGGATCAACACCCCTCGATCTCCCCTGGATTTGACAGAAAATCCTCACCGTGGTAGGTTGCATTTCTGCCGATAAGATCCAAACCAAAGGGAGGTCACAACTATGGACGATCCCATCCGAGCCGGACTCCTGGAGGCCCGGGAGGCCCTGGACCGACTTTTGGAAGACCGCGAGACCTTGACCAGGATCAGGCGGGCGGCGGATTTCCTCATCGAGACCTTCACCCAAGGCCGAAAGGTCTTTTCCTGCGGGAACGGCGGCTCCATGTGCGACGCCATGCACTTCGCCGAAGAACTCACCGGGCGCTTCCGCAAAGATCGTAAGGCCTACCCGGCCCTGGCCGTGAGCGACCCCAGCCATCTGACCTGCGCGGCCAATGACTTCGGCTACGAACAGGTCTTTTCCCGGTACTTGGAGGCCCTCGGTTCGGCAGGGGACTGTCTGATCGCCCTAAGCACCAGCGGTAAAAGCCCCAACGTCCTTTCGGCCTTGAAAACCGCCCGTTCCCTGGGGATGAAGAGCGTGGCCTTGACCGGGAGAAAGGGCTCCGAAATGGAGTCTTTGTCCGACCTCTGTATCTGCACCCCGGCGGGGACTTACGCCGACCGCGTCCAGGAATTGCACATCAAGGTCCTCCATCTCCTCATCGAAACCGTGGAAAGGCATTTTCATCCGGAGCATTACCGCTGACGGGAACCCCCGACCCCTATGCCCACCCCCCTGCCCGGTCTCTACCTCCATGTCCCTTTTTGCCGAAAGAAATGCCCCTATTGCGACTTCTATTCCACCACCGACCGCTCCCTGATCCCGCGCTGGTTGACGGCGGTCCAAAAGGAGGCCGCCATTTATCGGCATACCTTCCCGGCCTTTGACACCGTTTATGTGGGTGGAGGCAGCCCCTCCCAGTTGCCCAGGGAGGCCCTGGAGGAATTACTCCTCTTCTTGAATCGGACCTATTCTTTAATCCCGGGAACGGAGATCACCTTGGAGGCCAACCCTCACGACCTGGACCCCGCCTTGGTGAAAGGCCTTATGGAACTGGGTATCCATCGGATCAGCCTGGGGGTCCAGTCCTTCCATGACGACCATCTTAAACGGCTTGGGAGGACCCACACCGCTTCCCAAGTCGTCCGGCTGGTGGACTGGATTCGTGAAGCCGGGCGGATCGCCCTGGGGCTGGACCTCCTCTACGGGCTGCCTGGACAAACCTTGGAACAATGGCGGAACGATCTGGAAAAGGCCGCGGCCCTTCGGCCCGAGCATCTCTCCTGCTATCAACTGACCTATTCCCCCGGCACCCTCTTCGGGGTACTTAAAGAAAAAGGCAAGGTGAAACCTTTGTCTGAAAAGGAGGAAGGGCTTTTCTTCCTTTTCACCTCCCGGTTCTTGCAGGACCAGGGATATATTCATTATGAAATCTCCAACTTCGCCCGGGAAGAAAAACACCGCTCCCGGCATAATCAAAAATATTGGCGACGCATCCCTTACTTGGGCCTGGGGCCATCGGCCCATTCCTTTCTGGGAAACCGGCGTTGGTGGAACGTCCGTTCCCTTCACGCCTACTGCCGGGCCGCGGAAGAAGGTCGGCCGCCCTTGGAAGGGGAGGAAATACTCGATGAGGAACAGGTCCGGTTGGAGCGGATCAGCCTGGGGATGCGCACCCGCGAAGGCGTGGATCTGGAGGTCTTGGGAGATCTTCGGCCCGTGGAGAGGATCCTTGACGAACTGGTCCGGAAGGGGTTGTGCCTGATAAAGGAGGGCCGCCTGGTCCCGACGACCAAGGGTTTTTTGTTGGCCGACCGGATCCCTTTGTATCTCTAACAGGAGGGACCGGCCGCCATCTTGGACGGGTGCCGCCTTCCCGGATTTTCAACCGGTCCATAAGGGGAGAAGTTTTCTTTCATGTTTTTTGACGAACCCGTGGAGCTGCCCGTCAACGGGGTCTTGGATCTGCATACCTTTCGACCCCAAGAGGTGAAGGATCTGATCCGGGATTACCTTTCCTTGTGCCGGGAAAAGGGGATCCTGGAGGTCCGCATCATCCACGGCAAAGGGAAGGGGGTTTTGCGTAATACGGTGCAGGCCGTCCTGGCCCGCCTCCCTGAAGTGGTCTCTTTTCACCCGGCCGGAGAAGAGGCCGGGGGCTGGGGGGCGACCCAGGTCCGTTTGAAACCCCTTTGATCCTCCGGCATCGGCCTCTTTGCTCTTGACCCTTCCCGTCCCTAAGGCCTATATTGCCTTCAAAGGTCCGTTACACCGACCTCGGGTTCGGGGACGCCTCCTTCAGAGGTCCAGACATTTACCATCCACGGCGGAAGCAGAGCCTTTTTAGAGAGGTCTTTTGGAAACACCTATCCGACCTCCCGTCCACAAATGGCTGGTGGCCCTGGCTATGATGACCGGAAGCCTCATGGTCGGGGTCAACGGCAGTATCGTTAATGTCGCCCTGCCCCAGATGCGGGGTTCCCTCGGGGCCTCCGTCGAAGAAGTGGCCTGGGTCCCCACCGGGTTCATCCTTTCCAGCGTCATCGTCATGCCCATCGTGGCCATGCTCAGTTCCCGTTTCGGGCGAAAACGCTATCTCCTTTTTTCCTCCCTCCTCTTCACCACATCCTCCCTGCTCTGCGGAATGGCTTGGAGCTTGGAGTCTCTGATCTTTTTCCGCATCCTTCAGGGCCTCGGCGGCGGACCGTTGATGCCCTTGGCCCAGGCCATCCTGCGCGAGACCTTTCCTCCCGAGGAACAGGCCCGGGCCATGGGCATTTACGGATTCGGCGTCATCCTCGGGCCGGCCTTCGCCCCCACCATCGGCGGCTGGATCACGGACAACTACTCCTGGCATGGGGTCTTTTACGTCATCGTCCCGGTGGGCATCGCCAACATCCTCTTGGTGACCCGTTTTATTCACGACCCTCCCTACCTGGTGCGGGAAAAAGGAAAGATCGATTTCCTCAGTCTCTTTTTCCTCTTTTCCGGTTTGGGGGCCCTGCAGATCATGCTCCAGCGGGGGCAGCAAAAGGACTGGTTCGCCTCCAGCTTCATCGTTTACTTGGCCGTCGTCGCCGCCGTCGGGCTGGCCCTCTTCATTCGGCGGGAGCTGACCACGGAAAAGCCAGCCGTTAATCTTCGCATCTTGAAGGACTTGAATTTCTTGACCGGCACCCTCTTGGTCGGTATGTTGGGCATCGCCTTCATGGGCGGGCTCTTCATCCTGCCCATGCTCCTTCAGCAGCTTTTACGCTATCCGGCCTTCCATTCGGGCCTGGCCGTCTTGCCCCGGAGTTTGGCCATGGCCCTGGCCATGGCCGCCAGCGGTCGCCTTTATAACCGCTTCGGCCCGAGGATCCTGATCGGCACGGGTTTGATCCTGGTGTCCGTCTCTTTTTTCCAGTTTTCCCGCCTTTCCTTAAATGTCGGTTTCCGGGACATCGTGGCCGTTCAATTCCTCCAAGGCATCGGCTTCGGGGCCATCTTCGTCTCTTTGAGCACCGCCGCCCTCTCCACCATCGACCGGCCCATGATGACCGCCGCCACCGGCCTTTACAACGTCATCCAGCAGGTGGCCGGAAGTTTCGGCATCGCCCTGACCGCCACCCTCCTTTCCTGGGGGCAGACCCGCAACCGTTCCCTACTCATCGAACACCTCCATGTCTTTGGGGAGACGACCGCCGAAACCTTACGAACTTTGACGGCCTATTTTTTCTCCCGCGGTTTGGATCCCGGGGCCGCCGAAAAGACGGCCCTCCGGGTGCTGGACGGCATCGTCGGCCGTCAGGCGGCCATGATCGCCTACAACACCATTCATTTTTTGCTGGGGGCCCTCTTTCTTTCGGCCGTGGTCCTGGTCTTTTTCATCCAAGACAAGAGGATCGCCGGGTTTAAAAAGAAGGGGTGAAAAACCCGCCGGTTTTAAGCGGCCCTTTACCCTCGGCGCGGTAAAGGACGGCCGATCCCCGAAAACGGAGACGTCCGGCGGGGACAAGGGGAGAGGTCTTTCCCTCAGGCAGGAGAGGTCTCTTTCTTGGTCAATCCGTATTTTTCGAAGATATAGTCGTTGTCTTCCCCGACAGCGGCCGAGATCCATTTGACCCGCAGCGGGGTCTTGGACAGTTTGCCGGTCAAAGGTAAGGTGACCACTCCGTAAAGGGGGTGCTCGGCCTTGACGAAGCTGTTGCGGGCCTGCCAATGGGGCTGTTCCAGGACCTCCCGCGGGGTGAGCATCTTGGTCGTCACCGGCAGACCGCCGCCGCGCCATTTGGAGCGGGCGGCCTTGACGCTGTAGTCGGCGAATTTTTCGGAAATCTCCTGATAGGTGTACTTCGCCACCGCCTTTTCCACCGCCTCGTTCAATTCCTTGACTTTGTCAATGTCATCGGTGATGCGGTCCAGGAGGGTCCGCCACTCCTCCTCCAGTTTCCATAGGCCCAGGAGTTTGATGGCCGCCCGGAAATCCTGATCGCGGAAACAGGCGATGGCCACATAGCCGTCCTGGCATTTGAAAAAGCCGTAGGGGCAGAGACCGTAATCCAGGGTCCCGTAGCGGGGACGGGGTTTCTTCCAAATGTAACCGATGGTCGGGGGAAAACCGACGCAGGAGGTGTAGGCGTCGGCCGCGGCGATGTCCACCATCTGCCCTTCCCCGGTGCGGCGTTTGAAAAAGGAGGCGATCAACCCCCCGCAGGCGGCGGCCACGGCCGAGGTATAACCCGCGGCCTGGAAGCCAGCCCGGGTGGGCCAATTGTAGGGTTCGGGGGCATCGGCCAGGTCCCCGATCAGGGCGGCCAATCCCGATTCGGCCTGGCTGGTCAGATCGGTCCAGGGAATGCCGGCATCCTCCCGGGCCCGTTTCGTATAATGGCCGTAAGGGGTGATGGCGATATAGATCAGTCCGGGGTTGATCTCGCGCAATTGCCTGTACCCCAGCCCCCAGGCGTCCATTTCTCCGGGGGCGTAGGTCTCGATAAGGATATCGGCCCGAGCCGCCAGCTTACGGATGTTCTCCCGATCTTCCTCCCGCGCCGGATCGAGGCTGATATGGCGTTTGTTCCGGGCCTCCATCAAAAAAGGAACGCCCACACCGCGGACATTGACCCCGTAGGGGCTCATCACCCGGGCCGGATCCCCTTCCGGGGGTTCGATCTTGATCACTTCGGCGCCGGCCTCGGCGAAAAAACTGGCCGTGACGATCCCGGCGAAATTGGCGTAGCTCAGGTCGAGGACCACCATATCGTCGAGGGCCTCGGCCTTGCCCTCGTGGCTCATCAGTTGCTTCAGCATCCGGCTCCACTCGGTTAACGGGCGGGCCGCTCCTTTTTTCTGGAGATACCTGGAATAGACGCGCTCTTTAATGGCCCTCACCCCCTTGATAATTGAATACGGGATCGTTCTCGATATCGTGATAGATGGGCGGCCGCTGACCGACCCGGTAATCCCAGTTGCCGATGACCCCTTCTTTTTCCAAGGCCTTGATCTCCTCTTCTTTGAGGCCCAGGAATTTTTTCAAGACATAGCGGTTGTGATAACCCAAGGGCCGGGTCAGCCACTTGATCCGCCCCGGCGTCTTGCTCAACATGGCGATGGGTCCTTCCAGGACCAGCTTCTTATACATGTCGTCTTCAAACTCGACCACACTCCCCCGCTCCCGGCGCCAAGGATCCTGGCAGATGTCCACGTCATCCATGACCCGGGCCACGGCCAAACGGTGCTTCCTGGCCCAAGCCAGCAAATCCTCCGCAGTGCGGGTCTTGACCCAATCGGCCAAAAGGTCGTTCAATTCATGGGCGTGCTCGGGCTGGAGGCGGTCGAAGGCCCGGGCGAAGCGTTGGTCTTCAGCCAGTTCCGGCCGATCCATGGCCCGGCAGAGGGCCTGAAATTGCCGGTCCGTGGCTACGGCCAGGGCGATGAATTTTCCATCGGCCGTCTTGAAGATCCCCGAGGGGGCCATGGTCGGATCGGCATTGCCGGTCCTCTCCAGGTCTTTGCCCGTGACTCCGAAGTAGGTGAAATGGGAAAGGGTGCGCATGAGGATCTCGGCCTGGCAGACATCCAAATACTGGCCTTCACCGGTCCGTTCACGCCAGTTGAGGGCCATAAGGATAAGCATGGCGGCGAAATAGCCCGGAAAAAAATCTCCGAAAAAATCCGGGATCTTGAAATACTTGTCCGTGTCGGGGTGACCCGTGACCGAAAGGACGCCGCTGGCCCCCTGGGCCAGGAGGTCCCAGCCCGGGAAATACCGGAAGGGCCCGTACTGGCCGTAGGTGCTCAAACTGGCATAGATGACCTTGGGGTTGATCTTGCTCACTTGGGAATAGCCGATGCCCCAGGCCTCCACCGTCCCGGAAGTGAAGTTCTCGATGACCACATCGGCCTGTTCGGCCAGTTTCAGGATCAGCTCCTTGCCCTTGGGCAGCTTGACGTCTATGGCCACAAAGTATTTGTTGTGATTGATGTAATGCCACAAGGGGTTGGAGTGTTTCCAGAACTTCCCCCAATAGGTCCCTCCCCGCCAGTAATCCCCCTGGTAGGGCACCTCGACCTTGATCACCTCGGCCCCGTACTGTCCCAGGCACTTGGCCGCCGTGGGACCGAAGATCATGTGGGAAAGGTCCAGGACCCGAATCCCCTTTAAGGCCTCCGGTTTCTTTTCCGCATCGGCCGGATTAAACAATTGGGCGGTAAAATCGAAATAGTCTTCCTCCATGGTTCACATCCCTAAATAAGCCTTTTTTACCAGATCGCTGTTGAGTAACGAAGGGGCGTCCCCCTCCAGGACGATCCGCCCGTCCTGGAGGACATACCCTCGATGGGCGATCTCCAGGGCCAGGTGGGCGTTCTGTTCCGAAAGGAGGACGGTAATGCCTTCGGCGGGAAAGGTCCGGATGACCTCATAAATCTGACTCATGATCAGCGGGCTGAGCCCTAAGGAGGGCTCGTCGATGAGCAAAAGTTTGGGTCGGGCCATGAGCCCCCGGGCGATGACCAGCATCTGTTGCTCCCCGCCGCTCATCAGACTGGCCCGTTGTCCGGCCCGTTCCTCCAAAATGGGAAACAGGGAGAAGACCTTGTCCAGCATCTCCCGCCGCCCCTTCCAGGCCCTGCGGGTGCTGGCCCCCATGAGCAGGTTTTCCTTTACGGTCAAGTATGGAAAAATCTTCCGGCCCTCCGGGATCTGGGAGATGCCCAGGCGGACGATCTCATCCGAAGGAAGATCGCGGATCTCCCGGCCCAGAAAAGTGATCCGGCCTTTTTGGGCCGGTACCACGCCGGAAATGTTGTTCAAGAGGGTGGTCTTCCCGGCGCCGTTGGATCCCAAGAGGGCGACGATCTCTCCTTCTTCGACATCCAATCGGACGTCGTGCAAAACCGGGATGACGCCGTAGGCGGCGTCGAGGTCACGGATGCTGAGCATATCGCGCTCCCAAATAGGCCTCGATGATCTTGGGATCGCCTTGGATCTCCTCGGGCGGTCCTTCAGCGATCTTTTTGCCGTATTGGAGGACCACCACCCGCTGGGCGGCCTTCATGATGATCTTCATGACATGTTCGATCCAGAGGATGGTGAAGTCGAACTGTTCCTGGGCGTTCCAGATCATTTCCAGGGCCCGTTCCGCCTCGGCCGGATTGAGCCCGGCCATGGTCTCGTCCAGGAGAAGGAGTTTCGGCGTGGTGGCCAGGGCCCGGGCCAATTCCAACATACGCAACTCATACAGGTTCAGGTTTCGGGCCAAAGTATCCCGCTTGGAAAAGAGGCCGACGAATTCGAGATAATACGAGGCCTCGAAGACGGCGTCGGACAGGCTCATCCGCCGTCGTTTCTTGCCGTTGAGGACGCTGACCAAAACGCCGTTCAGGGCGGTCATGGCCTCGAAGGGTTGGGGGATCTGATAGGTGCGGGAGATGCCCAAACGACAAATCCGGTTCGGAGGAAGACCGGCGATTTCCGTCCCCTCGAAACGGATCGACCCCGCGTCGGGTTTATAAATGCCGCAGATCAGGTTCAACAAGGTCGTTTTCCCCGCCCCATTGGGCCCGATGAGACCGACGACCTCCCCTTTTTTCACCGAGAAACTGACTTCGCTCACCGCGGCCAGGCCGCCGAAGGTCTTGGTTACCGAGGTAATCTCCAGCACGGCCCTACTCTCTCCTTACATGAAGTTTCGGGAAATAATCCCGGGGACGGCGCTTGCGGTACAGGCCCCAGAGGCCTTCGCCCCGCGGCAGAAAAACGATGAGGAGGATGAGCACCAAAGGAAAGAGGAAATAATTGGAAGGACCTACGGCCCTGAGGGAGTCCTCGACGATGGAAATCAAATAGGCCCCGGGGATGGCCCCGTAAAGGAAGGCCCGTCCGCCGACGATGACGATGATCAGGACCTTGGTCATGAATTCCAGGGGGAGGTAGGTCACCCCGGCGAAGGTGCGGAAGGTATGGACGATGAACCAGCCGACGATCCCAGTGAGGATGGAGGGAAAGACATAACAGACCACTTTATAGCGGTCCACATTCACCCCCATCATCCGGGCCACATCCTCGTTTTCGTTGATGGCCGCCAGATTCACTCCCAAGCGGGAGCGGACGATCCGGTCCGAGACCAAAAGATACAGGAGCATCAAGATCAGGGACAAGTAATAATACGCCAGATAGTTCCAGGAGACCTTGGTAAAGTTGAGGAGGGGGCTCATCCCCACCAGCCCCACCTCGCCGCGAAAAATATCGCCCCAAATAAAGGTGACATCGAGGAAGGTCAAAGGCAAGATCAGGGTGATCAGGGAAAAGTACAATCCCTTGGCGATCCAGGTGGTCGGACTGATCAGTAAAGCGATGACCCCGCAGACGACGATGACCGCCAAAAAAGTCAAGGACGGGCTCCAGCCCCAATGCAAGTTGAGCAAGGCCGCCGTGTATCCGCCGATCCCCAGATAGAGCTGGGGCCCGAAATTCACCCGAGCCGTACCCAGGATCTGCAGGGCCAGAGGAATGGCGATGGCCGCATAAAGATTGGCCGTGGTGATCATGGTCAAGATATGGGGATAAGACTGGACCAAGAGGGGAAGGAGAAAAAGGGCCGTAATGGCGATGGTCGGATTCCGCCAGTAGCGGGGCTCGATGACCCACTCCGATTTCCAATCCCCCCAGCGGGCGACGATGCGGTCCCGCCGCAATTCCAGCTTTACCATAAGGTTTCTCCTGCAAAGATGCCGCCTCGGCGGTAAATCATCACCACCAGGGTGACGATCAGGGCCGCCAGCCCCATGAAGCGGGAGACGAAAAGAAAACTGACCGTGGCGTGGATGAAGCCGATCAGGTAAGAGGCGACGATACTGCCCTTGAGGTTCCCCAACCCGCCCAGGATGGCGATAAGCATGGCCGTCATGAGCAGGGGCGACCCCATGAATGGATCAACCCCCCAAAAAGGGGCGATGACCAAAAGACAGATGGTCGGAGGCAGAATAGACAGGACCATGGCCAAATAATACATGCCGTTGACATTGACGCCCATCAACCGGGCGGCCAGAAGGTTCTGGCTGACGGCTCGGATGATCAGGCCGATCCGGGTCTTGAGAAAAAAGAGCACATACAGGACCGTCACCAGAACCCCGACGGCGGCGGCGACGATCATCTGATAGGCGATGGTGGAACCGCCTACGGTCAAAACATCGTCCACGACGGTCGTCGGCAGACTGACGCCGGCGGTTACGGGGAAGAGGTAATTGGCCAAATGGGCGATGGCCACGAAGACCAAGAGGGATAGGCTCAAAAGGACCTCTTCCTCTTCCAGATAGCGTTCAAAGATCCCCTTGTAAAAGACGATCAAGGCGAAGCCGATCTGGACCAGGACCATGAGCAGGATACTGGGCAGAAGCCCCAAATGGGCGTGTTCCATAAAGGTCCAGACCAGGTAGGCGGCCAGGACGAAGGTCACCCCGTATCCCAGATGGAAGATGCGGAGGACCCCGCAGATCAAGGAGAAGCCCAAAGAAATCAACAGATAGATGGAGCCCCACAAAACGGTATAGAGGGCGATATGGATCAGGATCTCTTTCATGGAGGTCCTTTCGATCTGATCTGCCGAAGGTCAGGGTCCGACGCCCCGAACAACCCTTTCGGGACGTCGGATCCGAAAAGCGAGCTATTTCCTCAAATCGGCCGGGGAGACGTAATCGGCCACCTTGTATGGTTTGGGAAAGATGACCTTCATTTCGCCTTTCTGCCACTGGACGATGGGAGTGATGTATTTGGGGTAGGGCAAATTGAAATGGAGTCTGTCATCCCAGCCGATGGTCCCCAAAACGGCCACCTCCTCCACCTTTTCCAACTGGGTGATCAAGGCGTCGATATTACCCGTCCCACCGGCCTTTTCAATGGCCTTCTTGAAGCCGTAAAGGGTGTCGTAGGTGGTATGGGAACCGAAGATCGGACCGACCTTGTAGTTGTTGGTTAAATTGTCCATGAAGGGGATGGTCTTGGGGGTGATGGCCACCCGGACCATGGAGGAGCCGATCATTACGCCGTTGACCTTGCCCTCGGTCATCTTCCAGGCCGGGGGCATGCCGGCCAGACCGCCCCAAATGTACAGAGGGATGTCGCGGGCGCTGGATTGGGCCCATTGTTTGATGAAGGCCGCCTGGTCGATATAACCAACCACGCAGTCGATCACCCCGGCCCCGGATTTGGCCACCGCCTCGAAGATGGGGTTGAACATCTTCTGATCCAAAGAGACGGTGGTGTCATAAACCACTTGCAGTCCCTTGCTTTTATAGACCTCGGCCAAGGGCCCGGAGACACCCGGCAGCCCCTTGCGCAGGGGTTTGGTCCATTCCATGTCTTCAAAGATCAAGGCCACTTTTTTGGTCTTGATCAAATCCTTATAGACCTCGCTGTTCAATCCGGCCAGGATCTTCAGGTAGTTGGTGGAAGTGGAATAATAGGTCTGAAAGCCGAAGCGGTATTTCTTATAATTGTCCCGGACCCGATGCCAGATATCGTCCCCGGAGCCGATGGTGCTGAAGAAAATATGGGGGTACTCAGGAAAAAGTTCGGCCCCGATCTCCATACCGGCCACGCCCATCTCCACCTTCTCGGCGATGACCACGGCCAGGACCCGATCGTTCATAACCAGTTTCTTATAAATTTCTACGCACTTGGGGATCTCGCCTTTGGTGTCTTCGACGATGAGCTGGACCGGTCGGCCCAAGATCCCGCCGGCCTTGTTCATCTCGTCCACGGCCATGGTGGCCGCGGCCTTGGCGCTGAGCGAGGACGGGGCGGAAAGGTTACCCATGAACCCGATCTTGATCGGACCGGTGGCGGCCGGTGCGGCGGCCCACCCCCCGGTGGCCAGACCCAAGACAACCAACAATACCCCTACCCAAAACAACGGCTTCCTCATCGCTTCTCCTCCTCTGGTTATGCGTTTATAAAGTTATGTTGGGAATAAGTGTTGTGGATGAGTAAAAAACTATAGGAAAATGGAAAGGACCGGTCAAGAAAAAAAAGATGTTTTTGAAAGGTCCCCCTAAAGTTTCTTGATTTACTTTCCTTATAAGCGTTTTTTTATGCCTTTTCCCGGCCGTTAGGGGAAAAAGCCCGGTTGGCCTGAAAAGGGGCGGAAGGACCGATCCTTCCGCCCCTTTGGTGCCGGCTCGGTTCATTCAAACTTCAGGGCGTCCATCATTTCCAGATCCCGTTCGGGGACCAGGATTTGATCCAGATGTTCGGCGATCTCCTGGGGGGTGGGGATGCCGGCCTTGGTGTTGTAACCTTTGGCCATGGTCATCTTGAATTCGCTCACCTTCACCCCGATGGTGCCGCCATGGGCCAAAAGGACCCGGCCGTTCAAATGCTTGGCCAGATCGGAGGCCAAAAAGACCACCAAAGGGGCGATGGTGGCCGGGTTGAGCATGTCTTCGGTGATCCCCTTTAAGGCCGGGAGATTGGCCGTCATCCGCGTATAGGCGTTGGGACAAATGGCATGGACCCGAATGCCGTAGCGGCCGAGTTCGGCGGCCACGGTCTTGGTGAATCCATACATGCCGGCCTTGGCGAAGCTATAGTTGGCCTGACCGAAATTGCCGATGAGACCGGACATGGAGGTGGTGTTCATGATCACCCCTCCTTGGCCCTGGGTGCGCATGACCCGCCCGGCGGCCCGGGTGCAGAGGAAGGTCCCCTTGGCGTGTACCTTCTGGACGAAGTCCCAGTCGTCTTCTTCCATATTCAAAAGCATCTTGTCCCGGAGCACCCCGGCGTTATGGACCATGATGTCCAGACGGCCGAACTTACTCAAGGCCCTCCAGACCATGTTCTCCACCCCCTCCAGGGTCCCCACATCCGAATAGTCGGCTACGGCCTCTCCGCCGAAGGCCTTGATTTCTTCCACCACCTCGTCGGCCACCATGGCCCTGTCGCCGCGGCCGTCCACGGCGATGCCCAAATCATTGATCACCACCTTGGCCCCTTCCTTGGCCATGGCCAAGGCCTCGGCCCGTCCCACTCCCCGGCCGGAGCCGGTAACGATCGCGACTTTACCGTCCAACAATCCCATAATGCTCTTCTCCTTTGCTCTTCATGAAATGTGAACCCCTTTCGGCGTCTCCCACTCCGAGGGCGCCTCATCGTCGAACAGGGGAAAAATCATCGAGAAAATATATCATCTCCTTTTCCGCGGTCAAAGAAAAAAGGAAGGATCTTCTCCCCGAACTGTTCCCTTCGGATTCCCCGGAGGAACCCTTGCCGTTCGACAACCCTTCCAACCAAAGGTGAACCGGAGACCAAACGCCCGATCCCACCGATGGTTAGACCTCAAAACGCCCCTAAGGCTCGATCATCACCTTGATGGCTGAAGGATCATTGAGCTGGACCTTGAAGGCCTGCGACCCCTGATTCAACGGAAAGCGGTGGCTGATCAGGGGGGCGGCCCGGACCCGACCGGTCTTTAAGAGTTCGATGGAGGCCGGAAAATTTCCACCCAGGCAGCCGATGAGGGTCAGGTTCTTGGCGATAACCGGCTGAGGGTCCCAGGTCAAGGGCTCTTCATAGACCCCGACGAGCATGACCTTGCCGCCGCCGCGGGCCAGGGCCACGGATTGATCGAAGGTCTTTTGACTGCCCACGCATTCCAAAACGGTGTCGAATCCCATGCCGTTGACGGCTTCCATCAAAACGGCTACGGTATCCTCTTTGGCCGCGTCCACGACCTTATCGGCCCCCAAGGCCTCGGCCGCCTGCAGTCGGGCCGGCCTTCGACCAGCCGCCTTCACCCGGGACGCCCCCATGGCCCTCAAGACTTGCAGGGCATTGAGGCCGATCACACCCAGACCGATGACGGCGAAGGATTCTTCCCCTTTAGGCCGGGCCCGGTTCACGGAAAAATAAGAAATGGACAGGGGCTCCACCGAGGCCCCGTCTTCATAACTCAGCCCTTCGGGTAGAGGGAAAACGGTGCGACCAAGGACCGCGTAAGGGACATGGACATATTCGGCCATGGCCCCGGGAAACTGGTACCCGAGCAAGGCCATGTCCGAGCAGCGATGGCCTTTGCCTTGGGCGCACCAGAAACACTGGCCGCAGGGCTTGAAGCCCACGGCCGTCACCCGCATACCGGGGGGAATGTCCTTAACCTGCGCCCCCACTTCGACCACATCGCCGCTGAATTCGTGACCGAAGATCGTTCCTTCCGGCCCCCCTTTTTTATATACATGCAGATCGGACCCGCAGATGCCGCAGGCCTTCACTTTGACGATGATCCCGTGGGGTTCCAGAAGGGGATCCGGAACGGTCTCCGTCCTCAAATCCCCGGCCCCATGCAATACCAGCGCTTTCATGAATCCTTCTCCTTATTCCGAACTAAAAAAACGTGAAGCGTTCCTCGTGAAGCGTCGCTCGTCCAGGGTTCATTGGGTTACTTGGGTTACTTGGGTTTACTCTGAACTCTGAACTCACGATACTGGATACTGGATGCTGGATGCTGGATACTCGAACCTCGATCCTCGATCCTTTTTCCTCGATCCTTTTTCCTGCATTTCGAATTCTGAACGCATAGGGAATTCCAACAACGGATGGGACAAAGAACCCGTAAAAACAACTGGTGCCTGGGACCGGAATCGAACCGGTACGGCCCAGAGGACCGAGGGATTTTAAGTCCCTTGCGTCTACCAGTTCCGCCACCCAGGCACGCCTTTATTTCTTAATGGATTTCCGCCCCTCGGTCAAGACGAAATTGGGGCTTTGTTCAACCTCCTTCGGATCCCCTCGACCACCTCATCCAGTTCCCTGACCCCCATCCGACGGACCCCCAGAAAATAGACCCCCACGGCCGCAGCCATGACCACGACCAAGAGCAAGGTCTGGAGGATGACCCCGCCGACGCCGAAGAGCCGCTCCAAACCCTGGTGCAGATACCAGGCCCCCAGGCCCATGATCAACGATGCCGAGACGATCTTGAACAAGGAAAGGAACAGATGGCCCAAGTCATAGCCCCCGATTTTGCGGTAAAGGACCGCGCTCAAAAAAACAAAATTAAAGATCATAGTCACCGAGGTGGACAGGGCGATGGCCTTGTGCTGGAAGAAGTCCAGGGTCAGGGAAACGAAGAGGATATTGGTGACCACCGCCAGGAAACTGGCCAAGACCGGGATCTTGGTGTCCTTCAAGGCGTAAAAGACCGGTACGGTAATCTTGACCGACGAATAGGCGAAGAGGCCCACGGCGTAATAGGCCAAGGCCTCGGCCGTATGGACGGTGTCGAAGGCGTGAAAGCGGCCGTGTTCGAAGATCAGACGGATGATCGGCTTTCCTAAAAAGGCCAACCCGAAGGAGGCCGGCACGGTCAAGAGAAAGGCCATGGTTAAGGAGGAGACATAGGTCGCCTTGAGATTTCCCATCTCCCCTTGGGAAACCTGGCGGGACATGACCGGCAAAGCGGCGATGGAAATGGCCACGCCGAAGAGGCCGATGGGAAACTGCATTAGGCGGAAGGCGTAGTTGAGCCAGGAGACGCTCCCTTCGGCGCAGCGGGCGGCGAAGTTGGTGTTGACGAAGATGTTGATCTGGGTGGCCGAAAGGCCGATCACCGCCGGGATCATCAGGACCATGATCCGACGCAACCCCTCGTCCCTAAGGGCCAAGGTAGGCTTAAAGACAAAACCGCTTTTCCACAGAGAGGGAAGCTGGACGGCCAACTGCATGACCCCGCCGATGAGGGTCCCTACAGCCATGCCGACGATGGGGGGTTGGCCGAAGGCCGGGACCCACCATGCCAGGAGGACCCCGCCGACAATGGAACCCAGGTTGAAGAAGGAGGAGGCCAGGGCGGGGATAAAGAACCGCCCTTTACTGTTGAGGATGCCCATGACCACGGCGGCCAAAGAGATGAGGATCAAAAAGGGGAACATGATGTTGGTCAACAGCCGGGTCAAGGCGATCTTGCCTGGAACCCGACCGAAGTCCGGGGCCATGACCCGAATGATTTCTTCGGAAAAAACGATGCCCAAGAGGGTGATCAAGGACAAAAGCAGGGTCAAGGTCAAAAGGACGTTGTTGGCCAGCCGCCACGTCGCTTCCGGTCCTTTTTTCTCATCGTAGTCGGTAAAGACGGTGACGAAGGCCGCGGACAAGGCCCCCTCGGCGAAAAGATCCCGCAGGAGATTGGGGATACGGAAGGCCACGACGAAGGCGTCCATGTAATACCCGGCCCCGAAAAGGACGGCCATGACCTGTTCGCGGATCAATCCCAGGATGCGGCTGAAGAAGACGGCGATCCCCACCGCCCCGGCCGACTTGGCCACTTGGGTGGTGGTCCGTTCCGAGGAGGGGGTCGGCATTTAGTACCCTTGCAGGGCCTGCCGGGCCCTTTCCCGCATGAGTTCCAAGAGATTGAAGGTCCCTTGGCGGGAAAAGGGAAGGGGGATCTCACCCAAAGGGGAATCGAGAAAGGCCGTGCCCTTCAGCAGATAAACCAGATCCCGCCCCGTGCCCCCTTTTTTGGCCACGGTCCAGAGGTCCTCCCAGGCCATGCGGGCCGGGATGGTCAAAACCACGGTCCCCGAGGCCGGGATCCGAAAAGGTTGGCGGGATTCTTCGCTGGCTACGAGTTGTCCTTCCACTTCCAATCGGTAGCGGTAACCGGAAAATTTGGCCCCCAGATCGTTGGGGTTTTTGATCTCCAGGAGGCCTTCCAGATTCACGGCGGCGCGGTCCAGACCGACGATGCGCACTTCCTTGAGCTCCACCGCGGGCTGTTGAAAGCCGCAACCCGGCGTCCCGATCAAAAGGATGAAGAGGAGGCCTCCCCAGAGGGAGAGGAATTTAGGGGAGATGGATACCTTCATGGGCCGTGGGAGCGGGGCAGTCATGAGGAAGTATACTTTGGTCGCAATTACTGGACGAAGTGCGAACCTTTTTTGAGCAAAATTCTGATTGACTTGTGCGTCGCCTTCGGCGACGCACACCCACCCACCACCCAAAACGGGCGGGCGGGCAAAAATTCCTTCCCCCAGACCCCCTTCCTTTTTGCCCGCCCGCTTGGGCTTCGCCCTGAAAAATTTTTTGGCGGGCGGCGCGGTTTAAAAACAAAGGTAAGGGACCTGAAGGAATATTTTATATCATCTTTTTAATTGTCCTGCTTTTTCTTGTCCGGCAATCCATTTGGCATGTTCTTGAGAAATCAAGCTTTCAATTCTATCAGCTAATAAAGCATCGGGGTTTCTATTATCAGCATAGGGACCTGATTTTGCAAGCCACAGATATTTTTCGTGTTTTAAATTCTCACAAGTTGACCGGTAGGTAATCCAGTTATGTTGGAATTGGAATAAATGTTGTAATCCCTCAAGAACCACAATTAAAACACCAGCACTGCCGGTTAAAATTGCAGGCGCACTTATGCCAGATAAAAAAGGAATAAAGGCAGCAACCACAATTTCAATTATTTTTAACCAATGGAAAAATCGCTGATTGAGATTGCTTTTTCTGTCATACCAATCAATTTGGTCCTCTAATCTTTGAATTGTTGGATTTTCTGGTGTCATTTATGCTTCATTTATTAACTTTGCTAAACGTTCGGGATCCCAACTCCAAAAAGTTAAATTTTTCTCTTTGATTAATCTAGGCAATACTGCTCTTTCTACCCCCTTTATAGCCATAGCAATAATAGTTTTTCCTTCTTCGTCGCTTTTCTCCAATTCCCAATCAACCCATTTACTCTGATGTGTCGTTTCGCTTATTAAACAAACGGTAACGCTTGCTCTACTAATCTGTTCTCCTATCACTCTCTTAATATAATCAGCATTACGGCTATCAATTGGTTCTTTAATGGACTCATCATAAAATTCAAGATCAAAGTCAGGATTATCTTTTAATAAACGTAAACCACGGACATGATCTAAGTCTTCCGAAGCGAAACTAAGAAATACTCTCTTTTTCTCTTTTTTATGAAGATAATCGTAATACATATGATTAGTACTTAAATAATTTTAATTTTCCGGCAACGACCTTTAATCTTCTTTCTGCGGCTTTAAAATATTTTTCATCAATTTCAATACCAATAAATTTTCGCCCCAAGTTTAACGCAGCAACACCCGTTGAACCAACGCCCATAAATGGATCAAATACTGTATCTCCTTCTTTTGAGGCAATTTTTATGATATGTTCTAAAACCCTAACCGGTTTTTGAGTTGGATGAAAGGGATTTTTTACTCTCTCTGGTCCCATGCAGATCGGGGTTTCAATAAAGTTATGCATTTCTCTTTGATTGCTGAAATTCCAAGTATGCCCTTTATTCCACATACAAACTATAAGCTCGCAACTATTAAGAAAACCTGCTCGTAAAACTTTAGGCACCGGATTTGTTTTATGCCAAACAACAAACTGAAAAGTATCAAACTCTGGATCAAATGCTTCATGCCATTTTCCAATTAGATTATAACTACAGAAAGCAAAGATATTCCCTGTTGGTTTAAGTATTCTTTTAAATTCACCTACCCAGTCGCTTGGCTTAAACTCTACCTTATCCCAATCGGCTACATCATTATTTATATCTTTTCGCCAAGATAGCTTAATATTTCCAGTCGAATAATTACTTAAATTATAAGGCGGATCAGTAAGAATCAAATCAATAGAAGCTGTTGGTATCTCCTTTATTAACTTATAACTATCGCCTAAATATAATTTATAATTCTCTTCCATATTTTTATCCAAGATATGTTTTCTTAATTGAATCAAGTGCTCGTTTTATTATCGGTGCGCTTTCTCTGTATGCTTCAAGAACTATTTTGTATCCTTCATTAGAACGACAGACAAAATTCCAAAAATCCTTACCAATAAGTAATTCCTCATCAGCAAAAAATTGTCTTACTCTTTCTTGGCGCCATGGTTTATTTTCACCATAGCGATTATAAGCAGTAGCAAAAAATATTCTGATATTAGTTTTTGGAGGTAAAACATTAGAGAGGATGGCGAATTGTTCCAAGATTGCTTCTTTTTCGGAACGTGCTTTTTTATTGTCTAGATCTCCACCAATTTTTAATTCAATTAAATAATGAGCATTAGTTTCTTTATCTATCAAGTAATAATCACTATCATGTCGTTTAATTGGTGCTTTATCTTTCCCGGCCAGCGACCGTAAAACCTGATAGTCTTTTACGCTCGGTCTTATTTCATGTCTTTTATATTTCTCCAATAATTCGGCAATAATTCTTGTCTGTTCTACCTTAAGCGGACCCTCAACGTTTCTTTTTACTTCGAATGAAAGTGAAGCGATATTTATAGCTAAGCTTTCAAGCATATTACCAAGTGAACTATCAAGCGAACGGACAAGAGCAGTATAATATTGTATTTCCTTTCCCAATGCCTCAATAAAGACATTGTGAATTTTCATATTTATCGTTCCTTCCGGATTATCAACTTCCCCTTCATGCCTTGCCTGAAAACCTTGCGCATAAGACTCAACCGCAGTGTGAACTAATGTTTTAATTGTATTTTTATCTGGTGTTTTCATAACTAAACTCTTGCAGAAAATTTAGATAAAAAAACACGGGCAGTTGACCTATAATTGGCTAAAGAAACCAAGACGTTATGATTTAGCCAGAAAGGAGAACCGCCCGTGCGAATTGAAAATGCCAAACAAAATATTGAGGTCATATTATCCTGGTTTTCAGAGGCTTTTTCAAGCCCTTCTTTTAAATTTTTTTGTGCCTATGTTATCGGGTTTATTCAATTGGGCAAGGAAGCCCATACATCTTCAACCGTCCAATCTCTTATTCAATCGACCTGGAGGAGATCCCTGGCCAGTTTTACTCGATTTCTGTCCTCCTATGTCTGGGACCAAGACCAGTTGGTTAGGACAGCCTTGGAACACTTCTTTAGGACCCTTAAGATTAAAACCGGCTCCGTTCTTTTTCTTTTGGTCGATGATACTCTGGCTCAAAAAACAGGGAAAAAGATCGCCGGGTGCGGATGGCACAAGGATCATGCCAACCAATTGGCCAATGTCTTTGGTCATCAATGGGTTCTTTCGGCCCTGTTATATAAAGATTTCCTCTTCCCCCTTTGGGCCAAGCTGTATCATCCCAAGGGCACTAAAGGATGTGGACGGTTTCAGACCAAAGTGGCCATGGTCAAAAAATTCCTGCGTCAACTTCATCTCCCTATACCCTGCAAAGTTTATCTCTTGGCCGATTCCTGGTATTGGTCTAAGGATCTGGCGCAAGCCTGTCGCCAAGAGGGGTATCATATGATTTCCCAACTCAAATCCAATGCCACCCTCCTCGTCGATGGGAAATCGGTCCGGGTTAAACTATTGGCTGATCAGAAAATGGGCTACCGTGAGTTTTCTTTATCCCTATATGGAAAAAATAAGACGTTAAAAATTAAAAAAATACTGGGTGAAAAAAAAGATTTTGGTAAAGTCGCCATGGTTATTGTTAAAGAGAACAGAAAAAAGCCTTATTTTTTGATCTCGACCAATCTCTACCTTCCGGCCTTGGATGTGGTTCGTTATTATGCCAAACGCTGGAAGATCGAACAGCTGATCAAAGACCTGAAGCAGCGATTAGGCTTCGGTGATTACCAGGCCCGTTCCTTTCAAGCGATTGTCCGACACGCTGCTTTGTCTCTGATGGCATATTTCGTTTTGACCGTTCTCAAAATCTTCCAATGGTTCATTGACAAACAGAGGGCCTTAAATCTATCGATTCGTCTCTTGGCCTTTCAGGTCCGTCAATTCGTTTTGATCGAATTAATCTCTGTTACTCTAAAAACCATGAATATTTCTTTTAAACAAAATATTCTCGATAGTTACCTTGAACAATTATCCGTCTAAAATGTGCAAAACTTCAGTAACTAACAAATCCTCCCTCAAATATCTTTGCGAACACGAGCCAAGCCGCTTGGTGCAACGATAATAGCGGTATGTTCCGCCGTTGCCGTGCACCCATTGTGCGGTAATTGCCGCGCCGCATTCTCCGCATTTCAAAAGTCCGGTGAATGGAAAATAGTGTCTCTTTTTTGAATGGCGCGGCTTGGTTCTATTTTTCAAAACTTCCTGCACTTTCTCAAAAGTCGCTCTGGAAACAATTGGCTCAAATTTTCCTTCATAAGTTTCACCATTATGGGCAATCAGGCCAATATAAACTTTATTGGTGAGCATTCTTTGAAGTGTTGCCTTACAAAGCGGTTTTCCGGTTTTGCTTACCACACCCCAAAAACTCAGGCGCTCGGCAAGAGATTTTAGAGTATGCCTGCCTTGGCTATATTCTTCAAATGCCTTTTTGATAATTTTCGCTTTTACTGGATCTGGCTCAATATTTCTGGTTTTCGGATTATTGATATAGCCAAATGGCGCAAGACCGGGCCATTCGCCCCGCCTGAGTTTTTGACGAATTCCGCGTTTTACATTTTCAGAAAGATTGTCAGAGTAGTATTTGCTTTGGCCAAAGGCGACTTGGAGCATAAAAATCCCTTGCGGAGTTGGCTCAAACCAAAAAGTAGGAAAACGCAAAGAAGCGATTTTACCAATATCAATGAGATAGATTATTTGTCCGCCGTCAACAGAATTTCTGGCTAGTCTATCTGGATGCCACGCTAAAATTCCAACCGGTTCTTTTGAGTCATAAATTATCTGGATCATCTCGTTAAAAATTTCTCGGCCCGGTTTCTTTGCGCTTTTTGATTCAATAAACTTTTCAGCAATAAAAAGATCTTCTCTTTTGGCATATTCCGCCAACTCTGCTAATTGAGCTTCAATAGACATCACTTGTCTTTCTTCGTCTTCCGTTGATTTTCTGGCATAAAGAAAATATTTTATCCTCTAAACTCTTGCAGAAAATTTAGATAAAAAAACACGGGCAGTTGACCTATAATTGGCTAAAGAAACCAAGACGTTATGATTTAGCCAGAAAGGAGAACCGCCCGTGCGAATTGAAAATGCCAAACAAAATATTGAGGTCATATTATCCTGGTTTTCAGAGGCTTTTTCAAGCCCTTCTTTTAAATTTTTTTGTGCCTATGTTATCGGGTTTATTCAATTGGGCAAGGAAGCCCATACATCTTCAACCGTCCAATCTCTTATTCAATCGACCTGGAGGAGATCCCTGGCCAGTTTTACTCGATTTCTGTCCTCCTATGTCTGGGACCAAGACCAGTTGGTTAGGACAGCCTTGGAACACTTCTTTAGGACCCTTAAGATTAAAACCGGCTCCGTTCTTTTTCTTTTGGTCGATGATACTCTGGCTCAAAAAACAGGGAAAAAGATCGCCGGGTGCGGATGGCACAAGGATCATGCCAACCAATTGGCCAATGTCTTTGGTCATCAATGGGTTCTTTCGGCCCTGTTATATAAAGATTTCCTCTTCCCCCTTTGGGCCAAGCTGTATCATCCCAAGGGCACTAAAGGATGTGGACGGTTTCAGACCAAAGTGGCCATGGTCAAAAAATTCCTGCGTCAACTTCATCTCCCTATACCCTGCAAAGTTTATCTCTTGGCCGATTCCTGGTATTGGTCTAAGGATCTGGCGCAAGCCTGTCGCCAAGAGGGGTATCATATGATTTCCCAACTCAAATCCAATGCCACCCTCCTCGTCGATGGGAAATCGGTCCGGGTTAAACTATTGGCTGATCAGAAAATGGGCTACCGTGAGTTTTCTTTATCCCTATATGGAAAAAATAAGACGTTAAAAATTAAAAAAATACTGGGTGAAAAAAAAGAGGCCCGTCACGGTTTAGGGTGGGTGACCCCAACATATAGTGGTCTTGATGGATAAAGAGCGATCCAAATCAGGCATAGACAAAGGCCAACAAATTGGATAGTTAAGATCTCCTGAAGAGAGCAAAACAGGAGGTCCCAATGGAAGATACCAAGGAATTGTATACGGCCCTGTTGGGGATACGGCATCCCTGGCGGGTCGACAAAGTGGAACTGAATTTGTCCAAGAACCGGGTCGATGTTTGGATCAAGGAAATTAAAGGACTCCATTGGAAATGTCCGGTCTGTAGGCGATCCGGCGCCCTGTATGACCATGATCAGGAACGCAGTTGGCGTCATCTGGATACCTGCCAGTGCCAGACCTTTATCCATGCCCGGTTGCCCCGGGTTAACTGTCCGGTCCATGGGGTCCAACAGGTGCCGGCCCCCTGGGCGGAGCGGGGAGCGCGATTTACCCTCGCCTTTGAAAGTCGAGGGATCGACACCCTGAAAGAATGTGACGTCACGGGCGTTTGCCGATTGTTGCAGGCCGGTTGGGAGGAAATATGGGGAATCCTGGAGCGAGCGGTGAAACGAGGGCTTAAACGAAAAGAGCGTCGGATCCCGGAGTATCTCAGTATCGACGAGAAGTCGTTTGCCAAACGGCACAAGTACGAAACCTTGGTCTGCGACTTGAAAAACGGCACGGTGGAATACGTGGTCGATGAACGTTCGCAGGAGAGCCTGGAGGAGTATTACCGTTTGTTTACGGAGGAGGAGTGTCGTTCGGTGAAGGCGGTGGCGATGGATATGTGGGACCCCTACGTGGCCGCTACGCGCGCTTGGCTGCCCCAGGCGGACATTGTTTTTGATCGGTTTCATGTGGTCCGTCAGGTGACGCAGGCGGTGGATAAGGTGCGTCGCCAGGAGCATAAGCTGCTCCAAGAACAGGGCGATGGAACGCTGAACCAGACCCGTTATCTTTGGTTGGCCAACGAAGAAAACATCCCGGATTGGCGCCGCGAGGAATTTGCCGAACTGCGGCAGATCAACCTGAAGACCAGTCGGGCCTGGGCGCTGAAGGAATCGTTGCGCCCCTTCTGGGATTATAAATATCCCAAGTGGGCGGAAGGTTATTTTGACCGGTGGTATTACTGGGCCACGCATTCCCGTCTGCGTCCCATGGTCAAAGCGGCTAAAACTCTGAAAAGTCATCTGCCGAACATTTTGACCTTTTTTAAACATCGGATTACCAATGCGGTGGCCGAGGGTCTCAACAGCAAAATCCAGATGGTCAAACAAATGGCGTGTGGTTTTCGAAATCGGGAACATTATAAGAAAGCCATTTACTTTCATTGTGGCGGCTTGGACCTATATCCTCGCCTGGAACCTTATACCCCTTAGACGACCACTATATATTGGGGTCACCCACCCAAAAGACTGAAGCGGCATTTAACTTTTTTGGCTCCTCATAAGAATTTGTGTTTAACGAACGACCATTGAAGCTTGAAAGCATGAGCCAAATCCGTTATTTAGGAAATTTCAATCAATACCCTAAACGGAGGTTGGCTCAT
>Ga0078972_1001558_pt1 | contig 84847 bp, 62 predicted proteins | sample YelNatPaOPGAMG01_FD_67568 | JGI IMG/M metagenome (GOLD analysis project Ga0078972, IMG submission 67568) | Hot spring thermophilic microbial communities from Obsidian Pool, Yellowstone National Park, USA - OP-RAMG-01 (SPADES assembly) (version 2) | ecosystem: Environmental > Aquatic > Thermal...
TTGCCTTGGAATGTTCCACTTGCTACTACATTGTTGCCGCTGATGTTCCCAGTGGTAGTTACATTCTGCGAGCCAAAGTTCGGGCTAATCTTCGTCCCTGCTATCGCTGCACTAGCACTTACATCTGCATCTACTATCGTCCCATTTGCTATCTCATTCGTAGTAATTCCACCAGTAGGTACATATAATTGATCGCTTCCATTTATTCCTATTGTGCTACCATCTACATTTACAGACACAGTTGCATTACTAAGCCCATTGTAACTAAATGTCGCTATCCCAGCTCCATCACTTAACACACCCGGTAATGGACTGCCTAATGTTCCATATATCGTGCCATCGGCTTCGATATTACCAGTTACATACAAATCCGCAGCAGCAGATGGGTTATTGAATGTTCCTGTTCCTACTATTACATCATTCGTGCCCCCTACATTCACCGAATTGTTGAATGTAGTAGCTCCATTAAACGTCGAGGTTCCTGCCCAAGTTTGGTTGCCAGTCCACGCAAAGTTGTATGCCTGGTTAACTGCAAATGTTGCATTCGCACTATTGTTGAATGAACCTCCTGTTAACCCTGTTCCAGCACTGACACTATTCTGTAAATTACCATAGATCGTCCCATCTACCTCAAGATTCCCAGTTACATACAAATCCGCAGCAGCAGATGGATTGTTGAATGTCCCTGTGCCTATCTTTACATCATTAGTTCCACTTACATTAACAGGGCTATTGAATGTGCTTGTTCCATTAAATGTTGAAATCGAATTAACTGTTAAGTTATCTAATAATGGATTATCACCTAAAGTAGTATTATTGTTTATTGTAATATTGTCAAAGGTTGCCGATGTTCCAGTTATCGGAGCATTGAAGGTGGAGGTCGCATTTACTGTTAATGCATCACCAGCAGCATCACCTAAATAAATATTCCCATCAACTTCCAAATTACCAGTTACATAAACATCTGGATTAGCGGAATTATTATTGAATGTGCCAGTTCCAACTTTGAGGTCGGAATTGATTACATTTATGGTCGAGTTAATAGTTAACTGGTCAGTTGCTGCATCTCCAATAGTCATATTTCCATCGAACCAACTATCTCCAGTTACTTGGAAATTATCATTTACATATACACGACCAGAATGGTTCGCACTGGTATTTTTAATGTCACCTTGTAAATCGGATATACCAGTAACTGTAATGCTTCCAAAAGTTGCCGAACCAATGCTCATAGTTCCAGAAACACGGGCATCGCCAATTACGTCGAGTTCCCAAACTCCAACACCGTTTGTTCCGTGAATAACTACATTTGCGTCTTGTCCCGGAGTACCATAAATATCGAGTGGGCCACCGGGTGCTGCAGGGGGTTGCAAGTCATAATACAAACCTGTTGTTGGGTCGCCGACGAATACATGGTCTGTTGCAATAACTGTGTTACCAATAATACCACTATTAGTAACAATATCGCCATAAGTCTTCAATGCGATTACCCCGTCGATACCAGGAACCGGATTTGTATATGGTGAGGTATTTCGAATAACAACTGTTGCTTCATCGACATCACCGACATCACCAGGAGAAGCATATGGCCAAGCAGTTGGTGTATTAGACTCAACATATAAGCCACGCCCAGCATTAGCATTAACATTTTTCACAGCAGCTACATATTCACCAACAGCAGAAGTATTCTTTTCGGCAAGGAAGGAATACCCAGAACCATTCGACCTTGCATACAATGCAGGACTTGGATTAGCATTACCATTAACAAACATACCAGAAGTGCCACCAGTTCCATTATTATATGCAACGATAACATCGTCGGTTCCGCTTGTTCGAGTCAAAGTGAACATATCGCCTGCGCCACCGTATGATTCATTAAATGGAATCGTAATGCCATCGGGCGCCCAAGTAGTAAGTCCACCCATAGCCTTAAGTACCCAAGTATCTGTAACTCCTGTTGCATCAATTTTAGCAGTGGTAACAGCACCATTTGCTATCTTTGCTGTTGTTACTGCACCATTATCAATTTTAATTGTTGTAACTGCGTTGTCAGCCAACTTAGGTGTTGTTACTGCACCATCAGCAATTTCTGCAGTCCCAATAGAACCAGCATTAATCTGAATATTCAATGAATTGTATTGTCCACTTACAGTTGCATCCGAACCAGCTGCATTGCTGAAACTCGTTGCAGTTGTCAATACATCTTTACCACCTTGTTTCAATGTTGTAAAGTCCCATCCCGCTGCACCTAAATTAACATCAGCAGGTAGGATCGTCCCATCCGATATGTCCGCAGTTGTAATTGTTCCATCTAATATCTCGGTTGAAGTTATTGCACCAGCAGCTATGTCTAAAGGAGTTCCAATACCATCACCAGTAAATTTACCACTCTTGCTGAATGTTGCCCAAGTCGTGTTCCCTAAATTGTTCGTTACCAAAAATTGATTGTTCGTTCCCGATGGTGCTATCTTTGCTGTCGTTACTGCATTGTTGGCTATCTTGGGTGTTGTTACTGCATTGTTCAACAAATACAATGCATCGCTACCATCAATCCCTATTGTGCTACCATCAACATTTACCGCAACAGTTGCATTTGCACTTCCATCATATGTGAAAGTTGCAATTCCTGCACCGTCGCTCAAAACTCCTTGCATAGCTCCTTGTATCGTTCCACCAACAGTTAAATTACCTGTAACTCCTACATTCCCACCGAATGTTCCATTGTTTGCACTTACATTACCTGTGGTGATTATATTCTGTGCTCCAAAATTCGGAACTACCTTAGTTCCTGCTATCCCTGCTGTTGGGCTTATATCAGCATCCACTATCGAATTATCGGCTATCTCGGTCGACCCAACTACACCAGCATTAATCTGAATATTTAGTGAATTGTATTGTCCACTTACAGTTGCATCCGAACCAGCTGCATTGCTGAAACTCGTTGCAGTTGTCAATACATCGTTACCACCTTGTTTCAATGTTGTAAAGTCCCATCCCGCTGCACCTAAATTAACATCAGCAGGTAGGATCGTCCCATCCGATATGTCCGCAGTTGTAATTGTTCCATCTAATATCTCGGTTGAAGTTATTGCACCAGCAGCTATGTCTAACGGAGTTCCAATACCATCACCAGTAAATTTACCACTCTTGCTGAATGTTGCCCAAGTCGTGTTCCCTAAATTGTTCGTTACCAAAAATTGATTGTTCGTTCCCGATGGTGCTATCTTAGCTGTCGTTACTGCAGCGTTGGCTATTTCGGGAGTTCCAACAACACCGTTCTTCAATTGAATATCCAACGAATTATACTTACCAGCAACAGTTGCATCGGATGTTGCAGCAGCAGCAAAATTGGAATTAGCATCGAGAACTGCAAACCCATTTTGTGTAAAGGACACAGCGCTAACATTATTATTAAATATGCCATTATTGGCTGTAAGATTACCTGTAACGTTTACATTACCAGTGAATGTTCCATTATTACCTATAAAGTTTCCACCGTTAAATGTATTTGCGGTTACAGTTTGGAATGTTGCGTTAGTACCTGTTATTGTTCCAACATTCAAGGAGCCAGTAGCATTGATATTTCCATTAACTTGTAAATTATCATCGATAGTTACAGTGGTTCCGGGGGCATAAATCAAACCAGTAACGCTTACATTCCCAGTGAATGTTCCATTTCTGCCACTAAAGTCGCGGCCAATGAAATCCAAGGCATTAACATTGCCACCAGCAGTAACATTCCCAGTAAATGTACCAGATGCCGCGGTCAAACCACCGGTTGCAGTAATAGCACCATTAACTTGTAAATTATCATTAATTGTTACAGTTGGACCAGGATTCGAAATCGTACCAGAAACAACCAAATCGGAACCAGTTGTAACAATACCTGTCAAGGTGCTGGTACCATTCACAGAAAGATTACCAGTAAACGTACCGTGACGAGCAAAAATGTCTTGTGCTGTAACATTACCAGTAAATGTAGCAGCATTAGCATTCAAATTGCCAGTAGTAATAATATTTTGATTGCCAAAATTCGGAACTATCTTTGTTCCAGCAATAGCAGCATTTGCAGCTACATTTTGGTCAGTAATTTTGTTTGCAACCCATTGCCCCGTTCCGGGAGTGCCGTTAAACCAGAGGACCGAGCCACTTCCATCGGGCAAAAATGCTGCATCATCGCGAATCTTTAATGGAGCAACAGTCACTCCATCATTATAACCAAAACCAACAATTGGACCAACAGTCTTAATTTTACCGGGAACCCATTGACTTCCATTGAACCAGTAAATATCGCCAACATTAGTTGGAGGCATAGCCAAGGGAACATTCAACAGAGCACCCACAGTTAAACTATTGTAAGGTCCAGTAACATCGCCCTGTGCATAAACGGGTCTCCAATCGTTTGTAATCTCGCTGTAAGCATAAACTTCACCATCGTTCGATGGAGCACTAAACAACGGAACATTTAGCCACTTGGTAACCGTATTGTTATTGATTGGACCAACAACATCCCCATTAAGATAAGATGGTGTCCATTGATTGTTGGTTTCATCATAAATGTATACTTGACCATCGGAAGGAACAACAGTGCTCAATGGAATTCCACGCCATCCGCCAACATTTGGATTCGGATAGGTACCATACAAATCGCCACCAGCAGCATCACCAACATTAATAAAGTAATCAATAACATCCTGATTTAAATCGACAAGATGAACTTCGCCATCCATAATTTTATCGGTTGTAACAGCATCGGGACCGATTTTGCTATTGGTAACAGCGCCATCGGCAATTTTTGGAGTCGTCACAGCACCATCAGCAAGCTTCGGGGTCGTTACAGCGCCATTGAAAATGCGGTCGGTTTTAACTGCGCCCGGAGCAATCAACGGGTCGGGATATGTACCAGTCAAATCCCCACTTGCAGGACCGCTTGGCGGGAAGGAAACATTTGGTGCCAACTTGTCCTGGGTAATCGAGCCAGGGGGTATATTTCTTACGACAGCGCTTGGATTCAAAGTTGGATTTGGATAGTTCCCTTGCAAATCGCCACCGGCAGGACCCCAAGGAATTGCTTGGACGCCGGGAGCCAATTTCTCTTGCGTAATTGCGCCATCGACAACTGTCAAAGCAATCAAAGCTGTGTCCGAAGTTGTCGAAGTCAACGATTTCATTGCGTATGGTGTCGATGTCAATGGTGTTCTTGGGAAGGAATTCCCACCGATGGTAATTTGCAGCCACAGGGGCTTGTTGAAATTAATGTTCAGTGGATTTTCTTTCCCAAGATAGACGTTCATAAAGCCATTCACAACATCGACGAGTTGATTTTCGCTCCATATTGGAGTTCCGCCAAATTCTTGCTCGTAAATAGCGAAAGTAATCGCGGTTTGTCCATTAAATGGACGGTCATTCTGGTCACGCAAACTCGCCTGATAGTTCAAAACGCGAGGAATTTGCGAGAAAACCAGAGATGTTGCTACAAAGAGAACAAGAGCGATAGTTAAGAAGTACTTTTTCATTTTAGAACCCTATAATTAGTTAGACATACAAATATATTACTTGTTAAAAAAGAAATTTTCAATTTTAATTCCAATTATTTAACAATAACTAGAATATTTCGATAGGTTTTGGAACGAGAGTCGTTAATCCCGGCAATTTGCGCAGGACTAACGGATAGCTCGTAAAAGTAATTGCCACTTGGGACATCGAGCAGATTATCCGACTTCAAGTCCCAAACGATTTCTTGCTGCCCAGCCGATTGGAAACCATCGACAAGTGTTTTGATTAGGTTCCCAACCATATCGTAAACTTTAAGAGTTACGAATGAGTTTTCTGTGAGGTTGTAGCGAAAAGTAGTAGTAGTCGAAGCGGGATTGGGGAAATTGGAAATTTCATTATTCAACGAAATCGGTGGGTTCTCATCAACTCCAGTTGGGCTTTCCAATGGAACCCAAAAACCTTGATACAGAACCCTATTCCCTTGCGAAATTCGGTCGATAGCCACTTGGCCTACTAATCCAGTAAGTTCCAAATTACCCGAATTTTTAACTTTGAGCATTCCGCCAGAACCAATAACTGCACGGTCGATTTTAAGACCCGGCGCTGAGTAAAGCTCGGAAGCAAACAGCAGAACTGTTGCTATTATCAAGAACAATGAGAATTGTTTCATACAATCACCTTTTTATAAACATTAAACATAACTTTATTTCCAATAATCAAACCACAATATGCAATAACTATGCCAATAATCTCCCTCAATTTTAAATAACAAAAACTTTCAATTCTAAAAAAGCAAATATACAAAAAACAAATATACAAGAAAAAATTTTTTTGCAAAACAAATTTCATAATTTTTTTGTAAACCTTTTCTATCTTTATTTTCCCCCCAGCAATGTTGTAAATGCAAAATTAAAACAAAAAAATTAATTTGCAAATAATTTTTAAAAAGATTTTTATGAAATTTGAAACAATTTTGTCTCATTGCACCGAAGTACTTGAAATTACAAGGAAATCGCACATTCCCACGGATGAGTTGCTCGGTTCGTACTTTCGCCAGAAGAAATACATTGGTAGCAGGGAACGAAAACTTATCTCGGAAATCGTATTTATGCACCTGAGATTTCTCGGCTTCTCAAAATATGTTTTCGATAAGCTCAAAAAAGAATTCATTGACCAAAACACGAAAACTAATTCATTAGATTTGCTTATAACCTTAATTATTAACATTGAATTATATCCCCAGAATATTTTCAGCATAGCAAAAAGCATCGAAAAACATTATTCAGTTGAAAATGGAATTTTGTTTATGCTAAATTTTATTAACGACCAAATTCCGAATTTCTTTAATCAGCTTCAAAGTATCATTTCGGAAATAGATAGCATTCACAAGGTTTTATTAAAAAACAAAATTAATAATTTTTTTGAAAATAAAAGTCTAATTGAACAAATTAGCATCAGGTATTCCATACCTGAATTTATTTTGGAGTCTTGGGTTAAATATTATCCTCCACAAGGAATTAATCCATTTGAACTTGCTGAAAGCCTACTCTTCCCTTCGGAGCTAACAATCAGAGTGAACAAAATTGGCTTTACTCGTAGCAAAGTAATTGATTTGCTTCGAGAGGCAAAAATTGAAGCAAGCGAAACTCCCTATTCACCATTCGGAATCAAAATTCCTGAAAGGGTAAATCTCTTGCAAACAGACATTTACAAAAATGGTATTGTGGATATCCAAGACGAGGGAAGCCAATTAGTTTGCCTTGCTTGTAATCCAAAACCAAATGATAAAATTTTGGATGCCTGTGCAGGGGCAGGAGGAAAATCTCTTTTCCTTGCTTTTCTTCAAAATGATAAAGGCAAAATTATTGCTAATGATATAGTTGTTCCCAAACTTATCGAATTAAATCGAAGAGCAAAACGAGCTGGGTTTTCATCAATCACAACTCACCACCTTTCAGGAAAGAATTTGAAACGGTCATCCCTTCTGCGTCCCAATTTTTTCGACATTGTTCTTGTTGATGCTCCCTGTTCAGGCATAGGAACTTCTCGAAGAAGCCCGATACACAAGTGGTGGTTAACTCCCGAGAAACTCAAGCGCCTTGCAAAAAAGCAACTGGAACTGCTTTCATTTTATTCCCAATTTGTTCGTCCAAAAGGTTATCTTGTTTATTCAACTTGCTCTTTAATGCCAGAAGAAAACATTGAAGTTGTCGAAAAGTTCCTGAAAATTCATCACAGCTTTATCCCCGTTCCGTTGTCCGAAAGCTTCCAAAAATTCGGCATTGAACTGCCACTGCTTCAAAAGGATAGCCACACAATAACACTTTTACCCTCGGTGCACAAAACAGACGGGTTCTTTATCGCAAAATTCCAAAAAGCGACGTGAAGTGTCAACCATTTTCAACAATGAAAGAAAAAATTTACAAAAAAAGTGTTGGCTAATCTTCTGTAATCAAATAAGTTACAAAAAGTGTATAGAAACTTAAACATATTACTAATTAGGAATGTAACTTTTTTGAAAATCGAAACAAATTTTGTAAGTTGGAATTTATGGGAATTTCGGAAAAGGAAAAAGAAGCCATAATTCAAATAATTGGCTCAACAATATCGGGGAAATTGCAGATTTTTCTCTATGGTTCTCGTTCCAGAGGCAAAAAATCCGATGGCGACATCGATATTTTGGTGCTTTCGGAAACCCCAGTGCCTTACGAAACAATTCGAAAAATCAAAATTCGCTTTTCCGATTTAATTCCCGACGCAAAGTTGGACATTGTGGTAAGCACTTTTTCGCAAAAATCTGCCTTTGTGAAATTAATTGAAGATACAGCCATACTACTATGGGAAAGGACATAAGACAGGACAAATATCGAGAGTATGCTATTGAAATCATCGAAATGCTTACGAAATCGGCTGGAAGATTGAAATATTCCTATTCCAAAGTCCAACAAATTGACCTCGACAAAGAAGATTTTACAGAAGAAGAACTCGAAACAATCGAATCGCTATGTTCTCGTTTTGCTCGAATCTCGGACATACTTTTGCAAAAGGCATTTCGCTTCCTCGACATTTACGAATTCGATGGTTACGATTTCCCTGTGCCTAAAAGGATTACTCTTGCAGAAAGAAGAAAATTAATTCCCAGCACTGAAACCTTTAAGTATATTAGGGAATTGAGAAACGAAGTTGCACACAACTACGCAACCGATTATTACATCGAATTGTTTAAAGAAATTTTCAAATACACTCCTACCCTTTTCGAAATCGTAGACAACACAATCGAATATCTAAACAAAAAATTCCAGAGAAATTAGTTTTACCAGAATTTTCGAATCCTAAAGAAAAATGCTAAAAGGGTGAAAAGCATCGTGTAGATTGTCGAACCAATTACAAATTTAAAATAGATAGCAAAAATCGAATCAGTCAGTTCAACCATAATAAAATAGTAAACAATATTGTGAAGCAAAGTTGCCAAAAAGCATATCAAGAAAAATTTATTAGAACGAATAATATTCCAGAATTCCTTCTCTTGATAAAAGAAGCCAGCCAGATAAGCTACCATCGTTTTCGTTAATGCATTAACCCCGACAACATTCATCGAAAGAAAATCGAACAAAATACCAACGGAAAAGGCAAAAATCAAACCATAGAGTTTTCCTTCGAAAAGTGTTACCCAAATGACAAGCAAAATCAAAAGGTCGGGCGTAACTCCATAAATCGAAATTAAATAGGAAAAGGACAATTGCAAAACACAAATCAACAACGTTGCCAGTGCATAATATATTAATTTAAGGTAGGTATTTTGGATTTTCAAACTCTGTTCAACCATTTTTATTTATTATTTAGTTTGTTCAATGAGTCTTGTTTCCTTTTTTCTTTCATCAACTGATTAGGGTTAAGTTTTATTCCTTTTTGTGGGAACTCCTTGCTCAAAAGAAGAACTCTTTGCTCGTATTCGTGCATTAACTTATAAAGTTCAGGGTCGACTGTTTTCTTCAACACAAAAACTTCTTCGAGGAACGAGAAATTCACAAACGGCTTAACAACAACTTTGGTAAAAAGTTCTCCTTCTTCATCTTCTTTTTTCACCACAACACCAATTGGAACAAATGGAACATATTTTAAGCTAAATTTTGATGTAACAATTGTATCGCCAACCCGAACATCCATAAACTTTGCCACATCACGCAGAAGCAAACTTCCACTTCCATCCCAATTTATTGTTCCCAGTACACCGCTACGCAAAACCAAAGCTGGAACCTTGACATTTGCATTTGTTATTAATTCAACGAGTGAATAGTTCGACCCACAAGCTACAACAATACCTACCAGACCAGCATCGTTGCGAACGGTCATCATAGGCGAAATGCCTGAATTTTTCCCCTTGTCCAAAATTATAAAGTTCCTCAAATCGATTGATACTGCACCCACAACTTCCGAAACTTCAGCAGGCAGGTCAAGCCTTTGTTTCATCTGAAGCATTTTCCGTAATGTCTGGTTCTCTATCTCGGCTACCCGAGCGTTAATAACTTTCTGCGAAAGATTAAAATTCAACTCCCGCAAAGCAGAATTCTCGCTTTTCAATGCGGGAACATTTGGAATTAAAAACACTCTCTTTTGTATCCACCCAAGTGTTGCAACTACTATCGAACGAAAACCACCAATTTTGTTGATATCCCCAAGAAGTATAAATGAAAGTGAAACGAAAACAAAGCCTAAAAAAACAAAGTGTTCTTTATACTTTAGAATGAAATAGATTATCTTTTGCATTTGCAAGCATTATTTAATATCGCATTCCACGAATCAATACAGATGAATACTTAAAGATATCTTCGAGTACTTTACCAGCACCAATAACCACCGATTTTAATGGGTCCGAAGGAATATGCACAGGTAAACTGGTATGCTCTTTAAGCAACTTATCGATTCCTTTCAACAAGGCACCGCCACCATTTAGTACTATTCCGCTGTTGTAAATATCCGCAGCAAGTTCTGGCGGTGTTCTATCGAGCAACCGCAACACAGCCTCGACAATTTCTTTTACAGTTGGAGCCAAAGCCTTTCGAATTTCTTCGGAAGTCGAAATGATAGCCTTTGGCAAACCATTGACAAGATTTCGCCCCATAACTTCGAAATCTTGTTCCTTTTCGAGTGGATAGGCAGAGCCAATTTCGATTTTTATTCTTTCAGCAGTTGTATCGCCTATTAATAAATTATGTTCTTTCTTGAAATAATTTTTGATTGCTTCCGTCATCTCATCGCCAGCAATCTTTATGGATTCGGACACCACAATCCCTCCGAGCGAAATAACAGCGATTTCCGTTGTGCCTCCGCCAATATCGACAATCATATTGCCTTTGGACTCGAATACATCGATGCCAACACCAATTGCGCCAGCCATTGGTTCGGAAATCAAATATACTTCCTTCGCTCCTGCATGCTCGCAACTATCACGAACAGCCCTCTTTTCGACCTCGGTTATTCCTTGCGGAACGCAAACCACAACTCTTCGAGTTGAACGCCACCCCTGTGTAACTCGTTTTATCAATAACCTCAACATACCTTCGGTGATTTCGAAATCGGCTATCGCACCATCCTGCATTGGTCGAATCACTTGGATATCACGAGGAGTTCGCCCAAGCATTTCTTTGGCAGCTTTCCCAACGGCAATTATATGCTTGCTTATTCTATTAAATGCAACAATCGATGGTTCATTCAGAACAACTTCGCCTTCGTTTGCCGAGTAAATCAATGTGTTTGCTGTTCCAAGGTCAATCGCTAAATCGTTACTTAAAAACCCAAACATTTTACCCCAACATAAGAAAAACTAATTTACAAAATTAGTAGATTTTATTTCTTTAACTCTTAAAGAAATTTATATCTTTTCAATTTATTTTTCTGAATATTTTTTTATTTTTGATTGAATTTATTTGGAGATTTTATGAAAAAGTGTTTGGAATGTTTGATTCTGTTATTACTTTTTAGTTGTTTCGATTTGTTAGCCCAAGAACAGGGCTTAATCCAACAAGCATACGATAGCTACCAAAAAAAGGACTTCAAAAAAGCAGTTGAACTTTATTCGCAAGTGCTACAAAAACACGACCGATATGCCCCTGCTTATTATGGTAGAGGGCTTGCTTATGCCCAGTTGGAACAATACCACGTTGCTATTCAAGATTTCGAAAAAGCTACGCAGTTGGACAAAGCTTTTTCCGAGGCTTATTTTGCAAAATCTTTGTGCGAAATTAAAATTGGACAGAACGAAAATGCACTTGCTTCGATAAACTCGGCTTTGGGCATAACTCAAAATAAACCAGAATATTTTTACACTCGTGGATTGATTTATTATTACCAAAAAGAATGGAAGATGGCTATCCCCGATTTCACCAAAGCCATCGAAATTGACCCCAAATTTGGGTTGGCATATTATGCACGAGCTTGTGCTTATTATCATTTGAAAGATAGAAACAATTCTCTTAACGACTACGAAACTTACCTTCGATTAAGTGGTAACCAGCACAATCTTGCAAACGAAACTCAACGAATGATAAATGTTTTACTAAAACCCGAAGAATGATTTATGAAACATTTATTAACACTAACACTTATCCAACTCGTGTTGGTTTGTTCCGCATTTTCGCAAGGCATTCTCGATAATCTTCAAATTGGTGGTAATTTCCAATCCGATTCGTATTACTACCTTCGCGATTCAACTATTGAATCGGCAGAAGCAAAAGAAAAGCTTTTGTCGAACAACTATCTCTTTCTCACTCTTTCCACAAATAACATAAGTTTTGACCTTCGCTTCGAAAGTTACCAAAATCCTATTCTGGGATATGACCCCCGCTTCCAAGGCACTGGAATTGCTTATCGCTCGATTTCCTACAAAAACGATTGGCTTGGCATAACAGCTGGAAATTTCTATGAACAATTTGGCAGCGGAATGGTTCTTCGGGGCTACGAGGAACGAAATTTGGGTCTCGATAATTCTTTCGATGGTGTAAGGATTTCGGTTGAACCTTTTAAAGGACTTAACTTCAAAGGATTAATTGGAAAGCAAAGGTTTTTCTGGTCACAAAGTAAATCTATCATTCGTGGTTTAGATGCAAATGTGGAACTTTCGAGCATTTTCCCACATTTGTTCAACTCGGTTACATTTGTCATTGGTGGGAGTGTTGTAAGCCGTTACCAAGCAGATTTGGATTCGAAGTATCGTTTGCCCGAAAATGTTTTGGCTTTTTCCAGCCGAGTGGATATTTCAACTTCTTGGCTAACTTTTTCGACTGAATTCGCCCATAAATACAATGACCCAACATATCGCAACAAATTTACATATAACGATGGTAACGGAATCAATACCGACATTTCGATTTTTACCAGCGGATTCTCATTGCTTTTGGGTTTCCATCGCTACGATAATATGGAATTCAGAACCGACCGCGAAGCAAAAGGATTAGAATTACAACTGAACTACCTTCCATCGTTAACCAAACAGCACATCTACAGCCTACCAGCATTCTATGCTGCATCCACACAAGCCAACGGCGAAATTGGTTTTAAAGGCGAAGTGAATTATACTATTCCCTCAAAGACATTAATTAAAGATGAGTTTGAAACAAATATTGCTTTCGGATTCTCACGAATTAATTCTATCGACACTCAAAGAATCGATGATTTTACATACAAAAGCAAATTCTTCGGCATCGGTCCTGAATTATTTTATCGTGATTATTACATCGAACTTCGCCGAAAACTTTCCCATCAATTGGAACTGAAACTTGCCTACATTGATATAATTTACAACAAAGATGTAATGGAAAACGAAGGTTCCCCGTTATACGGCAAAGTAAAATCTAAAACACTTGCAACAGAATTTACTTACTCTTTTAACAAAGCCCATACATTACGAATAGAATTACAACATATGTGGTCAAAAAACGATAGCACTGTTGCAAGCGACGATAAAAAGAACGGCAATTGGTTTGCGTTCCTTGCTGAACATTCAATAGCACCGCACTTGTATTTTTCCCTAATTGACCAATGGAACTACGGAAATGCAAACAAACAATATCAAGTGCATTATCTTAAATTCCTTGTTACATATATCCACCAAACTACCCGAATATCTCTTGGTTTCGGAAGAGAAGCAGGTGGAATTGTCTGTCTTGGTGGGGTTTGTCGGTTCGTTCCAATTTCCTATGGATTTAGTTTGTCTGTAACAACATCATTTTAGGTGAAAAAATGAAAAGAATTTTAATAATTTTCTTTGTTTGCCTTCTATTCTGGAAATGCGATAGAATAACACCGCCTTACCTCGAAAATCCCAATGCTAATGATACCAACAAATACACGCAGAAAATACTTTTGGAAGAATACACGGGATTCCGTTGCGGCAACTGTCCCGAAGCTACCGAAATAGCCCACAATTTAAAAGAACGTTATCCTGACAATCTTATTCTTCTTTCAGTGCATTCAGGTGGATATGCCAGACCTACAACAGCCCACCCATACGACTTTCGTACCCCAATCGGAGACGAGCTCGACAACTTCTTTGGCTGCAGTAAAGCTGGAAATCCAAACGGGATGGTGAACCGAGTCGGTTTTCCAAACAAAACCCATATCCTTCGCGAAGGTCAATGGGAATCAGTCATACAAGAGTTATTGAAGCGAAAACCAAAACTCAATCTAAAACTTTCCACCAGCTTCAATCCAGCGAATCGGACAATCACAGCAACGGTTGAAATTAAGTTCTTAGAAGCATCGTTGCCCAATTACCACCTTTGCTTATACCTTGCCGAAGATAGTGTTGTTCAATATCAACGCGATGATAGAAAGACCCCACCCGACATCGAAAACTACGTTCACAACAATGTTTTGCGCGATGGATTGACTCCAACTTGGGGCATTCAAATTTCCGACTCCTCCCTTCCTGCTGGAACCACAATTGTCAAACAAGTTAATTATACCATACCCGATGGAAAAGACTGGCGAATTCCAAAACTCAAAGTCATTGCTTTTGTCCACGATAAGGATAACACATTCGAAATTCTGCAAGTTGATGAATCATATATTTCTCCCTAAATGAACAAAAGAGATATTGTTTCGATTTCATTTGCCATTTTCATTTTATCGACCATCATCCTCTTTTTCAACATTCAGAAGGGCGAAGTTCAACCTTGGGACGAAGGCTTGTATGCTTACCGAGCCCGGGAAATTTTGAATAACCATTGCTGGTGGGACCAAACCTCCGTTTCACTTGGCAATTTATATTCTTCAACTTATCCCCCGCTTGTTCCTTGGGTTATGGCTCTAAAAATGAAACTGTTTGGAACAAATCTTTTCGCTATTCGACTATTTTCTGTTCTTTCCTCCGCACTACTTATTACATTATTTTTTTATTTCTTTTCGAGCTTGTTCAATTATCAACTTTCCTTCTTGCTTTCTATCAACTTATTAATCTCAAATGTTTATTTTTTCTATTCACGGCAAGGGATGTTAGACATTCCCCTCCTCCTCTTCATCTTCCTAACATTTATTCTATTGTATAAATACCTTGAGTCGGAAAAAAAGAACGAAAAAGTCATTTATGGTGCTGGAACATCCTTTTTCTTTGCATGTTCTTTAATGACAAAAGTCGTTCTATCATTTATCCCATTAATTTCGCTTCCATTTATTTATAAATATTTCCCCAAAAAGAAATTCGCTCAATCCATTCTTCTGTTTTCGCTCGGAATCTTAATTGCTTTGCCTTGGCATTTATATATGTCCCTGAAATACGGCTCGGAATTTCTTTCCGTATTTCTGCCTGCCCACATTTATTCCGCTGTCGAATCAAACACAAAACAGTTAGGTTTACTCTACTACATAAATCAATTGCTCACTTCAAATGCTCTGTTAATATTGGCTTTCTTATATTTATTTGTAAGATTCTACAAATATGGCACTAAACATTCCTTTTTTAGTGGAAACTTTATTTCGGACATCTTTTTCGCTTGGTTTTTTGTTGGGCTAATCATTTTCAGTTTTGCACCGACGAAACTTCCGCATTATACGCTCTACTTACTTCTGCCCGGTATTTACTTGTCGCTTGAATTTTTATGCTTGGAATTTGCCGAGCTTTCCCGAAAATGGAAATTCATCACTTTTTCGCTTTTCTTTGTTGCGTTAATGTGGCAACTCTCTCCAAACTTACGTTTATCAATCAAGTTTTTTAGTTTTAATGCATTTCCATACCAGATTTTAATCCTGTTCATTGTGCTTCTTTTGACATATTTGATATATTTTCTGGAAAAGGGAGAGAAAATCAAACAAATTTTGAACACAAAACTGTTTGAAACTATTATCTACATTGTTTCGATATCTTTGTTGGTTTCGACTATTGTTCAAATATCACAAAAGCCAACGGGAAAGATTTTTGGTGGCGAACGCGTGGCAAAGTTTCTCGATAACCACAAGATTAACCATTTCGTCTATCTTTTTCACAAAGCAAACGACTCGGATACCTTGAACCCTCAACTCGCGTGGTACACAAATGGTTCATACTTTGGCAAAGACCCAAAGAAAAAAATCTTTTTTGTGAATCTACCATTGGAAGGAATAAATTTCCAAACTATTGAAAACCTTAGCAATTTCCCAAACAATATTGTGGTTTATTATATTTTTGATTATTTACCAAATATTGAAGCTACCATACGAGAGATATCCATTCGTAGGCAAATTTTATTGATAACCCCAAGTTACATTATTTTCAGCCCAGAAAAGCCCAAATGGAAAATTAAAACAAACGAAATAAGCATTTAAATAAATAAAAAACGGCAAATCTCCCCCCTGATTTGCCTTGCTTACTCGAGGTGTAGGTAGGATTGGTAAATTTATCCTCTAATCAATTGTAGGAATGCCTGTGGATTTGCATTTGCTTGTGCAAGCGAAATTAACGATGCTTGCTGCAGAAATTGTGCCTTAATTAACTCAAGTTGTTCCAAAGCAACGTCGGCGTCTTCAATTCGGGAAATGGCTGCATTGTAATTTGTAATCTGTGCCTTCAACAAATCTTCTTGCGAAGATAATCGGTTACTAATTCCTCCAAGCAGAGAAGCCACTTTGTTAACATTTTGCAAGGCTTGATTCAAACTTTGAATTGTTAGATTTATCTGGGTAGAAGAGAAAATACCCAAATCGGTTGAAGAAACAGCGTCAAGGCTGGTTAAGTCCAAATTGCTAACGCCTGCAAAATGTTGGGCTGTAAGTGCTTTTATGTCGAAACTACCACTTGGAATGTTATACTCCGAATTATAGGTGGTCAAATCAATTGACAAAGTAACCAAATCGTATCTGGCGTTCATTCCAATAACAAAAGCAGCCGAGAAAGTCCCGTCGAGCAACTGCCTTCCACCATAGACAGTGGTATCGACGATGGTCTGAATTTGTTGAGCCATTCGATATGCTGCTTTGGCAAGCGAAACAAGCTCATCAGTCCCAAGAGCTCCACTGGCTGCTTGCGACACAGTATCCTTAATTGTTAACAAACGCTGGGAAATATTATCCAATGCTTCGATAGAAATATTTGTTACTGCATATGCATCCCCAACCGCAAGTAATGCTGCTTTCATTGCTCCATTTCGGGACTGCAAAGCTCGGGATGTTATGTATCCAGCAACATCATCCCCAGGGTTGTTTATCCTTTTCCCTGTCGACAACCTCAACTGTCGTAGCGAAATATTTCGGTTCGAAACTTCCAGGGCATTATATGCGTTTTCCGCTGGAATATTGGTTCGTATTCTCGAATTTCCTCCAATTGCAAACGGCATTTTTTCCTCCTTTTTAAACTCAATAATTTTTAATCGAATAAGTAATTTCCAAAACCTGTGCCAAAGACAAAATCAAATAGGCTGAAAAAGCATTAAATGATTATTAGATAAGCATTTTCGCACAATCACTATTTAAAATATTAATGAAAAATTCTGGCAGAATGAAAAAATTTTGTCCAAAAAAAGACAAAAAATTGAAGAATTTTATACTAAAAATTGATTGGTTAGAGAAATTGGCTAAATTTCGCCATTAAGAAATACTATTCCTTATTTCTTTTTTGGAAGCTTAATGAAAAAGCGAGTTCCTTTTCCAACTTCGCTTTCAACACGAATGGAACCACCATTTTTTTCTACGAATTCTTTCACAAGTATCAAGCCCAGTCCACTACCTTTTTCGTGGGCTGTTCCGGGAGTGGAAATATTCTCGCCAATTTTGAACAACTTGGAAAGCTTTTCTGAATCCATCCCAACTCCATTATCGGCAACAATCAATTCATAGTCATCGGTATTATCTTTAAGCAAAATTTGGATTTCCCCACCAGGGTTTGTAAATTTTATGGCATTCGAAATTAAATTCCTAACAACAGTGGTAATCATATTTCGATCGACAAAGGAGATAGAACCTTCGGGCACCAAATTAGAAATGCTTATTCCTTTTTGTTTAGCATTTGGTTCGTTTATTACAACACTGGAAAGAGCAATTTCGTACAAATCGGTATCTTCGGGTTTAAAAGGAATGGTTCCCGTTTGAGAACGAGACCATTGCAAAAGATTTTCCAAAAGATTAAAAGACTGGTTTGCATAATCAAGTAATTCAGTAAGAAGTTCCTTTGTTTCTTCGGGTGTAAGAATATCGGAATTTTCGATTAATGTTTTGGTCATAGAAATCAAACCTGAAATTGGAGCACGCAAGTCGTGTGCAATTATGTTGAAAAATTTATCTTTTGCAGCATTCAATTCTTTTAATCTTTCTTCGGATTCTCGAAGTTGCTGCTCATAAATCTTTCTCTGGGTAATATCTCGCATAATACCCATAACAAGAACTTCACCGGGTTTTCCAACGGAGACGGTGCTAACTTCGACAAAAACTCGTTTCCCCGACTTGTGGAGAAGCTCCAATTCGTATTGGTTCGGTATTTCTTTGCCTTCCAAACGCATTTGGTAGCGCCATTCAAGGTATTTCCTGCTTTCTTCGGGCAACAGCACAATGAAATCGAAATCCTCGGAGGTCAATTCCTCGGCAGTGTAACCAGTTAACTCGCAAAATCGTGGATTCACATAGACATAGTGCCTACTTTTCATCAAATAAATTGCATCGAAAGCATTTTCAATCAAAGCTCTATATAATGTGGAACTTTCCTCATAAAGTTGCCGGATATAATCGAGTTCACTTGCGTCTATTGAGATACAAAAAACAAATTCTTCATTGCCAAAATTAATAGGAAATTTGGTTACTTCAATGTAATGACTACGACCCTTCGCATCAACAAGAGTCTGGTGCAGATGAACCTGTTCTTTTTCACGACGGAAAAGCTGTTGGTCGGTTTCTATCTGTTCTTTCACAGCCTCCGTTTCGCCAAAGATTTCTGGCAAAGTCTTGCCAATAATTTCATCGTATTGTTTCCCAACGAAATCTTCAAAACTTTGATTGCACAATACAATCCGTCCTTCTCGGTCACGAACAGTAACCCAAAAATCAAACCTGTCTACCAGAGTTTTTATATAATTTCTACTTCCCCAAAGCGAAACCACATCTTCAACATCAGAAAGAGCAAATTTTGTAAAGGTTATGAATGTATATTTTTCCCCAAATCTTTCGAAAACTTTGCTATTTGCAAATATTGGGGATTTATTCCATAGAAAAAGATATTGGTCGGCGACTTCAATTTGATTCTTCAACTTTTCTAAGAAAGATAAAAATCGGGCATCCTCGTAAAAAAGCGAACACTTATCAATATCCTGATTAATAACAATTGGATTGGAAGGGTTGAGTAAATTATTAAGTTTGTTATTGTGGTCAATAATACGAAGATTTTCCAGCACTAATGCTGGATTTGGCATCAGATCCAACTCTACCGAGAAACTTTTTTGATTTGTATCCACAAAAAGATTTTGAAAAATATTAAAAAACAAAAATAAGAAAAAAATAAAACAAAGAGCTTCAGAAAATCAAACTTCAAGGGCAAGTATTCCCGGCAAAGGCTTACCAGCAAGATAATCCAACGAGGCACCGCCTCCGGTTGAAACATGCGAAACCTTGTCCTTCAAACCTAATTGAGCGATGGCAGCAGCGGAATCGCCACCTCCAACGATTGTTATTGAGCCTTTGGAGGTTGCCTCTACCATTGCCAAAGCAACGGCTTTGGTCCCTTCCGCAAACTTCTCGATTTCGAAAACACCGACAGGTCCGTTCCAAACCACCATTCGGGCACCCAGAATTAAATCCCTGAATTGCTGGCGAGTTTCATAACCAATATCGACGCCCATCCATCCTTCGGGAATGTCTTCGGAACGAACATTTTTAATCTCTGAGTCCTGAGATAACTTTTCGGCAACAATTACATCTTTTGGCAAAATCAAAGGCTTGTCCATCGATTTCGCATTTTCAAGTAATGATTTTGCAAGCTCGATTTTCTCGCTTTCGACTATGGAATTTCCAACATTGTATCCAAGAGCCTTAAAAAACGTATAAGCCAAGCCACCACCAATAAGAATTGTATCGCATTTTTCGAGCAGGTTTTGGATAACATCAATTTTGCCCGAAATTTTTGCCCCACCAATGATTGCCACATAAGGCTTTGGTGGGTTGGTTATTGCCTTGCCAATGTAATGAATTTCGTTCAGCAAAAGATTGCCGGCAAACTTTTCCTCGAAAAGACGAGGCAAAGCATCGATACTCGAATGGGCTCGGTGGCAACTGGCAAAGGCATCGTTAACATAGACATCAGCAAGCTTGCGAAGCTCTTTGGCAAATTCCACAGAATTGCTTTCTTCTTCCTTGTGGAAACGAAGATTTTCCAACAAAATCACTTCACCGGGAGTTGCCCCATCGACCACTTTCTGAACTTCTTCACCGATACAATTGGGAACGAATTTAACATTGTAACCGAGCTTCTCGTTTAAATAATCGGCAACCGGTTTCAAGGAGTACTTAGGATTTGGCTCACCCTTTGGCCTTCCTAAATGTGAAATCAAAATAGGAATTCCACCATCGTCAATCACTTTATTTATCGTTGTCATGGATTCCACAATTCTTGTATCGTCGGCAACTTTCCCATCGGAAGTCAAAGGGACATTAAAATCGACGCGAATAAGCACCCGCTTACCCGCGAAATTATAATCGAAAATCGATTTTATCATATCGAAATCCTTTTTTATACAAACTTCATTAATTCAAGAATTAAATCGACACAACGGGCTGCATAACCATATTCATTATCGTACCAACCAACAACTTTCACCAAATTCCCCGAAACCTGTGTCAGTTGTGCATCGAAAATACAAGAATGCGGATTTCCAACAATGTCGGAAGAAACCAAAGGCTCTTCGGTATACTGAAGGATATTCTTCAAATAAGTTTCCGAAGCAGTTTTCATTGCCAGATTAATTTCTTCCTTCGTTGCGGGTTTCGAAAGAACAGCTGTAAAATCCGTTAAAGAACCATCGGAAACTGGAACACGAACAGAATAGCCATTCAACTTCCCTTTTAATTTCGGAATAACAAGAGTCACTGCTTTTGCTGCCCCCGTTGTAGTTGGAATCATATTTACCGCGGCGGCTCGTGCGCGACGAAGGTCGCTATGTGGAAGGTCAAGAATCCTTTGGTCGTTTGTATAGGCGTGAACTGTAACCATAAGGCCTGTTTCGATACCAAAGTTATCGTCCAACACTTTTACCATCGGAGCTAAACAATTAGTTGTACACGAAGCGTTTGAAATTATTTTTTCGCTTCCCGTAAGAATTTGATGATTCACACCCATTACAATTGTAGCATCAACTTCATCTTTGGCAGGTGCAGAAAGTACAACTTTTTTTGCTCCATTCTCAAGATGCTTCATTAGTTGTTCTTTGCGACGATAAACACCAGTCGATTCGAAAACAATATCGACATTGCCTTTCCAAGGCAGGTTTTCGATTTGCTTTTCTGCAGAGACTGGAATCGAAACTCCATCAACTATTAAGTTATTCCCCTCGTATTTAACTTCGCCCGGATACATTTTATGCACGGAATCGTACTTAAAAAGATGTGCAAGCGTTAATGCATCGGTTATGTCGTTAATTCCAACTATCTCCACTTGCTCTTTATATCGAAGAAGATGCCTAAGGAAAAGTCTGCCGATTCGACCAAAACCATTAATTGCAAGTTTAACAGCCATTTGATTCTCCTTTTAGTTAAAACTAAAACTCTAAAATACTAAATTATAAAATTAATCATAAAATTCAATAAAGAATTTCCTAAAAATGACTACAAAAATCACACGCTCGTTATAATCTAAATTAAAACTAATTTTGCTTTTTTGTTATTAAAGAAAAAATGAAAAACACAAAACAAATTGAATTAAAAGTTGGGATTGTTTCGGTTGTTGGAACCATCCTCCTTGTTCTTGGCTTAATTTTAGGTCGTGGGTATAAGGTTTCCGTTTCGACGCAGACAATAAAGTTCCGCTTTCCAAATTCTGGCGGGTTGCAAGTATCCAGTCCAGTAGTTGTTAATGGTGTTAAGCGAGGAACAGTCACCTCCGTTGTAAACGACAATGGCTCTGTGTTAGTAACCGCAACAATTGACAACATTGATGACATTCGTAAAGATGTCAAAGCTCGAATTACTATTTTAGAAATTACTGGGGGGAAAAAAATTGAAATTTTTCCCGGTACATCCCCCGAAAAGTTTAATCCCGAAACAGAAATTCAGGGCGAAACAGCCGCCGACTTTGCTGATTTAGTTACTCAACTTGGCCTCATCTTGGAACAAGCAAAACACACTATTAGCCAACTGGATACAACACTGACTTCAACAAACAAAGTTTTGGGTAATAAAAATTTTGCAACGAACCTCCAGCTTGCAGTAGACAATGCAACACAAACATTGACTATCACTCGCGAAATCTTAGAACAAAACCAAACAAATATTAACCAAATCGTAAAAAATTTAAAAGAAATCCTTTCGGAATTGCGTAATGATTATTCAATCTACGAACCTAAAATCAACAGGATTGTCGCAAGATTAGACACAATCTCGCTTCAAACTACGAATCTACTGGAAAATGGTAGTGCCACTGTTGAGAAAATCAATCGCTCACTAAATCAGTTAAATGATATTCTTTTGGAAATTCGCGAAGGAGATAACTTGGCAAACAAAATAATCTACAACAAAGAATTTGCCCAACGGCTTGATTCAACGCTCAGGCAAGTTTCGGAACTAATCACATTTATACAAAAGAATGGAGTTAACGTTAACCTTCGCTTAGGAACAAGACCATAGGACTCTTTTCCCTTTTAAAACATAACCAGAAGAAAGAATTTAAAGTTGTAGCATCAAATAAAATTAATTTGCTCCTCTGAAAAACAGGCTTTGCAGCTCTTTTCGTTACCTGCGATATTTTTTCTTTTCTTGTAAAGGATATTCCTTGACCAAGGCAATTATTTTTTCTTCCAAACTTTCGATACTTTCACCAAAAGTTAGAATTCCATCTTCGTGGCTACCCAAAATGATTATCCAATCCTTCTGTAAATCGAGCTTTTGACACAAATCAAAAATTTCTTCTGCCAATTCAACAGAGCCCGGCGGCTTATCCACACTTGTTGTAGGGAATTTGTCCAGAAACATCCCCCAAATCAGCGGATGATGAAAATGGGCAACCACATTAATCTTCTCGGAACCACTATACAATGCAGAATGAATTTTTGTATCACGGGATGGTTTTTGGTCTTCCGTTAAAATTCCGCGGAAAACTGATGGTGGATGGAATTCGCCCTGCCTATATCTAGCCACGATAAAATCATCCGGACTTAATTTCCTTAAACCACCCACGCCACTCCGCGAAATCGCAAAAAACGATTCATCGAGACGATGGCTAACATTTCCGTACGAATCAGTTTCGGTCTTCCCAATAATCCTTAAATCCCACAATTTTGCTCGGAAGCGACTCAATTTTTCCAAAATTTTGACCTCTTCCTCCCATTCCATTTTCATCCCCCTTTCATTTCTGGAAACAAAGATAATAAACCCTCTTCGGAAGCAGGGCAAATCCCCCGCTCCGTAATAAGCCCCGAAATTAGGCGTGCCGGAGTTATGTCGAAAGCATAATTTTTTGCGGGGCTCTCCTCTGGGCATATCAAAACGTTTGCAATCGACTCGTTAACCTTCCCCAATACATATTTCACCTCGGAAGGGTCTCGCTCCTCGATGGGAATTTCTCGAACGCCATCGCTAATGTTCCAATCGATTGAACTCGATGGCAAAGCAACATAGAAGGGAATTCCATTATCTCTCGCCGCAAGTGCCTTCAAATATGTTCCAATTTTGTTGGCAACATCGCCACTGCGGGTGGTTCGGTCGGTTCCAACAATAACAATATCGACCATACCTTTTTGCATCAAGTAGCCACCAGTATTATCGGCAATAATAGTGTGGGGAATCCCTTCGTGAAGCAACTCGAAAGCAGTTAGCCGAGCGCCCTGATTTAGCGGGCGCGTCTCATCGACCCAAATATGCAATGGAATTCCAGCATCACGGGCAAAGTAAACAGGAGAAAGTGCGGTGCCATAATCAATCGTAGCCAACCAACCAGCATTACAATGGGTCAATAAATTCACTGTGTCTCGCTTTCGATTGTAAATTTCTTTCAATAATTCCATCCCAAAAGAGCCAATTTTCTTGCAAACCTCAATGTCGGAATTCCAAAGATGGCGTGCGTAATTAAGAATTGCACTTACTTTAGCATCGTTGTCCGCTTCTTTGCTAATTTCACTCAAACAACCTTGAATTGCATTCCGTAAGTTCACAGCAGTTGGGCGAGTCGAAAGGAGTTTATCAATTGCGTTCTTCAAGGCATTATCAAACTTCGAAGGTGGAATATCTCGAACAGCAAAATACAAGGCATAAGCAGTTGTAACCCCAATCAAAGGTGCACCACGAACCTGCATTTCTTTGATAGCAAAAAGAAAATCTTCGAGCTTGCTCAATTGGACAATCTTAAACTCAAAAGGCAAAAGCCTTTGGTCGATAATTGATACCGAACTGATACTTTCGTCCGTTTCCCAGATTGTTTGATAATGTTTACCGAATATTTTCATAATGATAAAATTAACGATAATGTTTTAAATAATCAATCAAAAGGGAAATAGCTTTACTTCGATGACTAATGCGATTTTTTTCTCCCAATTCCATTTCCGCAAAGGTTTTTTCGTAATTCTCTGGCACAAATATAGAGTCGTAACCAAAACCTTTCGAGCCACGCTCGGAAAAAATTATTTTTCCTTTGCACACCCCTTCAAAAAATTTCGGCTCGGTACCATCGTAAAGACATATTACCGTCCTAAATCGTGCATTCCGCTTTTCCAAGGGAAAATCTTTCAACAGCCCAAGGAGCTTTTTTCGATTCTCGGCATCGTTTCCGTGCACTCCGGAGAATCTTGCTGAATTAACTCCCGGCAAACCGCCAAGTGCTTCGACTTCTAACCCGGTATCATCGGCAATTGTAGGGATTTTAAAAAGATTATACACTTCCCTTGCTTTTATAAGAGCATTCTCTTCGAGTGTGGAACCTGTCTCTTCAATTTCAATTTTCTCGTTGGTTACTTGATTGAGCGAAAGCAATTCAAAAGGCAAATTCTGTTCCTTGAATTTTGAATAAATTTCTTTGTACTTGTTTTCGTTATTTGTTGCCAATAAAATTTTCATTTTTTACTTCATTCATAAGTTGTTCCACAGCAAGTGTAGGGGTCAATTTGCCTGTAAAAATTTTTTCTTCCAGTTCAGGCAATATGTTTGCAACTTTTGGATGTTGGAAAAATGAATTCAGCAATGTTTCTTTGATTAGAGAATAGAACCATTCCAATGTTTGTTCTCGCCGGCGAACTTGAAATATTCCACTTTCGGTTGTTTTTTCCTTAAACTCCTGAATTATCTCCCAAACTTCTTTAATTCCAACATTGTTCAAAGCCGAAGCCAAAAGAATCTTTGTTTCCCAACTTTCTGTAGCATTACTCAAATAGTGAATTGCTTGCTGGTATTCCCTTTGAGTAATTTTAGCAAGGTTTAGATTATCGCCATCGGCTTTGTTAATCACAATAGCGTCGGCAAGTTCCACCGACCCTTTTTTGAAGCCTTGCAACTCATCGCCACCGCCGGGTAAAATCAGAAGAAGGAAAAAGTCGACCATTGAACGAACCAAAACCTCGCTTTGACCAACGCCAACAGTCTCGACAAAAACGACATCGAACCCCGCTGCTTCGCAAAGTAAAATAGATTCCCGGGTTTTGCGAGCTACTCCACCAAGCACTCCTCCCGAAGGGGAAGGTCGGATAAAAGCATTCGGATGGTTCGCCAGCCTGCCCATCCGGGTTTTGTCGCCAAGTATTGAGCCACGAGAAATTGTGCTCGATGGGTCTACAGCAAGAACCGCAACCTTGTGCCCTTTCTCGCAAAGATAAAGCCCAAGCTGTTCAATGAATGTACTTTTGCCAACCCCGGGCGAGCCAGTAATTCCAACTCGAATTGAATTCCCTGCGTAGGGAATAATTCTGCTTAGCAGTTCCTGTGCTAATTTATTGTGCTCGGGAAGATTGCTCTCGACAAGTGTGATTGCACGCGAAAGAATGGTAATATCAGAATTTAAAATTCCTTCGACATAGTCATCAATCGTCAAATTCTTCACATTTTTTGTTGTTCTTTTCCCTTTCAATTTTGATTTATCAACTTAAATCAACATCCCAAATATATGAATCAAACATTAATTTTCATTGCTAATTATTCCATAGACAATATCAATAAATTCGGATAAAATCATTGCTGTCGCACCCCATAGGGGAACTTTAGGATGGACTCGCCAAAGTGGAATCCGAACTTCTTGTCCTTCAAAATCCCAAACTTCCGATGTGCGGTTACTTTGGTCAAGAAAAAAACTCAAAGGAACGAGAAAAACTTCCTCAACTTCTTTTTTATTAATACTCATTTTCCCCAATTCATCCAAATATCCAACAATCGGATGAATTACAGTATCGGAAGGTGGAACATACAGCTTCGAAAGTTTACCCAAAATACGAATTTTATCGGTTGCCAAGCCAATTTCTTCATTTGTCTCTCGTAAAGCTGTATGAATTTCGTCTTCATTGCCTTCGCAATGTCCACCGGGAAAACTTATTTGGTTTTTGTGCAAAGGCAACCTTGGGCTTCGCAAAGTGAAGAGAATTTCAAGTTTTTCAAACGATTTGCCTACTAAAAGCAACAGGACAGCACTTTTCGTTGCAGTTCCGCTTGGCTCAAATGTCCGATACGGGTCTGTTCCTATCATCGGGGACATTTTCAAATGAGAATCTTTACCAAATGTTTCCGAATTTTGCAGAGCAATTTCCAACTCGTTCAAAAATTTTCTTAATTCCATAAATTTCACTTAGCAAATCTCAAAACATCAACAGGTTTAAGCCGCGAAGCAATCAACGACGGAATAAATGCTGCAAAAAAAGTAACCAAAATAGTAAAAAACAGCACAATTACATAAGTCCTGAGTTCAATCAAAATAGGCAGAGAATCAAAGTAATATATTTTGCTATCAAGATGTATGATTTTAAAGTATTTTTGGAGCAGAGAAAATAAAAGCGAAATCGAACCGCCAATAATTGAGCCCAAAAGAGCAATTTTGTATCCTATTGTTAAAAATACCATCACAATCTCTCGTGGTTTAAGTCCCAAAGTCGAAAGTACCCCAATATCTCTTGTCTTCTCCACAATATTAATCAACAAAAAGGTAGCAACATTGAAAACAGCGACAATTGTAATTAAGCTTAGCACAATGGGAATCGGTTCCTTTTGAAGTTCAATCCAAGCGAAAATCGACGAATGCAAATCGTAATAAGTAAAGCAATAAAAAGGATACCCCAGCACAGTTTCGATTTTTTTTACCACAGAATCAATTTTGTTCAAGTCTTTCAAATAAATTTCGATTGAATTGGCGCTGGATGTGGAATATTTGTTAATCCTTTTGATAAGTTCTTCATCGGCAAAGGCAAAAACATCATCGTATTTTGCCATTCCAGATTCGAAGAAGCCCGCCACAGGGAACTTAAAAAAGTTGGGGCGAAATTCATTGCTTGCTTCGTTGAAGTCGATCTTCAAAATCACAACCGTGTCGCCAATCTTCGCTCCAATTCTTTTTGCAAGCATTTTGCCCAAAATAATTCCTTCGGAACTTATGCCATTATTCTTTTGGGAACCAATTACAATCTCTCTCAGGTTTTTAATCTTCATAGGATTCAAACTTTGCAACGAAATTCCTTCTACAAAGTTTTTATATCGGATTATAACTTCAGAAGAAACCGATGGATATGCCGAAGAAATCTCTGGAACAACTTTAACAAGATTGTTCACAATCGAATCGGCTTGCTCGAAAGGTTTCCTATCGAATGTAAAAACTTTAATATGCGAAGTAAAACGAACTGCATTCTCTTGAATTGCCGATTGGAAGCCATCAAGAATGGAAATAGAAACAATCAAAGCAACCACGCCAAGAACAATGCTAATAATTGACGCCCACCACGCAAATTTTGCGAAGCCCCTTCGATTCGCTTTCGAGTAAAACTTCCGAACTATATATCTAATTGCTTCGAAATTCATTCTTTTTGTTTAAATGAAAAAGCAATTTTAACAAACAAGGCTATTCCATATCGGATGGCTTCTTCGTCGGGATTATATTTCGACGAATGAAGTCCATAGAATTCTCCTGTATGCATTTTGGGCTTGACACCAAGAAACCAAAACACCCCGGGAACTTTTTGCAAATAATACGAAAAGTCTTCTGCCCACATCTTAGGTTCAAATTTTAGAACATTCTCCTCGCCCAAGATTTCACGTGCTTGTTCACGAACAAATTCGGTCAGTCTAAAATCATTTATCAGTGGTGGATAGCCCCGAATTGGTTCAAATATAGCGTCAACTCCATAACAAGAAGCAATTTTCGATGAAAAAGCCTGTATTTTCTCAATTAATTTCTCGCGAGTCGACTGGTTAAAAGTACGCAAAGTTCCCGAAAGTTTAACATCGTCGGGATAAACATTTGTGGCATATCCGCCGTGAAAAGAAGTAATTGCAAGAAGCACAGGTTCCAGCGGGTCTTTAAACTTTTGTGGCAAATCGTAAAGTGAATTAGCCACCGAAACAGCAGCTCGAATTGGGTCGGAGCCAAGATGGGGCTGTGCAGCGTGGGAACTTTTGCCTCGCAGTGTCCAGTATAGCTCATCAGCAGATGCCATAATCGTTCCCGGTGCTATCGAAATAGCTCCAACTTGGGTAGCGGGGTCTGTGTGCTGACCAAAAATCGCAACAACATCGGGGTCGTTCAAAACTCCGTTTTCAATCATCAAAAGAGCACCGCCGGGCAGCTTCTCTTCCCCGGGCTGAAAGATGAATTTAACATTTACGGGCAGCGATTCTTCAAATTTTTTTAGCAACTTGATTGTTCCAAGAAGAATAGATGAATGAATGTCGTGTCCACAAGCATGCATTACATTTGGATTTTGAGAAGCGAATGGAAGATTAGTTTCTTCTTGAATTGGCAAAGCATCAATATCAGCACGAAAGCAAATACATTGATTCGAATTCTGTTTGCCAATCACTCCTGTAACACCGGTCTCCGTTAATTTTTTATAACGAACTCCAAGCTTCTCGAGAAAGTCGCAAATCAAATTTGCTGTATTGAACTCTTTGAACGAAAGTTCAGGATTCCGATGAATTTCGCGACGTAAATGGACAATTTCTGTAAATATATTATCTACTTCCGAAAAAATCTGCTTTCTATTCATTACTTAACTTTTTATTAACTTGCTTAAATAAAATTGACAAGTTAAGATATTTTGGTGAATTTTTTGGAACGGGAAACAAGAAATCGAATACAAATATTACCGGAATACATTGCCAATCAGATTGCTGCGGGCGAAGTTGTCCAACGACCCGAATCGGTTGTCAAAGAACTTGTAGAAAATTCTTTGGATGCCGGGGCAACAACAATTGCAATAGTTATTCACAAAGGTGGCAAGCAGCTCATACATATCGTTGATGATGGATGTGGAATGAGCCGAGACGACCTTGAACTTTCAATTCGCCGCCACGCCACAAGTAAAATTTATACCGCCGAAGACCTTGAACAGATTTTAACATACGGATTCCGGGGCGAGGCTCTTGCTTCAATAGCCGCAGTCTCTAACCTCGAAATTCGTACTCGGCGAAGCGATGACGAAACCGGATGGAGACTAATTTCCGAACCAAACAAAGAGCCAATTGTTGAGCCATTTGCAACGGACAAAGGTACTCAGGTTTTCGTGCGAAATCTTTTCTACAATGTCCCTGCAAGAAGAAAATTTCTTAAATCAGACCTCACTGAATTTCGTTATATTTCCGACACTCTGGTTAAAATTGCCTTATGCCGTAACGATATTCGTTTTGTTTTTTACGATGAGGACTCTTTGATTTTCGATGTCCAACCTGCATCCACCCGAGAGCGAATCAAGGATTTGCTTGGCGATTTAATTTACGAATCGATAATCGAAGTTGATTTTTCTTACAACGACATTAGGGTTTGGGGTTTTGTCGGGCAACCCCACTTAGCCAAAACAACTCGTGGTGACCAATATCTATACTTGAACGGAAGGAATATTCGCAGCAAATCTTTAACCTATGCTGTTTTTCTTGCATACGAACACCTGCTCGAAAAACAGGCAAATCCATTTTTCCTACTTCATATCGAACTCGACCCCAAACGCTACGATGTTAATGTTCACCCCCAAAAATACGAAGTCAAGTTCGATGACGAAAAATTCATCTTCAATGTCGTAAATATGGCTGTAAGCAATGCATTATCGCAACATAACTTAGCGCCTTCGGTAGTTCTTCGGCCAAATGTTGAACCTTTGGAGAAAATTCCCAGCACAACACCACCAGATAGCAGAAAATTTCAACTGGTGAACAAAATTACGGGAGAAGTTATTGAAAGAGAAAGCAAAGCATTTCCCCAAAACTTCCCAAAAGAATTTAGACCTAAATTCAAATACTCAGCTCCAATCAATCATAAATTAGTGGAAAATCTCGAGAAAATTTATCCACCTTTGCCCGAAACAACTACAAAACAAATTGAAACCGAAAAAAAATGGAAGTCTATTCATCAAGTCCATAACAAATTTATCATTCTCGAAAAGCCCGAGGGAATTGCAATCATCGACCAGCACGCTGCACACGAAAGAATACTTTTTGAGAAATTCAAAAGAGCGTTTAAGCAAAACGAGCAAATTTCTCAACCTCTGCTTTTCCCAATCCCAGTTCAACTCGACCCAGTTGAGTTTTCGACATTAAAAGAAATCCAAAAAGATTTAGAAAAAATTGGGTTCCGTTTCGAACTTTTCACAAATGGTTCAGCAAATTTACTTGCCGTGCCATACGATATTACCAATCGAGACGAAGTTGGAATTTTCAAAGAGCTCATCGCATCGTTTATCAATAAGGATACATTAGGAACATCAAATACCCAAGAATATCTTATTGCCACATTAAGTTGCAAAGCAGCAATCAAGACGGGGCAGAGCTTGTCTATGGAAGAAATGGAATCCCTTGTTGCCCAACTTTATGAATGCGAAATACCCTATTCCTGCCCTCATGGCAGGCCTGTAATCATCGAATTAAGCCTTGACGAGCTCGATAAAATTTTCTGTAGAATTCTTTGAAATTCAACCCAGCTTGTGGAGCTACTTTGTCAGTTGCCAATCAATCGGACGACAGCAAACTCCAGTACCTCCAAGAAACGGGTTAATCCAACCACAACCTCCGGGATTACTCTCGCCAAAGCAAAAACAAGCAACAATATTTGTACAAGAAAGAATACAAAAACATACAATGCAAGGTGATGCACAATCGCAAACCACAACCCAATCTTCTTTTTCGGGTCCTTTTGCAACAACATCAACACCCTTTTTACCACCGCGAGGTGTCTCGTAGATAAAATGCTTCGCTTTGTATTTTCCTTTTTTATCCTTGGTTTTTTCCCTTAGCAAAGCAACTAACATAGCATTTGTGTTCAAGTCGGAACTCAAACGGTCGAATTTTGCAAAGTCCCGAGCTTGCCACGCGGTCTTCATCTGCTGAATTTGCTCGTTAAACTTGTTGTCAGTAAAATCATTGAGCATATCGAGCAAGATAAACAAGGAATCTGTCCGCATGCGAATAATCTCTGGTTCAGTCTTTGGCTCCTTTTTGATTTGGTTTGTTGTTGTTTGCGAAAACGAAACAAACGAAGCGAGAGAGAAAAGAATACAAATGGCAAGGCAAAAGCTTTTCATTTTTCACCTCCCATTTTAACCCAGCTAAATTATAAAATTTTCAGGAAATTATATAATTCTTTTTTTAAAAAAATTTACTTTTAAAATTTTATCTACTATTTCAAAATCACAAACTTGGAATAAGCCATTGCGTTCCAAAATAGTATATGGCGAAACTATTTGCTTTAAAACTGCTAAGGAATCGGGTATCAAAGCATTTGCTGATAACACTGGGAAACCTCCCCCTTCGAACGCAGTCCCTAACGACAAAGAAAGCACTGCAGGAGTTAAGTCGAATTCGTGATTACCCAATGTTAAAGCATCGAACCCTAAAGATTTCATTATGTTCAATTCTACTACCCCAAATGTAGTGTTGAACATTAAATCGCCTATAAAGAAATCTCCCGAATGCAATACAATCGTGTTGGTATCCTGCATTTTGGTTTGCAAAATAACTGTTGCAGCACGTGCAATTCCGCCCAAACTCCCCACCAAATTTTCATTGCGCTCGCCCCCATTAGTCAAGCACGAATGAGTATCACCAACAGACAATATGGTGATATTCCTCACTTCTGCATTGGCAGTGAAAAAGAAAACAAAAAGGGATGAGACTAAAAGAATAAACCTTTTCATTTGAACCTCAAAAAAACAATTTACTAAGTTTCAAACAAAAAATGTCCAAAAAACAAAAAAGATTGCTAATTTAGTATACATTTGGGGTGAATTTACTGCAAAGTTGGCTTATAATCCAAAAACATTAAACTCGGATATTTACTCAAAAGGGAGGTCATCCATTTTGAAAAGTATTCAAAAGGTTCTATTGCGATGCCTTCGAAATGCAAGCCAAGAACTTATTTCCAACACCAATCAAAAGCAATCCAGAGTCAATTTTGTCTTTGGCATACTCGCTCAATTTTTCGACTTCAATAACTTCCACAACAACTTCCACCTCCGAACAAGGCTTACGAATCTCATCCATTGGCTGCCCAAATTTTCTAACCCAATTCCTTACAGAATTATGGCTAACCCCTAAATATCGCTCAATATCACGCAAACCCATCCCTTCTAAATACATCTGAATTGCCTTTACAACATATTCCTTCTCAATTCTTTTGCCCATCTTATCCACAGTAAAATGATACCCACACCTATTACACAAATAACGCTGCCTGCCTTTTACCATCCCATTCTTCACAAAATGGATGCTTTCACATTTCGGACATTTCTGAATTAAACCCATATTTTACACAAAAAACAAAAAAATGTATACCAAATTAGCAAATTTCTATAACTTTTTAATTTTCACTAAGATTTTTTGAAAATGAATTAACCTTTCTTTCCTTCGCTTTGTTCTTTCAGAACATTTATAAAAATTGATTTCGAGCGGTGAATCAATTGGCGGGTCAATTTGTCTATTTTCCCAAATTCATTAGGAGCAAAAAGGTTCTTGTATTCATCGAGAAGTTCCAAACGGATTTTTTCAAATTTTTCGGCATAAGGTCCAAGAATGTCATCTTCCGAACTTTCCTGCCAAGATAGAAAAAGCGCAACCTCTTGTTCGATTATCTTCTCGCACAATGGTAAATCTTCGAGTTTCGATTTATTTTGCTTCTCCAGATAATCTCGAATTTGCTCAATATCGTAATAAACAATTTCTGATGGGATTCCATCGGATTCAATGTCGCGAGGAATCGCCAAGTCCACAATCAAGCGTGGATTTCCTGCTCGCTCAAAAGAATTCCGAATAACATCAGCTGTGATAATGTAATTCGGTGCAGATGTAGAAGAAAAGACAATGGAAACTTTTGGCAGAATGTTCGCAATTTCGGCAAGAGGAATCGCAAATCCACCATACTCATCTGCAAGAGCTTGGGCTTTGTGTAATGTTCGATTTGCAAAAATGAAGTTCGAAAAGTTCTCCTTCTTCAATTCGTTCGCTAAAATTGTTGTGTTCTCGTTGACCCCAACCACAAGCAAGGAAGTTTCGGGCATAAGATTTTGCAAAACTATTTCAGTCGCAACGCCTGAAACCGAAAGTTTTCCTTTGCCAATGGATGTAGAATTCCGAATGGTTTTCCCGCATCGGAAAGCAGAGTGGAAAAGTTTATGAAGAATTTTGTCGACTGTTTTTGCTTGGCAGGCAATACTGTATGCTTCCTTCACCTGCCCTTGTATCTGATATTCACCCAAAACCAAAGAATCCAGCCCCGAAATCACCCGAAATAGATGTGCGATGGCTTTGCGTCCTGAATAATGATAAAACAATTTTCCTTTGCCTTTTGGATTTTTTTCAAGAAACTCTTGGTAAAAATCTAAAACAAAGTCCTTCGGTTTAATCGAATTATGGTGAGTGAAATATATCTCATTTCGGTTGCAGGTCGATAAAAAAACCACCCCTTCGATGCCAACTTGGGATGCAAAAAGTTGAAGAAATTTGTCGGAATGCTTTCGGGGAAGTTGAAACTCCTCCAAATCCTTTACCGAAGCCGATTTATAACTAAGACCAACAACCGAAATCACAATATCTCCGTTCATCACAAATTCCAGTTAATCAAAAAGCAAGTTATAACATAAAAAAATCTTTAAAAAGAAGAATTTAACATTTGTAATCCACCACCCAGATATGAGACATCTTCCCAACCATTTTGTTTCAAATAAATTGCGACTTCGAGTGCTCGAGGTCCTTTCTGGCAAACACACAAAATCTTTTTGTCTCGTGGGATTTTACTCATTTCCTTCCAAAAGTAGTCATAATCTACATTTATGCTTTCAAATTCAAAAGGCATTTGGGCAATCTCTTCTTTCTTACGCAAATCAACACAAAAATACTCAGCTTTGCTAATTTTCAAGGGACTTACACATTCAATGCCGAACATTTCCTGATTCTGAATAATCCCACCAAGATAATTCAAAGGATTGAGCGGAGAAGAATGTGGCGGTGTGTATGAATGTTCAAAATCAAGCAAATCGAGATAAGTGCTGCCTTCCTTCAATAAAACTGAAAAAGAATCAATATAGCGGGAAACTTCCCCTTTCCCACACAATTGCAAGCCCAATAGGCGCTTGTTCTCCCGTTGGTAAAGTACTTTTGCAAACAGAACTTGGTTCTCTGGATAATAATGGGGACGGTCGTAAAAGGAAGCCAAAGCAAAGGCTGGCTCAATGCCATATCTTTTTGCACAGGCAGTGTTTAAACCAACACTCGAAAAGATTACATCAAAAACTTTCAAAGAAATTGAGCCAACCGCACCATTGAACTCATCGTTTAAACCAGCAATGTTGTTGGCAATGACTCTCCCTTGCCGATTCGCCAATGACCCAAGAGCAAAGACTTCGGGTTGACAGCTAACAAGGTTCAAAGTCTCGATGCAATCGCCTGCGGCGTAAATGTTCGGGAAATTCGTTTGTAGACGAGAATTGACAACAATTCCTCCCCTTTCTCCAATCTGAATGTTAGCATTCCGAGCAAGTTCAACTTCTGGTTCAATTCCAGTAACGAAAAAGACAAAATCCGTCTCCAAAGCATTCTCGTTGAAGTGCACAACGCATTTCTGCTCCCTTTCTTCGATTTTCTGAACATTCGCCCCAGTGTAAATTTTGATTCCATTCTCCTCCATAACTTTTTCTAAAAGATAGGATATCTCGGGGTCGAAACTGCGTGGCACCAGATGGTTTTCCTTTTCCAAAACCACCACATCGATACCCCAAAGGGACGACAACGCTTCGGCAAGTTCGCAACCAATGAAACCACCGCCAATAATAATTGCATCCGAAATTTTACCCTGTTCTGCAAATTTTCGCAATTTTAATGCATCCAAAGGAGAATGGAAAAAGGAGATTCTTTCGGAGCGAGGAAACGAAAACTTCGGTATCGCTGGCTTTGAACCAGTTGCAATGACAAGATAATCGTAATCCAAAACCTTTCGGTTTCCCGACTTGTCTTGAACCTCGATTTTGTTTTGTTCAGGGATTATTCTGGTGCAAATTGTTTCGGTTAACACATTAATCTTTTTGGCTTCTAAAAAGTATTCAGGAGACCTTACAGTGCCCCAAGCAGTGGACATAAGTTGATTAAAATCGTCGACATCGCCCCGAACGAAAAAAGGCATACCGCAGGCACCAAACGAAACAAAAGGAAGTCGCTCGACAATAGTAATCTCTGCGGTAGGGTCAAGTCTTCCCAATCGGGCAGCGGTTTTGCATCCACCCGCCATACCACCAATAATGACAACCTTTTTCATTTTTCCATTTCAATAAAAAAGCAAAATATTGAAAATACTAAGTTCGATGTTAAAAACGATTTAATTTTTGTAACCAAGTAACTGAAATTTGGGACTGAATTGAATTGTTTCACTTACAAATTGACTTGAATGGCGGATGGCGAACGAAAAGCCATCAGTTGTTTGTTTCTTAATCCTCTTACGATGGTTTACAACCACTTGTTCAAATAGCACGAGAGTTTAAAAGAAATATGTAAACAAGGGGCTAATGCTCCTTGCAGAGCAAAAAGACAGCGGTTGTTTGCTAAAAATCGGATTTCTCAAATTGAAATTAGAGTTTGACAAATTTCAAAATTTTGGAACCTACTTGCACGAAGTAAATCCCGCTCGGCAAACCAGAAATGTCAATCGTAAGTTGGCGGGCGCTTGTATTTTGCAAATCAAAAGCCGAAACATCTTCGCCAAACAAATTCTTGATTGCAATCCGACGGGTATGCTCATTCTCGGGCAAAGTTACTTTTATCAAATCCTTTGCAGGATTTTGCTCAATCAGGTTTTCATCCATTGGAACGATTGGTTCATCGACATTGGTAAAACCAAGTCGCAACAAAGCCAAAACATCTTCGATTTAAATTGTTTAACAAAACTTGTTAATTGCATATTTTTTAAGAGAAATTGAGAATTTGGTTTAGAAATAATCGAAAATGCTGTTTAATAAAAATTTTCAAAGAGCTTACATTTGTGTAAATAACGGACTCTTTTGGTGGTGCCCTTGTTTGTTTTGTTTCAAAACTACTTAAGTATTTAAGTTTTTTACACATTTTTATTAAGAATTAACAATATCTTCCTAACCATTTTCCACCTCCTTATCTTAACAAAATCAACTTATGAACTTTGGTCTTTTGGTTGCTTCGGACGACCAGAAAATACATTCCCGAAGGGAAATACTTCGCCTCGACACAATATTTTTTATCAATTTCTGAAAGCCGAATTTCCCTCTGGAAAAGTAATTCGCCAAGAGAATTAAACAAAAGCAAAGTGGCTTCTTTAAAATCATCATCAAAAGTAATCCAAAATTCATCGGGAAAAGGTTGAGCAATCATTTCATTTTCCTTTAAACTCTCCTCGCCCGATACAGCGCTTGGAAACAAATATCCCCCATCTGTTGTCTTGATTAATGTGTAAGAACCAGTAATCCAAGCAGTCAATGAATCCACTATACAAATAGAAGTGCAATAATCTTTAACTGGAGAATATTGTCTTAACCAGGTCTTGCCCCCGTCATCAGTTCTTAATATCAGACCATAATATTCATTTCCCCATTTCCCTTCACCAACAATATAACCAACATTAGAATTCAAAAATCGTATATCCCAAAGTGTTAGTGCTTCATTTAAACTTAGGTTATCGCGTTCCCAATTTTCACCACCGTCGGTTGTTTTCAATACAAGCCCTTTGGTTCCAACCGCCCATCCATTTATTGAATCAATGAAAAAAACCGCTTTTGGAGTACCACTTAAATTCGAATTCACGAAATTTGCCCAACTCAATCCACCATCGGTTGTTTTCTTAATTAATAAATTTCCCCCCAACCTTCCAACAACCCAACCAAGATTTCGATTTACAAAAAAGACATCCCGATAAATTTCTCTCAAAGAATCTGGGATAGAAAAATCAGGTTTTACCAAGTGGATAAAAGTTTCCCCACCATCAGTAGTCTTGTCAATGTAACCATCTAGGTAGGCAATCCATCCGTATAAAGAATCTACAAAGGAAAGTTTACCAAGCATACCTGCGCCATAACCACATTGTGAAGACGACCAAGTTTTACCTGAATCAGTAGTCCTCCATAGCAAACCCAAGCCCCAATCTAACAACCAACCATATTTTTTATTATAGAAATAAATATCCGAAAATAAGGAAATGCCTTCGGTGTATTTCCAAACCTTCAATGAAGTATCCCAAGTTTCTCCGCCATTAGTTGAAAAAAATATGATGGTGTTGGTATTGAAACCGCTTTTCCAACACCCAAGCCATCCATTGTTTTTATCGACAAACCACACCTGAGGGTTTTGGCATTTAAAATTCAAATCGAACCATACGCTTCTTAATTGGGAGGTTGAAACAATAAGAAAAATAGCCATACAAAACAAAAAACTTCTTTTCATTTTAGTTCCTCCTGTTTATTAGATTTAATAATATCTTTCATTCCTTTCCTCAATCTATTCATTTGCAAGTTGTTACAAGAAAAAAACAAGTAAAAAATTAAATTTGCATCAAATGTGTTGCTAAAAGAAATAAGAAACCCTTTCTTTTCAGCCTTCTTCAAATTGCTTAACTTGTTTCCTTGAAAGCCTTTCCCTGCTTCCATACGGCTTTTTAAATTTTTTCATTTACCCAACGTATTAAAACACATAAACTTGAAAAAAGTCTCAAAAATTTTTGAATTGCCTCCAAACGATTTATTAATCAAATATTCAGATAAGCTTAAAAATTCTTTTACAATTTTTAATTATTTTTGAAATTTACTTTTTGGCAATATAAAAAGGTGAGTTTATGAAATATTTACATCTGTTTGTGCTATTTTTTGCATTTATTTGCGTTAATTCTGCAAAATCGCAATTGACCTATCCGACGCCTTTCGACTTATCCACAGGCAACTATGCATTCACCGAGTGGAGTTCAACCAATCCTGCTGGCACTTACCCAACTTCGATGATTTTCCACCGCTCCAGCACGCAAGACCCTCTGCTCTCGACGGAAATGACAACCAACTACACCTCGGCTTACAATTTAACTTCGGGCAGTAGAATCAATGGCTTGGGGGCAAATGGCGTTTCCTTCGTCAATACCAGTACCAATGGCAATCTTGGTGCCGCGGTTTTGGCTCTTAACACAATCAATCGGACGAATATACAAGTAACTTGGACCGGTGGATTTGTGAAAATAGCAGGCACAACTTCGCGAGAGTACAGAATCATTTTGCAGTACAGAATCGGTGATAGCGGAAATTTCCAAAATGTAACAGACCAAAACGGCAACCCCGTTGAATATGTTTACAATGAATACGTCAACCATCCAAATCCTACGATATTGCCGCCGAACTCGAGAACCTTTACTGTTACTTTGCCGCCGGAGGTCGAAGACCAACCTGTTGTGTATCTCCGCTGGAAGTATTACTTCCTTGGCTCGGGTAGTGGGAACCGCCCCGAGCTACGAATAGACGACATCTACGTTCAAAGCGAATCCTCCGTCGGCGGTGGTACCAAATTGTTGATTTCGAATGTAACCCCTTCGACACCACTTACAAATGTTCCTTTCTCGCTGACGGTGTTTTCTGTCGATGACAACGATGTTCCCAAAAAAGTTTCCCAAGCTACTACCATTAGAATTTCGCTCATCAGTGGTTCGGGGACACTTTTAGGTACTTTGACTAAAGCAATTCCATATAAATCTACCAATGTTATTTTCGATGACCTTACCTACAACATTGTTCAAACAATTAGAATCAAAGCCGAAGTTCTTTCGGGAGATGCTCTAAACCCAGCCGAGAAAGAAATAAGCTTTGTTCAAGGACCGGCGGGAATCGTCATCGAAAACCTTTACGGCAAAGGGCACGTTGGCTCCGTTCACCCAACATTTAACATTCGTGCTGTAAATACCAATGGTTCAACAAACACCAACTACCACAACTACCCTGTTCAAATTAACTTCCAAGGTCCACAGAATTTTACATCCACAGGAACTTTCACAAATGGCGTTGCAACAATTTCGGGAGTAATTTTCCCTGCCCCGGGAAATTACACAGCTTCGGCAAGCTCACCGGGCTTTCCATCGTCGAACACCGTGCAAGTCGATGTTAAACCTGCCCCTACCTTTACAGAAATAATGGTTCCGAAATATATCAAAGGGGTTGGGAACTTTGGTACTCGAATTCCATCATTTGCACTTGTTAAACTTGAAAATCTTCATCCAAATACCACATACCGCTACTTTACCGGCGGACGCAACGTGGGCTATACAGGCGACGTTTCAGCCGACAACGGGGCTGGAAATAATATTCACTACAACCATCTCACCAATACTTACTTATACAACTCAATCAGAGATTTAGCACAACAGAACGGTTATTCCACATTTCAATCGAATAGCGACGGAACACAATACGTTTGGCTTTCGCTGGTCCCAACTACTAATACTTCTTTCAACGAGGGCAGAAATGTTTATTGGATACTCGTTCTTGGAACAGAGCGCGGAAGCTTGATAAAAAGATATCAAACAACAAATACAAGTCTTGCCGCCGATTTTGGTAATCCCCCAACAAAAGTCACAGGGATTTACGACGAAAACAGCTGGTTGCCCCCGAAATCCTTTGTTTGCCTATACGACGACACAAACGCAACAAATCCTGTTACAATAGCAATTGTTCAGAACGAGGGGGCTGTTTTGCAAGACGGAATTGACCCAAATGGCAATCCTTATCCACCGCAAGGACCCGATTTCTACAACAATCTCGATGGTGTCGATGGTGCTTGGGCAACCATTATTCCCAATAACCTCTCCGGTGGAATCAAAAAACTCCAAGTTTATAATCGTGATGGAAGCATTTACCGAACAATCTTCGACCTCGACGGAGTTTGGGCTGGAACTCAAACAGCTAATATCTATGGGGGGATGGATTCACCTATTGAATTTAAAACACCAAACTTAAAGATAACAACTCCGGCGGTAGGCTCAACCGATGACATTTGCAACAATGGTTCATACAAAATCAGATGGATTTCCCGTGGCGTCGATAAAATCGACATTGAAGTTTCTCAAGACCGCGGCAATTCATATTTCAACATCTTCGAGGGAATTCCAGCAAACAATGGCGAAATCGATTGGAACATTCCTCGCGGATTTTTTGCCGATACTACAAATCGCATTAGAATCGTCGACCGTGAACATCCTGTTCAACTTCAACCTCAACGTCAATATCTCGCTTCCGAAAGTGGTGATTTCTACATTTACGACAAACCAATTGTTACATATCATACACCCTCGGCAATTGCCTGCAAGGGCGAGGATGTTATTCTCGACGCTTTTGCAACCGGGTCCAAGATTGGATACCAGTGGTATAAGGATGGCAAAAAAATCGAAGGAGCCACTTCTCAAAGGTTGATTCTAAACAATGTAGATTACACCACCTCGGGTGTCTACCGCTGCGAGGCAACCGGTGCAAGTGTGTGTGAAAGCGACTTCACAAACTCAATCCTTGTGTATGTTTTGACTTCGACAAGCATTTCAAAGGAACCGAAAGATTACTATGGGTATATGTATACAACTGCAACATTCAATTTTGATGCCCATTTAAACGGGGCTCCTCCCGAATACAATGTTTCAATCCAATGGTATAAAAATGGTGTTCCCTTGCGTGACGATTGGAAATACTCGGGCACTCGCTCGAACTATTTCACGGTCAAGAACGTAACTTACGACGATACCAGCGACTACTTCTTCGCTGTCGTTAACGGCAAATGTGGTATGGATACAACAACCCGAGTCAGAATACACATCGTGCCATTCATTTTAATAAAACCCGATACAATGTACATTTGCGACAATGACCGCTACCTACAAATTCCAATCGAAATTCCCTCGGTCGTAAAGCCCTTCAAATATATAATAGACATTTATCGAGATGGCACATTTATTGGTACCTATCCACCATCCATTGCCGGCAACGTTATTACCTTGCCTAATGTATCGCTGTTGCCGGGCGATTACTGGGGATTTGTTCGCATTCCTGAACTTGGCATTTCGTTGAAAACAAACATACTCAAAGTCATTAAAATTTCTGACCCACCGAATATCACAAAAGATTTGCCCGCTTCAATCAACTTGAAAGTTGGCGACGATTTAGATTTATCTATCGAAGCAGAAGGCTTAAACCTCCATTATCAATGGTATAAAGATAGCAATCCATTGTCTGGCGCCATCGAGCCAAAACTCTTTATCTCGAATGTTACAACCGAAGACGCTGGCAACTACTATTGCAAAGTTTGGAACTGCGACACTGTTTCGTCTACAATCACTAATGTTTCGATTACATTGTTTGCAATTTCAGGCGTAATTGAAGAAACAACTTATTCTGCAAATGTGTTCCCAAATCCAACATCGGGAAGTGCATCGCTTCTGTTAGAACCCAAAACTTCTTTGGAATTTAGAGTCGAGCTCGTCAACTCAATGGGTGTTAAAATTGCCGATTTAGCTGGCAGAAATGTTTTTGAAAAAGCTGGTAAAATCGAGATACCGTTTGCAGAATATAAATTGCCGGCTGGAACATATTTCGTTCGAATCGTAGCGAATAACAAAGAAAAGGTAATACCAATCACCTACATTCCATAAGTTTTTGTTAGCTCGTCCGACGACTCGCCTGTCTTCGGACGAGCCATTGCAAAGCAAAACAACAAGGGACTTACACTTCGGTGCAAGTCCCTTGTTTCGTTAATGGCTTAATCCTGAATTCTGTGTTAAATTTGTAATTTTAAAAATATCATCAGAAGCTTTTGAAATGAATTATTGTTATTTAATCAACCTTGACGGATTCGGTGGATTGGAAATACAAACAATATTAAGAGCAAAAGACGCCCTGGAAAAATCGAACAAAGCCGTTGTTGTAGCAATCGAAGGAACTCGCGTTTGGAAATATGCTTCCGAACTTGGCTTAAATCTGAGAAGCTTACCATTTAAAGACACAAAATTTTTCTTTCGAAATTCTTTCCAACTTGCTCGAATTTTCGACGAAGAGAAAACAAAAATTTGCATTGTTCCAAAGTCGAATCTTCTTGGTTTAGCAATTTTGGGTCGCAAATTTTCGAAAGCAAAACCAAAAATTATTTTCTACCAACAAATGCAATCGGGAATCATCAAAAAAGACCCTTATCACAATTGGATTTACAAAAACATCGATGGTGCTATCGTTTTGACCGAAAGAATGAAAACAATGCTGACAGAAACAACAAATATAAACCCATCGAAGGTTTTCGTTGTCCCTTACGGTGTGAAATGGCAAAACTATTTTAATCAAAAGGCAAAAAAATTTGAAAATCGCAGAAAATACGATTTGCCAGAGAATTCATTTATCATTGGTTGTATTGGTCGAATTGAACCAAAGAAAGGGCAGGACACACTTTTGGAAGCATTTTCTTTGGCAAATCTCCCAGATTCGATAGTGGTATTCGCAGGCTCTGTCGACGACCACAAGTTTTTTAAAAAAATTCAGAATTTCGTGTCTGAATGCGACTTGACTGACAATGTAAAATTTTTTCAATTCACTTTCGATGTCCCTCAACTTATGAGCACGTTCGATTGCTTTGTGGTGCCATCACACTCCGAAACTTTTGGTCTTGTTATTCTCGAAGCAATGGCAACAGGATTGCCTGTCATTGCTACAAATTCAGGAGGTATCCCCGAAATTATCGATAACAATAAGGACGGTATCCTTTTCGAGCCAAAAAATTCAAATGAATTGGCGAATTGTTTAAAGAAAGTTTTCCACGACACGAAGTTTGCCGAGGAAATTTCAAAGAATGCATTGGAAAAGGTTAAAATCAAATTTGATTATGGAAAAAACGTTAATTATTTTTTCGAAGTTTGTGAAATGATTGGAAATAGTTCTAAATGAAATCGAAGTTGATATTGCTGATTACTCTATTTCTGGGTGTGAACTTATTTGCAAAAGAAAGACTGCCCGAGGTAATCAATGATTACCAACCCGCCATCTTTCCAATCATTTCGATGGACGGGACCGAGCTTTACTTCGATAGAAAATGGCACCCCGAAAACACTGGTGGAATCTATGATGATGATGATATATGGGTAGCCAAAAAGTTAGATTCTATTGAGTGGAGCAAACCAAATCGAGTTCCGGGACCTATAAATTCCCCCGAAAGCAACATCTTGCTCTACCTTTTCCCCGACGGCAACAAAGCACTTGTTTGTGGAAAATATGGAAACACTGCAAGCAGTGCCGACAGCTTGACTTTCGGAATTTCACGAAGATTCGATACAGGATGGACAAAACCAATGCCATTGCAAATTAAAAATTTTTACAACAAAAGCAAAAACTATTCAGCCACGATTTCTGCCGACTCAAGAGTCCTTATCCTTAGCCTCGAAAGAGAAGATTCTTTCGGTGGTTTGGATTTATACATCTCGTTTTGGAACGACTCGACCAAAATTTATACCGAGCCAAAAAATCTTGGACCTATCTTAAACACAAATGGAACAGAACTGGCAGCATATCTTGCGCTCGACAATAGAACACTATATTTTGCAAGTTCTGGACATAACAGCAAAGGCAAACTCGACTTGTTCTTATCTCGTCGGGAAGATGATTCTTGGCTTAAATGGTCGAAACCAATTCCTTTGGATTCTGGTATTAACTCTCAATGGGACGAAAGCTCAATTTCTTTAAACATCTGGGCAGATACTGCTTATTTTACAAGTGGAGATACAATTTCCGACCGAACTGGAATTTATCGTATTCCCTTGCCAAAAGATTACCAACCTTTGCCTTTCCTAATTGTTCAAGGTACAATTTTCTCTACATCGGGCAGCCGAAAGATGAGAATTGAACAACCCGTTGTGTTCAAAATCGACAATTTCGATACCGATGAAATTTTTTACGACACTGTTTACAATGGAAAATTCCGCTTTGCAGTTCCCTTCAATACCCAATACAACATCTTTGTCTTTGCCAAGGGACACGATGATTTTTCCTTCACTGCAACTTCTCGGAAAGATGTTGATGTCAGAGTCATCAATTACGATATAAATCTGGTTCCAAAGCAAACAAATCAACAACAATTTGCGTCTGTTTCTTCGGATGAAACTAAAACAAAAGAGGCAAAAAGGCAAACACAAAAATTGTTGGGTAAAGTATTTTTCGAAACGAACATCGACACACTCGATTCTTCTGCAATACAAACAATATCAATGCTCAAACCCAAGTTGAAAGAATTTAAGTTTAAAAGCATTTTAATTGTTGGGCATACCGACGAAGTTGGAACAGAAGAATACAATTTATCTCTTTCGAAAAGAAGAGCAACCAACACTGCAAAGTGGATTTCTAAGCTCTGGAAAATCCCCCAACACAAAATTAAAACTATTGGCAAAGGCAAATCGGAACCCATATCTTCGGAACATTCCCAAAATCGTCGTGCAGAAATTTATCTAATTACAAATGAGTAAAGTTTTTCTCCCTTTAATCGAAATAATCTTTCTTCTCTCTCTCATTGTCTTATTCGACAGCAATGCACAAACTCCCAAGCAATTCACAATTAAACCCGAAGTAAAAATTTTTACCGACTCCAATCTCATTATAAAACAATTTAGCTTCGGTCAATTTCCTTTCGCTGGTGAATTGATAATTAAAAAGAAAAGTATCGAAAACGACTTTTGGGAAAGTGTTGATACATTGAAAAATGGTCAATTGACTTTCAGCGACACAACAATTAAAACCGAAGTGGAGGAACCCAATGAATACGGGTTTGAATTCTTCTCGGATTCATTGCAATCTTTCGGATATTATTTAATTGGAAACAAAAATAGTTTTGAATTAAACAATGGAAATGTTCTGATTCTTATTGATTCTACTGTTTATCCAGAAATTAAAAAAGAAATTTTTCAATTTGCTGATGATTTAATTGCCGATGGTTGGAGTCCTGAAATTAAGACGGTACCAAGATGTGAAACTTTCAACCCCATCGAAATCAGAAAAGTTAAAAGAGTCGTTAATAAGTATAAAACTCTCTGGGGAAAGAATTTTAAAGCCTTGATTTTAGTAGGTCGTGTTGCAGTCCCTTATACAGGGAACTACACATTCGACGGACACCCCGAGCACGTTGGCGCTTTTCCCAGCGACCTTGCGTACGTTTTGCCCGATTCTTTGCTTTCCGACGAGGATGAATACAATATTCAAGCGGTTCGGGAACAAAATAGGAATGTTCCTTTCGACGGAAAATTCGACCAGACCACAATTCCCCAAAATATTAACATTGCGGTGGGAAGAATTGATTTTTCACAACTTCCAGACTTTCCCCAAAGCAAAATTGAATTGCTAAAAAATTACTTCCATAAGAATCATTCATTCCGAATGGGCGAATTCCCCACATCAAACAAATGTTTAATTGATGATGGCTTTGGAACCCAAAGTGATGAGATTTTTTCTGCGGACGCTTGGATGAATTTCCAAGCACTTTGCGACACAATAATTGAAGGGAAATTGATAGACAACATCAAGGGAAATTATTATCGATTTTCCTACGCTTGTAATTCAGGTTCCTATACATCTTGCTGGTCTGCAATCAGTTCCGAAGATTGTGCCAAATTCCCGATAAAAACAACCTTTTCTTTTCTGTTTGGTTCATACTTTTGGGATTGGGACACAGAACGGAATCTTCTTCGTTCGGTGTTGGCTTCGTCGCCATATTCTTTGCTTGTAGCGTGGATTGGACGACCTTTCTGGCATTTTCATCATTTCGCTTTTGGGTATCCTTTCTCGCTTTCATTTATAAAAACTGCAAACAACAAAGATGTTTACAATTCAACAGGAAAATATGGAAAAAAGGGAATGCACTTGGAAGTTATTGGCGACCCAACCTTGAGAATCAACTACCCCAAACTTGCTTCTAATTTCACTTATAATTTCCTCAACGATACACTACTAATTTTGCAATGGGAACCCCCAGCCGACACATCTAATTTAACGGGATATTTAATTTCGAAAATGAACGAAAATGGTACAAATCAAATATTCCAAATATTGCCGAAAGATAGTTCAACCCTAATGATGCCAATTAGTTCCAAAGGAGTTTACCAATTTCAACTGCGAGCATTATATAAAAAAACCACCCAGTTTGGCAGTTATTTCGAAACAAGTTCAGCATTGATTTTGAAAATTGTCAAAAATTAGAAAATCAATATTTTCTAATAAGTTGTTAATTTGCATTTTTTGTATGTAAATAATACATAAAAGGATTTGTATGGGACTGGAAAAGAAAATTAAATACCTTTTTGGGGCAATTGCTTTCATTGCTACATTTATCGTTTATGCTCTCACTGTTCAACCTTCTGTTCCATTGTGGGATTGCGGCGAATTCACCGCAGCAACAACTTGGCAACAAGTGCCCCATCCTCCGGGTGCCCCCTTGTTTTTAATGATGGGAAAAGTCTTCCAAATTCTGCTCCCGTTCGGTCCGCCGGGGTGGAGCGTAAATATGGTCAGTGTTTTTGCAACTTCATTCTTCGTTCTGCTTTTATATTTAACAATAATAAAAGTAATCATAAATTTTCGTGGCAAAGAATTAAATTCTTTAAGTGAAATTTTAGGAGTTTATGGCAGTGCTCTGGTTGGTGCATTGGCTTTTGCCTATTGTGATACCGTTTGGTTCAACGGCGTGGAATCGGAAGTTTATGCAACATCTCAGCTTTTCACTTCTCTTGTTGTTTATTTAATGATGATTTGGAACGAAAAAGCCGATTTGCCCGGAAACGAAAAGTATCTTCTTTTGATTTTCTACTTAATCGGACTTTCAATTGGAGTTCATCTCCTTGCCATTTTAACAATTTTCTCCCTATTTCTTTTGGTATATTTCAGAAAATACGAACTTAATGTTCGTTCTTTTATGATTATGGGAGTTCTTGCTATTGTTAGCTTCTTTATCATTTACAAAGTCATATTAATGTGGATACCGGGACTTTTGGCTGGCCACTCTCCTTTCAAAAACGAAGCCCGAGAGTATCCTATAGAAAACAATGCCATTATGGTTCTTATTGGCTTAATCCTAATTTTTGGTGGAGTAGCATACTTTATTTGGGCAACGAGAAAGAAAAAGCCTCTACACCAACTCGTTCTTGCTTCTTATCTCTTGATTTTCTTAGGATTTACAACATATTCCCACATTTTGATTCGTGCCAATGCAAATCCCCCAATGAACGAGAACGAACCTAAAAACTTCAACAGGCTGGTTGCTTACCTTGGACGTGAACAATATGGCGAACAAGTCCTATGGCCCAGAAGAACAGATTACAACGATGAACTCAAAATTTACTATTATAATTTGAAGGACGAAAATGGAAATTATGTTTATGGGGAATGGAATCCGCCCGGAAGCAAAGAAGTAATGCGAAAGGATGGAACAATTATCAGCGTACCTTCGTGGGACAATGTAAATGTGGCTGGCGAGTTAGCATATATGTGGAAATATCAAATCGACCATATGTATTTGCGATACTTTTTCTGGAATTTTGTCGGGCGTGAAAGCGATGTGCAAGATGCACAAGAAGCCTGGTTTAGCGAAGGTGGTTCCAAAGTAATGAATTTCAAAAACGGATATGCCGATAAATTTCCTGTTCGATTTTTCGCACTCCCCTTAATTTTTGGACTTATCGGGCTTTATTATCATTTTAAAAGAGACCCCAAAATGGCTTTGGTGTTTTTGGCAATGTTCCTGTTGATGGGCGTCCTTGCCGCAATTGCCCAGAACCAACAAAATCCACAGCCCCGCGAACGTGATTATTTCTACACAGGTTCGTTTATGGTTTGGTGCTTGTGGATTGGAGTGGGAACTTATTTCTTTGTAGAACTTTTGAATCAAAAAACAAAATCCACTCTTGCAACTGCTGGGGTCATTGTTGCTTCGCTGATTTTGGTTCCATTAAATATGCTTCGTGGTGGATGGGACATACACACTCGAGCCCGCAACTACTTCCCCTTCGATTATGCTTATAACATACTTCAAAGCTTAGAAAAAGACGCAATCGTATTTACTAATGGTGATAACGATACATTTCCTGTTTGGTTCCTCCAAGATGTTGCAGGTGTGCGACGCGATGTTAGAGTTGTAAATTTAAGCCTTGGTCAAACACTTTGGTACATCGACCAGTTGAAAAACAGGGAACCTTGGGGTGCAAAGAAAATTCCATTAAGTTTCACCGATGAGCAACTCCACGCCGAAGAAGACGACCCAAAGGCTCTTTCATACGAATTCGGCGAAGCAAAAAATATCCGAATCCCTGTTAAAAAAGAAATACTCGCCCAGTACACAAACGATACCTCTTTGATAAACAAAGGCTATATGGAGTTTACTTTTGTTGGTAAACAATACACCGAAAGAAATGGAAAACCTATTTATATTTTCTTTGTTAACAATAAGTTAATTCTTGATATTTTGCAACAAACTAAATTTGAGCGTCCCGTTTACTTTTCGACTACTTGTGGTTCGGATGTATTCTCGGGTTTAGGAAAGTTTTTGCGTTTGGAGGGAATGGCTTGGAGAATTTGTCCAGTTCCCCAAACTGCATTGAAGACAGGGCAAGCTGAACCAACAATTATGGACAAATGCCTGCTAAATATCGATAATTCAGACAATTTCCACAAAGAACCGCACTACGGATTTAAGCTCAGGTATCTTTCTGGGAACGGTCCCTATGTTTACTATGATGAAGTCCATCGCCGGATGATAAACAGTTACCGCCAGATTTATATGAATTATGCAGCATATCTTATCGAAAAAGGGCAAAAGCAAAAGGCAGCCGCTGTGTTGGACACCCTAAACAAATATATCTCGCCCAAACTATTCCAATTGTACTACGACGAAGAATACCAAATGTCCATTCTTTATAAAGATGCAGGCGACACAGCAAAAGCAAAATTATGGGCAAACGCTGCCATCAAAACTTGCAAAGAGATGATTAACGACCCACGTCTGCGAAGGCTTCGCTACGATGATATTCGCGAGGAAATCCGAGGAAGGAACGGACCATACAAAGTTGCCGCAGCAGCCTATGCTATCCTTGGCGACTATTCTTCTGCCAGAGATATGCTTCGAAAATTGTACGACCTTGTTTATACTGCTGTTCAAAGTGGTCAAACCGCAAACTGGGGCTTGGACGAAAATTCCATTCAAAACAACCTTTACGATATTTTAGGCAACGTGTTATATATTGATCAGCAAGAAGTTAGCGAACTAATCAAAGCAAACAAAAAACAAGAAGCCTCGAAATTAGTGGATAGCTTAATTGCCAATTATAAACAAGGGAATGACCAATTGATGAAATCTTTTGCTGCAACAGCCGAAACAAGACTTCGTGCTTTGATTTCGGGAGAAAAGGAAATCGATACTCTGAATCAATAAATAATTGGATATTTACGCTAAAAATTAATTCTAACAAACAACTCGAAAGCAAATTCGAAGGTTGTTCTTTTTGTTTTGCCTTAAAAAACTACAAAATTTTGTAAGTTTGAAATTTTATTAAAACTTGATTTTTTTATGTCGGAGAAATATCCAAAATCATATAGTCCGAGAGAGGTCGAAAAGAAATGGTATTCAACCTGGCAGAAGAATAGGATATACGAGGCTTCGGCCTATTCCACCAAGCCGGGTTATAGTATTTTGATGCCACCACCAAATATTACTGGAATTCTGCACTTTGGCCACGTTTTGAACATTACCATTCAAGACGTGTATATTCGCTGGAAGCGAATGTTGGGCTACGAAGTGTGCTGGTTTCCCGGAACCGACCACGCTGGAATTGCAACTCAAACCCGGGTCGAAAAGGAACTGGCAAAAGAAGGTTTGACAAGATATGACCTTGGCAGAGAAAAATTCCTTGAAAGAGTTTGGAAGTGGAAAGAAGAATATGGCAATATCATTTTAAAGCAACTTCGTGAACTGGGAATCTCTTGTGATTGGAGCCGAACTCTTTTCACAATGGACGAATCGGCTTCGAACGCTGTCCGGGAAGTCTTCATTCGGCTTTTCGACGAAGGCTTAATTTATCGAGGTAAAAGAATTATCAATTGGTCTCCGCTTTCTCGCACTGCTCTTTCCGACGAAGAGGTTGAATTCCGTGAAGTCAAAGAACACCTTTACACTCTAAAATACTACTTCGAGAATTCCACTGAATATCTCTCCGTTGCAACAGTACGACCCGAAACCATATTCGGCGATGTAGCAGTTGCCGTAAATCCAAACGATGAACGATACAAAAAGTATATAGGAAAAAAAGTCATAGTGCCTTTGGCAAATCGTGCTGTCCCAGTGATTGCAGATGAATATGCCGACCCACATTTTGGAACTGGTTGTGTAAAAATCACTCCTGCCCACGACCCAAACGATTTCGAGGTTGGACTTCGCCATAATTTGCCCATCATAAATTCAATCAATCCCGACGGAACTCTAAATGAATTCGCATTGGAATTTAACGGATTAGAAAGATTTGAAGCCCGAAAACGAATTGTTGAGAAGCTCAAAGAAAAAAATTTAATTGAAAAAATTGAAGATTATACACACAATGTCGGTTTTTCGCAGCGAGGCGGCGAACCCATAGAACCATATCTTTCGGATCAATGGTTTGTCCGAATGAAACCGCTCGCCGAAATTGCACTGAAACCAGTTCTGGAAGGAAAAATACGATTTTTCCCCAAACACTGGGAAAAAACCTACCAACACTGGCTCGAAAATATTCGCGATTGGTGCATTTCCCGTCAACTTTGGTGGGGACACCGTATTCCTGTTTACTATTCCCCCGACGGAAACTACACCGCTGCCCGTAGCGAAGAGGAAGCCCGCAAAAAACTTTGCCTCGGTCCAGAAGTTGAACTTACCCAAGACCCCGATGTTCTCGACACTTGGTTTTCCTCTTGGCTCTGGCCTCTTACAACTATGCGTTGGCTCGCCGATGGCAAAACCGAAGAGACACCTGATTTGAAAAAGTTTTTCCCGACCGACCTGTTGGTTACAGCCCCAGATATCATTTTTTTCTGGGTCGCCAGAATGATAATGGCTACGATGAAATTCAAAAACGAAATTCCTTTTCGCGATGTCTTCTTCACAAGCACAATCAGAGACGGTCTCGGTCGCAAATTAAGTAAGTCGCTTGGTAATTCTCCCGACCCCCTTGCAATAATCGAAAAATATGGTGCAGACGCTACTCGATTTACAATGACTTACCTTTCGCCCCTTGGACAGGACTTGCGAATGGACATCGACACAAAAACACAAGACATACCTTCGATGGAAATCGGTCGCAATTTTGCTAACAAAATTTGGAACGCTGGTAGATTCTTGCTTTTGAAACGCGATATGGTTTTCCTTCCCGATTGCTGTCCGCAAAACCAAAACAGAACACTTTCGCTCAATGAATTATCCATTGCCGACCGATGGATTCTTTCCCGACTTCACTCAACTATCTTAAAAGTCAATAAAAATTTAGAAAATTATAAGATAAATGAATACTCAAAAACACTTTACGACTTTGTTTGGCGAGACTTTTGCGATTGGTACATCGAAATTTTCAAGGTTCAGTTAAGCGACAAAAATGAAGTTTCCTTCAATCAAGCTTTAATGCGATTTGCTTTGAATATATTCGAAAACATTCTGAAACTCCTTCATCCAATTATGCCTTTTATTTCCGAAGAACTTTGGCATTTAATTAAAAATGAAAACGAAGACAAAAGCATAAGTCTTGAACAATTTCCTTATGCTGATGAAAACCTGATAGACACAAATCTTGAAGCAAGTTTCGAAATCATTCAACTGGTTGTCGAAGAAATTCGCCGAATGCGTGTTGAACTTGGAATCGAACCTGGCAAAAAAATCGATTTAACCATTGTTACAAAGCAGCCCGAATTCATTGAAATGTTCGATACAATTAAAGAAGCCATTTCTTCTCTTGTTCGTGCAAATAGTATATCGCTTGCGAATGAATTTCAAAGCGGACAAAAGGCGGTAACCAGCGTCGTCCGCGAAGTTGAAATTCATTTGCATTTGACACAAGAAATTGATATTGAAAAAGAAAAAGAACGAATACAAAAAGAAATCGAACGGGTAGCAAAAAATATCAGCGCAATCGAAGCTAAGCTAAACAATCCAAATTTCATTTCGAAGGCAAATCCGGAAGTTATCGAAAAAGAAAGAACGAAACTTTCGAGTATGAAAGAAACATTAGAAAAATTGGAAAATTTGCTGGCAAAATTTATTCAAATATGAGACAAATTTTAATCGAACCATCGCTATTAAGTGCAAACTTCGCTAATCTTGAAAGGGACATCAAACTTTGCGAAGAAGGTGGAGCCGACCTTTTGCACCTCGACATTATGGATGGCTGTTTCGTTCCAAACATTACTTTCGGTCCTGTTGTTGTTCAATCCGTCAAAAAGGTTACCCGCCTACCGCTTGTTTGCCATTTGATGATAATCAAGCCTGAACTTTACATCGAAGATTTCATTTCTGCTGGTGCGAATTACATTTCTATCCACTGCGAAAGCCAATTCCACATAAATAGAACCCTTCGACAAATCCGCAGTTATGGAATCAAGGCAGGATTAGCTTTGAACCCCGGAACGCCATTGGAATTTGCCTACGAAAATGCTGAATTTTGCGACTTTATCCTTCTTATGTCCGTTAATCCCGGCTTTGGTGGGCAAAGCTTCATTCCCACTTTCCTGCGTCGCTGTGAACAATTGAAGGCTTTCCTAACGAAAGAGGGACTTGAAAACGTACTCATCGAAGTCGACGGCGGAATAAAAGCCAACAATGTTAGGGAAGTAGTCGCAGCCGGAGCCGATATGATTGTCTCGGGCTCAGGCATTTTCGACGGCGACATTATCCAAAATCTAAAAGAATTCAAAGAAAAAATTAAAAAGATATAATTTTTTCAAAAAAATTTTTTTATTTAATTTTTTTTATAATTTTGTTTTTTGTTTAATCTAAAAGGAGAGTTTATGTTTAAAAACATCTTTTTTCGCTTTTCCTTATTCTTCTCAATTCTCTTAATGTTGCTTGCTACAGCAAGCGGAAGCGCGTGGGCACAGAACAATTGCGGCGTCTCGGTTGATTTCTCATATATTGGGAAAGACACCATTCAGCAGCAACCATTAATCGAACGGTGCATTTACCGTGTTAACCTTGTTAATACAAGAAATGACGTCTACCAGGTCCGAGTTAAACCGCAAAACACAAGCTCAAATTCGATTTGGTATTTATCGAGCGGTGGACCAAATATCGGAACGGGAAATTCACTGCCTTACTGGTGGTGGTTCTATGGCCCTTATGTATCAATTCCCTTTCCAACAGGTAACACATACCTTGGTCTGATGTATGTTTCCGGTGCAGCACCCCAAATGATAAATGTGGAGTTTCTCAATGGCAACAATGCAGTCATTTGCACAGCAATGCTTGCTGGACAATGCGGGAGTGGCGGTGGAGTGCCTTCGAGTAATCCTTGCCTTGTGCAGAACATCACGGTAAACACTGGATACAACCCAGCAACAGGTTCGGTTATTCCCGTCACCTCCAATGCATTTGACCCTAATTGGATTGTGGTTTCCGACCCTCTTCCTAACACTAACGAACCACGCCCAGCAAGCGTGATTACAAATTGTGGTTCGTTTGGGTGTTGGTCTTCTCCACTCCCAAATTCGCAATGGATTGCCGTTTACAATAGCCCAACTAACAGTACCAACGGTGTCTACGTTTTCAAGCGTTGTTTTTGTATCGAAAAACAAACAAGGGCAATTGTTGACCTCAAAGTCTTGGCTGATGATATTGTAGACTCTATCTTGGTGTGTGGAATGAAATTAACCAATCGAACGCCGAATTATACAAATAACTGGTTCATTTTACCGCCACGAGAATTTCGCGACACACTCAGCCTACCGGGCGGTTCCTGTTGCATTGAAGTGTATGTAAGAAACGTCTCAAATGTAGCTTTCGGGCTTGACATTGCTGGAAGTATCCAACAGTTGCCGAATATTTCTCCAACACTACTTGCCGACACCTGTTGCAAAGAAACGAAAAGTTGGATTATCGGGCAGAAATTCCACGACCTGAATTGCAATGGAAAGATTGACCAAGGTGAACCAGCTCTCCAAGGGTGGCAAATCAATGCTACCTCGGGAACGAATGCATACTCCGCATATACTGGCAGCGACGGGTGGTACGCTATCCAAGTTCCTCCGGGTACATATACTATTAACGAAGTCCTACAATCTGGATTCCAGCAATCCGCTGGTGGTCCATACATTGTTACACTCTCCCCCGGCCAAGTGGTCCAATACGACTTTTTGAACTGCACAGCACCATCGCCATGCGACACAATTGGAGAAATTCATTTGGATAGTGCTTGCTGCCAGTTCACAATCCCCATCTTTTTAGCCCAAGGACAAGGAATCAGTGGTGTAACCAGCATCCAATGGTCACTTTCTGGCGGGACGATGGAGAGCATCTCGCCACTTATGGGATGCCCATATACACTCACGCCAACAAACCCCTATGGCACAACAAGTGGCACCATCACCTTCACCCCACCGTGCACAGTTAGCCCATTGAATTTAGGAATGGAGGTGAACCCAACAACAGCGACGGGCGAGGTAACTCTTTACCTAATTATCAACCATAAAGGACAAGTATGTTACGATACGGTTAATTTGCGCTGCTCCCGTGCACCAATTACAAAATGCGACAAATTAACAGTTACACCTTTCAGCTTCGGCAACTTGCAGCTTTCTGGACGTACATTTACAATCAACAACCAAAAGCAACCAGCATCGCCAATCAAACGAGTAGAAATTAGCTTTAATCCCCCACCCTGTGTTTCCTCATCGGCTCCACAAGGTGATTGGAATGGTGGAGGCCTTGTAATCGACGGTGGAAACCGAACTTGGGGTGTAGCAAACAGCGGTACCCCCAAATATAGCCTGATTGATATGACTTGTGTGCCCGGTTCATCCGCTCCGCAGGGCAACGCTGCAAACAACACTGTGAAATTCAACCTTGGTGTGGACATAACTTGTGGTTGGACTGGGAATGTCATCCTCACCGTTATCCATTGCGATGGCGATACCTGCACTCTGACTTATAATGATTGGTGTGCAAAACCACCGAAGCAGTGCGTAACCGCAGATGTGGGCTCCGGATTCAATCCAATTAGTGTGACTCTTAGACAAATCAGAGCAATCGAAGTTGCTATCGACACAAATTTGGTTCCGGGAACTCAGGATTTGCATGCTTGTACTGCATCCATTGTTCCAACAACTAGTGGATGGGAAGTCCTTGGGGTAAGCATCGAGGATGAATTGACTAAGGAAGAAAGAGAATCAGGTAAGTATCTACCTTGGGAAGGAGAGGTTAAACTTACTAAAGCAGATGCAGCACGAACAGGACTCATTGAATTACAAGCTTGTGGAAGACCAACGAAACCAATCAAGGGTCCTTGGCTCATAAGAGCATTCCTTGGGTCTCGTGAGCCAATGAGCGATACTCCAACGGTGAACATCACTTTCTATGATGCTAATGCAAACCCAATTGCACTTGGCGAAGCAAAGGCAAGCATACTTGTTTCCTCCGTCCCAGTCGATATTATCTCGCCTAATAACAATGGCGACGGAATTATCGGAATCGTGCCGAATCCTGCTACCGACAATGTCCGAATTGACTACATTTTGACCAACGGCGGTGATGTTGTTCTGGAAATCTGGGACAACCTTGGACAACTGCTTTTCGCAACGAACAAAACTCACGCGGAACGTGGCTTCCAAAGTGCATTAATATCAACAAGTGAGCTTCCGGCTGGGAGTTACTTTGTTCGATTACGAACAGCGAAAGGAATTTCGGTAGCACCGCTAAGGATAATCAGATAGTTTTATCCAAAACATTCTTTCGCTCGCGGGCAGGCAACAACCTGCCCGCTTCTTTTTTTGTAATTTATTGATTTTAAGCAAGTTAATTCAACAATCCCTCGCAGGCAGAAATAAAAGTGGAAAGAAAACTTTACAGTCAAAATACTTTTACACTTTCTATATTAAATTTTGCCCTCCTTTTTTAATTTTTTTCACTTTCTTATCTTTTCTCTCAAAAACCTAATTCATTGTATTTCAATAAATTACTCCAACAATTAAATTTTCCAATATCCAAAGAAATTAATTTAAAATTAATTTTTTTTCATTAAAAAAAATTAATTGCATATTCCAAAACCATTTATTTTATTGCACTTTGTCAATTTTAAAACTTTTTAAAAAAGGGATTGTAATGGTTGTTAAACATTCGGAGGGCTTATGAAAATAAAAAAGAACCAAGTTAAAACACAATTTGTTTGCATTTTGCTCTTCTCGCTGTTCTTTTCATTCTTTATCTCTCCCCACGACACATTTGCAAAAACATATAAAACAAAAAAGGTTAGCAAACACTATAAAAAAAGCAAAAAGCCCCGCAGAAGTTACAATCCTGAAAAAACAAAACAAGAAGCCCTCCAAATCTTAAACTCTTCGAATGCAAATTACCTTGTCCGCCTTGCAAATGGTGAAATCGATGAATCCGACTTGATTATAGATTCTCTTATTGTTGACCCTGGCGAAGACCCAATCGAATTGGAATACGAAGACGACAAACCCGTCGACCTCGACGTATTTCGAACAATGTACATTAGCTACCTCGAAAGTGGGGATTACGATGAAATTGGTGGTACGTTAAGTTCCGGAATTAGCAAGCGAAAAATTATGGAAGTAATTTTGAATTGGCTTGGAACCCCATACTATTTCGGTGGTACAACTAACCGGGGTATCGACTGTTCCGCATTTACTCGTCAAATCTTCTACTCTTCGGCAAAAGTTCTCCTTCCCCGCACTGCACGAGAGCAATACCAAGTCGGAATTCCAGTCAAACGAGAAAAGCTTGAGTTTGGCGATTTAGTCTTCTTCCATACACGTCGTCATACCTATATTTCTCACGTAGGTATCTATTTGGGAGACAATTTGTTCGCACATTCCAGTTCACGATTTGGCGTTACCGTGTCCTCGCTCGAAAGCAAATACTACAGCTCTCGATTTATTGGTGCCCGCCGGTTAACACAACGAGACTTGGCAATCTTTGGGCGCGATTAATCTCAGTGTAATACATCGTACTAATTTAAGCAAAAGGAAAACAAAATCCTGTTACCTCTTTCCAGAGATAAGTTTGGTAAAATTGGTCGAGGTGGACAATCCATTTTTAGAATTATTGGAGGTTGAGGTTTATAAGTAATTTTGTCTTCAACCGTAAGTATTGAAAAAATCAATGAAATAATTATTGTTAAAATAATCTTTTTCATTCTCTAAAAATTGCTTCACTTACCAAAATTTCAGACGCTTTTTTCGATGGATATATTGTTGAAAGATACGATAGCAAAAGCGAGACAATTACTATTGCAATAACCACCGGAATTGAAATTTTCATTGGTAGCGCCGAAACAACATACTTTTGCGCATTTAGTTTAAGCCATTGGAACTTTATTTGTCCAAGTGTCAAAGCCAAGCCCAAAATCAAGCCCACAAAAGTACTCAACGAACCAACGATAATTCCTTGCAATCTAAATATCCAAGAAATATCTTTCGGGGTTGAACCAATCGTAAGCAAAACTGCAATATCCGAGCGCTTTTCCAAAACTGTCATCACCAACGAAGCCAGTATATTGAATACGGCAATTGAAATAATCAAGGAGAGGACTAAAAACACACCGTAGCGCTCGAACTCCATTGCGTTCATTATATCCTTGTTCAAGTCGTACCAAGTAAGGATGTTGTAATCGGGAAATTTCATTCGCAAGCTTTTAGCCAGCTTGTCAATTTCTTTTACATTAGCAAGTCGAATATCTATTCCAGAAATATTTATAGAACTCTCGTTCCAAAAGTATTTTAACGATGAACTTGGTAAAAAAACATAGTTATTGTCGTACTCAACATTATTAGTTTGGAATATCGAAGTAATCATAATTTTTTTAGGAATTGGCAATTGAAAAATACGAGCCGACGCCTCGATATCCTTGATAGAGAAAAACGAAACCTGCTCTCCAGGAATAAGTTTCATTGCGTCTGCAAGACCTGCACCAATATAGACACTCGAAAAAATTGGCAAGCTCAAATCATATTTTTTCTTTTCAATTGAAAAAATAATTTTGGAATTAATCGGATGACGATGGAACAGAGAGTCTTCGATACAATAAAATTGAACTACCCGATAATTGTTATTACGAAAAATTATCCCCCTAAAAGTCAAATATGGATAATAGGAAAGATTACTAATTTGGGAAAGATATTTTTTTATCTCCGAATAATCTTGTGTTTGCTTTGAAGCAAAAATTCTTATATGCGGTTCGAAACCAATAATCTCGTTTTCTGCAAATTCTTGAAATCCATTAAAAAGCGAAGTAACAATTATCAAAGCAGAAACCCCAATGGTGATGCCAAGAGCCGACAACAGCGAAATAATCGATATAAAATGGTATGAGCGTAAAGTAAAAATGTATCGCAGAGCAATTTTAAAAGTATATTTCATTAAATGCTAAATGCTTTTATTCTTTTTTGCATTGATTAATGCACGAATGTACTTATGGATTTCGACAATTATGATAATGCTAAATGTTGTTGAAAGAACAATAACCCAATCCGAAAAACTTAAAGGGGTTGTATCCATCACATAGTTCATAAATGGCACAGCCACGGCAAAAACTTGTAGAAGGAGAGCAAAAACCATAACACCAAAAAGAACTAAATTTTCCGATAAAGTGACTTTGTCTAATTTATCATTTTTCTTGTAGGGCAAATTAAAGAACAAGGAACGATTCAACGAGCGAGAATTTTGAACATTCCAGATTTGGAAAAGTGCAAGTGTACAGAACGCAATAGTCCTTGCTTTTGCAAGTGTTGCTCGGTCTGGCTCGAGGGTACATCCAAGATAATAGTAGAACAAGATTAGGGTTCCCGCAGCCATAACGATTGCCGAAAGTATTATCCTATAAATCATGGAACGCGAAATCAAGGGTTCATCTTTCCGCCGCGGTGGGAAAGCCATAACGTCGCCGTGCTCCTTTTCGAAAGCCAGCGGAAAAGTAGAAGTACCATCGGTTACCAAGTTCACCCACAACAATTGGGCAGGCAAAAGTGGAAGTGGAAAACCAATCAAAACCGAAGTAGCAATTGTTAGCAATCCTCCTGCACTGGTGGAAAGAATATAAAGAAGTATATGGCGGAGATTGTTTAGTATAATTCTCCCGCGCCGAACTGCTTGGACAATTGTGGCGAAATTATCATCAAGCAAAACCATATGAGCCGCTTCGCGTGCTACATCTGTACCACTTCCCATAGCAACACCAATATCGGCTTGTTTTAGTGCAGGTGCATCGTTAACTCCATCTCCAGTCATTGCCACAATATTCCCGTTAAGTTGCAACTGCTTCACAATCCTAAATTTATGTTCAGGAACTACTCGAGCATATACATCAACTTTGGGAGCGACTTTGAAAAGTTCTTTGTCATCCATTTTGTCCATCTCAAATCCGGTAATCGCTACGGGTTCCTTGTCGGGTGGTACAATTCCAACTCTTTTTGCCACAGTTTGAGCAGTTTTGACAAAGTCGCCGGTTATCATCACCACTTTTATTCCTGCTTTATGGCATTCAGCAACAGCTCGAACAGCTTCGGGTCTTACTGCATCTTCGATACCAGCGAAACCTACAAAAATTATATCATTCAGGTCATCAAGAGTAATAAATTCTTTGCTGTTATCTATCGAAAAAGCAAGAGCAAGTATTCGCAAACCTTCGCTCGAAAGCTCTTCGATTCTTTTGTCGATTATCGCACGGTCCAAAGGTTTGGTCGAGCCGTCGGGCATAAGCTCTCGATTACATCTTCGCAGAACTTTTTCCGGCGCCCCTTTCACAAGGATATAAGTGGAATCGCCAATTTTAACACGAACCCCCATTAATTGATTTTCGGATTCAAAGGGAATATCAACGGAAACTGAATAGTTGCTCGCGTCAAAATCAAGTTTCTTTGCGGCAATCATCAAAGCACCTTCGGTAGGGTCGCCTGTTATACTCCATTGGTTTCCTCGAAGTTCAATTTTAGTTTCCGAACATAGCGCCGATATATATGTTGCAATTTTCAAAGATTCATTTGCTTGGTAATCGACCCGTTGGTTGGTCTCTTTGTCGAAAACCTCTCCTTCATTTTTATAACCTGAGCCGGTTACCAAATAAATCTTGCCATTTAGAACATATTTCGTAACAACCATCTCGTTTTTGGTCAATGTCCCAGTTTTATCGGTGCAAATAATATTTGTGCTCCCAAGGGTTTCGACTGCAGCAAGCCTTTTAACAATAGCTTTGTGTTTTGCCATTTGCGAAAGACCAATCGAGAGAGTAATTGTTACAGCTACCGGTAAACCTTCGGGGATAGCAGATACAGCCAAACCAACCGAAGTCAAAAACATTAGAACCAATTCATTTCCGCGCAAATATCCAATAAGAAAAATTATAGCAATAACGATAAGTATAGCAAGGCTTAAACCTTTGCTAAACTTGGCAATCTGAACTTGCAAAGGCGATGGCGACTCTTCGGCTTCCGAAACTTTTTCGGCAATTTTCCCGAATTCCGTTTTTTCACCAACTGCTGTAACCACTGCCAATCCTCTTCCCTTTTGAACAATGCTCCCACTATAAACCATTGTAATTCGGTCACCAAGTGGGGCATTTTCGGGCACTCTTGCGTCGTGTTTCTTTTCGACCCCAAAAGATTCGCCCGTAAGCATAGATTCGTCGACAAGTAGATTGTTCGTGTCAACCAACCGTCCATCGGCAGGAACGCGGACTCCGCTTTCCAAGACAAGAATATCGCCGCAAACTACCTCGCTTGTTGGAATATTTTTGTGTACGCCATTGCGAATAACCCGGGCAGTGGGAGCTGCCATTTTGTTCAATGCCTTTAATGCATCGGAAGCGCGTCGCTCCTGAATAAACCCGATGAGAGTATTTAAAATTACAACCGCGGCGATAACGAATGTGTCTTTAATGTCCGAAATAAGTGCATTAAGCACAGCTGCAATAATTAAGATAATGATTACTGGATTATTAAACTGTTCCAGAAGCAGAACCCAGTCGGGCTTGGGTTTCTTCCCGGGTAAACGATTTTCACCATATTTCTTCCGATTTTCCTCGACCTGCTCTTCTGTTAAGCCTTTCTGTGGGTCAACTTTAAAATGTTCCAAAACCTTTTCGCAAGTCTGTGAATGCCAAAGCATATCCATTTTAAATTTAAAAAAACAAAAATAACAATAATTTTTTGAACAGGCAATTATGTTAGCTTTAAAAACAAATCCTTGCACAAAATCTTCATTTTATGTATTTTGCAATGTCAACAATGATTATGGCAAAATGAAATTTAAATTGCTCTTGGTTTGCTGGATTCTTTTTGTCCCAAAATTATTAGCAGGGAATTATTTATTTACCGAAGAAGTCATTCTCGACAGCCTCACCAATCCTTGGGAAATAAAGCAAATCGATGACGATTGGGTAATTTTCACCCAGCGTAACGGTTTGGTCAACAAGTTCAATCTTAAAACTCGCGAACTCAAAACTATCTTGGATTTAAGGAGCGAAGTGGAGCAAATTGGCGAGAGTGGCTTATTGGGAATGGAAATCTACCGCGAGAAACCAAATATCTTATATGTTTACTTGGTTTACACATACGACAAATATTTAGATATATCTAATTTCTCCGAAAAAGTTGTTCGCTTCGAGTTCCACGACGACACTTTAATCAACCCCAAAATTATTATCGACAGCATAAAAGCTATGGGTTGGCACAATGGTTCTCGCTTGCTCATCGGTTCAGACAAGAAACTTTACATCACTACCGGAGACGCTTACGACAAATACCTTCCACAGAATATCAACTCCATAAACGGGAAACTGCTTCGCCTGAATTTAGATGGTTCATTCCCCGAGGATAATCCCTTCGGCAATGCCGTTTGGTCCTATGGTCATAGAAATGCCCAAGGGCTTGTTGAAGTCGATGGTAGGCTAATTATTTCTGAACACGGACCAGAAACCGACGATGAAATCAACATTATTCAAAAGGGCGGAAACTTCGGATGGCCCAATGTTGTTGGCTATTGCGACGACAACTACCCCGGCGAAAAAGAATTTTGCCAGAAGAACAACGTAATCGAGCCCGTAATTTCGCTGTATCCATCTGGAACGCTTGCCGTTTGTGGCTTGGAATACTACGGCGAATGCTCCGACACTTTGTGGAGTCGCACTTTTCTTTTGGCAACACTAAAGGACGAAACTCTTTACGCATTCAAATTTGATGAAAATTATACCAAAGTGATTTCTTTCACTCCAATTCTTTCGGGGAAATACCGCAGGCTCCGTTGCGTTCGTAAACTTAACGATGGCAGAATCTTGATTGGAACTTCCAATAGGGACTTTTTCAAGCAACCCGACAAATTGATTCTCCTTACACCTTCGTTCCTGCTCAATGTAGATTCAGACGGCACCGACGGAATCCAAATCACGCAAACAACCGAGGAGATACATATAACCAGTTCCTTCCCTGCAAACAACTGCAAGGCAATGTTTTATAATCTTTTGGGGCAAAAGCAATTTGAAATCGAATTCAAAGGCTCAGTTTGTATACCCAATTCCAAACTTCCCAAGCCAAACATCTACATACTTAAAATTTACACAGAGAAAGAAACCCAAAGTAAAGTAATTTTGATTCAGTAGGCTAACAAGCGATAGCTGAACATGCAAAAAGCTAAACCAAAAATGTCTTTGGTAATTACTCAATACTATCCACCCTATATTTGAACTTCAAAATTTAGCATAATTTGCTTTATTGTGGGGTCAATTTATTAATTTACCACAAAAGAACATACTATCTATCCTACAAAAGAAAATGTCATTGGATGTGGTATTAGTGGCAAGCACATATGAACAGGGAGCGAACACACAGGTTCGCCCCTACAAGAATTTGTAAATTTTTCAGACATCGGATGTTTCAAAAACATCCAATGTCTTTGCGTAACTAATTCCGTTCGTGTCGGAAAATCGGGTTTTGGGTCAAGCCACCAAATAATTTAATATCTTGTAGGGGCGAGTAATTATTCGCCCCTACTTCTTTTGAAGTTCACAAAATCTAATTTTTGTGACCCTAACGGGATTCGAACCCGTACTACCACCTTGAAAGAGTGGTGACCTAACCATTAGTCGATAGGGCCATTGCCTTTTCAAAGAAATTCAAAATTAAGAAAAAACTTTGAAACGATAAGTAGCGAATTTTATTTTTTGAAAAATAGTTGTTAATTAACACTTTTAAACATTCATTTTTTTATTTGCAATTTTCTTCATAATTTTGTAACTCTTTATTTTTAAAATGAGAGGGAAATGCCAAAGTTAAAAACAAAATCGTCGGCAAAGAAGCGATTTAAAGTAACCGCAACAGGTAAACTATTGCGCGAAAAAGCATACCGTAGCCACATATTGACAAAAAAAGAGCGTAAGCGTAAGCGAAATCTTCGTAAACCAACGCTTGTTGACCCAAGCGATGCTCCAAGAATTAAAAAAATGTTAGGTCTTGCATAATCTTTGCGAACGGGGAAGATGCTCCCCCTAAGCAATTTTGAAAGGAGGTAAATATGCCAAGAGCAGTAAACAAAGTAGCATCGAGAGAAAAAAGAAAGAAGTTCCTAAAACTTGCGAAAGGGTTTTGGGGACGCCGTAAGAATGTGTGGACAATTGCAAAGCACCACATCGAAAAAGCACTGCAATATCAATACCGCGATCGACGACTGAAAAAGCGCCATTTCCGAAGGCTCTGGATTGTTCGAATCAACGCTGCTTGCAGAAATAACGGAACCACTTACTCTCGCTTCATCAATGCATTGAAGAAGAAAAACATTGAAATCAATCGAAAGATACTCGCCGATTTTGCAATGAACAAACCAGAGTTCTTCAAAAAATTAGTTGATTTTGCAATGAATTAATCATCAAGACTTATGAAAATGAAAGAAAAAGCGAAAGTGAGTTGTGCTTTACAATTCCTTTCGCTTATTTTTATTGACTAAATTTCAATAGAAATGATAGAAGAAATTAAAAAAGTTGAGCAGGAAATCAAAGAACATCTGGAAAAAATCAACTCGAAAGAAGAGTTAGAGAAGTTCCACAACTTATTCCTTGTGAAGAAAGGGAAAATCCAGCAATTATTCGACAGGATGCGTGAGCTACCGAAGGAAGAAAAGCCCGCTGTTGGAAAAATTCTCAACGAACTGAAAAAATTAGCCGAAAGTCGCTACCGGGAAATCCACGAAAAAATTACTGCCGAAATCGAAAGCACACCAAAGGTCGATTTGACTTTGCCGGGCAGGGTCAATTTCGTAGGACATCACCACCCCATCTACCAAACGATGCGCCAGATGGTGAATATCTTTATTGAACTTGGTTTTAAAGTAGCCGAAGGACCCGAAATCGAGGACGAATACCACAATTTCGATGCATTAAACTTTCCGCCCGACCATCCTGCTCGCGATATGCAGGACACATTCTTCATAAAGTCGGACAAGAAATTGCTTCTTCGCACCCATACATCGCCAGTGCAAATTCGAGTTATGCACTCCACCACTCCACCGATACGCTATATTATGCCCGGACGAGTTTACCGCAACGAAGCAATTTCTGCCCGTAGTCTTGCAGAATTCCACCAAATCGAAGGGCTATACATAAATCGTCGTGTAACTTTTGCAGAACTCAAAGGAACGATGATTGAGTTCTCTCGGAGGATGTTCGGCGAAAATCTCCGTTTCCGTTTTCGTCCATCATTCTTTCCATTCACTGAACCCAGCGCCGAACTGGACATAACTTGCTTCCTTTGCAGAGGAAAAGGATGCAGGGTTTGTAAATACACTGGTTGGCTGGAAATTGCTGGCTGCGGAATGGTTCACCCAAATGTTTTAAAAGCAGGAAACATCGACCCCGAAGCCTACACCGGGTTCGCTTTCGGCTTAGGAATCGAGAGAGTAGCAATGCTGTTGACTGGTATTGATGATATTCGTATGTTCTATATAAACGATTTGCGAGTGTTACAACAATTTTGACTTTGGAAATAATTTCCATTAAATAAGAAAATATATGATTTACTTAAACAACGCAGCAACAAGTTACCCAAAACCAAAGAAAGTCCAAGAAGCTGTGATGGCTTCTTTCAGTGGTCCTCTCGTTCACGCATCTCGAACAGGTATGGAGCGAGACGAAGACGATATACTGTATGTATGTCGCAGCAAGCTTGCCGATTTGTTCAACATCGAAGACCCATTGCATATAGTTTTTACCTCTGGAAGTACCGAAGCACTAAACCTTGCTATCAAAGGGTTGCCTCTCGAAGGAGGGAATGTTGTTATCTCGGCTATCGAACATAATTCTGTTATTCGCCCCTTGAAAACTTTGGAGAAGGAAGGCAAAATTTCGGTTACCATTGTTGAATGCGACAAAAACGGCTACATCGAGCCTCAACAATTTGCCGAGGCGATTCGCGACGACACAAAAGCCATCGTTGTAAATCATTGCTCTAACGTTACGGGAGCCGTGTTGGATATTGCCGAAATCGCAAAAATTGCACATTCAGCCGGGGCTTACATTGTTGTCGATGCATCTCAATCTGCCGGGGCTGTGCCAATTGACTGCAAAAACTGGGACATCGATTTACTTGCATTCACTGGACATAAGTCGCTATACGGTATGCAAGGCATCGGGGGGCTGTACATCAAAGAAGGTATTGAGCTGAAACCACTAAAAGTTGGCGGAACGGGCATTTTGAGTGAGTTACTACTCCAGCCCGAAGGGTTCCCTATTCACTACGAGGCAGGAACTCCGAACACTCCCGGAATTATATCACTTTACGCTGGTCTTCAATTTATTTTCGAAACGGGTTTAGAAAATATCATCGAACATAAAAAGAAACTTTATAAAATACTTTTCGATGAACTTGGCGATAATCCCGACATTGAAATTTACAGCCCCAAAAATGAACATACTTCCTATTCGAACTTTTGCTTCAACATCAAAGGAATGGTTCCCGAAGAAGTTGGATATGTCCTCGAGGCTTCTTTCGATATTTGGGTCCGGACAGGTCTCCACTGTGCTCCTTTAATTCTTCCCTATCTTGGGGTTGAACCTTGGGGAACTGTTCGTGCAAGCCACTCTTACTTTACCACAGAAGAAGAAATTTATAAATTTGTTGAAGCTGTTAAGAAAATTACAATTATTCCAAAAAGAAAATGAAAGTAGTAAAACAAAAAAAAGTTACCGACTGCTACGAAAGCAGTAACACCATAGATTTTATCTTAAGTGCCCCAATAACAAAACCATTCGTTGAACATCTCGGGCAATTGGGAAAGCTGTTAGTCTTTGATGAATTCGACATCCCTTATTTCAAAGTTATTGTTAAGGGAGAATATACAATCAAAGGGGCTTTTGGGAAAAAGACAATTAGAATACTTTTGCCCGAAGATGTAGAAGACTACCCGCTGGATAGCCTTGTCCAGCACATCGAAAATTTCACCAAATAAGGAGAAAATTATGATTAAAAAGTTTTTTGAGTTCTTTTTCAAAAAGAAAACTCAGATCATTGAAAGTGAAATCGTAGCCAAGGAAAAGCAACAAAAGCAAGGGAAATTAACTCCACGCGAAAGAATCGAAAAAATAGTCGACCCCGGGTCGTTCCATGAATGGGATATGTTTGTGCAACAAGCCTCGACCGATTTGGGTTTGGACAAGAAATTTTTGCCTCGCGATGGTGTTATCACTGGAACGGCTAGTATTATGGGACATCCCATTTGCATTTATGCACAGGACTTTTCAGTTGCCGGCGGTTCGCTGGGTCTCGCCCACGCACGAAAAATCACAAAGATTATGGACCACGCAATTAAACTCGGAATTCCAATTATAGGAATCAACGACAGCGGTGGTGCTCGAATTCAAGAAGGAGTTAATTCCCTTGCAGGCTATGGTGAAATTTTCTATCGTAATACTCGTGCTTCTGGGGTTATCCCTCAAATTTCAATCATCCTTGGACCCTGCGCTGGCGGAGCAGTGTATTCGCCTGCTTTAACGGATTTCGTCTTTGTTGTCGATAAGATTTCGAAAATGTTTATCACCGGTCCCGAAGTTATCAAGACCGTTTTGGGCGAAGAAATCACAATGGAAGAGTTAGGAGGAGCCCGAGTGCAGGCAGAGATAGCTGGCAACGCGCATTTCTTCGCTGAAAGCGAGGAAGAATGCTTCGAGCAAGTCAAAAAATTAGTTACCTTTATACCTTGGAACAATAGAAAAAAAGCCGACCCATTTCCACCAAAACCGCCCAAACCGGGCTACAAAATTTCGAGCATCATTCCCGATGACCCTCGTCAGCCTTATGATGTTCGGGATGTAATCCGTGCGATAGTCGATGATTCAGACTTCTTCGAGGTTATGGAACTCTTCGCACCAAATGTCGTAATTGGTTTTGCCAGAATGAATGGCGAGACAATCGGCATTGTTGCAAACCAACCGCTTGTGCTCGCTGGTGTTTTGGACGTTGATTCATCGGATAAAGCAGCCCGATTTATTCGCTTCTGCGATGCTTTCAATATTCCTTTGCTAACCCTTGTGGATATTCCAGGATACTTGCCGGGCGTCGACCAAGAACATTCTGGTGTTATTCGTCATGGGGCAAAAATTCTTTATGCTTATAGCGAAGCAACAGTTCCAAAGATTACAGTCATTATGAGAAAAGCCTACGGTGGTGGTTACATTGCAATGTGCTCAAGGCATCTTGGCGCCGATTTTGTTTTCGCCTGGCCTATGGCAGAAATTGCCGTTATGGGTCCCGAAGGTGCAGCAAATATTATTTTTAAAAACGAAATAGCTAATTCTCCCAATCCCGAAGAAACTCGAAAGCAAAAGGTTCAGGAATATATCCAAAAGTTTGCCAATCCATTTGTCGCTGCTTCGAATGGCTACATCGATGCTGTAATCGAGCCGGATGAAACCAGAAAGTATATACTTCACTCATTGTTTATCTCGAAAAACAAAGTTGACCAAACATTGCCCAAAAAACACGGTATACCACCATTTTAGGAGTTGAATATGGAAGATAAGAATGAATTTCCAACTCTAACTCTTGACGACCGAGAATATAAAACACTCTTAACAAAAAAATTCTCGCGCCGAAAGAAATATTGCGCACCAGACCCAACAAAGCTAACTGCTTTCATTCCTGGGGTTATCCAAAAGATTTACGTCGAAAAAGGAATGGAAGTTAAGCGGGGCGAACCACTGCTTGTGTTAGAAGCAATGAAAATGAAAAACGATGTATTTTCCCCTGTCAATGCAATAGTTAAATCGATAAATGTCAAAGTTGGTGAGGCTGTTAAAAAAGACCAAGTCTTGATTGAGTTTGATTTGTTGAAAACGAAAGAAGATTAAGCATTTATTTCGTGGCTTACTTTTAAAAAGTTGTAGGTGTTACCGAAACATCTTATTAAAGAACGAACTCATTAAAGAAGGGGAAAAATCGAGTTATACCTTTGTTACCATTAATTATTCTAAAGGTAATTGCTCATTACAATCCACACTATATTTTAACTTTAAAATTTATCATAACTTGATTTATTGTGGGGTAATTTATGAATTGCCCCTACAAAAAAATACACACCATTGTATCCTACAACACACATCATTATAGAATGTAGTGCAAAGGAACACATAGGTTCGCACCTAAAAGAATTTGTCAATTTTTCAGACATCGGATGTTTCGCAATCATCCGAGGTCTTTTTGTAATGATTTCCGGTAAGGCAACGAACGAGGGTTTTCGGTCAAGCCAGCAAGTAATTTAATATCTTGTAGGGGCGAATAATTATTCGCCCCAACAAAACACAATTTCCAACCATTCCATCATCATCACCATCATAGGGGTAAACCTATGTGTCTACCCCAAAAATGATTTGGTGGAATAAATTGAGGAATTATTAATCAAAATAAACATTTTAAAACTATTTTAATTTTTCTTATTTGTTCATCTTTTGTAAAACAAAGAAAAAATATATATATCAATCTCTTAAGGAGAAAATCTCTCTCTTAATACCCTTGAATAAACTTCTGGAACGGGAACGAAATTTTTTGTAACCACCCAAATCGCTATTCCAAGTATAATAGTGGAACAAATTCCTCCTTCTATTCCAAAACTTCCACCAAAAAGTATTTCATTAAACATTGTAATTTTGGTATTAAACAGTCCAATTTCAAAATTCAAACCACTGACTGGGGAGGCAAGCAGAAACGCTTGCCAAAAGTTCCATCCAAAATGGAACCCTATCGACAACCAAAGCATATATGTTCTAACAAACATAACTGCAAGCAAGACCCCAGCTAAAAAAATGTTTATAAATGCAACAAAAGAATAACTCGGATTGAAAGAATGAAGCAAAGCAAACACCAATGAAGACAAGAATATCGAAACAATTTCACCCTTCCTTTCGATAAGCTTTTGGAAAAGTACACCACGGAAAAGTAACTCCTCGAAAGTAGCCGAAAGAAACAAAAACAAACCAGACGACAGAACCTTTTCCATATCGACTTTTTGCAGTTCTATCCCAAAAGGAATTAAAAATAAAAGCAATGGCAAAATGAACAGCAAAGGGAACCCAAATCCAAGCAGTAAATGTTTAATTGCATAACGATTTAATATCAACCCAAAAGAATGCCATTGCCTAAAATTCTGAAAATAAACAACATTAAGATTTGCAATAAAAGCCGAAAGACAAAATGCCAGTGGATAAAAGATGTTTAAAACATAATATGTGACATAAACGAAAATGAAAAACGAAACAAGGAAAATCAAAAAGGAAATAAGCCAGCTTTTACGCCAGAATTGATAAAAAGATTCTTTATCAAATTTCATTGGCTTTATTGGGCAGATTGCTTCTTCAAATTTTCAATATGTTTTTCAATCGCCTGACGCATCAATTGCACAACCTGTTCGTGTTCAGTTCCATTAATCATCAAATTAAGCTGGGGGCAATAGGAAGCATAATCATTATCGCCACGACGCCGAACATAAATTTCGTAATCGTAAATATCCAAAGAAGTCGATTTCTTTATTTCCATTTAAAATCTCATTTTTTAAAAAACGAAACTTACAAAAGTTTAAACAATTGATAAAACAAGAAATCACATTAATTACTAATTTTGTTTTTTGTTTAAAATCGAAGATAAATGACAAAAAAGTTTTGTGTCATTGGACTTGGGTATTTTGGGATGCATCTTGCCTTGCGATTAAGCGAATTGGGTGCCGAAGTTCTGGCTATCGACAATCACCAAGATGTAATCGACAAAATTAGCGACCGCGTTGCCCACGCTGTTTGTATGAATGCCACCGACGAACGCGCCCTACGCAGTCTTGGCTTGAAAGATATGGACGCCGTCATCGTTGCTATTGGCGAAGGCTTCGAAAGTTCCATAATGACCACAGCAATTTTACAGGAAATCGGTGTCAAAACAATTTACAACCGAGTAACATCGCCCATTCACGAAAGAATCCTACGGCTGATGAATGTTACCGGACTACTTCTTCCCGAAGCCGATGCAGCAGAGCAATTGGCAAGTCGCCTTATGCTTCCGGGCGTTCTCCATTCTTACTTGATTTCCGAAGAGTATGGAATTTTCGAAATTGAAACTCCCGAAAAATTTTACGATAAAACCCTTGCACAAATTAACCTGCGAAAAAATTATAACTTAAATTTAGTAACCCTAAAAAAATTGAAAAAATCGGGCGGATTATTAAGTCTCGGTGAATACGAAGAATACGAAGTTCTTGGCGTTCCAACCCCCGATTTAATACTTTCCGAAGGAACAATTATGGTGCTTTTTGGCAAAGAAGATGATGTGAAAAATTTGTTGAATGTTTAATTTTCTGGGCTATTCAATTGGATATCTGCTCAATTCAATCCTGCCTTACCTTTCTAATCCGAAAAAAGAAAATCACAATGTTTTTAATCTTCCTTGTCCTTTACGCTTTTCCATTTCTTGTTTTGAGTCAAGATTTCGAATGGGGAAATCCGACCGACATTCGTTCAATAAATTCAACCGAAGACGATTTCGCCCCGCAATGGAACAAATTCGAAAACCGCTTATATTTTTCATCTCTTCGCAAAGGAAAATCGAAATTTTTTGTCTCTCAATTAGACGAAAATGGCAACTTCACTTCACCCATTGAATTAAAAGACCCCTTGAATCGTGCAACGGGAAATGTTTCGTACATTTCGTTCCTTTCGGAAACCGAAGCTGTGTTGAATGCCTATCGCCAAGGCTTGCGACAAGCCTATTTAAACATATTCTATACCCTCCGTCGTGGAGGCAACTGGCTAAAGCCTATCCCATTGGATAGCCTTCAATGCGAATGTTTTGTGCTTCATCCAACCATTTCTCCCGATGGAACTTTCATCATCTTCTCGTCGAACAAAGACGGCAGCAAAAAGGATTTAGATTTGTTCATTGCTTATCGAATGGAAACAGGCGTCTGGGGAAATATCGAAAAACTTGATGAGCTGAACACCGACGGCGATGAAATCACCCCTTTCCTTGCTTCGAGCGACACCTTGTATTTCGCCAGCAATGGCTACGGTGGTCCCGGCGGATTTGACATTTACTTTAGCGTTCGCAAAGGAACAAACTGGGAAAAGCCCAATCCACTGAATCTTCTGAACACGCGTTTCAATGAATCCGATTTCGTTATCGTAAACGACACTCTTGCTCTTTTCGTTTCCGACCGCCCCGAAGGGATTGGTAAGCTCGACATATATTCCGCAGTCAAAACACAAATTCCCGACACCACAACCAAACCACAAAAAAGAATCGAGTTGAGCCTTTCAGTTCAAGTTCCAACTGTTCGTCTCGAAAGTTCATATCTTTACGATTTCGTCCAGTTCCCCGAAAAAATCCCATCTGTTCTCAAACTGAAAGAGTTCAACCCAAACTTTAAAGAAGAAAAAATCAGCAAATACGAAGATATAATCGACAACGCTGTTTCAATCATCTTCGCCCGTTGGAAAAGTTCCCGTTCCGAAATTACCTTCGCTTTCGATACAAACAATATAGAATTAAAAACCTTAATTGTTAATGCTATTTTCCTGCTCAGCAAGGAATATCCCGAATCTCAAAGCAAAATTCAAATTTCCCATTCAAATGATAAAAATTTAACAGTTTTTGCAAGTGATTCGAACATTTACAAGCCATTAAAATTAGTAAAGAAACAAACGAACTTCGAGCCTCCCGTGCTTGAAGTATTCATCAATTATAGAAAAGAAGAGCAAATTAAAAAGTGGGAGCTGAAGATTAGGAATTCTTCCTTCAAGATAACGGGGGAAACACTTTCTCCTTTTATAAGAATCGATCTGTCAAAAGCTTTGGAATCCGATTTCAACCTAACGGACACTCTGTTCATTGACCTAATTGTTTACGATTCATTGTTGAATTCTTACTCTATTACTTATCCAATTGTGCTGAGTCAATCCAAAACAGTTTTAAGGAATTCTTATGTTTATAAAGGTAAAATTTACGAAAGGCTCTTTTTGTCCTCAAATTTCGACAAGTCTTCTGCAAGCCTAATTTCGCTAATCAATGAAATTGCAGAATATCGTGAATATATCAACGGGGCAGTGGTAGTTATGGATAAGACAACTGCCCAATCAAATTTATCGGAGTTAATTGATTTCGTTTCCCAGCGCTTACAAATAAAAAAAGAAAATACCAAGATTGAGTATGACCCAAAAGATTACGAAGCGAGCTTTGGGAAACTCCCCGAAAATACAATTTTCCTTCTGTTAGAGCGAAAATAAATTTCCAATCTATTAAGTGAAATTATGCATTTTTTATTTAAATTTGCCAATTAACATTAAATTCTAATGAACAAAATTTTTGACCCAAAGAAAAAGCAAACGCTTGACGCTTCAAAGGGAAGGGAAATACATTCTTTTTTAACTTCAATATTTAATTTATTCGTTTATATTTAATTATTACACAAATAAAATGTTAGAGGTAAACAAAAAATCTGCGATTAAATTTGGCATTGATACTGAATACATTGAAAAGAAAATAGATACGAAAAAAAACATTGAAATTCTTGGCGATGATTTAACATTTATTGGTGTTAGGGAAAGCGAAAGAACCAAACATGTTCATCGTTTACATCCCTATCTTGGGAAATTTATTCCACAATTGGTTGAAGTTTTTTTGAGAAAGTATTTCAAAAAGGGGGACACTGTTCTCGACCCTTTTTCGGGCTCCGGGACAACCCTCGTGGAGGCAAATATTTTGGGAATTAATTCCATTGGCATTGAGCTTTCCCCTTTTAATGTTTTGATACAGGAAGTTAAGACACAAAAATACAATATCGCGGAAGTAGAACAGGAAATAAAAGACGCCTTAAAAAGGCTAAAATCTTTTAGCTATGCACTTCAACTTAAAAACATTGCCCTTTTCGACCAAAGTAAACTCGAATACAAAACAGATAACGAGTATCTAAACGAATGGTTCTCTCCCAGAGCTTTACAAGAAATTTTGTTCTATAAAAGTATAATCGGTGATTACAAAAATCAAGATGTATTGAAAATAATCCTTACCCGTTCGGCGCGCTCTGCAAGGTTAATACCACATTATGACCTTGCTAGGCCCAAAAAACCCGTTAAAGAAACCTATTGGTGCATTAAACATAAACGCTTTTGCGAACCCATTAACGAAGCCCTAAAATTTATTAATCGCTATAGCTTCGATACCATAAGACGATTAAAAGAATTCGACAAATTAAGAACCGAAGCATTCATAAAAATCATCCAAGGTGACGCAAGAACAGTCAAGCTTCCCACAAACTTAAAAATTGATGGGATATTCACCTCGCCACCATACATTGGATTAATCGACTACCATGAACAGCATAGATATGCATATGAACTATTTGATTTTCCAAGACTTGACGAATTAGAAATTGGAGCCGCTACCAAAGGGCAAAATGGTACTGCGAGGGCTGAATATATGAGGGGCATTTTTGACGTCTTTCAAAATGTTTCTAAAAATTTAATTGACGGAGCCAAAATTTTTATCGTTGCAAACGACAAATTTAATTTATTTCCAGAAATTGGGAAACAGTGTGGATTTGAACTCGTTGATGTTTTCCACAGGCCTGTGCTTATGAGAACCGAACGAGATGAAAACAAATTCTTTGAATCTATTTTTTATTTCAGGAAGATGTAATATGCCATTATCTACAGGAACAAAAGAAGAAATCGAAAATATTCTAAAACAAACAATCAAAGAAAAATTAGAAAAGTATCAACCTGAAACCATATATATGCCCTTTCACCATAACCTCTTAGGCAAAGATAGATACGCAATGTTCTCTTTTATTCAATCAATGAATACTACTTTTGGAATGTCCATTTGGGAACAAGTTGCAGTAATTTTAGCAAAAGGTGCTGGTTTCCCAGCTGAAAGGCAATTTAAATTACTTGGCAAGATTGATGTAAACACCGAAAAAACAATTAATGAACTACATTTTAAATTAAGGAAAGGTGAAGCAAAACCTAACAAATTCGAAGAAATCAATAGAATCAAAAAAGTTATTAAAACTGGGAAACCTCAAAAACATCCGGATTCTTTAGTAGATTTATTCATAAAAATTCGCGATGAAGAAAATTATTTCGACATTACAAGCGCAAAGCCCAATATAAAGGAATTTGCTGCCTTAAAACTCAAACTCCTCCGATGGACTGCTTTAAGATTAAGTCAAGATAAAAATGCGAATGTTTTTACAAGACTAGCTATCCCTTTTAATCCATATTATCCCCAGTCTTACGATAGATGGACATTGCGAGAATTATATGATTTAGAAAATAAAGAAATTTTGGTTGGGGTTGAATTTTGGAATTTCATCGCTGATGATGAAATCTATAATGAACTATTAGATATATTCCAAAAAGTTGGCGAAGAACTTAGGAAAGACATTGATGAAAAGTTCGCAACCTTCAAATGAAAAATAACCATAATGGAGAAATTCTAATGAACAAAATTTTTGACCCAAAGAAGAAGGAAACGCTTGACAATCCCGAAAGAAGGGAAATTTTACCTCCTGAAAATATACTCCAAAAAGCAGAGCTAAAAATTGGAGATGTTGCTGGGGACATTGGGTGCGGAATTGGCTACTTTACTTTACCAATGGCAAAAATTGTTGGCTCTTTGGGTAAAGTTTATGCTTTTGATATTTCTATCGAAATGCTGGAAACCTTGCGCAACCGCATAGAAGTCGAAAATCTTCAAAATGTAATTATCTTGCATAGCGAGCAATATAGTATTCCAATCCCTTCGGAAACTTTGGATTTCGCTTTACTTTCGAATGTTTTGCACGAAGTTGATGACTACTCGCGTTTTCTAAACGAAATCAAAAGAACATTAAAGCCAGCTGGAAAACTGACCATCATCGATTGGCTCGATAAAGATACAGGTTCTGGTCCACCATTGCACGAAAGATTAAGCGAAAAATTTATCCGCGATTTGCTTTCTAATACTAATTTTGAAATTGAACATTACGAAACAATTGCCGACAAATTCCATCTTTTTATTTGTATGAGGAAGTGAAATGAAAATCGATTACAGCCAGAAGTTATACAGTGAAGCAGTAAAATATATTCCGGGCGGTGTGAATTCTCCTGTCCGCGCTTTTAAATCGGTTGGTGGAACACCCTTGTTCATAAAGCGTGGCTTAGGCTCGCGCATTCTCGATGTAGACGGTAACGAATTCATTGACTTTGTAGGAAGTTGGGGTCCTCATCTTTTTGGGCATCTCCCGAAATTTGTCAAACAGGCAATTTCGGAAGCACTCGAAAATGGTACAAGCTTTGGCGCCCCTACAATCCAAGAAATCCGCATCGCTCAGCTAATCACCGACCTGGTTCCATCGGTCGAAATGGTACGCTTTGTAAATAGCGGAACCGAAGCCACGATGAGTGCTATCCGTCTTGCTCGTGCCTATACCAAAAGGGAGAAAATAATCAAATTTGCTGGTTGTTATCATGGGCACTTCGACGCATTCCTTGTTAGCGCTGGTTCTGGTGCTTTAACTTTTGGAGTTCCAAACAGCCCCGGCGTTACAACTGGAATTGCAAAAGATACTTTGATTGCAAACTACAACGACCTTGACTCTGTTCTTGCTCTTGTGGATAAGTTCTCCAACAACATAGCCTGCATTATTGTTGAACCTGTCGCTGGGAATATGGGAGTTGTTCCTCCGAAAAAAGGTTTTCTCGAAGGATTGCGTGAAATTTGTAATCAACACGGCATTTTACTGATTTTCGACGAAGTGATGACAGGTTTTCGACTTGCTCCGGGCGGAGCCCAACAACTTTATGGAGTGCAAGCAGATTTAACCACATTTGGCAAAATCATCGGCGGGGGATTGCCAGTTGGTGCTTTTGGTGGCAAACGAGAAATAATGGAGATGCTCGCTCCCGTTGGTCCCGTCTACCAAGCAGGAACCCTTAGCGGAAATCCAATTGCAATCTCCGCTGGTCTTGCAACTTTAAAGTTCATCAAAGAAAACCCTTACATCTACACTGCAATCGAAGAAAAATCTAAAATGATTGAAGATGGAATTAGAAATAACCTTAATAACCTTGGGAAAAAATTTATCCTCAATCGTGTTGGCTCGATGATGACTTTGTTTTTCACCGAAGATGAAGTAACAGACTTAAATTCAGCAATGAAATCCGACACACAACTCTATTCCAAATACTTTCACCTAATGCTTTCCAAAGGGATTTATCTCCCCTGTTCACAATTCGAGGCTATGTTCGTTTTTTATTCACACACCGAGGAAGAAATCCGACATTTTGTTAAATCCAATTTTGAAGCATTGTCGGAGATTTTAAAATGAAATACACTTTATTGATTTTGTTTTGCATTCTTTTCCTTTCCAATTGCTCTTCGCAAAAGGTTGAAAAATCCAGCGATTCACCAAGCAATTCGCTTTTTGAAGTTCACAAAATCGAAATCGATACAGGCGGTCCATATCAAAAATATTGCATCTATGTTCGCTCCTCTAATTTAAAACTCAAACAATCGTCGCCCTTTTTCGTAAAAGAAGTTTGGACTGAATGCCAAGGCAAGCGAATCGACTTCGCACCTATTAAAATCGCATCCCAATATGAATACAACATCTCGCTACCAACTTTTTATTATACCGTTGAAACCCCGAGGAATATAACCAAAGATATTTGCGGTAAAATAAACTTTCTGCTCGGCAACGAAAAAGTTGAAGTCGAGGCAGATTTTAAGCAAACAAAGGAAAAATTTCTCCCAATTCCCGGATTTTATCTTGCAAGTGATTCACTTTTCATTTTCTACTTGGATTTAATTCGACTTCAACCAAGTGGGAATGAATATTTTCCAACTTCCGAAAGATTAAGGATAGTAATTCGCAGTAACTCTGGCAAAATTATTTGGAGCTCTGATAACGATTTGAACTTTTTGCAAGTAATTGGAAGTGTCGAGCCAGCCGAAGTTGGCGGCATCAGCCGCTACATTATTCCTTGGAATCGCACAAGCAACGACGGGAAGTTTGTTGAAAGCGGCGAATTCGAGGTCCTCTTTATCCTTCCAACTAAACCCGAGAACATTGTTAGAACAATGAAATTAAGCATACATAAGAGGGATGAATGAATTCCACCGAATTAATGAAAAGAGCTATTGAACTTGCAAAGCTTGGGGCAAATTATGTTCACCCAAATCCACGAGTTGGGGCGGTAATTGTCCGCAATGATGAAATAATTTCCGAAGGATATCATAAATATTTCGGAGCCCCACATGCAGAAATCGACGCAATCGAAAATGCAAAAGGCGTCGATTTGGAAGGAGCCACCTTGGTTGTAAATTTAGAGCCTTGTGTCCACTATGGCAAAACCCCACCTTGCGTCGATGCAATTATCGAAAAGAAATTTGCAAAGGTCATCATTGGAATGATTGACCCCAATCCGCTTGTTTCGGGGCAAGGCGTTAAAAAACTTCAAGATGCAGGAATCGAAGTCGAAGTTGGTGTTTTAGAAAAAGAATGCAAATGGCTTAATCGTTTTTTTATTAAAACGATAACGACTGGCAAACCATACGTTATGTTCAAAATTGCCCAAACCCTGAACGGAGCGATTGCAACTCGCGAATACGAATCGAAATGGATTACTTCGCCCGAAACCCGTGAGCACGCCCTACTTCTCCGCCGAGAAGTCGATGCTATTCTTGTCGGGCGAAACACAGCCTTAAAAGATAATCCCGCGTTGACACTCCACCAACTCGAAGGCAAAACTCCTTGGCGTGTCATTCTCGACTGCAACCTTTCTCTTCCGCTTGAACTCCAAGTTTTTATCGATGAAATTCGGAGGCAAACCATTGTTGTGGTCGACCAAAAACTTCCACCCTCTCGAAAAAGAGAAAACCTTACACTTGCAGGCGTGAAAATTCTTGAAGTTCCAACAGAAAACGGATTGATTTCGCTTCCCTCGCTTATTGAACGACTTAAAGAAGATTTTCAAATTAATGTCATAATGGTCGAAGGCGGAAGCCAGACCCTATCGAGTTTCCTTGAGGCTGGACTTTGGGATGAGATTCAGTTCTTCATCTCGCCCAAAATACTTCCCGGCGGTCTCAACGCATTCGAAGGATACACAATTCCGCAACTCTCCGAAGCCACCGAACTCGAAATCTTATTTGTCGAACCAATAGGCAAAGATTTGCATATTGTTGGAGTTAATAATAATACATTCAAACAAGTTTTTTAAACATAAAGACTTTAAATCTTTGAGAAAAAGAGAAGTTCTTGAAGTAACGAATTGTAAAGAAAAATTTTCACCGCGCTTTCTTAAACATTCTTGAAACGAGCTATTCCGTTTTGAAATTTGAACCGCTCTTGTGCCAGATTACAATGAAATAGTCGCTTACGACCGAATGAACAAAGGTATTTACTCGTGAAATTTGCTGAGGTTTTGGGAAAAATGTTAAGAAAAGTAATCGTAAAAAGATTTGCTTGATTGAATGCTTCTTTTGATGTAAGTTGTTTAGTCCCTTTCGTTCAAATTGACATTATGTATTCTCTATAAATTCTTAATTACACGCAAATTCATTCAATTTTATTTCCACTTAAATTTTTTTCTTCACCACAAAATTTACGAAAATTATCCATCGAGCTTAAAAATTCTCAATTTTTTTGTACCAGATGAGAAGTTGGAAGCTAAAAATTATAACTTTATCAAAATAATAACGAGAGAAAAACAGGGATATAATTAAATCATAAACTAATGCCATAGTAACTTTTCACAGCTCTTCCCTCGAAATATCAAAGAAACGTTCGAAGAAGGCTTGGAGTTTTTGAAGCACAGTTTCCCGTTTTTTGGCACGCGCCCCATCGGTTGTAAATCGTGATATGGGAGGAAGAATTTTGGGGAACTCTGTCCCGGTTGTTTCTATATATCCACTTTTGAAAGCATTTCCTAGGAATTTATAGGTTTCTTCTCGCTTTAGTTGCTCCTCCTCTATTATCTTATCCAGTTCTTCTCGGCGCTTTGCATCAATATATTTAACCCACTCTTCTTCTACAATAGCGTGGGGATCGAGTCTGTTAATAAACTCCATAATCAGGTCTTTCTTGCTACGCAGTCTTATGCTCGAATCAATAGCTTTTGTAATATCGACAAGGATTTCTTTGTTCTTTATATGATCTTTATGGTATTTTTCAATTAATTCAAGGATGTAATCGATGTTAATTTCTACTTGCTTGATGAGTTCAATCTCGAACACCAGATCATCGTTGATAGGTTCTTTTTCTGCTGCTGAACCCTTTCGAAATTCTTGATAAATGTCTAAGTATACACTCTGATAGTCCTGATAATCTCGTTCACTTAATATCTCATTGCTCTGGAATTGGTCAAACGTTGAAAGAATATTTTTCAGACGCAATATTGAGCCAAAAAGCTTGACAAACTCTTTTTTGTTTTGTTCTCCTTCGATTGGTTGGTTGATAGGGAATTTTTCTTGCAACTCTTCGATCAAAGCCTTGTAGCCGGGTACTTCTTTTTCCCCATCCTTATAGCCATTATAGTAATCTTCATAGGGTCGGATGATTACCAATCCACTTGCTTCTTTATCGCCAAAGAGTGCAATAGCCTCGTTGGTGGCTTTTTCTAAATTTCGGAAACAAACAATATTCCCGTGCGTTTTTACCGAATTGAGTATGCGATTGGTGCGCGAAAATGCTTGCAAAAGCCCATGATACCTAAGGTTTTTGTCAACCCAAAGCGTGTTGAGGGTGGTGGCGTCGAAACCAGTGAGGAACATATTGACAACAATGAGCAGATCTATCTCCCGTTTCTTCATTCGTTCGCTTACGTCCTTGTAGTAATTCTGGAATTTATCCGACGAGGTGTCGAACATTGTGCCAAACATAGCATTATAATCCTGTATGGCACTTTCCAAAAAATCGCGGGAGCTTTTATCGAGCCCGCTGGTATCTTCGGAGTTCTCGTCCATAACACCATCTAAATCATCTTCGTTAGCAGCAAAGCTATAAATAAGGGCAACTTTTAGCCGCCTTCCCTCGGGCAACTCGGCAAGTTGTTTTTTGAACTCGGCATAGTATTTTTTTGCCATATCAATTGATTGAACAGCAAAGATAGAATTGAATCCCGCTAAACGCCGTTCATTCAGTGCATAGTAACTATTGCGTTTGGTTTTTTGGTCAAAGTGTTCAATGATATATGAAACAACCTTGGAAATCCGCCGTGGGTCGGAAAGCGCTTCCTCTCGTTCAATGTCGATTACCTCTTTGTCTTCAATTTCTTCTGCTTCCCGCATCGTAGAAACATAATCCACTTTGAAAGGTAACACATTTTCATCTCTGATTGCATCCACAATTGTGTAGGTATGCAATTTCTGACCAAACACTTGTTCTGTTGTTCTTAAATCGAACCGACCGCCATTTGCCGAATTTATCGCAAAAATAGGGGTTCCGGTAAAACCAAACAGATAGTATTTCTTGAATGCCTTTACAATTGCATTATGCATTTCGCCAAACTGACTGCGATGACATTCATCAAAAATAATGACAACCTCACCATCAAAAATCGTATGCCCTTTGTTGGCTTTAATGAAGCGTTCGAGTTTCTGAATGGTTGTAATGATTATTCGGGCATTTGGGTCTTCGAGTTGTCTTTTTAGAATTGCAGTACTTGTGTTGCTATTGGCTGCCCCCTTTTCGAATTTGTCGTACTCGCGCATTGTTTGGTAGTCCAAGTCTTTACGGTCGACCACAAAAAGCACTTTATCGATAAATGGCAACCGGCTTGCAAGCTGTGCTGTCTTGAAACTGGTAAGCGTTTTGCCCGAACCTGTGGTATGCCAAATATAGCCCCCTGCTTCCCTTGTACCAAATTTTTTGTAATTGTGGCTAATCACAATTTTATTCAATATCTTTTCGGTTGCTACGATTTGATATGGACGCATCACCAAAAGCATCCGGTCGGTTGTGAATACACAATAGCGCGTAAGAATATTGAGCAGGGTACGTCGTTGGAAAAAAGTTCTTGTGAAATCCATCAAATCCATTATCGGGTTGTTTTGCTCATCAGCCCACCAGCTCGTGAACTCAAAACTATTGCTGGTGCGTTTCCCCTTATGAGTTTTGGTTTCCATTTCCTTGATGTGTTGCCAGCGGGTCGTGTTGCTGTAGTATTTGGTATGGGTCCCGTTGCTGATGACAAAGATTTGCACATATTCAAACAGTCCACTGCCCGACCAAAAACTTTCGCGCTGATATCGATTTATCTGGTTGAATGCCTCTTTGAGTGCTACACCGCGACGCTTTAACTCTACGTGAACAAGTGGCAAGCCATTGACTAAAATAGTTACATCGTAACGATTTGGACGCTTGCCACTTTCGGCTTCGTATTGATTGATTACTTGCAGTTTGTTGTTGTGGATGTTTTTCTTGTCCAACAGATAGATATTTTTTGTGGTGCCATCGTCTCTTTTCAAGATTTTGATGTAATCTTCCTGAATGGTAGCGGTTTTTTCTTCGATGCTATGATTGGGATTGGCTATTTCGGTTTTGAAAAACTGGTTCCACTCGTTGTCGGTGAAGGTCATTTGATTAAGTTCTTCGAGTTTTTTACGCAGGTTAATGATAAGGTCTTGCTCGTTTTTGATGGCTAAATATTCATATCCCTGTTCCACAAGCTGTTTGATGAATGCCTTTTCCAATTCTGCTTCGCTTTGGTAAGATGTTTCGGTGCGGTAGGCAGGCGTAAATTCTGCCACAACGGTGCTTTCGGAGTTTTCGGCTAATAAATTGTATTTATTGGCGTTTTTCATATTTCACCTTTTTAGGATTATAATCATCATAATACCATTCTGAGGGGTTATTGATGATATAATTTCTAATGTCTTCTAATGATTTTTCATTACGAATAATATGTTCGTAATAATTTCGTTGCCAAACAGGTACACCAGAAGAATTACGAATTTGATTGATTTGTTTTGCGGAATTCATTTTGAACCGTCCAATGATTTTTGGCAATAACATTTTACGACGTTGTTGGGGCGATTGTATGGCCGATTCATGTAGGGGCAATTCATGAATTGCCCCTACATGAATTGCCCCTACATGAATTGCCCCTTCATGAATTGCCCCTACGTTATCAACGTTATTAACGTTATCAACGTTATCGGTTATAATTATTATTCCGTGAAAATGATTGGGCATAATGACGTATGAATCCAATTCAATATTATCGTAATGATTGGGCAAATCGTTCCAACATTGTTCTACAATTTTGCCATATTCGTTTAAAATCATTTCTCCATTTACAATTTCGCCAAACAAACATTCACGGTTTTGCGTGCAAAGGGTTACGAAATATGCACCGTTTTGGGAATAATCGTATCCCTGTAATCGGATTGAACGGCGATGATGTATATCTGGGTTATATTTCATTTTTCTTCTTAAATGTCAATAATTTATTTCGATAATATTCGTATTGCTTGCGGCGTGCTTCTATTTCTGCCGGCAAGCCCTGCGATATATCGTTCACCAATGCATCAAATTTGTCCAATATAGCCACAATACGCTCCTGCTCGGAAAGTGGGGGGATGGGGATGGGAATATTATAAATCATTTCTCTATTTATACCAGGGACACCACCCTCTTGTTTATCTGAAGAAATTTTAAGGTTTTCAAGTTTATAGAATAAATATTTCAAAATAATATCATTATTTTTTAATTCCACAAAATACGTCGTATCAATAGGATAACAATTACTTTCTTCCCAAACTACCGCACCAGCACTCCCTTTCCTTCCTATTATTATACATGGGCCTTCTACTAAAAATGAACTATGAAAACCTATTCTCCCATTTGAACCTAATACAGGATATTTGCCGCCATCTCTTTCACTTTCTTTAAGCGATTTACCATAATTCAACTTTATAATCTCCCCCAGCTTCTTCCACTCCACTTCTTTGCCATTGAGGTACCAGCGGCCGTTGTGCTCTACGGGGGTGAGGAGCTTATTGCGGTAGTATTCATACTGCTTGCGGCGAGCTTCCAACTCTGCTTCTAATTCTGCTTCTAATTCTGTAAATGTGTCAAGTATTTTTACTATCTCCTCTTGTATAGGAAGTGGGGGGATGGGGATGGGGAGCGATTTTAATTTATTTCTATTTAACCCAGGTATACCTGCACCGTGTTTTGCCTCTTGTATTTTTCCTTGTATATTTTTAAGATAAAAATATAAGAACCTATTGTTAATTATGTTATCTTCAATAGGTTTTACTACAAAACAATGTGCGCCTGCCCAAAATTTGGTTGAAACATAGTTAACATATCC
>Ga0078972_1001559_pt1 | contig 84829 bp, 61 predicted proteins | sample YelNatPaOPGAMG01_FD_67568 | JGI IMG/M metagenome (GOLD analysis project Ga0078972, IMG submission 67568) | Hot spring thermophilic microbial communities from Obsidian Pool, Yellowstone National Park, USA - OP-RAMG-01 (SPADES assembly) (version 2) | ecosystem: Environmental > Aquatic > Thermal...
CTTGCTTCGAATTTAGCCTTTTTGGTATTATCCGCATTATCCTGAATTGTGAAAGCATCGTCGTTTGTTGTGAAGGTTGCACCGGTGCCAACTACCATATTTGCAGAGGTATTCGTTCCAGTAGCAATTAGATTGAAAGGCACGGTGGAAGTTGCTGTGATTATTGTTTGCCAACTGCTCCCATCATAATAATCGAAGGAGTTTGTAGTAGTGTTATAGATTAGCAAGCCTGTGGCAGGAGAACCGATAGCGTTCCTCTGTTCTGTAGTAAGACGTGGTATTAAAATTCCCGTAGTGTTGGAAACAATTTCCAAGATTGCAGAGGGGTCGGGAGAATTGGTACCAATACCGATTTGCCCGGTAGGAGTAATTCTCATTTGCTCGGTGTTGTTGGTTTTGAAAATTAAAGGTTGGTTATTAGTTGAGCCGAGAAATTCTCCACCACTTAAAAGATTTCCGCTCGTAAGCCAGACAGTTGGAGGAGTAGAAGGATGATAAGTTGGGTAATCGGAGAGCACGGTCATAATGTCAATCCATTGCTGAGTGCCAGTAGGGTCGAGAGTTAAAACTCGACCGTAGGGCGATTGGGCAAAGGCTGAAGTAGCTAAAACAAAAAGCAAAAGAGAAACAAGTTTTTTGAACATAAAACCTCCAAAAAGTGAAACATTTTTTTAGTAAACAATTCGAACTACCATTTATTTAATAAAAGTAAATATAAAGCAAATTTTGTGCCTAAAATTTTAATATCGAACCTCAAAGTTTCAAGAAATTTCCAAATATGTAAAATGCAAATTACGAAAAAAAATTAAATAACAAATTTTTTTTGATTTTTTTGAAAAGTGCAAATTAAAACATTGATTTTTGAAAATTTTGACAAAATTTTTTTGTGTAAAGTTTATTCAACAATATTTATTTCCTCTGTAAAGCTACCAGTTTATTTCCTAATTAACATTTTCACCAACTTAATCTTTCTCATACCCAAAATTTTAAACCGATAAAATAAATAATCTCAACAAAATATGTTTCTCAGTTTTGGATTTCTCCTCGAATAGAGTCAAAATCACCGCGTGCAACAGCGTTTGCTATTCCGATTAATTTATTTAAATTCAAACGAAGGGGTTTGATGATAAAATAAAAGGTGAAGAGGATTGAAAACAATATGACACCAACAAAAGCAATGATAATAGTGTTCCTCAATTGGTTCATTAAGTTTGAAATTTGGGCAAAATAGTCGTTTACAATGTTGCTTATATTTAAGCGCATTTCTGTTAGAGCGTTTCTCGTTTTTTCAAGATTTGGAATTGTTTCTTCTTGGTAAATCTGTTTTGCGAGTTCAACATTACCAGAGTTCATTGCGTTAATGATTTTTTCAGCTGTGGCATGAAACTTTCTGTGGGGTTCTTCGACTTTTGCATAAGCATCCTTGATTTGTTCGGGCGGGGTAAACGAATAATACCATTTCCCAAGGTCGCACTTTGTTGGGTCTAGCGCCTTGGTAAAAGGTTTTCCCATAAGCATAGTTCCAACACCAAGAGCCTCTGCCCACTGGTAATGCTGTATGGTCAAAGTTCCAAGTTTTGCTTGAAGTTTGGGTAATTGTTCTACTTCGTTGACTAAACGATACACTCGGAGCGCCATAATTCCAATAAAAATTCCTATCGCCAGCAGAACTGCTGAAATAATTGAGATGTTCAGTGTTAGTTTGGTTGATATTTTCATAAATCCTCAAAAGTAATTAAAAAAGCAAAATTAAAGAAATTTTTTAATTAGACAAAAAATCTTTTTTTTCAACATTTTCGATACAGAACGATAATAACTTTGAATGAGTAGGAATTTGGAAATTAATTTTGAGTGGAGGTGTATATGAATGTTATTACAATAGTTAGCCCCAAAGGTTGCAGCGAAAATCAATTGATAAAGCGGATTTGCGATAGAACAAACTTTCAACTGGTTACAGACGATGAGGTTTTTTCGGAACTTGCAAAACGATTGAAAACAACTCAGGAGAAAATTAGGGATTGTATCGTCCAACCGGGCTTGTTTTCGCAGATAAACAAGTTGAAACATAAACAGAAATTATGTTTATTTAAGTTGGTTATTGGGGAGAAAACGCAAGAGGGAAGTAAAGTATATTTTGGCTTGGGCAGTTATTTCTTTCCAATGGGGTTGAGCAACATTCTTCGGCTGTCTTTTGGAGCCGATTTGCATTATCGTATCGGGAATTATGCAAAAGATGAGCGGGTATCAATCGAAAAGGCAGAGAAAGTCGTTCGCCAGTATGACAAGATGCTGGTTGAATTTACCAAACGCTACTTCAATAAAAGTCCTTTCGATATTTCACTTTTTGACGCCAATATTGATGTATCCAAATATAAAAAGGAAGAAGTTATCGATAAAATCCTTGAACTACAAAAATTAAAAAGTTCTGGGGCAAAGGCGGAATATGGGCAAAGTTTCGAGGATTTTATATTGGCAAACAAAATTCAGTTGTGGTATCTTGAAAAGAGTGAAGATGTTGATGTAGAGTGTGGAAAAAATAAAATAAAGATTTATTTGAACAAGGTAAAATATCTTTCGAGTAAAAATATGGAAAATTATATTGAAAATATTCGAAAAATGCTTCCCGATTTTATTGGGAATAAAGAAGTAGAAATTACGATTGGTAAAGGATTCGATTACCCACAACCATTCGGGGTTGAACTGGGAGAGACCCGAAAAGTTCTTCTTGTCGATGATGAAGTTGATTTTGTCGATACCTTGTCGGAGCGGTTACAAGCGCGATGGTTCAAAACTGCAGTTACTTATAGTGGCGAAGAGGCATTGGATAAAATCGAAGAAGACCAGCCCGATGTTATGATACTTGATTTGAAAATGCCGGGCATAGATGGGATTGAAGTCCTACGACGCGTCAAACAAACCCACCCCGATACCGAAGTAATTATCTTAACAGGGCATGGCTCGGAAAAAGAAAAGCAACTTGCTTTTGAGCTTGGTGCTTTCGCATATCTGGAAAAACCTGTGGATATAGAGCTACTTTCGGCAACAATTCGACAGGCTTACGAGAAAGTTAGTAGGAAGCAAAATTGAAATGTTAAAACTAAAAGATGAAGCCAAATAACCAAAAAGTTTGGGGAAGTAATTCTGAACAGGAGTATCGAAAACTATTTCGAATATCAGTATCCATTATGATTTTAGTTTCGATAGCCCCTTTGGTTGTTTTGACTGCCGTAAATTATTATCAGTATCGCAAAACATACGAAATAGATGTAATTAATCCACTTACACGGCAAATTAATAATTTGAGAAATAACCTTGAGTCTTTTGTGCAGGAACGAATCTCGGTTTTAAAATATATTGCAAATTTCTATTCTGCTGAGGATTTGAAGAGTCCGGTTTTGCTGAATAAACTTTTTAGTTCTTTGCGAAATTCCTTTGGTGGTTTTGTGGATTTAGGGGTGATAGACAGCAGTGGTTTGCAGATTAATTATATCGGCGTATATAACTTGCTGGGGAAAAATTACAAGATGCAAGATTGGTTCAATAAGACAATTTTCGAAGGAGTTAATGTTAGCGATGTTTTTTTTGGTTATCGTGGAGTTCCACATTTTTCTATTTCCGTTTACAAACCTTTGCAAAATGGAGATTTTTTAATTGTTCGCGCATCAATCAATAGTGATGTTTTAACTGGGAAAATAATTGAAGCAGAGATTCCAAAAGAAACCGATATTTTTCTGGTAAATCGTAATGGTTATTTACAGACAAATTCAAAATTTAACGGGAAGATACTGGAAAAATGCCCCTTCGAACTCCCAGAAGTTTCAAAGAAGACTGAAATTTCGCAAACATACGATAAAAAAGGCAAAGAATTATATCTGATTCATACCTCGATAACCGATACACCATTTATTCTTGTTGAAGTTTCGCCTGCCGAATCACTTTGGTCGAACTGGTTGAAAAATCGTAACCAGTTACTTGTGTTTATGTTTATTAGTGTTGTGTTAATTGTCATAGCTGCGTTTTGGGGCTCGAATCGTTTTGTTCGTGCAATTAAAGAACGCGACCTGCAAGCCGCACAAATGATGCACGAAATTGAGTATACAAACAAAATGGCATCAATCGGTAGACTTGCTGCGGGAGTATCGCACGAAATAAACAATCCGCTTTCGATTATTAATGAAAATGCTGGATTGGTAAGCGACATTTTGCAAAAGATGGATTATTTCCCCGAAAAGGAACGGATTCAAAAATGTATCTCTTCGATTTTGCGGAATGTGGAACGATGCTCAAAAATTACACACCAATTACTTGGTTTTGCAAAAAGGATGGAACCCAATGTCGAGCTAATTAATCTTAATGAATTTGTGAACGAAATTGTTGGATTTGTGAGCAAGGAAGCCAAATTAAAGAATGTTTCGATTGAGATTGAAAATTACGGAAATGAATCTTTGCAAATTAATTCCGATAGAGGTCTTTTACAGCAAGTTTTTATTAATATTTTGAATAATTCTATTGAGGCTGTTTCCGAAGGTGGCAGAATCTTTATTTCTTTTAAACCAAGTGGAGATGATAAAGTTGAGATAAACATTATAGACAATGGCAAAGGAATTTCTGAAAAGGATTTACCACATATTTTCGAGCCGTTTTTTACCACAAAGAAGGGTTATGGAACAGGTTTGGGGCTTTCGATAACCTATGGAATTGTTAAAAAACTGGGCGGGGAAATCTTTGTCGAAAGTAAAGTGAATGAAGGTACAAAGTTTACTTTAATTTTTCCACAAAATTATAATCCAATTTATGGAACAGGAACTTAAAATTAAAATACTTATAGTTGATGATGAGGTTGAACTGGCTGAAATACTCGAAGAGAGATTAAACTTCCGAGGTTTTTATGCTAAAAGCGTTGTTGACCACATTCAAGCAATTAGAGAAGCAGAGAAAACAAAATACGATGTCGCTTTGATTGATGTTAAACTTAAAGGAATGAATGGAATAGAACTTATGAAGTTACTGCTCGAAATGAATCCTGAACTTAAAGTTATTTTATTTACTGGGCATGGTAGCGAGGGAGAGGGTAAAAGAGGATTGGAATCGGGTGCAGTCCGCTATCTATTTAAACCCATTGACTTGGAAAAGTTAATATCAGAAATTAATGACATATTAAAGAGTTGAAGGCAAATGTTTAAGATTTCAGATGAATTTGAGGTTGTTGCAAAAATTGTTGCTGGTGTTACACATCAATTGAACAATGTTTTTTCGATTGTTGATGAAATTTCTGGTAGTATTCAGGATACCATAAATTTAGGGGGAAATCTAACTGCTGAAAATTTAAAAAAGAAACTCGATAAGATTTCGCATCATTCCCAAAGAGGAAAAGTTTTAGTTAAAAGTTTGAATAGGTTTGTGCATTTAAGGGATACAACGTTTAGAGAGATTGATATTATTGAACTTCTTGAAGATTTTGTTTTGCTCCATAGCCATTTTATAAATCAAAAAGGTTTTCGATTTGCTACTTGTTTCGAGGAAGAGAAAAAGCTTGTTTTTTGCAGCCCTTTTTACCTTTTCTATGCTTGTCACCAAATTGTTTGGAATTTTTTGAACATTAAGAATGAAAATTCTGAAATCAAAATTTCGGTTTTGGGTAGTGCCGATTCTTTAAAAATTGTTTTCTCTACAATTCTGCCCAAAGAAAGTAAATCTGATTTTAATGAATTAATTGTTTCCTTAGGACAAATTGTTTCGGGCTACAACATAGGTGTCAATTTGAAAGATGAAGAACCATATGCAACGGTTGAAGTTTGTTTTATTCACAATAAATGAGAGCAAAGAATGAAAGCAAAAGTGTTGATAGTTGATGATGAAGAAGACTTTTTGGAAGCATTAGCAGAAAGGCTAAGGTCTCGTGGAATTGAAGTAGCAACAGCCCAAGATGGTGTTACGGCTTTAAGTCTTGTTTCGAAAGAGCCATTCCATGCGGTTTTTTTGGATTACTATATGCCGGGAATCAATGGTTTAGAAACACTTAAGTTGATGTTGAATCAAAATCCCGACCTTCTTGTCTATATTCTTACTGGAAAGGCAGGATTGAAAGAGGGAGTCGAGGCTATCAAACTTGGAGCCAAAGATGTTATCGAAAAACCCGCAGAACTTCAAGAAATTTTAGAGATAATAAAAAATGCGGAAAATGAATATATATTGAATCTGGAGCAGAAAATTAAAGAATCGATTTCGGATATTTTGAGAACAAAAGGCTGGTAGAAGCATATGAGTAAAGTTTCCAAGTTCAAGCGAGTTGCAGGGAAATTCCTACCTTTTTTAAATTGGTTCGACAACTACAAGATTGAATATTTCCGAGCCGATTTGTTTGCGGGAATCTCCGTAGCCTTGATTTTGATTCCCCAAGCAATGGCTTATGCACAATTAGCTGGATTACCTGCATATTATGGATTATACGCTTCGTTTTTACCCCCAATTATTGCAGCACTTTTCGGCTCCAGTCGTCAATTAGCTACAGGTCCAGTGGCTATTGTATCTTTGATGACCGCTGCTGCGTTGGAGCCAATTGTTGCCTCTGGTAGTCCAGAGTATATTTCCTATGCAATTTTGCTTGCCTTGTTGGTTGGTGTTTTCCAAATCCTCTTGGGAACTTTAAGATTAGGATTTGTTATCAATTTCTTGTCCCATCCTGTGGTCAGTGGTTTTACTAATGCAGCAGCACTGATTATAGCAACTTCTCAGCTTTCTAAAATTTTTGGTGTTAGCGTCGAAAAGGGCGAGCATCATTACGAAACGGTTGTAAATGTAGTTATTGATGCTTTTTCGCATACCCACATTCCTACTTTGCTTTTTGCAGTTGGTTCATTTGTGCTTATGTTTTTACTTCGGAAATATTTCCCCAAAGCCCCGTATGTTCTAATTGCAGTCATAATAGCCACATTAGTGTCCTACTTTACCAATTATTATCAAGAAAAGATTGTAACGCTCAATGACATATCTTGTCCCAAATCAAAAAATTTGATTTTGGACTATAATAAACTTTTCGATTTGTTAGCCGAAAAATCGAATGAACGGGTTGTGTTGAACGATAGTCTCAAGAAAGTCGAAAGTGCTTTTGGTGAATTTTCGAAGCAGTACTTAGACCTGAAATTTGCAATTAATCTGATTAATCTCGATATTGAATTATTGAAAGAAAAGATTGTAGAACTCCGTAACCAACTTAAGACATTAAAGTTTTATGAACTTCATAAAGGAGAGAAGCTCTTTTTTTGTTCGGTTGTAGATAATGCTTCCGATACGCAACATTTAGGAAAAGTCTATTATTTAAAAGTTGGGAATCAAAAGTTCAATTTAAAGAAAATAAAATTCACTTCCGGGGCAGACATTGTTGGTGCGATACCAAAGGGGTTACCAAGTTTTGCCGTTCCCAATTTAAAATTTGATGTAATAATGGATTTATTGTCCTATGTGATTATTGTTTCGATACTTGCATTTATGGAGGCAATTTCAATTGCAAAAGCAATGGCAGCCAAATTAGGGCAATCGCTAAATGTTAACCAAGAGCTGATTGGACAAGGTCTTTCCAATTTCATTGGCTCATTTTTCCAAAGTTATCCGGTTTCGGGTTCCTTTTCGCGTTCTGCAGTAAATTTCCAACTTGGTGCAGTCACTGGCATCTCGTCTGTTATTACAGGATTATTTGTTGGAATATCTTTGCTTTTTTTCGCTCCGGCGCTTTACTACCTGCCCCAATCTGTGCTTGCTTCAATCATTATTCTAGCTGTAATAGGATTAATTAATGTCCATAGCTTTGTCCACGACTGGAAAGCCAATAAAAGCGATGGTATTATTGGACTTATAACTTTTGTAACAACTTTGTATTTTGCTCCACATATTGATTATGGAATTTTCATTGGGGTTGCCCTTTCGCTTTTGATGTATATTTATCGTGGAATGAAGCCCGAGATAGTTCTTCTTTCTAAGCATCCCGATACCACGTTTCGTAATCGTAAAAGGTTTGGTTTGGCTCAATGTAAGCATATAGCCGTTATTCGATACAATGGTTCGCTTGTATTCAAAAATGTTAGCTACCTTGAAAATGCAATTTTGAGAATTCTTGGGGAAATGCCTGAACTAAAATACATTGTCATTGTTGGCAATGCAATTAATGAACTTGACGCCAGCGGGGATTATTTCCTTGCTTCGATTGTCGATAGAGTTCGTGAAGCTGGTTACGATATGTTCTTTACGGGTTTGAACGATTCCGTTTTGGACACTATGAGAAGAACATACCTGTATTACAAAATAGGGGAAGACCATTTCTTCCGCAATGTAGCAATGGCTGTGGATAGTCTATGGGAAAGTGCACATCAATTCTCGAACGAACAACGCTGCCCGTTAAAAGAAGTTGTTTACGAAACAGAAATTGCAAATAATAATCAATCAAAGTAAATTCTTTTTGGTATATTCAATTTTGTTAAAAATCCTATAGTTGAGATTAATCCTTCTGATTTAATAGCAAAAGAATGGTGATTGCTTAATACAATCCACCCTATATTTGAGCTATAAAATTTTTCATAATTCCTCCTTTTTAGGGGCAATTTATAAATTGCCCCTACAAAATATATCATCACACCCAACAAAACATATCGCCATTGAATGTAATACAAGGGTTGAACATATTGGAACAGGGAGCGAATACACTGATTTGCCATTACAAGAATTTGTAAATTTTTCAGACATGGGATTTTTCGCAAACATCCGATGTCTTTTTGTAGTGAATTCCGTTAGGAGTGCGAACGAAAGTTTTCGGTCAAGCAGCCAAAAAAATGTAGGGGCGAATATTTATTCGCCCCTACAAGAAAACACAATAGGGATTTTATCTAATTTTTTCTTATCTTTTCAATTTATTTACTGAATATATAGAAACTTTGAACAGAATGTTTGATTCCCTACTTCTATTTGAACAAAATAAACACCCGAGTTTAATTCTTCAATTGAAAATTTAAATGGATTTTCATAGCTATTGAAATGTTTGATTATTCTTGGCAATCCAAGAATATCGTGAATTCGTATCTCCACTGGCAAATTAGGAATTAATTGATTCAAAGAGATTATGATTTGACGATTTGAAGTTTGTACGGTAAATGGTTGTGGATTGTTTGATTCACTAACATCGTTACGAATACCTACTGCATACCATCGTGGAATTCCAGCACCCGTAGCATAGACATAAGGATTGCCATCTGGTGTAAATTTATCTTTCTTTAATTTTATTTTATAAAGTACATATTGTTGTAAATTGGGTTGGAACGATTGGAAAAGGATGGCAGTATCGTTGGGTGAAAAAACGGGAGTTGCAATTTGGTCTGTCAAAAGAGAAGATTGGACGATTTGTGAGACATTCCCAGAAAATAAATCGCCAATGAACAAGCCTGCAACTTGGTTAAATTCATCCCAGACAGCAAAGGCAATCCGATTGTCGTTAGTTTGGGAAAACATTGGCGAGGCTATATGAATACCGCGAGGCATAGGGGGAATGATTCGAATTATTGTTCCGCTATTCGGCTCGAGTAAGTTTACCTCTGCGTAATATGTTGTGTCTCCATTGAGTTCATAACGGACGTTAATAGCGTCGTATGCGAGATATTTTCCCGAAGGTGTCCAAGAAAGATTAACTGCGAAAAGTGGTTCGGTTATTTCGCCCGAATGACTTGTAGTGGGAGTATATAAGTTAATAACTTTTGTGGAATCTTTGGCTATGTCGTAAATGTAAATTTGTGGAGCATAATCAATAAAGGTGGCAGCAATTTTTGGTGATTTTCCCCCAGAGATAGCAATAGACCTGTAAATACTTTCGCCAGCGACTTCTTCATCAGTTAAATTGGCTAAGTCAATATATCGCACGTTATTGTTGAAATCAATATAAAATACTCCTACTCCGTTTTCAATAGGTGCAATTACACTACCGGATTCTGTATAAACAGGTTGTTTACTAATTTTAACGATATCGGATTGCGACTTCAAAACCTCATTCAATCTATAAAGAAGATTCAATTGCTGGTCGACAGCCAGAATGAAGTGCTGACCAACAACCGGAGGCAAATCGGGGTCTGGCGAACTACCGCCGGAATTACCGATACCAACGGCATCGAAAGCATTTTTTACTGCTGAAAGTTCAGGCGAGTTATCGCCGAACAGCTCTTTTGCGGAGCGTTCGCAAGCAAGCCGAAAATCTACAAAATTTGCTTGTTTGGTGAGGTAGCGTTTATCCAAGACTCTATAATAGACTTTTTCGAGTTTGTCCTTTCCAATAGCATTTCCAATAAGATATGTTGCCTTATTAATTATACCAACGTTGATATGAACCCCGCCATTGTCTTTTTCTAATGGGAGGTCTTGATATTCATTCATATGAGCTGGAAGCCAATTGGGGTCGCCGGGATATGTTTTATTATGTGGGTCGCTCATATCTCTCATTGTGCCAGAGGGAAAATAATTGGGGTTCACGACATCTTCGCCAATGAGCCAATCTTCTCGGTCGACCATAGCACCGCCCCAGTCGGCAAAACCTTCGTTCAACGCACCAGATTGGAATTTGTATTCGAGGTCAACGGTGAATTGAACAACGCCATGAGTGAATTCATGGGCAATAACATCCAAGCCCCGAGCCAATGGGTAGAAAATATCTCCTCCGTCTCCAACGGCAATAAACTCACCATTCCAGAAAGCATTTGCCATTGATTCTCCATTTTGGGTAATATGAATTATGCCAACGATGTTTTTCTTTTTTCCGTCAACTGAATTCCTATTGAACTTTGAATAGTAGTAATCGTAGACCAACCCGAGATGATAGTGTAGCGAAACAGCAACGGGGTCGTTGAAATTTGTTGAAGGCGACGATACCACGGCTGGTCTTGAAGTTTTTGTTAGGTCTGAATAGTTGTTGGTATATGTAACAATAACCCCATCGGGTTGGTTGATATTATTGTTGAACATAGGTTTCGATGCATCAACTAAATAATAGACTCCTTGAGATTGGAAAATGTTAAGTGTTCGATTTTGATTGAAAAGGTCGATGCCTGAACCTTTTGTTGGTCCGTCACTTGGATTCGCTTGATAGAATTGGACAATTTCTCCTGTTTGTGCATCGATAAAGTATCTAAATTTTTCGTAAAGGTTTGGTCTAATTTCCACAACCCAGACAAGAGTTGGTTTTTGTTTGGGGTCGTCCCAAAAGTAAAATAAGTTTGCCTTCTGAAGTGGTTCAGAAAAAAGCTTTAATAGGTCGGTTGGTATATCCTGAAAGAAAGTTCTTCTTTTTAAATCACTTAGTGCAGTTGAAATAGCATTTGAGCGGCTAATTTTTGCTTCGTTGGGAGTATTTTCATCGAAGGTAGGTACTGTGTTGCTGTTAATAAAAGTTAGTTCACCAGTTTTGTTAAAATGGGCAAGAATTTCTTTACCCCAAATAGGTATTCCTTTAAAATATTGCGAATATCGAATGACTGTTTCTCTGTCAAAGGTATTTATTGTTTCAGTTTCTTTTAGTTCCTGTTTAGGGTCTTGAATTTGGAAGATATTTTTATGAGCTTCGATGAAGGAGAAAAATACATTAGAAAGGGCAAAGTTGTAATATTTGGAGCCCACAAGGGAAGGCGAATTTTTAGGCTGAATAAATCGGGGTGTTATAAAATTTTTATCCCAGTAAATGTCGAAACTTGCAAAAGTATAGAGGGAATTTCCGTCCGATTTACTTTGAGGTGAAAAATTTAAGATAGCAGGGCTTTGGGTGGAAGTTTCCTTTTGTTGGGTTGCCAAAAAGGTGGAGAATCGAGAAAAATGTGAAAAAGATTTTGCTACTGTTTGTTGTGGAATCCTATCATTTTTTGGTAGAATTTTGTTTTGTTTGATTTTTTCTAAAAGCTCGAATGTATTAATTTGTGCTAAAGCAATCGAGGATGTCGAGAAGAGAACAGCTATTAAAAAAGTTAGTAGTTTTTTCATAGAATCCTCCAATTTATTTAACAAAAGATTCGATTTTCATATAAATTTTGTTCAATTTTTTTGTAATTGCTCGATTGTCAAAAGGATTCCAAATAATTTTGTTGATTTTTCCATCTTTTGAAATTTGAATAAAATTGTAAATATTACTTGGTTCCTGAAAATTGATTTTTGTTAAAGTATTTTTTGCAACAAATTTTTGTAGTTTCTTTAAGGCTTTGTGGTCAAGAGACTTCAAAAGCGTATCTTTTCTACAATCGATATTTCCAGAGCAACGATAGATTTTGCCATCGAAATCAAGTAGAAACCCAGAAATACTGTTTGTAAAGCCACCACCTTTGCCGATTATTAATTCATCGAAACCTCTGCTTTGGCTGTAAACATTCACGAATGATGTTAAAAAAAATGTTATGGGCAAGATGTGAGTTAAGAATAATTTCCCAGCATTCTTTTTCATTACAACCCCCAACTAAACTATGCAAAAATAAAAAAGTTTAAAAAATTAAAAAATAAAAATTTTGCATTCAAATTTTATTTTAATCTTTTCTAAAAAAGTAAATTCGATTTCAGAAAAATTTTTTGTATCTTTATCGCTTGAATATGTGCCTTTATACGTGTTTATATTTGTTGCTACTTTTAATGTAATTTGCTTGGTTCTAAATTTTCTCAATTTTTCAATTTAACACATTAAACTCCTACAATTTTTATGGCATAAATTTTGCAAATGCTTATTCTTATGGATTTTAGATGAAATGTAGTTTGAATTTGCATAATATTAGCCATTTTTGAAGCAATGGAAAGCGACAATAATCTTCATCTTAATGTTCTGCTTTTTTCCAAGCAAGACTTTGGGCGTAAAGAAGAATCAATTTTTTTCCTTTTAAAGCAAACTGCCTTCAAGGATGGCTGGTGTTCGATTTCAATTTTCACACAAGATGAAAATGAAATTTTATTTCTGCAAAAAATCAACGATTATCTTACGGAAAGTAAAAATTCTCTTCGGATTTTTGATTCTTGCGACACAAATACAATTTTGTCGATAGTCGAAAGTTCGAATTCAGAATTTTTTGCTGTTTGCAATACGGATTGTAGTTTAAGACCTGACGCATTGGCAATGTTGTATTACTTTCTTTTGAACAACAGCAATTTCGATGGTGCATATTCCGATTTTTTGTTTGCAAGAAATGTTGCCGAAGTTTTCGAGAGCACCGAAAGTTTGGTTGCGACAAATTTCCCGCAATATATTCAAAACTTTTCGCACTCTTTTGAACTTTTTCCTTCTTTGGTTCTTGTTAAACGAGATGTTGTTTTGGCATACATTTCGAAATCAATTGGGCAGGAAGAATTCAACTTCTTGAATTTTTTTGACTTTCTTTCATCTTCACACTTCAACGTTGTTAAGTTGAATAGTATTTTGGGCTTAAAATATATCCCAGAATTATATCTTTCGCGAGAGAGCAAGGAAAATCTCTCGGATAGTTTCTTTAAAAATGCAATTGAAAAAAGATTTGGAAAAGAGAAAATAAGTTTAATAACTAAAAATGCTTTGTACAATCTTCCATATCATTTTGAAAATCCAAACAATGATATTTTCTCGTTGGTGGTAATCAGACGAAAAGGAGCTTCGGATGAAGATTACGAGCGAACACTTTATTCGATTTCATTTCAAGATTTATTTGATTTTGAAATTATTTCGAACAAAGGATTTTTGGACGAGTTCGAGGAAGTGGTTTTTCGGAACTTTGCTTTTAAAATTGCTTTGGGAAAATATATTTGCTTCATCTATGCTGGCGATGAGATTTCGCCCGATTGTTTTCGCTCGGGTCTATCGTTTTTCAAAGAACGTGAGCAGGACAAATTTTTGTATTCTGACTACATTTTAAAAAATGAACAACGAGTTGTAACATCTTTAGATTTCAGTTTCGATAAGCTAAAGAAATTTGGTTTTATACCCTGTTATTGTTTCTTTCCGAGAAGAATTCTTATCGAAAATGGGGATTTTGATGAGTCTTTTCCTGTTGGATATTCACTTTGGGAATATTTTCTGCGACTTGGCAAAAATGGAATCTTTGGTGTTCACAATTCTGAACCTTGCGTTATTTCGAAAACTAACGATTACTGGAAGATAGAAACGCAGAATATACGAATGGATTCATTTTATAAAGCGAAGATAGTTGAGAAACACAAAGACTTGTTCACCGATATGCAATTACAATGGGCAAATTCTGTAATTTTGAATCAGAACTTGTTCGAAGATTCGAAGGTTCCGTTTGGAATCATTCCAAACAATAGATTGTTGACAAAAATTTTGATAAATAAACAAGAGGAGGTCGGAAAGGATATGAAAAAGGTATTGTTTGTAATGTATGGATGGAAAGAAACAGGGGGAGGAACGACATTCCCCAGAACTTTGGCTTTGGAACTAGCGAAGAGGGGGTGGGATGTTTCGGTCTTTTTTGCTTCGTTGCGATACGATAGTAGTATGCCCCCGTATTCAATGGAGGAGTTTGTTGAGGATGGTGTTAAGTTATTTGGTTTGTATAATCGACCAGCGGCGTTCAAAGACCAACTTAATCCCGAGCGGGAAATTTCGGACAAAATGGTTGAAAATGCATTCCGCAAAGTTTTAGAAAAAGTAGAACCCGATGTTGTGTATTTTCACAACCTGCATGGGCTTACGCTTTCACTTCCCGAAGTTGCAAAAAGTTATAATTTGCCGACAATGTTTACCTTGCACAATTACTATTTACTCGATCCAGATTTGTATATGATAAATTCTGATTTGCAACGGTGGAGAACCGTTGATTTTTTCGAAAACTCAGAACTTGCAAGAAAATTCCCCGAAAAGAAGGAACTTTTTAACAAAAGATTACAATATTCGAAGAAGTTAATAAATGAATACATCGACTTGGTATTGGCTGTATCACGACGCCAGAAGCAAATTGTTAAAGAATTTTCGGGGAATAAAGACAAAATAATAGTTGTTCACCAAATAACTCCAACGGTTGATAAGATTTGGTCGAATCCTGAGTTACAAAAAGAAGCACAAAGGAAAATTTCAGGTCGAATTCGTTTTGGGTATTTGGGCGGATTGTATCCAACCAAGGGTGTTCACAATTTTGTTTTGGCGGCACAATATTTCTTGCCTTCCGATGCCGAATTTCACGTCTATGGATTCAGCGGTACAACTTATTTTCAGCAACTGCAAGCCCTCGATAAGAAAAAGAATGTTCGTTTTTATGGAGAATATTCGCTTGATGAGCTTCCCCGAATTGCCAAGGAAATCGATTGCGCTGTAATTCCACCGATTTACGAAGACCCTGCGCCTTTGGTTTTAGCCGAAGCAAGTGCTATGCGATTGCCAATCATTGGCTCGGAAATTGGCGGAGTTCCCGACTTTGTTGTCGATGGCGTCAACGGCTTCCTTTTCGACCCAGACGATATTGACTCCCTTGTAAGTGCGATTAGATACTGCACACTGAATCCTGAAATTATTGAGCAGATGCGAAAGAACTTGAAACAATACTATTCGTTTAGCGAATACATAGCACATTTGGAGAAGATTTTGAATGCCCTAATAAATAGGACATTGGTGAATCCAAAAGATTATGAATTAATTGTAACCAGTCGGTTATTGGCAAGTCCCAAGCTTTCCACAGTTAAATTCACAAAGCCCAAGATTTTGCCAAATGAAGTTCAGGATGCTTTCGAAGGTCTCGGTTACGAAATAATCCATTTTGCAGTGGAAGATGAAACTTCGGATTCTTTTACCTATAATGTTACTTTTAAAGTTCCCAAACAGCTAACAATCGAGGAATTTTTTATTGAAACCGAAAAGGAAGAATTTCAAAAGACCGAAAAACTGGCTTCTGAGCCTCAACCTGTCGAGGAAGAGAAAGCCACGCTCCCCGAAGAATTTTCTTTTCTGGCAAGTCTTGTCGAAAGTCAAAACTTTGCAAAGAAACTCCAAGAGCAAACTCAATCAAAAGTCTCGCCGTTGGTCGAAAATCAAGAAGAAAAAGTCTTCGATTTAAGCGACTTGGAGCAGCTTTTGTCGCCCGCAAGCGGAAAAGTTGCTGCAGAGCAAGAAACTAGAGGGATTCCCGAAACTTTAAGCTTTCAGACGGAAGTTAGCCAGGAATCTGAACCCGAGTTGAACGTTGTGTGGGAAGGTTCTCAGTTCGTGTATCATTCTCTTGCTTTAATAAATCGAGAGCATTGTTCAAACTTGATTGACACTGGATTGGTCGAAGTTACAATTGTGCCATACGAAACAGAACAATTTATGCCACAGGGCAATCCAAAGTATGAAAAACTTGCGAAGTATGATATTAGGTTTAAGGAGGAGCCCTCGGAGAAGGTAAAGAAGTTGCCGTATTTGTGGATTCGGCACCAATGGCCTCCAAAATCTGAACCACCGCGTGGAGCGAAATGGGTGATTATGCAGCCATGGGAGTTTTCGACTTTGCCGCGACGCTTCGTAGAATTTTTCCAATATGCAGATGAACTTTGGGTTCCTTCGAATTACACCCGACAAGCATTTTTGAATAGTGGCTTGCCGTTCAATAAAGTTCAAGTCGTTCCAAATGGAATTAACCCAACACTTTTTCAACCAAATGGTAAAAAGTATCCTTTGCCTACAAACAAAAAGTTGAAATTCTTGTTTGTTGGGGGAACAACTTACAGAAAAGGATTCGATATCTTGTTGGAAAGCTTTGTTAGTGCATTTACTTCACGGGATGATGTTGTTCTTGTTGTGAAAGATATGGGAACCGAGTCGGTTTATCGTGGGCAAACTTCCGAGCAGTTGATTGAGAAAATCCGAAACACCCCCGAAACACCCGAGATTATCTATTACAAAAATTACTTTACAGAAGAAGAAATGGCGAGTTTATATCGGGCTTGCGATGTGTTTGTGTCACCGTATCGAGGCGAGGGATTTTCGCTACCAACGTTGGAGGCAATGGCTTGTGGCTTGCCTGTCATTGTTACCGAAGGTGGAGCCACCGAAGATTTCGTTCTCGACGAGTTTGCTTGGAAGATTCCATCCTATAAAATTTCTATTGGGAATTTTATAGATAACGACCCGCTTGTAAGCGAAGCTTTTCTGCTTGAGCCCGACGGCGATTACTTGACTAATTTGTTGAAGTCGATTTATCAAAATCCTGCCGATATTACTGTTCGTGGGATTTTGGCTTCGAGTTATGCCCGAAAATACTGGACTTGGAAGCGTTCCACATTGAAGCTACTTTCTCGTATTGATTATCTTTACGGCAAAGACCTTTCCAAAAGAGCGAAGGACAAATTAGTCGATATTGTTGATGTTCAGATTAAACTTGGTGAAGCAGAACGATTCTTCGACAATGGAGAATTGGACAAAGCTTTGGAAATTTACATTGAGATGTCTAACCAAATTGACTCTTTTTCGGTTAAATACCAAATCTTTTACTTTTTAAGACTTGCAATAATACATATTTTGAAATCTGAATTTTCGGAGGCTGCTCAATTACTCGGACCTGTCGAAAGACTTGAGCCAAACAATATCGATTTGTTGTATTTAAGGTCGAAAATGCTGTATTTACAAGGGAATTTGGTTGAGGCATTAGAAAAGTACACCGATTTGGTTTCGCAATGGAATGCAAGGCGTTTTGAGTCGGTTTTGGGCAACTCGCTTGATGTGATTTTGGTCGATATGGCAAATATTATGTTCGATATGGGAGACATCGAGAACTCCTTGCAATTGTTTACAGAAGCATTAAAATTGAATGATAGGAATGTATCGGCTTATCTTGGCTCGGCAAAATGTTTTATAAAGGTCAAAGATTACGAAGAAGCCCGTAGAATGCTCGACTGGGTGCTGAAATTAGAACCTGAAAACCAAGAAGCAAATCAAATGATGGAGGAGATTGGCACCGCAAAAGCACTGTGAACAATTGGATGGTTAAATTTGGTAATTACTTAATACAATCCACTTTTATTTGAACTATCAAATTTATCTTGATTTGCTCTATTGTTGGGGTAAATTTATGAATTTCCCTAAAAAATATACAATCATACCCAACGAAACAAATCGGCTTAGGATGTAGCATTAGTGTCTGACGTATAGAAACGGGGAGCGAACACACAGGTTCGATCCTGCAAAAATTTGTAAATTTTCAGACATCGGATGTCTGCCAGACATCCGATGTCTGGGAAACCCCTTGTTCGGTGAAATGTGCCTGGGGCCAACTGCGCTCGCCCTACTAAAAGACATCGGATGTTTTCGAAACGTCCGATGTCTGAAAATACTTGTAGGGGCGACCGGCCGGTCGCCCCTACAGAACAATCTGGTAATGATAAATAAAAAAATTACACTTGCTTGGGTGGAATAAATTGAGTAATTACCGAATAAATTATATCTTGTAGGGGCAAATAATTTTTTGCCCCTACATAGCTAATTTTTAGCGGAAAGGGAGGGATTCGAACCCTCGGTACGGCTTTTGGCCGTACACACGATTTCCAGTCGTGCCAGTTCAGCCACTCCTGCACCTTTCCAGTAAATACAAAATTACGAATTTTTCACGAATTTTGTAACTTATTTCCTATGTTTGCATTATTATATGGTTTAGTTTTATGGATTTGGGAAGGAGAAATTTTTTTACGACAATGGGGCTTGCAATGTTTGCACTTTCGATGCCAACCAAATTTGTTCGAGCGGGCGAACCCGCGGTCGAAGGTGATTATATCGTTCCTGCTTCGCTTTCGGAAGGAGCCACAGTTGCTTTTACTGCCCCAGCCAGCCCCAGTAATGCTTGGGAAATACATAATTTTGTTAATTACCTTGCCAGCCATCGTTGTAAAGTTATTTTGGGCGAAACAATTACATTGCGAGACAAGAAATTCCGCTATCTATCGAAGGACGATAAGTTTCGAGCGAATGAGATAAATAAATTTTTCGCCGACCCGTCAATCAAAGCGATTGTTTCGGCTCGCGGTGGCTATGGCTCGATACGGATTTTGGACTTAATTGATTACGAAATAATCAAGCAAAACCCCAAAATTTTTATCGGTTTCAGCGATATTACCGTTCTATTGAATGCTATCACGGAGAAAACTCGTTTGATTACATTTCACGGACCAACGGGGAATTTTAGTCTGGATGGATTTACTCGGAAAATTCTAGATTATATGCTCTTTGGTAATAAACTTCAATCCAATTTGCCCTTTGTTTATAAATTTTCAAAAGAGAATGTTCTGAATGAAGGAAAAGTTAGTGGGCGACTTGTAGGAGGAAACTTGTCGAATTTGGTTTCGCTGTTGGGAACTCCTTTTGACTTCGACGCAAGGGGGAAAATCTTGTTCTTCGAAGAAGTTTCGGAGCATCCCTACAAAATCGATAGGATGTTGAAACAACTTGAACTTTCGGGAAAGTTTGAGCAATGTGCTGGAGTTGTGCTTGGTTATTTTGGGAAGTTGGATGCCCGAAGGAACTTTTTTCCCGATTATTCTTTCACGCTTCGAGAAATTTTCGACCTGACTTTTAAAAAGTATGATTTTCCCGTTCTGATTAATTTTCCATTTGGTCACACAAATAAGTTTTTTACATTTCCAATTGGTGGCTTAGTAAAAGTTGATACTAAAAATCTTGAATTTTCGGTAAATTTGTATGATAGCAGTGTGGAAATTGAAAAAATGTATAACAAATAAAGGGTTAAAAATGAAAAATGTTGTTTTTCTTTTGTTGTTTTTGTTCAGTTTGAAATTATTCAGTCAGGAAGCAACTTTTTCTATCTCGGAAGTAGATGCTTCGAAATTTCCGCTAATTCGATGCACTTTTATAGCGTTAGATGCCACAGGCCAAAGCTACAAAGATTTAAAGCCAAGCGATTTCGATGTTTTCGAACGCGGGAAAAATATGAACTCCACCGTGCAAGTTGAATGTAAAGATACACTTGTCGAGCCAGCGGTGAGCATTATTTTGGTTGTTGACCAAAGCACTTCGATGCTTTTGGTAAACGAAGCTGGAGAAAGGCGTTGGGATTGGGTTAAACTTGGCGTCGAAGCTTTTGTGAATACAATCAACTTCAAGACTGGGACGAAGGTTGCTTTAATCTCTTTTGGGAATTTTGCATATATTCGTTGCAATTTCACTGATAACAAAAAAGAGCTGTTGGATTCGCTGAACAATACTTGGGTTGGCGGCGGAACCAAATATGAGCCCCCTTTCCTCGATAGAGATAATGGCGCTATTAATCTTTTCTTAAATGGCTCGCCCGACCCAACTAAGAGAAGAATAATTGTCTTTTTAACCGATGGCGAACCTAATGACCCACCGAAAACTGATTCTATTGTTAAAGAATTACAAAGGGTTAATGCACAAGTTTATGCTATTACCCTTGCTATGCCTATGCATCCAGCATTAGAGGAAATTTCATCTAAAACCGGAGGGAAAGCTTACAAAGTTGAAACCAAAGATGAGCTTGAAAATATTTATAGGTTCATTGCCTTGGATATCCAAAGAAAACAGCTTTGTAATCTGACTTGGATAACCGAATTTGGTTGCGATAAATTGGATTTAATTAGGGATATTCGTATAGTTTTCAAACGTCAATCTGTTACAATTGAACGAAGTTACGAAGCTCCCCCTTTTAGTATTGCTAAATTACCAATCGATGGAAATATTTACGATTTTCTCGACCCCGCTCCGAATCAATTTAATGAGATGGATTTGACTATAAATTCGCCTGTCACGGATTATGCTATTTCGGATATTAAAATAATCCCGACTTCATATTTTCAAGTTGTAAATTGGGATGTGGGCGGGTCTGGCGGAGCTCCGCCTTTTACGATTCCAGCGGGTGGTTCGAGGACAATTCGGATACGCTTTACCCAAGGTTCAACAAGGGCATATCGCGAAGCTACGATGTACATTACAGCAAAGCCTTGTCCAGCACAAATTAAGCTAATCGGGGGAATTTCTCAGGTGCGGATTATCTCTCCAAATGGTGGCGAAATCTTTTCGGTTTGTGATACAATTAATATAATTTGGAGTGGGGTTGAACCCGATAAGCCTGTAAACCTATTTTACAGTACCGATGGTGGAACTTCTTGGCGTTCGCTTGCCTCGAATGTTCGTGGACTGACGTACAAATGGATACCCCCAGTTGGTGGCAATAACTTCCGTATCAAAGCGACGGTTGCTCCTGTTTCTTCATATATTTGGGCAAAGGGAATTGGAGGTCCCGAAGATGATTTTGGACGAAGCATAGCAATTACAGAAGATAACTCTTATGTGTACATTTGTGGTTCATTTTCTGGAACCATCGAATTCGAAAACAACAAAAGGCTGACAAGTGTTGGTGGCTACGATTTATTTGTGGCAAAGTACGACCGAGACGGAAATCTAATCTGGGCACAATCTGCCGGTGGATATGGTGTTGATACAGCTGCTGGAATTTGTGTCGACCGCGCAGGCAATGCTTATGTTGTTGGAACTTGCCAGCAAACTGCTACTTTTGGATACATATCTCCAAATATCCCCATTGCTGGTGCTCCATATTGCTTTGTTGCGAAATTCCCAGCAAGTGGGTCATCTCCCCTTGTTACGCTGATAGGACCAAACCAAACTTATAATAGTTTTAAGGCTTGGGGGCAAAAGATTAAGTATAAAGTGAACGACCCACCAAATTCTGATGAGATTATTATTCTTGGGGAATATCTCAATCAAATACAAACAGTGAATTACTCTTTGCCCAAAGTAACTGTTCCTACAACTTTCACAGGGGTTTTGTATCCAGATTTGTCCATTCAATATACCCAAAAAGGCGGTACCGACGATGGCACATTTTCGAAAATGGTTGCCTACGATGGTAATGGCGATAGATACGAGGTTGGAAGCTTCACCGGTACTCTAAAAAGTGATAATATCGTTATTACAAGCAAAGGTAAAAACGATGTATTTATTCGTAGGTATGGTGGAAGTCCGGGAAGCGAAGATATTAGTGATTCTGTATTTTCTGTTCAATCGCCTGTTTGGAAATTTGCAAACAACAATTTTGTTTTTGCCGAATGCACAATTGGCTTGGTTATAGATTCTGTTGTAAGTAATTTTATCTGCAACGTTGGAAATGTTCCAATTACTATTGTGAATAACACGATTACAGGTGCAAATTCAAATGAATTTAAATTAGGCTTTTCGCTTGTGGGGAGGAAAATACTTCCTGGCGAATGCATTCCATTGGAAATCGTTTTTGAACCAAAAGATGTTGGACCGAGAAATGCCCAATTGATTTTAACTCCTGACTGTGGAAGCAATCTTGTATTGAATTTGAGTGGCGAAGGTGTTTGTTCTGGTGAATCTGTTCCACAAGTGAATCTTGGTCCTTCGAATCTGAGTGTTAAAGTTACCAAATTTGTCAAGTGTATTTTCAAGAATACAAATCCCGCTTCCGTCCCCGTTAAATTAGTGATTTATGGACCGAATGCTTCCGATTTTTCTGTGCCATTTAATAGCTTAATTGTAAAGCCTGACTCTTGTTTGGATTTGGAAGTTTCATTTATACCTTCTGGGGCGGGTTTAAGGAAAGCAACTTTAAAGTTTGAACTTCCTACTGGATGCATAAGCCCCGAAACCGAGCTTATTGGCACAGGAGTAGATGCCGACATTCTTGTTCAATCTATCGATTGGAAGGGCAGGAGGTTGAAGACTTTGAATGATACAAACTTAGTGATTATTAACAGAAGTTCAATTCCTCAAAAGCTAATCGATATTTCTTTCCAGGACCCAATTCCGAACTTCCAGTTTATTAATCAACCTCCGGTTAATCTTCCCGTTGTAATTCCACAAAATGATAGCATTTTGATACCAATTAGATTTGTTCCCGACGAGGAGATATCTTATTCTAACACAATAGTTGTTAAGTTTGAAGGGCTTTTGAGCGATTTGCTTGCAAACGTTAAGGGCGAAGGAATCCTGCCGAAAATTGAGTTGAAATGGACTTGCTTGGATGCAGTTAAACCGGGGGAACGCGGAATGGCTGAATTTGAAGTGTCGAATCCAAGCACAACTGCCGATTTGTTCATTTACAAGATGGACTTTAAATATAAGACTGGCGATTTCACTTGGGTCAATTCAGTCCCAGAAAATGAGATAATTCCTAAGTCTTCGAGCAAAGTTTATGAAGTTTATTTCACCCCAAAAACGCCGGGCACTCGTGCTGATTTAATCGAGATACAACACGATGCTGCCCCGGGTCCGAATCCAAACCCGCGAACTGATACAACTTTTGATGCAGAATGTGATGGGCTTGGTCTAAGCACTGTTAGTTCAATTGATTTTGGCAATAGCTTGATTTGCGACCAGAATCATTACGATTTGAAATTAAATAACGATAGCTGGCAAACTCCAATCACAATCACTGGCTTTGAAATTACAGGAATCGGAGCCGAAGCATTTAAATTGAACGAGAACTTCCCAATTGTTGTTCCGCCAAGCAATTTCACAGTTCTGAAGTTGACATTTGAACCACCCGATGCAAAAGTTTACGAAGCAACATTGAAATTTAAAACATCTATTGACCTCGATATAGTTGTTCAGCTTAAAGGCACTGGAGTTTTACTCGATTTTTATTCCGATAATCCTGAATGGCGCTTGGAACCAATGTTTTCGAGAAAACTTACCGTTAAAGCTCGAACGCCTAAGCTTTACAACTCTGTCATTAGCTCGATGAATCTCGATATCTTCTATAACAACAAAATGATACGAATAGATACAATTCTTCCTGCTTCGAATTTGAAAAATTGGACTTGGAATTCCTCGAAAGTTGTTGAACCCGGACATCTCAGTTTAGATGGCACCGGGAACCTTACCACGCCATTCGACATTGAATTGTTTACAATCGACTTCACCGTATTTCTTGGGGATGTTAAGGAATCTACTTTCGATTTGGATTTCCGAAGCAATAGTTGTATTTCGCCTCTCGATGTTGTATCTAAAATCATTTTATCGAATGTGTGCTTTGTGGATGGTCGATTGATTACGGTTTCGGAGCATAAATATTATTTAAACGCACCAGAGCCAAACCCAGCGGGGAATGAAGTTACTATAAGCTTTGGAATAGCTTTTGATGATTATGTTGATGTGACCCTTTACAATGTTTATGGTCAACAGGTAAAGACAATTTTCGAAGAGAAGATGAAGGCTGGGGGATATAATCTCTTCCTCAATGTTTCAGATTTGGGCAATGGAGTTTATTATTTGAAATTCCGTTCTGGAAGCTATATGCAGATTGTTCCATTAATAATTGCAAAGTAATTCGATGGCTAAATTCATTGTAATAGCGGGTCCCTGTGTTGTGGAATCCAGGGACCTGCTTTTCGAAGTTGCACAAAGTTTTGTTGATATTGAGAAAAAATTTCCCGTGCAATTTTTCTTTAAATCATCTTATCGGAAGGCAAATCGAACAAGCCTAAAATCCTTTGCTGGGATAGGGGATGAACTTGCAGTTCAGTATCTTTACGAAGTGAAGCAAACATTTGGACTCAAAATATTAAGTGATGTGCATTCCGCAGTGGATGTCGAAAAATTTGCAACATATTTTGATGTTGTACAAATCCCAGCTTTTTTATGTAGGCAAACAGATTTGCTCCTTTCTGCTGGGAAATCAGGGAAAATAGTGAACATCAAGAAGGGCCAATTTGTTTCGCCTTGGGATATTGGGAAAGCGGTGGAAAAAGTTCGTAGCACTGGTAACGAAAATGTTTGGCTAACTGAAAGAGGTACTTTTTTTGGTTACAACGACCTTGTGGTGGATTTTCGGTCTTTGCTTATTATGAAGAAATTCAATTGTCCCGTGATATTCGATGCCACTCACTCCTTGCAAAGGCCATCGCTGGGCGAGCAAAGCGGTGGTTTCCGGGAGTTTATTTTTCCTATGGCTCGTGCTTCTGCCGTTGTTGGAATTGATGGTTTATTTTTCGAAACCCATCCTTCGCCCGAAAAGGCTTTGAGCGACTCTTCAACTCAATTGCCCTTAAAATATGCCTATGATTTGATTTCTCAAGTCCTTGAATTGAGAGAAAAAGTTAGAAGTTTTAATGAACCATTGCTTTAAATATTTACTGTTTTTGGGTCTTCTTTTTTGGTTTTTGCCCTCTTGTGGAGTCGAAGATTGTGGTTGCAACACTTTCTCTCCAGTCAATGGTAGATGGTATGGTAAACTTGAAGGAGAGAATTCCAAAATCGAATTGTTCATCAATCTAACCGAAAAGAATTCGAATCTGTATGGCAGTGGCAATCTTTGGATTGTCACAAATTCAATTAATTTTGAGAATGTTGTTTCCGTAAAAGGTTCTTTTGTTTCGAACAAGATTGTAATTTCATTTTTTGAAATCGATTCGATTTCCTTCGAGGGGATGTTGAATTCTGCCAAAGATAGTATAGTTGGGAATTTCTTCGTAAAATCGGAGCAGTATCCTTTCTCAATAAATAAGATTAAGTGATTCTTTGATTTTAGACTCGACCAGTTCCGTTATTTTCAATGCCTGCGAAGCCTCGAATGCAGAAACAGGAATTGGTTTTCCAAAAAGTATTGCCTCGAAAAAGCTTTTGTGTTCTTCCTCTATTGCGTTTGTCGGTTCAACGTTAGGAGTTTCATAAAAAATTTGAACATCTCGCGGGGAATCGAAAATGTTTCCTAACATCATCGCCGGAGTTCCAGCAGAAGTTGAGTCGCTCTTGTCTGTAAGCCTGAAAACCTCGACTTTCTGGTTGCCGAAATCAATAGAAAAGTAGGCTTGCTTTTGGAAAATTCTCATTTTTCTGGTCGGCTTGGCAGAAATTCTCGAAGCGGTTAGGTTTGCGATAGCTCCGTTTTCGAATTCAATTCTTGCGTTTGCTATGTCGATTGTTTCGGTTAAAACTGGCACTCCGTTAGCGTAAATGTTCTTGATGGGAGATTTAACCAACCAAATTACGATGTCGATGTCATGAATCATCAAGTCGGAAACAACAGATACATCGATGGCTCGTGCTTTGAATTGACTTAATCTGTGGGCTTCGATGAACAAAGGTTTAGGATTGTATCGCATAACTGCTTTGAGTGCGGGATTGAAGCGTTCGACGTGCCCGACCTGAATTATTAATCTTTTTTGTTCAGCAATCGCAATAAGCGAAAGTGCTTTCTGGTAGCTATCGGTGATGGGTTTTTCAATGAAACAATGTTTCCCGTTTTCAAGGAAAAATTTTGCAATGTCGAAGTGCGTTGTTGTTGGGGTTGCAATTACCACTGCGTCAGAAAATTTTAAAGCTTCGTCGAGCGATTCAAATGCTTGCGTTGAATACTGCTTTGCAATTTCTTTGGCTTTTTCTATGTCGATATCATAGATTCCAGTAAGCTCAGCAAGGTTGTTGTTTGCAAGCAATTTGGTGTGAATAGCACCAAGATGGCCTACTCCTACAACTGCTACTTTAAGTTTCATATTTCCCCTTTGTTTTTCATTCACACTTAATCAAAAAAAGAAAGATGTTCTTGTTCAAAACCGTAATCTATTTCAATAGCATCTTCTTTGGCTTTTTGTTTGGCAATTTTGTCTGCTTTTTCATTGAAGGTATTACCTGAATGTCCCGGCACCCAAAGAATTTCTGGTTGGACAAAATTTCGATAATGCAGGAATTGTTTCCATAAATCGATGTTCATTACATTTTGTTTCGCAGAAGTTTTCCACCCATTTCTATTCCATCGTTCCAGCCATCCTTCGTTTATAGCTTTGGCAACTAATTGCGAATCGGTATAAATTTTAACATATTTGATATCGTTGTTCTTGCAAAAGTTTAAAGTTTCGACCACTGCCATCAGTTCCATCCGATTATTCGTGGTTTTCCGAAATGCGCGGGAAAGGACGATTGGTGCCCTTTCGTAGATTAGGATTATCGAAAAAGCGCCGGGTCCCGGGTTGCCAAGTGAAGTTCCGTCTGTATAGGCTTCCAACTTATCTCCCCAAAAATCAAATTTACATTTTGCTAATTTACAGAAAAATCTTAATTTGGCTTTGTGTAAAATAATAAAGAGGTAAGAAATGTTGAAGTTAACTTACTTAAGCCATTCTACTTTTATTTTAGACGATGGGAATAACAAATTGATAATCGACCCATTTATTACCGGGAATCCCACCTGCCCGGTTAAGGTCGAAGATGTTAAGGTGAACTTCGTTGTATTAACACACGCTCATGGCGACCATCTTGGCGATGCATTCACTATTGCCAAAGACAACGATGCACTCGTTATTGCTGTGAATGAGCTTGCAAATTATGCTGCGGAAAATGGTTGCAAAGCCCACAATATGCATATCGGGGGTGGATACAACTTTCCGTTCGGACGGCTAAAATTTACAATCGCTCATCACGGTTCATCCTCGCCCGATGGCAGATATATGGGTGAGCCAGCAGGTGTTGTTATCAAAATGGGTGGGAAAACTGTTTATCACACGGGCGATACTGGTTTGTTCCTCGATATGAAGCTTATTGGGGAACTCGATAAGATTGACATTTTCCTCGTTCCAATTGGCGATAACTTTACTATGGGAATTGACGATGCGGTTAAGGCAGTTGAATTTGTTAATCCTGACTTAACTATTCCAATGCACTACAATACATTTCCCGTCATTCCAGCAGACCCGAATGAATTTAAAAAGAAGGTTGAATCGCTTGGAAAAAACTGCCGAGTTATGGAATTTGGCGAGACAATAGAATTTTAAGCTCCAATTTTGAAATATGAATTTAAAAGTTGATTTTCCAAAAAAGTTTTGGAAAAGGATAGGTTATTTTTTTTTGTAGTTCCTCGTGATGTGAACAATTGGATTTGATAATTTCTGAAGTTCATATATTATATTCTGTAAGGGAAAAGCCCCAAACTCATTGTGAGTGATTTTTTGTGATTTTCTGAAAAGTTTTCAATGCTATTTAAAAACAACCATCTGTGAGTGTTGAAAATAGAAAGGGCTGACTTGTGTTCCAAGCCAGCCCCAATTTAAAATGTTCTTGATTTTATGCTTCTATTATCTCACTAAAACAAATGGAAATACAAATTGTTCGCCATTTGTTCGGACAATTATATAATATGCTCCGCTGGGTAAATTGTTTAAGTCAAGATTGATGTGGTTGCTGACAATCTCTTTAGGTTGGAAGTTCAAAGTTTCAATATTTTGCGAGAGATTGTTGAAAACCGATATTGAAACAGGTTTGTTTAAAGTTAGATTATTGAATTGTACCTCAATTGTTTGACTAAGTGGATTGGAAATAATCTTAATAGGCGAACTAAGATTGTTTTCGCCATCGACAAAAATAAGTCCTTCAACTTCACCTCTCAATTCGATGTAAAATTCTTTATTCTCTTTGGCATTTGTAACGACTCGGATGCGTGCATTGTATACTCTTTCTTCATCGGTAGCAGCTGAGAAGCGGACTTTGACTTTAACAGAATCACCGGGTTCAATGTAAATCGGTGTTTGAAGAACTTGGGCAAAGTCGAACCGTTTATAATCCTTGTATGTAGTATCAATTCTGAATTCTGAAATTTCGAGAGTTTGGTCTCCAATGTTTTTCAAGACAAGTTCAATAATTTTACTTGTAGGCTTTTTGACTTTGCCAAAATCGATAAGATTTTCGGGGAAGTTGGTTGTCAAAATGGGACCTTTGGCTTGGATTCCGCCGCCATAGCCCCAAACTTCGATGTAGCGATATTCTTGATACAATGCATTGGATTTAATCGAAAGAGAGCCTTTGTAGCCTATTTTTTCTTTTGGAGTGAACCTAATCTTTACAGAGTGGGATTGTCCTCGCTTAAGTGTAATGGGGTTGGTTATTTTGCCAGAAATAATTTCGAAAACATCGTCGGGGTTTTCCCAGAAGTCGATTTCTTCGAGTACTAAATCGAGTTTGCCCGTGCTAATGATTTTCATTTCAATAGTATCGGACTTTCCGGGTTCTACTTCGCCAAAGTCGACAATAATTGGGTCGACATCATAAGTTGCACCATCGGGAGCGATATTCCCTTTAAGCCAGTTTATTGCCCGCAAAAGTTGATACGCACGAGGAATATCGCCAGCAAATGCTTCGAAACCAATGCTCCAGAAGCATAATCGTGCAGTTCCAATTTCAGTTCGAATACCAACTATTGTGTCGTCGGGATAGTCATTATTGGTTCGGATGAAATGGTCTACTGGTGGATACTTTACGGGGTCTTTCGATTTGAAAACATCAAATTCGAGATAAATTGCAAGGGGCCACCAAGTTACCCCAGGCTGAGGTGTATATCCAATATTGCACCATTTAATTATTGACTGGCCAACGGGGTCGCCAAAAGCACCACGAACATTGAAACTCCAGTATTCAATTTGATTACCTGTTTGCCGCGAGACTTTCATTCTTGTTAAGTATTCAATTCCAAGTGTGTCCGAAAGAAATTTTTGAACCTCAGGGTTCAAATCGCCCCCAGCAGGATTGAATGCATAGTATAAAACATTTCTACCTATAATTAAACAGTTTTTACCCGCTGCAATCATTTGTCGGATTGCATTTAAAACACTTGCATTTCCTACACGGGTGTTTAGTCGGTTATCGCCAAGAAGGAAAATAGCAACATCGAAATCTGTTAATTTATATTGTTGCAAGGTAACATCATTGAAAGGCTTACGAATAACATAGGGAGCAATTTCGGGCATATACTGGGGGTCGATAAGGTAATTCCAATAGGCACTATCGACAAAATTTTTGTTTTCGAGATTATCGAACAAGATATATTTGGGTTGCTCGGCAAAAACAGCTGACGGTTGCCTGCTTAGTGGTGCAATGAAGAAAATCAATACCAGAAAAATAAAAATCCGTTTCATAAAACCTCCCGTTGTTTAACAAAATAAAAGGGGTTGCCCCTTTGGGATATAAATCCTTTGGGACAACCCGTTAAAAAACAAAATACGATATTATTTAACCACAATAAATGGAATAAATTGCACATCGTTACCGATTTGGAGCTTCAAGTTGTACCTTCCGCTTGGTATTGAGTTAGTGGAGAATCGTAGCTGAGTTATCGATTGCGACAAGTTCGTGGTACCTAAATCTGCAATCAAGTTTCCATTTAGGTCGTAAACTTTCATCGAAACTTCTTTGGAAGCCCCGAGTTTAGTTGTTGCAAGAATTGTGAGTTCGTTGCCAACAGGAATTGGGGTAATTGCAATTTTTGTTCCATCGGGGAATTCACTTTCGGAGACAGAACCAGCTGTTGTACCTCGACCAGTTAATGGAACATCTAACGTGGGTTGATTGGATGCGTTGGATTGAACCCTCAAAGTAGCGGAATAATCAATCGCAGCGGTTGGTCTAAATAAAATACTAATTGTCATTGTTTGCCCGGGACCCAAAATAGCGGGAAGTTCGGGTGGGTTCATTATTGAAAACGCTCCGGAATTGTTGACAATTTGAACGCTTGTTATTTGCAAATCTGCATAGCCATTATTTGTGATATCCACGTCGCCGACTTTCGAGCTTTCAACTTGGACCTCGCCGAAATTAATTTCAGTTTTGCTGGTGGTAATAATTGGTACATCGCCAATAACACCGATACCATCGAGAGAAACAATTTCATTAGGTGCATTCTTGGCATTCGATTTAATAATTACAGAAGAAGTGTAGGCTACGGACTCGGCTTTTGGAGTGAAGGTGACCGTTACTGTATATTTTTGGTTCGGTTGTATAGTTAATGGAAGAGTGGGTGGATTCTGAATGTTAAAAACTGTATCTGGGTCGAAGTCTCGGTCGATATAGAGTTCATTGATTATCAGTGGTTCGTCGCCAGTGTTGGAAATATCGAAGGTCTGGGATGCAGTTGTGCCAACAACAACTTCGGCAAAATCTATTGCTGTCAAACTCAAAGCAATTTGTGGCCCGGTTTTAGCAGTTTGTTTATTTAATAACCAATCGATGATTTTGTTGGCAAAACCGTTTCGCTGGGTGGGATTTGCAATTCCTTCGAATCCAGTAGTTAAGTATGCTAATCGGGAATTACCATTTTCCACCCTAACTCCACCAATTGCGGATGGATTATTATCGTAGAAAAGGAATGCTTTGGCTTTGCTGGGATTGGTTATTTGTAAAATATCAGTATAAACAATGAAATATGGATGGGAACTTTGGTTGTATTGGTTCATTGTAAGATTAATTCCGTTACCGATTGGGTCCCCTGTTACACCAGTTGCTGGATAGGGATTAATACCGGTTATGTATCCATTGTTGTCAACAGTAACTCTTAAAACAGGGTTTTGTGCTTTGTTAATAAATAGTTTATTTGTGTAGAAGTCTCGAGCGGTTTGGGAGCCTTGGGTACCATAAGCAAAGGAGAGGTCAACTTCTGAAGTCAATAGAATGCTTTTACCAGCAGAAATCAATGAATTTAAAGAAGCATACAGTGGGGAACTTTCAGCAAAATAGCCACCGAGGACTCCACGAGAAGCAAAGTTAAATCCAAGAACTGCAAGGTCAAAGTTTGCCATTGAGTAGCTATTGATTACATCTAAAGCAAATGGTAAAATAGCAGCGTCGTTCGCATATTTTGAATTTGTAAGTATCGCCTGATATGCAAATATTGGACTTGGGGAATTGGTCAAAGCATAAAAAGCATATTTTGTATCTTCGGTTAAAGCATAGAAATATCCGAGAGCCTGTTCGTATGGTGTTTGAACATTTGGAATGAAATCAACTCCAACAATGGAAAATTCCGCTTTGCTTCCAGCTTTGAGTGTAACAGTTACAGATTGTGATTGATTTGGCTGAAGGATTAATTGATTTGTACTCAAAGTTGCATTCCAACTTGTTGGAATGTAACTTGAACTACTATTCAAAGCAACATTTACGCGCATTAATTCTGAACTTGGGTTTGTTACATTAAAAGTATAATTAACCGTTCCATTTCTTGGGATTGTTAAGAAAGGATTGGGTCCAGTAACTTGAACTTTGGCAACCTTAAGATTTTGTGCTGCTTGAAGAACTTCTTTTGTGTTATCATCTTGGATAAAAGCGACGAGGTAAATTTGTTGAGCCTTCCACGTTGACTTAATCGTGTAGCTAAAGTTATAAGTTTTGTTGGAGCCTGCATTGAGGTCTAAAGTTGTACCATTGTGGTCGGGAAGCATTTGGCGTGCGACCCAGAAAAATTCTTTCTCACCATTAGTTCCGGGTGGATTAGGATAGCTGATGTAATATTCAACAACTGCAACTCGGAGCTTTTTCCCAACAAGTGATTGTGTTGTGTTGATTGTAACACTAACACTGCACTGGGTTCCATTTCGTGTCTCCGCAACGGTCATTGTAACAGGAGAGTTTGTACCGCGATAATTGTTAACTTCAGTATTGATTGCAACGGTATCGCCAGCAGCTCCATCGTACCAACCGGAAGATTTCGGTGCTATCTTGCCATTTACACGAACATTTGGAACACCAATTTGATCGATTCCATAGTATTTGATTCTGGCTTCGTTCATTACGGTGTTTTCCAGGTACATTGGGTCGTCCTTTCCGGGCCACCAAGCGTGGTAGATTAGCGGAATGACATCGCTAAAGTTGTTTCTAATGTACAACTGGAAGGTAGGGTTTTGGGCGGCGCAAGGACCGCAACTTGTGTTTGTTGCTTCTTCGATTAAAACTTTACGCGGGGAATCGGCAAAGGCGAAAAGGCTCGCAAAAAGAAACAAGGTTACTGACAGGGCAAAAGTAAATTTTTTCATAAATCCTCCTTATATTTTACAAATAAATACAATTTCAAAGTAATATAAACAACAAAATATAATAAAAAGTTACAATCAAAATGACAAATTAACAAAAATTTAATAAAATGAAAAATGAAAAGTAAACAAATTATTTAAAATTTCGGGCAACTTCTTATTCTTACTCAATTAATTACATTGTAATTATGTTTTTTGTATATAATTCAAAATATTCCGGGATTTGATTAATATTGGCAACTTAAAAGTGTAATGTTGAAAAATAAAAAGGGGTCAAGTTTACTATGCTCTTCAAGACCAAGCTGACCGTTGCTTCCTTCCGGACCTGGCGGGGTTGGGCTTGGCTTGAAAGCATAGGACCTGACCCCATTACAAAATTAATAAAAAGTTGTTAGATAAAAGTCCTCTTTTTCTGTTTTTAATGATAAAAAATTTCGAAAATTTGCATAATTTTGCAATTTGCAAGCGCCACTAGCTCAGTTGGATAGAGCATCAGCCTTCTAAGCTGAGGGTCACAGGTTCGAGTCCTGTGTGGCGCGCAATCAAGGTTTTTTGAGTTTCTTCGTATCCCTAAGCGATGGGATTTCCTTTTTGATTTCCGAAGGTGAAATTAATACTGGTTTTGGTGTTTCGGGTGGTTTCGGGGCTTTTTTGGCAGGCGATTCTACGTAGAATTTGTCGCGTGTAACTATTACATTTTTTATCACAACACGTTCTTTGCTTAATTGTGGCAATTGCTCGTCATTTCGTCGAATGATAACTCCCCCCGCATTACCAAGCGTGAATCGGAAGGAATTCATTCCTTTCCAAACCTTTTTGTTATTTGGGTAAAGAACCATTTTTTCGGATATTCGGTTGTCTATGATTATGTTTATCCAAACTGTATCGATAGCAATAAATTCAAGTTTTATGCTATCTTGGGGAAGAATTGTTTGCTTTGCTTCCGAAACCGTAGAAGTTTTGACTTGAAGAGTGTCTGATGTTTTAATTGTCTCTAATGGTTTGATTTCTTCAGGTTCGTAAAAGAAAGTAAAATAAATTATTGCAAGGAAAGAGATGAACAATCCGCCGTAGACGAAATAGAGGATAGTGTTGAGTTGTTTTGCAGTATATCGAAATTTTCGTTTGGTATGTGCAATAATTATTGGGGATTCATTTTCTTCGACAGGAAGGGGTTTGTGTTTGAAAATCGTTTCCAATTGTTGTTGAAAATCGGACAAGTTTAGTCCGAGATATTCAATATATTCTTTGGTGAAAGATTCCATATAAATTTGGTCAAGGTAATTGAAATTCCCATCTTCGATTGCTTTTAAAACAGGTTCACGAATTTTGGTCGCTTCGGAGACATCCCGTAAGGTAAGATTCTTACTTTCTCGGGTTCGTTTTAGTATTTCGGAAATATTCTCCATAAATTATGTTATTTTTGCTACTTCGTGAAATCAAATTTAATTAAAAATGGGTAATCAAAGGCGTAAGTCCTTTTTTTTATTACTACTTCTCTTGGTAAACAAGTGTTTTCTGCCTTACGAAAGCAAAGCAATAACCGACGATAGCCTCTATGTTTCATATAAAATCGCCGACAAACCTTTCTATCATATTACTGGCACTAAAATTGAAAAGAATGCAAAAATCAAGCCAATTCCTGTGGCTATTTTTGCGGCTACTTATACTGGCATTTTTATAATTCAACATATTGAGCAAAACAGAACGATTTGGAAGAACAAAGGCAGTTTCCATTTTGCCGAAGATGGTAAATATGCAATGTATGTCGATAAAGCAGGCCATTTTTATGGGACTTTTCTTCCGTCCTATGTTCTTTCCCAGTCCCTTTTGGAATGCGGAATGAATTATAATTGGTCTGTTGTTGTTGGAACTCTGCTCGGTGTGGGTTATACAACCTATGTGGAGATTTTGGATGGATTTGCAAAGGATTGGGGCTTTTCGCCGTCGGATTTTTACGCCGATATTGCGGGGGGATTGTTCTTTTTGGGTTATTCTTACATTCCATTTATGCAGAATTTCACTCCAAAGTTTATGTATTTCCCGCCTCGGTGGTTTAATTCCTATTCCCGGAAACCTTCATCAATGTTTATCGATGATTATAGTGCCCAAACTTTTTGGCTGAGTATAAATTTGCATAATATTTTGCCCGAAAAAATTGGAAAGTATATTCCAAAATGGCTCGATATCTCAGTTGGTTATGCTGTTAGGAATTTGTGTAATCCCCTTGATACCTCATTACGATGCAATCCCGAGTTGTCCGAACCCGTTTATCCCTATGTTTGGGGCAATCGAAAACTTATTATCGCATTAGATTATGACCTTGTTAAATTACTGCCCGATGGGGGGCATTTCTGGAACTGGCTGAAGCAATCCTTGAATTACTTTAAATTGCCCAGCCCAGCAATAGAAATTGGCAAGCCGATTCGTTTTTATTTGTTGTATCCTTTTCCCATTCAAATAGGCTCGCTGAAGTTTTAATTCCTTGAATTTTATTAAGTTTGCTTTTTATTTATTTGACTTTTGATTAAATGCGTAGCGAGAGTAACAAAGTTTTTTCCCAAGAATTACTTAGCCCAAACCATTTGGTTCAAACAGATAAGGCAAAGAAGTTAAATTATCATCCTAAAATAAGCATCATTATTCCTATGTATCAGGAAGAAAAGATACTTCCATTTGTTCTGAAAAATTATAACCAATCGGTTCTTAGGAAGTATCTTGCAGAACTCATTGTGAGCGATGGTGGAAGTTCAGACAATTCGGTCGAAATAGCACGGAATTTTGCCCATAAGGTTGTGGTTCATCAAGAATCCCGTCGTCAAACTATTGCGGAAGGTCGCAATCGTGGAGCTGAAATTGCCCAAGGTGACTTGCTTGTTTTTATTAACGCCGATACTGTTCCATCGGACATTGAAAAGTTTTTATCGTATATTTTGAATTGGCATTTGAACGCAAAAGATGAAATAGCACTTGCTGTTAAGGTTCGTGGTTTTCCGGGCGAAGAGATTTGGAAAGACCGGTTGTTCTATTTTTTTCATAATAATTTTGTGCGTTTGTTGAACTTTGTTGGAATTGGTATGGGGCGGGGAGAATGCCAAGTGGTTCGCAAGGAGGCTTTTTGGCGAGTTGGTGGTTATAATCCGGAAATTACTGCTGGGGAAGATTTTGACCTTTTCAAAAGGTTGAGAAAGATTGGGAAAATCCGTTTTGTTGATGAAGTTTGCGTTTATGAATCTCCGCGTAGATTTAGGAAATATGGCTATTTTCGTATTCTTGTTCGCTGGCTATTGAATGGGCTTTCGGTTATGTTTTTGAAAAAATCCTATTCAAGTGATTGGGAACCTGTTAGATAATTTAGAGTGGTAATCTTTTATGGATAGATTTTTTGGTGCCTGTATAGGTGCTTCAACAATTTCAATTGTTGAACTTAAATCGGACTCAAAGGGTGGTTTTGTAATTCAAAATGTGATTTCGCGGAGCCATAATGGTTTACCGCGAGAAATTTTTGAAAAACTTATCCGGGAGCTTCGGATTGAAAATTTCCCCATTGTTGTAACAGGACGAAAAATTCGCAATGTTATTAATCTTCCAAACATTTCCGAGGTCGAAGCAACAGAGATTGCTTTTAAGCATTTATTTCATTCGAAAGATAATTTCTCGGCAATTGCTTCTTTGGGAAGCGAAACCTTCATCGTTTACATCCTTGATAGAAATGGCAATGTTGTAGATGTCGTAACTCGTAATCAGTGTGCATCGGGGACGGGAGAATTTTTCCTCCAACAAATCAAAAGAATGAATATCGGCTTGGAGGATTTAAGCAAGTTTCAGAATAATGTTTCGCCATACAAGGTTTCGGGAAGATGTTCAGTTTTTTGCAAATCCGATTGCACTCACGCGTTGAACAAGGGCGTTCCGAAAGATGAAGTTCTTGCAGGTCTTGCTCAGATGATGGCTGGCAAGGTCGAAGAACTTTTATATAAAGTTCCAAAGGGGAAAGTTTTGCTTGTCGGTGGCGTAACAAAAAATCAGTTAGTGATTAAGTTCTTGCAACAGAAGGATTTTGAGTTTGTAATTCCCAAGGAAGCAACTTATTTCGAGGCTTTGGGGGCAGGAATATATTGCTTAAATCACCATAAATCCTTGAAATGGGATTATAGCAATTTATTTTTGAACAAGGAAAGTTCATTTGTTTTTCACAAGCCCATTTACGAGTACCGCGATTTGGTGGAATTTAAAACCTTGGAGCGTGGCGAAGCCAAAGATGGTGATGTTTGCATATTGGGTCTTGATGTTGGTTCGACAACAACCAAAGGGGTTATCATTCGGGTCGCGGACAATAAGATTTTGGCATCGTCATATCTCTATACACACGGGGAACCAATTAAGGCTGCCCGAAAGGTTTATGCTGAGTTGGCTCGCCAAGTTGGTAACAAGAAAATAAAGATTGTTGGCTTGGGAACTACAGGTTCCGGAAGGCAAGTAACAGGTTTACACGCTCTTACCCGAGGTGTTTTTAATGAAATCATTGCCCATGCTACTGCAGCATTGTATTTCGACCCAAATGTCGATACAATTTTGGAAATTGGTGGGCAAGATGCCAAATATACTTACCTTGTTAATAAAGTTCCAGCCGATTATGCAATGAACGAAGCTTGCTCGGCGGGAACCGGCTCTTTTATCGAAGAGGCAGTATTTGAAGCTTTTGGGATACGCACTGAGGAAATAGAAGCAATAGCCCTCGAAGCAAAAAATCCCCCGAATTTCAGTGACCAATGCGCTGCGTTCATTAGTTCCGATATTAAAACTGCTCTCAATGAAAACATTAGCCGCGAAGACATAATCGCAGGCTTGGTGTATTCGATTTGTCTGAATTACATAAACAGAGTAAAAGGGAATCGTCAGGTTGGCGATGTTGTTTTTATGCAAGGAGGTGTTTGCTACAACAAAGCAATTCCGATTGCAATGGCTGGCTTGCTGGGGAAAAAGATTATCGTTCCACCAGAACCCGGACTGATGGGGGCATTTGGTGTTGCGTTGCAAGTCAAAGAAAAAATTCAGCTTGATTTGCTCGAACCTCAAGATTTTTCACTCACTGAACTTGCCACCCGCCAAGTTGAGTATAAAACTCCGTTTATTTGTATGGGTGGGAAGGAAAAATGCGATTTGCGTTGCTCAATAAATCGTATTGTTATCAATGGGAAAACTTTTCCTTTCGGTGGCGCCTGTAATAAGTTCTACAATCTCATTTACAATAAAAGCTATTCAATCGAGGAATTCGATTTTGTTAGCAAAAGAAATTCTATTTTATACAGAAACTCTGTAATTTCTTTTGCTTCTAGGAATGGCACCAAAACAGTTGGACTAAATCTTTCTTATCATAATTATACACTTCTGCCCTTATTTACCCACTTTTTTACAAAAATAGGATTTCGAGTTATTCTGCCCGATTATCCGGACCCGAGGGGTTTCGATAGGGAATACACAAGCTTTTGTTTTCCCGCTCAGCTCTCTCTTTGTATGTTCCAGAATCTTTTGGATAAAAATCCCGACTACATTTTCCTGCCCGAAATTTTTGAAATGTGGACCGAAGGAGAAACTTCGCAGAGACTGGATTTCAATAGTAGTTGTGTTTTTGTCAGTGGCGAACCTTTCTATTTAAAGCAGGCTTTTAAGGATTATGACCTCGAAAGTAAAATAATAACAAGGTATTTTAACTTTGCCAATGGTTATGAGCCCGAAGAAGGGAAATTCATTGATATTGCTAAACAATTGGGTGTCGAGGAGAGTTTGGCCATTGAAGCATATCGAGAGGCTCTCGAGTGGCAAAGGAATTTCCAAAGGGAAATTAAAAAAGAGGGCGAAAAATTTCTGAATTTTCTCCGTGAGAACCCAGAAAAGTTTGCAGTAGTTTTGGTTGGTCGTCCTTATAATTCGTTCACAAGTTTTGCAAATAAAGGAGTGCCGCAAAAATTTGCCAGTCGTGGCGTCTATATAATTCCTTTTGAATTTCTTCCTTTTGGCGATTACAAACTTGACGAAAGCCAGTTTTGGGAATCGGGTAAAAAGATTTTAAAGGCTGCAAAAGCAATTCGGGACAACGAGCAGTTGTTCCCAGTGTACATAACTAATTTTTCGTGTGGTCCCGATTCCCTTTTGGTTCCTCAATTCCGCCAGATAATTGGAACAAAACCATCGTTGACTTTGGAACTCGACCAGCATACTGCCGATGCAGGTATTAACACGAGAATTGATGCTTTTTTGGATATCGTCGAGAATTATCTCGCGGTCAAAAAACATCTGAAAGCTGAAAGCAAAGAATTCCGAATAGCTGAAATTGAGTTTTCCGGCGATGACTCATTTTTCGTTTGTTCCGATGGCAAGAAAATCCCGCTTCGTAGTAAGGAGATTGATGTGCTAATCCCTTCGATGGGCGACCTTGCTGCGCCAATGTTTGCTTCTGCACTTCGAGGCTTGGGATTTAATGCAAAGCCTATGCCGGAAAGCAACCCAGAAATATTAAAACTTGCCCGTAGCGTTGCAACGGGAAAGGAATGCCTTCCTCTTTTGCTTTTGGTTGGGCATTTGTTGAATTACCTTGAAAATATTTGGGATAGGAAGCAGAAGATAGCATATTTCATTGTTCAGGGGGCGGGAAATTGTCGTCTTGGGCAATATCCAGTGTTTATACGCAACTTAATTAGAAGCCGTAGGATTCCAGATGTTGCAACTTTGGTCTTAATGAACGAAGACGGATTTGCTGGATTGGGGAGCGATTTCGCTTTGCGTGGTATTCAGGCAATTATTACAAGCGATGTTCTCGACGATATTCGCAGTGCAATTATGGCTAATGCTGTCGACCCAGACAAAGGTTTGGAAATTTTTAAGCAAGAATACGAAAGGCTTTTACATTACTTTGAATTTTCGCCAAAGAAAATATATAAAGGTTTAAAGTTATTTGCAAAAAATATTCGCGAAAAGATACCAAGCAAAATCCCGATTAATAAATCCCGTTATATAGCCCTTGTAGGGGAAATTTATGTTCGGCGCGACCATTTTGCCCATAGATATCTAAATCGCTATTTTGCTTCGAAGGGTTTCGTCTTAAAGGATGCATATATTAGCGAATGGATTTTCTATGTCGATTATCTTTTGAAGCTCAAATTACTTGAACCCGAAACTGATTTTCGCAAAAAATTGGAGCGCTGGACAAGGGTTCTTTTTATGCGAATTGCTGAACACAAAATAAAAAAGATTTTGTCCTATTCGGGATATTATGAGTATTCCAAGACATTGATTGAGCCGATATTAAATCATAGTAAGCACATTATTCCTTTGGAATACAAAGGTGAGCCGGGTTTGACTCTTGGAGTTGCTTTAAAAGAGTTACTCGAAAAATACTGCGGGGTAATTAATGTTGGACCATTCAGCTGTATGCCAACAAGATTTGCCGAGGCGGTGAGTGTCCCCGAAATGAAAGTAATAAACAAGATACAAGCCCGCCGATTGAACGAGCCTGATTACGATTTGCCCTTATTCATCGATAGAAACTATTCTTTGCCTTTCCTAACAATTGAAACCGATGGTAATCCCTATCCACAAGTTATCGAGGCAAAACTTGAATCTTTTGTTCTAAAAGCTGAAAGAACAGCAAAAATTATGGAAGAATTGAAAATGAATGGTAAATTTAAAGGATAAAAATATGAATTCGACTTACAAACAGAGTGGAGTGGACATTGAAGCCGGAGAAAAAGTTGTTGAAATGATAAAATCTCTGGTTCGAACAACTTACAGTCCAAAAGTTTTGAGCGACTTGGGGCTTTTTGGTGGATTTTACGATGCAAGATTTAGCGAATACGAACATCCTGTCCTGGTTTCGAGCACTGATGGTGTTGGCACGAAGTTGAAGATTGCGTTTATGATGAACAAGCACGATACAATTGGGCAGTGTCTTGTAAATCATTGCGTAAACGATATTTTGACTGCCGGGGCAAAGCCATTGTTTTTTCTGGATTATTTTGCCACGGGTAAATTGGATGTTGAAGTAGCTTACCAAGTTGTTAGTGGCTTAGTCAAAGCTTGCAAAGAAAACGACTGTGCTTTGATTGGGGGCGAGACAGCCGAAATGCCATCGTTTTATTCCGAAGGCGAATATGATTTGTCTGGTACAATTGTTGGCGTGGTAGATAAAAAGCAGATAATCGATGGCTCAAAGGTGCAAAAAGGGGATGTTCTGATTGGTCTTGCATCCAATGGCTTGCATACAAATGGATATTCTCTCGCTCGAAATGTTCTTTTGAAAAAATTCCGAGTCGACGAATTTATTCCTGAACTTGAAAATACATTAGGCAACGAACTTCTTAAAGTTCATAAGTCATATTTTAAAATTGTTTATCCTTTGGTCGAAAAAGGGTTTATTAACGGAATTTCTCATATTACTGGTGGTGGTATTTTGGGGAATACAAAGCGAATTATACCAAAAGGACTTAGCTTGAAGATTAATTGGACTGCTTGGGAACCCCCAGCCATTTTCAAACTTATCCAAGAGGTTGGAAATGTTGACGATGAGGAGATGCGGAACGTTTTCAATCTTGGTATTGGAATGATTTTGGTTGTTTCCAAAAATAATCTCAACAAAGTAATTAGTGAAATCGAGGGGAAAGAGCAATTTTTCGTAATCGGCGAGGTCTATTGATTTTTTAAAGCATTTTTTAAAGATAAAATAAACAGAATCAAAGTAAGAACAATTATCAAACCACCCCAAAACCAATTTGGAAGAAATAAATTTTGTGCGACTATTTCTGTATCTGATGCAAAGGAAGATTGATTAACTATTCCACTTTTTGAAAACAAATACCCCATACTCAAGTATACACTCACAAAGGCTTGTATTCCAATAGTTTGTGCTGTAACAACCGAAAGTTTTTCTTTTTTACCCAAAGCAACAAGTGCAAAAAATATGGAAATTCCTAAAAGAAAGACAAATCCAAATAAGTTTCTGACCCAAAGGATTAAGCTTATAAAGATTGAAAATGAAAGGAGAAGCAAAAGAAATTTTACAATTTTTAAATTTTTGGAATAAGAAATAAAGAAATAACCAACAATAGGCGGGAAGATAGGACCACTTAAAGCAACCAAAGCACTTTTCAGGTTTGCCGATTGAAGAGGCAAGGTGTGGTAGGCAATACCGCTGCCATCGGCAAAGATTTCGATTTTCACCACACTCCCACCTACCAAAATCGCAGCAAGGCTATGTCCAATTTCGTGAAACCAGGTGCTAAGGAGGATAAAAGGATAGATTATCATTCTACCTATTGGAAACTGAATCCAGATGATATTGAAAAGTAGGATAAAAAACAAAAAGGGAAGATATGAGCGAGACTTTTGCATTTGTTATTCGTTCGTTTCTTCTACAAGTCGCCGAGCGTTTTCCAGAGCAAATTCTGTAATCTTTTCGCCACTTAGCAACCGGGCAATTTCAATGATTTTCTGCTCATCATTAAGTTTTGTTGCTTTCACATTTATTTTACCGTCTTGTTCGTGCTTTTCAATTAGTATTATGTTTGAGCCAGCGGAGGCTATTTGGGGCAGATGGGTAATAGCAATTACTTGATGATTTTTCCCAAGTTTTTTCATTAATTGAGCAGTTCGGGATGCGATTTTTCCACTTATTCCCGTGTCGATTTCATCGAAAATCATAGTTGGGAATTGGTGGTACTCTGCTGTTGTGCTTTTCAAAGCCAGCATTAAACGAGAGAGCTCCCCGCCAGAGGCAATGTTTTCCAAAGGCATTGGCTTAGTGTTTGGATTTGTGGCTATTAGGAATTCGACTTTATCCAGTCCCTTGGGTAGCAGTTTGAAAAATTTATTGTCTATTTCGATGGTTAAATCCTCGACATTGTTTTCGGTTGCTTCTTCTTGGTAAATTTCAATTTTAAACTGAACATTTTTCATTCCGAGTTCATTGAGAATTTCGGGGATTTTTGTTTCGAGAATCTCAATCCCCTTTAATCTATTATTTTGAATTTCCTTTGCAATTTTGGTGATATGTATTTTTAATTCTTTAATCTCGGCACTTTTATCCTCAATTAACTTTTCGATATTATTTGTATTGTTGATAAGACTTTCTAATCTTTCCTTCTCTTTGAAGATATTCTCGTAGTTTATGTATTTTTTTTCTAAATATTTTAAATCCGAAAGCCTACGCCGAAGGTTTTCGATATAGTCTGGCTCTAAATTGAATTGGTTGAATTTACGGGAAATCTCTTTCGAAATTTCGGAGATTTGGTCAATAACTTCTTGGAGTTGTTGCAAAGCGGTTGTTAAGCTTTCGTCGTAGCGGATTAGGTTGTTTAATTTTTTAGCCGAAAAGGAAAGTAAGTCGACAACTGATGATTCAGATTTGTAGAGATTTTCATAGATTTCTGCCAAACCATTATTGAGCAATTCGATATTTTCGAGTTTTTTAAGTTCTTTCTCGATGTTTTGAAGTTCGTTTGGTTGTGGATTAATTCGAACGATTTCGTTAAGTTCAAATTCATAAAAATCTTTATCATTTGAATATTTCAAGAAATCAGCTTTTAAACTTTTAAGTTCTTCAATTTTGATTTCAAGTTCTTTTTTAAGTTTTCTGTATTTTTCGAGCCAATCTTCGTTGTTCGAAAGGCTGTCGATTAAGTCCAATTGAAACTTCGAGGAGAGAAGTTGCTGGTGGGAGTGCTGTCCGTGAAAATCTACCAAGTAGGTTCCAATTTCCTTCACTTGATTCAAAGGGAAAGGTGTATCGTTGATGAAGCATCGGGATTGACCTTTTGCAGTAATTTCACGGCGTAGTATTAAAGTGTCGTTTGTTGCTTCATCAAAATCTTTTAAAATTTCTTGGAAAAGTTCTGGATTATCGAATTGAAAAGTTGCTTCGACAATGGCTTTGTTTTCGCCCGATTTAACCAGTTCTGGCGAAGTTCTCTCGCCCAATGTGGTCATAAGAGCATCGATAAGAATAGATTTTCCTGCCCCAGTTTCTCCTAAAATTATATTCAAACCGGGTTCAAATTCAATGTAGATTTCGTCTATAAGTGCAAAGTTCTTTATATAAAGGCTTTGAAGCATAAAAATTAAATTGTAATAAGTAATTTGCAAATTTAAAAAATTTGGGTTTAGACGATGGCTTTTTCGTTTTTTTTCCGTGACTATTTTGTTTTGGAACGACTCGCCGAGCTGATTGCAAAAGATTTTATTGGTTACAAAGAAATTAAAATTTGGGATGCGGGTTGTGCACTTGGACAGGAGCCCTATACTTTGGCAATATTGCTTTCGGAAAAGCTTGGGTATTTTACATTTAAGAAAGTTCGTATTATTGCCAGTGATATTGACGAAATGGGCGAATTCGAGAAAACAATCACACAAGCGATTTATCCGTATCAGGATTTAGCGAGAATTCCGCAAGAACTTTTTCAAAAGTATTTCCAAAAAATTTCGGATAATCAATACCAAATTGTAGATGAAATAAAGAATAGAGTAGTTTTTCGAAAACACAATCTGCTCGATTTTCAACCTGTGGATACTGGGTTTGCTTCGATTGTTTGCAAGAATGTTCTGCTACATTTCACCGCCGAAGAAAGGGTTCGAGTCGTTGAAATGTTTTACCAGTCTATGCTGCCCGGTGCATATTTAGCAATGGAACAAACTCAAAAATTACCTACTGAACTTGCTGACAAATTTGCTCTCGTTTCGACTGATGTTAATATTTACAGAAAAATCTTATGAGAATAATTACTTTGCCATTGCATCCAACGAAATATTCTTGCAATGTTTATTATCTTTTAGGGGATTGGAACAAGTTGGACGATGTAAATACTCTTATTGATGCTGGTGTCGATGACTATGCAATTTCGCAAATCGATGCTGTTACAACAGGTATTGGTCAGAAAAAAGTTGCACAAATCATCATTACCCACGACCACTTCGACCATCGAGGTGGTGTTAAGTTCTTGAAACCAAAATACGACCCAAAAGTTTTTGCTTTTAACAAAGGGGAGTTTATCGACATACAAGTTTACGATGGGATGCAAGTCCGCTTGGGAGATACCGAAGGGATAATTTTGCACACACCCGGGCATTCGAATGATTCAATAAGTGTTTATGTGCCTTCGCAAGGAGTAATTTTCACAGGAGATTTGCCTTTGATGGTCAGTAACAACCGAGAAACTTATACTTTGAGCTATTACAATACATTGAAAAAACTTTTAGAATTGGATTTTAAGGACATTTACCCCGGGCATGGCAACCCGCTACTTGGCAATGGCAAGGAGATTTTGGCGAGAACGTTCAGCATCGTAAGCAATTCAAGGATTATTCAGTAGCGTTTTGTTCGCCATCGATTTTGTTTTCCTGCTCAAATTCAATTTTCAAAGTTATCTCTTCGGCTCTGTTTTTTTCGTTAACAAAAGATTTTATTTCATTAAGATTGGGAAGCTCGTCGAGTGAATTCAAGCCAAAAAGTTTAAGAAATTCGTTGGTGGTGCCAAAAAGGAAAGGACGACCCGGAGAATCTTTCCGTCCAACAATTTGGATTAAGTTCTTTTCGAGCAGAGAATTTACGATTTCGCTGGAGTTTGTCCCACGAATTTCTTCGATTTCAGGTTTTGTGATAGGTTGTTGATAAGCAATGATGGCAAGAGTTTCGAGCATTGCCTTTGTAAGCCGTTTTTTATTCTTAAAACTGGGCAAAAGGCTTAAAACTTTTCCAAATTCAGGTGTTGTAGCAAATGTAAATCCACCGCCAACCTCCACGATTGTGTATGGTCTTTGTGTTTGTTCCAATTCGTCTCGAATTTCGTTGATTAAATGAAGAATGTGTTGGTTCAAATTGTTAGATTCTGTTCTATGGTTTTGCTCCGAAAAGTTTTCTAATTTGTTGTTGGAGCGGTTTTTCAAGATAATTTCTGATAACTTTTGCAATGGAATTGGCTCTTCGCTTGCAAAAATTATTACTTCTATAATTCTTTTTTGTATTTCTCTATCTAATTCAACAAAATTGTTTAGCATAGTTAATTCAATAGATTTGAAGTTGAAAACAAAATTATTTCACTTTGGAATTCCGATTGATAGGCATAGATTTTCTTTTGCTTAATTAGTTCCAAAATTGCAACAAAGAAAAGAATTTTATAGGGCAAAGAATATCCTGAGCATATTTTGCTGAAAGAAACTTGCTTTTCGGTTTTCATTACCGATGTAATGTATTCAATTCCATCCTCAATTTTAAGTTGATTTAGTTTAATTTCCTTTACTTCACCTTCTTTCTTATGGATTAAATTAAAGTAAGCTTTGGCAAGGTCAACAACATTTGCAGGTTTGAATGTTTTAAGTTTCGAAGCGATTTCCTGAATATCGCTTTCGAAAATCCCTCGGAAATAGATGTTTTGATTTTCGTACAATTTCTCCTCGATTGCTTTGCTTGCTTCTTTGAAAATTTGGTATTCAATTAATCTATCGACAAGTTGTTGTCGTGGGTCTTGCTCGTTTTCTGCTTGTAGGTTCTTTTCCTTAGGCAAAAGCATCTTTGCTTTGATTTCCATAAGCGTTGCCGCCATAACGAGGAATTCGCTTGCTGGTTCGATGTCGAGGCTTTGCATTAATCTAATGTAATTAAGGAACTCATCGGTTATCCGGGCAATTGGAATATCGTAAATGTTTATTTCATCTCTTTTGATGAAGTAAAGCAGCAAATCCAGTGGACCTTCGAAAATTGGTAAAATTATCTTAAACATTTACTTCCTCTTGTAAATGCAAAAATACAAAATCGACATCGAACTTTTGTTTAAGATTTATTGATTTTTTTATAATTTTTTTTGTAATTTAGAATGTTAAAAATCTTGGAATATGAAAAAATTATTTCAAATATTCTTGTTCATAGCTGCGGTTGGCATTGCATTTGCTGTTGAAACTTACATAGAAACTTTCACTGCTACATCCGACGGCAAAGACATTGTTGTGGAGTTTAAAACTTTGAATGAAAAGAATGTCTTGCTTTTCGAACTCGAGAGGGCTGTGAATAATAATTCTTTCAAAAAGATTACCACGCTGAACGCAAAAGGCTTTCCTTCGTATTATAAATATGTTGACCAAGAAGCTTTCCTGAAAGATTCGGAAAATGATAAAGTCGTTGGGAACTCGTATTCTTATCGGATTAAAATTGTTTTCAAGGATGGAACTTCCTCGTATTCAAATACAGTGAATGTTGAACATAAGGTAAATGGCTTTTATCGGTCGTGGGGAATGATTAAAGAAATGTTCAGATAGGTTTCCGACGATGCCTTTTAATGCCTTTCTAATTTCCATTTTCATCTTTCTTATAAGTTTTTATCCTATTTTCACATTTGAAGAAGAAACCAAATGTTTAACCTTCCCTTTTTTGTATAATAAAGATTTTAAGGATAGGGTCCTGTCTACCGTTTATTTCGATTCTACTGGAAGGCCTAAGAACCAATGCGTTGCGTATTCTTCGGATGGGCTTTTCGCTGTTCACTACGATACATCGGGAGGCAACAGGGTTCCGTTGGTTGATTTAAATAGGAATGGAATTCCCGATTATGTAGATTCTGCTTTATATTACCTTGAATATGCTTATAAAGTGTATGTTGATGTTATGGGATTCGACCCACCGCCGAAAGATAGTGGGCGTGGCGGTTCCGATGCTTATGATTTTTACCTTTGGGAAATTGGTAATGGCTTAGCCGATGAAGTTGCTTATGGATGGACTATTCCCGACATTGAAATAAAAGAACCCGGTGTATTTCAAAAATTTGCTTGTTATTCAATTCTTGATAATGATTTTAGTCCCTACGATACAGCATTTTTTTCCAATGGGACTAAAAGGGCAACTTTTCGGGAATCGGGGTATTTGGGTTTGAAGATTACAACTGCCCACGAACTTCACCATTTGTTTCAATTTGGTTATGGCGACCCGAATTTCCCCTCGTTTAACGAGATGACAAGCACTTTTATGGAATGGCGGGTGCATCCGGAAACAAAAGATTATTTACAATTTGTTGCAAGTTTGTTCCGGGATTTGCAAAAGTATGTTCTTTCGGACCCAACTTACTATGTTGGTTATCGTTATGCAATATTCTTGCAGTACCTTTATAAGCGGTTTGGAGATTTTCCGATTGTGGAAGTTTGGCGAAATATTGGTAGGGGGAACTCCGCCTTGCTTTCCCTTGAGCTTGCTTTGAAAGCTTGTGGTAGTTCAATTTCCGAGGCATTGGCAAATTTTTTGCCTTATCTTTATTACTCTGGGAGCAGAGCCCGTCCCAATCTTTTACCAAATGCTGAGTTATTCCCTGAAGTGAAGTATTATTTAGACCAAAAGTTCAATGGGACTTCTATCTCGAATCACATTTTGAGACCATTGGAGATTATGGCATTGAGATTTGTTTTTCCGGGAATAACTTTTGAAACTCTCAACGATACTCTTGTTATTTACCTTGCAAATATTGATTCTTATTCTGCAATAAACCAAATCAAAGATTCTGCGCGCGAATGCACAATTATCCTTTCCGAAATACCAACAGGGAACGGAATTCAATTATACCCAAGAAATGTGTTTTATCAATTTCAAGGCGATAGAAATTTGATTGCTGATTCATTATTTATGAGCTTAGGTTACAAGACTTTTGCAACAACATCTGCATTTCCCAACCCTTGGAAGTTCGGGAAGGAGCATTTGAATTTTCCTGTTCCACCAAACGCACCTGTTGATGGTTCTGTGGAATTAAGAATCTTCGATTCTAATTTAAACGAAATAAGCTTGCCTTCGAATACTTTTGAAATCTCCATAGTTAACAAGATTCGCGTAGTTTCTTTAGAAAATTTTCCCGCAAATTTGCCTTCTGGTGTCTACTTCTTCAAAGTGCGATACAAAGATTCTGAAATTTTTGGGAAGTTTTCTGTCATAGATTGAAATACCAAAGTTCTTTGTTTCGCCTTCGGAAGCCTGACTTTTCGTAATTTTGAATTTTTAATTTGGTGAAGCAAATGATTACTTTAAATGTTAATGTTGACCATATAGCAACAATTCGGCAGGCTCGTGGGGGTAATGAGCCCGACCCAGTGGTTGCTGCGATGTTATGTGAACTTGCAGGCGCTCGTGGGGTTGTATGCCATCTTCGCGAAGACCGACGGCACATACAAGACCGCGATGTTGAGCTTCTTCGTCAAGTAGTTTCTACTAAACTTGACTTGGAGATGGCCGCAGTTCCCGAAATTATTCAAATTGCATTGAAAATTAAACCCGATATGGTTACTATTGTTCCCGAAAAAAGAATGGAACTAACCACCGAAGGTGGTTTGGATGTTGCAAAAGATGTTCAAAGGTATTCTGAATTAGTTTCTACAATGCATAGTGCTGGCATCGAGGTAAGTTTCTTTGTTGAACCGGAACAGAGCCAAATTGATGCTTCGAAGCAAGCCGGGGCGGATATTGTTGAAATACATACGGGGAAATATGCTAATTTGGTCAAAGAGCAGGATATTTTACAAGAGTTAGAGAATATTAAGAACGCTGCGCACTATGCTAAATCAATAGGTTTAAGAGTAGCTGCAGGTCACGGTTTGAATTATCGCAATGTTTTGCCTATATGTAAAATTGATGCTATTGATGAGTTAAGTATAGGACATTCGATTATTTCCCGTTCCGTATTTGTTGGAATTGAGCGAGCTGTAAAGGAGATGATAGAAATCATTAATTCTGCCTCATTAATCAGGTAAAAATTTAATGTGTGGCATTGTCGGGGTCCTCTGTTCAACTGAAAGCCGAATTCCAAGTTGCATTACCCCCCCAATTCTCGAATCGATGACCAATACGATAATCCACAGGGGACCAGATAGCGATGGAATTTGGATTTCAAAGAGTGGGCACTGTGGTTTCGGATTTCGACGACTCTCAATCATTGATTTAACTCCCGCAGGAAACCAACCAATGTCCACTGCCGATGGTTCTGTAACCATTGTCTTTAATGGGGAAATTTACAACTATTTGCAATTGCGAGAAGAATTAATAAGTAAAGGTTATAAGTTTCGTTCACGCACCGATACCGAAGTAATCCTAAATGGATACAAAGAATGGGGATTCGAGGTAGTGAAAAAGATTTCGGGGATGTTCGCTTTTGTTTTATGGGACGAAGCAAAACAGCTGCTTTTTGGTGCTCGAGATAGAATTGGAAAGAAGCCACTTTATTACTATCAGCAAAATGATTTTTTTGTGTTTGCCTCGGAAATCAAGGCAATTTTAAAGCATCCATTGGTTGCGAAAGAGCTGAACTGGAATGAATTATCGAACTACTTAAATTTTGGGGCAAGTTCGAATCATTCCACATTGTTTCGTAATATTCAAAAGGTTCCGCCTGCTCATTTTTTTGTTTTGGAAAGGGGCAAAAGCCAACCACGATTTGAAAGATACTGGAATCCATTCGAAAGGGAAAGAATTTTAGATATTAGCGAGAAAGAAGCAACAGCAGAAATAATTCGCCTTTTGCGGGTTGCAATTAAAGACAGGATGATGAGCGATGTTCCCTTTGGTGTTTTTTTAAGTGGAGGAATTGATTCCAGCTTAAATGTTGCATTGATGTCCGAATTGATGGATAGACCTGTCGATACATTTACTATTGGTTTTAAGGAACTTGCAAAATATAACGAATTGGAATATGCCCGAAAGATTGTCGAAATTTTCAAAACAAATCATAATGAAATTCTAATCGACCACAGAGATGCTTTCGATGTAGTTCAGGAGCTTGTGTGGTTCGAAGATGAACCGAACGCCGACCCCGTTTGCATTCCAATTTACTTTTTGAGCAAATTAACTCGAGATACAGGCACAATCGTTGTTCAAGTTGGCGAAGGCAGCGATGAGCAATTTGTTGGATACAACTGGCTGCTTCGTGATTATAAATTTTACCACAGCATTTGGAAAAATTTTGATTCCCTTCCCAATGCCTTAAAGAAATCAATATATTTTCTCTTAAAACCTGTTTTTAACTCTGCAAATCAATACTTGCCTTTGGAATTAATCCGCCGAAGTGCATACGACGAAGAATACTATTGGAGTGGGATTTCAATATTTCCACCAACTGAATTAGATGTTTTGCTGAATCCGGAATACAAGCATTTGAAATATGAACCTTGGAGTTATGTCTCTTCGATTTATAAGGAAGCTTTGGCTTTGAGCGATGGAAATCTGGATTTTTTGCAATGGGTTACTTTTGTCGAAATTTCGCAACGGCTTCCTGAACTTTTGCTTATGCGGATAGATAAAATGGGGATGGCAAACAGCATCGAGGCTCGGGTTCCTTTTTTGGACTACAAAATTGTTGAATTTACAATGTCTTTGCCTGCAAATCTGAAAGTTCCCGATGGGAAAACCACAAAGTATCTTTTGAAGAAGGCAGTCGAAGGAATTTTGCCCCCTGAAATTATTTACAGAAAGAAACAGGGCTTTTGGGCTCCAATAAATGAATGGCTTCGGAATCAATGGTTCAATTTTGCTCACGATACCCTTAACAATTCTAATCTTTTGAAAAAGTTTGTCAATTTAGAATATGTGAATAATATTTTACAGAAGCATCGCGCTGGCAAAGGAAAGTATGCTTTTCGCATTTTTACTCTTTTGAATCTTGCATTATGGTATAATAAGTTTTTCGACAATCAGCCCATAGATTAAAAGATTTTTCCCATCCACCAAAGGAAAATAGAGACTGATTCAGGATGGATTAGGATTGTAAAAACCAAGCCCCAGACCGCTCCCCAAAAGTGAGCTTCGTGGTTTATTGTAGTCTCCCTTTTCGATGCATAAATGCAGTAAATCAGATAGAGAAGTGCAAAGATGGGCGCTGGGATACCAAATGGAATAAAAAAGAAATAAATCCTCGACATTGGGTAGAGAAAGATAAAAGAAAAAACGACACCTGAAATTGCCCCAGAGGCTCCGAGCGAAAAATATAATGGATTGTTTCGATATTTTATGAGGGAAGGGATAGATGAAACAACGCCAGCAGTTAAAAATAATACTGCAAAAGCAAAACTTCCAATTGTTGTTTCAAGTTGTGATGAAAAGAAATACAAAGTCAGAAGATTGAAAATCAAATGGGTAAAATCGTAATGGACAAAGATGTTTGTTAGAACTTGGTAATACTTTTTTCTATGGAAAACCGAGAAAGGATTCAAAGCAAGCAGACTTTTCAAATCACCTGCTTTGAATATAGCAAGCAAAGATGTTCCCGCTATCAAAATAAAAAGTAAAAGCGTGATAGGGGTTTCTTTTAAGCTCATTTATTTTTGTACGATTAACAACGGTGTAAATTTCTATGCATAATTCTTCGCGATTCAATCAATCTTTCTTCTTCGGGCAAAGAGATAAGTCTTTGGTTCAAATCTTTATCGTTTTCGGCAAGCAGAAGTTTAGCATAAAAGTCGATAACTTCTTTGGGGAAAATGCCTTCGCGTTCGTAGTGGTGCCGTTTCTGAAGAAGTTTTTCAGCCGACTCGACGCAGCTTCGTCCAAGAATTTCGAGTTCTTTGTTTTCTAAACTCTTTGGGTCTTCGGTGACGTTGTATTTTTTGGCAATTTCTAACGAGCGTTGGCTATTGGTCAAACCCCACTGAACAGCCAAGATTAGCCCGGCAAGCAAAAGATGAACGAGAGCACTACCGTCTGGGCTTCGGAATTCGACTGTTTGGCGAGTGTTGTGGTATTCGAAAAGTTCCTTTTGCTGTGGGTTGATTTTCGAAGCCAGATTGTTTGCTTTGTTCCAAGCCAAAGGAACTCTAATCAACGAATTTCGGTTTGAGTGGCTCCAGCAAACTTTTGTTGGGGCTTCTTGCCCGGGAACCAAACGGAGATATGATGCTGTAACTGTATTGCCAAAAGCAGTCAGGCTCGGAGCGTAATGACATAAGCCACCGATTAGCATTAATGCTTCGGTGGATAGTTCTCCGGAGTTGTCGACCATTATGTTTTTGTTGTCTTTTGTTAATGCAAGATGGAAATGTAAGCCATTACCAGCATGACCCGGGTCGATTTTAGGGAAAAACGAGGCAAAGCAATTGTTCTGGTATGCCACATTCCTAATTATCCAAGTCGACAGGGCAATATAATTTGCAAGGTCTTCGATGTCGGTTAAAAAGAATTCCACTTCGAGTTGTTCCGCAGTTTTTCCATTTAACTCGGGGATTTCACTTTGAAGATTTTCTATGTAGCCAACTTCATTGTGGCAATATTTCACCGAGCCAGTAATTTGGGCAATCAAAGAAGCAATCTCGTTCAAAACAGGTGTAGTTTTGGCAAAAGGAGGGCTTGCATGGTAGCCTTGCTGTTTGGAAAGCATAAACATTTTTCGTGGTTGCTCAAAAATGAGATAAAATTCCAATTCACCCAAAGCTTTCAGGTCGTAGCCAGTGGATTTTAATAACAACTGATGAGCTTTGCTCAAAATCGTATCGGGAGTGAATTCAGCTGGATTACCATTGCTGTCGAAGAAGCGACAAACGAAGCCCAAGCTCTTTTTGTCGAATGGATTTACAAATGCTGTTTTGTACAACGGAACCACATAAAGGTCAGATTTGCCAGTGCTTACAATACCTTTAAAAAGAGAGGAGCCATCGACACGTTCGCCGTCGGCAAGAATTGACTCCACTTGGTAAATGCTTTGAATTGGAATTTGCATCTGACGGAGCCTTCCGTCGATTGCAACATATTGGAAAGTAATTCGCTCAAGTTCCAATTGCTGGATAACTTTGATAATGTCTGCTCGGGTTAAATCTTCTTTCGGTTTGTTTGTTATAATTTGTATTGGATTATTCAATCCAAAATTATAATTTGAGTTTTGCATAACCATTTAATTTTTGTTTTCAATAAAAAATGCAACTTAATTATTTCGATAAAAAGAACATAGCACAAAGGATATGAATGTATTGGAAATTAGGGAATTATGTTTGAATTTGCCTTATGTTCTCGAAGATTTTCCATTCGATGAGGAAACACTTGTTTTCAAAGTGATGGGCAAAATGTTCCTTTTGGTCGATTTGGTTTCACACCCATTGATGGTTAGTTTAAAAGCCGACCCAGAAGAAGTTGTAAGACTGCGTGAAAGCTATTCTTTTGTTCTTCCTGCATACCATTTAAACAAAAAGTATTGGATTTCGTTGATAATTGATGAATACACGCCTATTAAACTTGTTAAAAAATTGATAGAAGATTCGTATTTTGAAGTTGTTAAGAAGCTTCCAAAATACAAACAAGAAATGATTTACAATGAGATTAAGTATGAACGAAGATAAAGAATTATTAGCACAAAAGGTTGAGCAATATCTTGGATGGAAAGTAAATCCTTATCGGATTAAAATCATCACCGATACAACTGATTGGATGAGAATAAATCGCGGGGATATCATCAGATTGAATTGCGGGGATTATCTTGTTCGTGGGAATATGCGAGAGCCACGCTTTGGAATCGACGAGCAGCCGAAGTATTGGGTTTTCAGTGCAGTAGATTTGAATGACGGAAGTGAAAAAATATTGAAAATGGTTTTCCACGAGGAATTCTACGTGCATATTGGATTTTTGCGTATCCGCTGCTATCGTAATCCGCAAAAAGAAGGTGAGGTGTTAAAGTTGGTTCGCGGGGATAATCGGTTTATGCAAGGTTTTGTGTGTTACGACGAAAAGAACAACGCCGTGCGTATTATTGATTTCATTCGTGGTAAATCCTTTTTTCAATATGTTCCGCTTATCGAAAAGAAAAGCCATCTTGATTACTTCAACGAAGATTTGCCGAAGATTCTATGGAAGCTGCTGGATTCTTTCAAAGCCATATTGTTTTTGCACGAGAATAAGCTTTGCCACGGGGATATACGTAATGACCACATCATAGTCGAATCGGATACGGGGAATTATCGATGGATTGATTTCGATTTGATGCAGGATGTTTCCGATTTTGATTTGTGGAGCTGTGGTAACATTGTTTCCTATGCCGTCGCAAAAGGATTAAAAACATTTGACCAGGTAATCAAAGGGAATGAATTTCCAATCGAGGTCAAGAAAAGTTTAGTTGCCGAAGATGGCTCCGCGTTTTATAATTACCGAATTATGAATTTGAAGAAGCTTTATCCTTATATTCCAATAAAATTAAATCGAATACTTCTTCATTTTACGATAAAGCCTGTGGCTTTTTACGGAACTTTACGGGAATTTATAGAGGATTATGCGGATATGCTCGAGAGTGAATTCCCCAATGGAAAGCCCACTGAAAGTAAACAGGAGGTGAAATGAAAGGAATTATAATTGGTGGCGGGAAAGGTTGTCTTGCAATTTTGAAGTTGATTCAAGGGAAGCAAATCAAGGAATTGAACATCGAAGTTGTTGCTGTTGTCGATATTAACCCCAATGCCGAAGGCGTTCAATATGCACGCGAACTTGGCCTGATGATATTCCAAGATTACCGAAAGGCTCTTGAAATTCCCGGAGTTGAGGTTGTTATTGAATTAACTGGAAATGATGATTTTGTAAAACAATTGAAAAAAGAATTAAGCCCAGAGATAAAATTAATTGAACATTCAATTGCACATATCTTTTGGGATTTAATGTTTGCATACGAAGAGCTGGATAATAAAATTCAATCCCTCGAAAAATTGGAAAGAATTATTGAAGATGATAATTTTTTCCTTAAATCTATTTTCGACAGCCTACAAGATTTAACGGTTGTAATGGATTTAGACCAAACCATCACGCGTGCAAATCGTGCTTTTTGCGAGTTTGTGGGCATTGAAGAAGATAAAATTATTGGTCAAAAGTGCTTCGAGGTGCTTAATATTGCCGATATTAACTGCGATAAAAAAGGTTTGCAAGAAATAATTGATTATATATGCGAAACGAAGAAGCCTCATATGATGATTTACACCACGCCGCCTCCGAACGAAACTTATTGGGAAGTAACCCGTTCGCCGATTTTCGATTCCAAAGGAAATGTTCGTTTTATTCTTTCTAACTGGCATAGAATTACAGAGCTTGTTTATTTGAAAAGAGAAGTAGAAAGTCTGGAGCAAAAGTTAAAAAGCTTTATCAATAATGCCCAAGATTGGATAAGTATGAAAAATTTGAATGGACAATATATTCTTGTAAATCCTGTAATTGCGAAGGCATTTAATTTGAAGCCCGAGGATTTTATTGGTAGAACCCCAGAAGAAGTTTTGCCTGCACCCATTTCCAAAACTGTTCGAATGCACGACGCAGAAGTTTTAAGAACTGGGAAACCGCGAATGTATAACGAAACAATTACAATAAATGGCGAAGAACATCATTTTCGTATGCTAAGATTTCCTTTGACTGACTACAGCGGGAAAATTATTGGTACCTGTACAATTGGGCGCGATGCAACTAATGAAATACAATTGATGGAAAAGCTTATTCAAAGCGAAAAGCTTGCTGCATTGGGGAAACTTGCCGCTGGGGTTGCCCACGAGATTAACAACCCGCTGACGGGAATTCTCTCCTATGCAGAAAGTATTCTTGATGAACTTGAAAGCGATAGTCCATTGCAGGATGACATTAAAATAATTATTCGCGAGACCCTTCGGTGTAGGGATATTGTTCGTAACCTGCTCGATTTTGCTAAGCAATATACACCGAGGCTTGAAATTGTCGACCCCAATCTGATTATTCGTCAAGCACTTGAGTTAGTGCATCGCCTTCCACAGTTTAAGGATATTGAAATCAATGTTTTTTTGGAAGAGAGAATTCCCAAAATTAAAGCCGATGCCAAACAAATCCAACAAGTAATCCTGAATTTCCTTATAAATGCTGCTGATGCGATGAAGTACAAAGGTAAAATCACTGTTTCGAGTGAATATTATCGCCAACAGAAGAAATGTATTATTTCCGTTGAAGATACAGGTCCCGGCATTCCCGAGAATCTAATGGATAAGATTTTCGAACCATTCTTTTCGACAAAAAGTACCAGTGGATTAGGCTTGGCTGTGTCGTGGGGAATCGTCGAGCGGCACCACGGAACAATCGAAGTTGATACAGCACCATCGGGCGGGGCAATTTTTAAAATTGTCTTGCCTGCATTTTTTGAAAGCGAAGTTCAACAAAATTAATATTAAATAAAATGGATAGTGACAAAGTAAAAATTTTGGTTGTCGACGATGAGCAAATTGTTTTAGACAGCATAAAGAGAATACTTAAGAAGGATGATGATATTGAAATATTCACTGCATTATCTGCTGTCGAAGGGCTCGATTTGCTCAACAAATTTCAACCAAATATAATTTTAACAGATTTGATGATGCCAGAAATCGATGGGCTTGAATTTCTTCGCAAAGCCAAAGAAGTGGACGAAAAGATACTTGTTATTATGATAACAGGTTACGCAACAATTAATACCGCTTTGCAAGCAATGCAGTTTGGTGCGTTCGATTATATTGCTAAGCCATTTACTCGCGAAGAATTGCGCCGAGTTATCGACAGAGCAAAAAGTATTGTTGTGAGCCAAATCAAAAATGGGATTAAATCGCCTTTGCAAAACGAGATAATAAGCAACATTCAGGGTGTAGGTCAATACTCTTGGATGATGATGAACGACGAGGGTTTGGTCGTGCTTGGCGTCGAGCGTGCAGTTTTGTTTTCGTTCGGGAAAATACAAACAATTTACTTGCCATCGGTTGGAGATGAAATCAGGCAGGGCAGTGTTTACTTTCAAATATTCTCATCCGATTTAAGAACACAATCCATTCTTTCGCCGTTGAGTGGAACAGTTGTGGAGGTTAACAAAGCTGTATTAGATAACCCAGATGTTGCATTGCAAGACCCTTACGGCGAAGGCTGGTTGATTAAAATAAAACCGTCGAATTTTGAAGCCGATATGAAAACTTTGGGTCTTCTATGAGAGTTTCCAATGGTCGAGGCTATTCTTTACGATAAGTTGCCCGATTTAGCCGTTCGATGTAATCTTTGTAATCATTATTGCGAGATTAAAAATGGCTATGGGGGTATCTGTCGTGTTCGATTTAATAAAGGGGGAACGCTGTATTCCTACACTTATGGGAAAATTGATGGAGTTGCAATCGACCCGATAGAGAAAAAGCCATTTTATCATTTTAAACCTAAAACCAGGGTACTTTCTTTTGGAACACCGGGGTGCAATTTCAAATGTGCAAATTGCCAGAATAGTTATCTTTCGCAATCGATTAAACTTAAGCCCGAGAATTTATTAATGAGTACAACAGTTCCGCCAGAACAAATTGTTAAAATCGCAGAAGAATATAATGTCGACGGAATTGCATATACATATTCCGAGCCTACAATTTTTTTTGAATATGCTCGCGATATAATCAACCTTGCCCGCAAGAACGAAAAGACCAAAAATCTCTTCCATCTATTTGTCTCGAATGGTTATTTTAGCAAAGAAATGCTTGAGATAGTTGATGATGAAAAATTACTTGATGCAATAAACATAGATTTAAAATTTTTTGATGACCAAAAGTATTTGAAAATAACTGGTGGACATCTGAAACCTGTTCTCGATAACATCGAGAAAGTATATTCTTTGGGAATACATATAGAAGTTATCAATTTAGTGATTCCGGGTGAGAATGATACGGATTCGAGCTTCGAAAAAATTTCGAATTTTATTGCTTCAATTTCCAAAGATATTCCCTTGCATTTCAGTCGATTTTATCCACAATACAAAATGCTCGACAAACCTCCGACGCCGTATTCCACTTTGATTCGGGCTCGGGAAATTGCAAAGTCTTTTGGTTTGAATTATGTTTATATTGGTAATACCGATATTCCAGATGCAGAGAATACTTACTGTCCTCAATGTAATTTTCTTGTTATTGAACGTCAAAGATATTTTACGAAAATCAATTACAAAAAAGAACAAGGCAAAGCGATATGTCCAAATTGTGGAGCACAATTAAACGTAATTATTTGAGCATTGGCTTACTTTTCTTGATGTTATTACTTTCGTCGATTGAACTGCGTAGCCAATGGCCTGCAATGAAAACCGATGCCGATAGTTTAGTCCTGCTTGGTGCCGATTACATCTACAATTTGGAGTTTGACAAAGCCGAGAAATGCTTTAACGAAGTGATAAAAAAATATCCGCAGTTGCCAGCTGGGTATTTCCTCAACGCAATGGTAGATTGGTGGAAAATAGCGGTTTTTCGGGACTCCCGAGAATATGACAATTCTTTTCTCAAAAAAATCCAGAAAGTTTTGGATGTTTGCGACCAGATACTCGATACAAATGAATTTGAATTAAGTGCATTATTTTTCAAAGGAGGGGCTCTTGGCTACCGTGGTAGGTTCCACGTTGTTCGGGAAAATTGGTTTCGTGCTGCTTCGGATGGGCATAGTGCATATCAAATTTTGTTGAAATGTTTGGAAATAGCACCGAATAATTACGACATTATGCTTGGAACTGGAATTTATAATTATTTCGCCGAAGTCTTGCCCGAGCAATATCCTGTTATTAAGCCACTGATGCTTTTTCTACATAAGGGCGATAAAAAGCTGGGAATACTTCAACTGCAAGCTTCGAGCAAATATGCTCGATACGCAAGCGTAGAAGCAAAGTTTGTTCTTATGCAAATTTATTACGATTTTGAGAAGGATTTCTACTCTGCTTTGGAGATTGCAAGAGAACTCGTTGTAAAATATCCTAATAATCCCGTTTTCCAAAGATACTTGGGCCGTTGTTTGGTTTCGCTCTATGTTCTTGATGAATGGTTAGAGCATTGGCAGAGAATACTTAAATGGTATAGCGAAAAAAAGCCAGGCTACGACCTGCTGACCGCCCGAGAAGCTCTATATTACGTTGGGAGCGCATTGATGGAAAAAGGCAAATACGATGAGGCTTTGAATTATTTTTATAAATGTGATGAACTATCCCGAAAGTTGGACAAAGATGGACCTTCGCCTTTTATGATTTATTTAAATTTGAAAATCGGAAAAATTTTCGACTTACAAGGGAAAAGAAAATATGCTATAATGCAGTATCAGAAAGTGCTTTCGTGGAAAAATTTCCGGGATTCGCACGAGCAAGCTAATAAATATCTTCAAACTCCATATACAAGATAGTTTTTTAATTTTGAAATTTATAATTACAATTTTTGGAAATGTTCTTTCGGAAGAAGGAAGTTCTCGTTTTATGTTTGTTAATTTTGCTCAATTTTCCCTTACTTGGCAAGAAATCAAGTAGCAATGAGGTCCTACTTGGGATTGATGTTTTAATTCAAAGCGATTTTAAGTTGCTTTGGGGCAAAAGAGTTGGCTTGTTAACAAATTCGGCGAGTCGGTCTCGGGGACAGAAACTTACTGTTGAACATTTCGTTAATAATCCCAATTTCGAGTTGAAAGCGATTTTCACCCCAGAGCATGGTTTCTACACCACTGTTCCAGCGGGGAAATTTGTTCCCGACGATTCGATTTACGGGGTGCCAGTCTTTTCGCTGTATGGAAACAATCGGAAGCCAACACCGTTCCAAATGTCGCTTGTGGATGTAATTGTAGTGGATTTGCAAGAAGTTGGGGTTCGCTCGTATACTTTTATCAGCACTTTGTATAATGTTATGCTTGCTTCGGCGGAATCTGGGGTACAGGTTGTTGTGCTGGACCGACCGAATCCGTTGGGTGGCAACTTGGTCGATGGCAATGTTCTGGAAATCGAGAAGGCTTCGTTCGTGGGCATCATTCCAATTCCATACATTCATGGTTGTACTATTGGAGAGCTGGCGACGATGATTAACGAAGAAGGTTGGCTTGGGAAAAATGGTACTCCCAAAAAGTGTAAATTGACAGTGGTAAAAATGGAGAACTGGCGTCGCGATATGAAATGGGAAAATACAGGATTGGAATGGATCCCCACTTCGCCAAATGTTACATCACCTAATGCGGTTAGAGGGCTTGCAATGTTTGGGGCTTTGGGCGAATTAAAAATTTTCAATCTTGGCGTTGGGTCAAATTTGCCTTTTCAGTTTTTTTCAATTCCGCGTGCGAATTTCAACCGTGTGCAATCTTTGATTTCAAGGTTGAATTTCGACGGTGTGGTTTTTAAAGCCATAAATTCCAAAAAGAGTATCCATAGTTCTAAACATTTAGGAATGGGATTTCAAGTATCTTTCGACTCAAACAAAGATGCAAAATTATTTACGTATGGAATGACCCTTTTGTTTGAAGTCAGGAAAAAATTTCCCGATTTATTCGAAAACCTAAAGTCGCAATCAGTTGAAATGTTTAAAAAAGTCACTGGAACTGATAAATTGTTCGATTACTTAAACGATGGAAACGAAACAAAGTTTAAGGACTATCTTTCAAATGGCTTGAATGAATTTATTAAAATTCGTTCTAAATATTTGTTGTATCGTTAGGAGTTCGCTTTGTCTGAATTTTGGAAATTGACAAGAATTCCTTTCTCCGTCGCTTTTAGGAAGGTTTTAGACCGAATCTTCAAAAAACCTAACATTAATAAAGCAAAAAAAAATTTGTTGGAAATTATTTCCCAAGAAGTTCCCGATTGGTTTTCGGATTTAGAAACAGGTTATTTCACTGTTCCAGATAAAGTCGTCCTGGAGCATCATAGTGAGAAGCTGAAACAAGTTGGGGAAAATTTGTTAAACCACCGGTTCAATTTGCTTGGCACTGGGTGGATTAGCAGAAATACAAAACTTTCTTTGAATGAGATTTTGGACAAACTTCCTGACTTTTGGAAAGAGAAAGCTCGATTCCTACTTACTTACCTGAACGAAAAGAATTACAATTTGATTGATTTTTGGTTGAACCCTGTCAATAATTTTGTTTGGGAGCCAGCTTTCTACAAAGAAATAAAAATTGAGTTAGGAAACGACATTAAACACCCTTGGGAACTGGGAAGAATGCAGCATCTTCCTGTCTTGGCTTATAACTATAAGCTTTTTCGCGATTCGAATCCAGAATTTGCAAGGCTCTGCTTCGAGGAATTTCAAAACCAAATACTAAATTTTATTGCTATCAATCCTGTTGGCTACACAGTGCAATGGCGTTCTCCTATGGATGTTGGAATAAGAATGGTGAACTGGCTTGTTTCTTTCGATATGTTCAAAAGTTGTGGATGTCTCTTCGATGAACTTTTCCTAAAAGAGTTCCTGGAAAGTGTTTATAAACATTTATTGTTTATTCTTCAAAATCTTGAATGGTCCGATGGCCTGCGAGGAAACCACTATTTTGCCAATATTGTTTCTTTGATTTTTGCTGGTGCATATTTGCCCAATTGCAACTTTACAAGCCAGATACTTGCTTTTGGTTTGCAGGAGTTGTTGAATGAAACCGAATATCAATTCTTTTCCGATGGAGGCAACTTTGAATGCTCAACTTACTATCATATTCAAACAGCCGAAATGTTGCTTTTTGCTTTATATATTCTGAACTCTTTGACAAAGGAAAAAGTATTTTCCCTTTCCCAATATACATTTTATGATTGGAAGTGTTGCAAAAGACTAAAAAAATACTCTAAGCAAAAATTTTCGGTTGGTCTGCAAATGAAAATTGATTTGCCTGAGGATTTCAAAAGGAAGCTATGTAAGATTGTTGAATTTGCTTTTGCAATACGAAAGCCAAATGGCGAAATAGAACAAATTGGCGACACCGATAGCGGATATTTTATTCGTCTAAATTATTTTTTTAACGATTTTCTTGCATTCAACGAAAACTTTGAAAATGTTTTAAATCGTGATATTTTGGATAGATTAGTTGAATGTTTATCTGGTGATGTAAAGAATGCAAAAGCCAGCAAAACTTTCTTCTCGAAATCTGTTTTGGCTAATCTGGCTTTGCCTAAACCAAAAATAGTTGTGCTTCCAACACTTTTCGCATTTCCAAACTTTGGTATTTACATTGTTAAATCAGTTTATTACTATTTGACATTTCGCTGTGGGGATATTGGCCAAAACGGAAAGGGTGGACATTCGCACAACGACCAGTTGTCCATCACTCTTTTCGCTTTTGGAAAGGATTTTATTGTTGACCCAGGAACCTATTGTTATACTTGCTCTGCTGAGGAAAGGAACCTATTCCGTTCAACGAAAATGCACAATACAATTGTTTGGCAAGGCAAAGAGCAGAACCTTTTGCGCGCACAAAATCCTGATGATTTATTCTGGATATACAAGCATCGGACCCGTTCACGTTTGATTTACACAGGTCAAAACAAAATTGTCGGCGAACACTATGCTTACCCAAGAGCTTGCAGGCGAGAAGTTGGATTTGAGTTGAATCGCATAGAGATTTTAGATACTTTAAATCTTAAAGGCGAAAAATTAATTTTCTTGCATCTACATCCAAATGTTGAAGTTTCGATAAATGGGAACATAGTGTATTTTAAAAATGGAAATGTTGAAATTGTGGCTTCATTTCCCGACACAAGCATCGAAATTGAAGAATGTTTTTATTCTCCTCAATATGGTTTAAAGATACCTTCAAAGAAATTAGTCTATCGGACAATGGCGAAAGAAATTAAGTGGACTATTTTGCTCGAACCTTCGAATGTTTAAGTAAAAACAAAAAACCCACCCGCAATGGGGTGGGCCTAAATACTTAGAAAAGTTAATTATTAAACCCAACCGCGAAGCCTAACAGCATCGGCAACTCTGGTAATAGCAATCATATAAGCGGCATCGCGCATATATTCATTTTTCTTAATTGCAAGGTCCAAGACGGAATGATAGGCGCTTGTCATCTTTTGGTCAAGTTTCTGCAGAACTTCTTCCTTTGTCCAATAATAGTTCATATTGGATTGAACTTGTTCGAAGTAGGAGCAGGTAACACCGCCGGCGTTGCAGAGGAAGTCTGGAATAACGTGAATCTTTTTGGCTTTCAGAACTTCGTCGGCTTCGGGAGTTGTTGGTCCATTGGCACCTTCGGCAATTATTTTGACCGATGGCTTGATTAACTGCACTGTGTCTTTGTTGATTTGGTTTTCCAAAGCAGCAGGAACGAGGATGTCGACTTCTTGCTCAATCCAGGCAGTTCCATCAAGAATTTCATAGCCAAGGTCTTTTGCCTTTTCTTTGTCGATTTCACCAAACTTGTTGGTAATCCCAATCAGTTCTTGGAAACTAATTCCAGTTTTTTTGCGGAAAGTGATTGCTCTTTTTTCTTTCGGGTCCCAAGTGGAAACCGCAATCGCTGTTCCGCCCATTTGGGTGTAAAGGTCGAGAGCATATTGGCTAACATTTCCGAAGCCTTGGAAAGAAGCCGTAGTATTTTTGATATCAATTCCAAGGTGCTTCAATGCTTCGCGAACCGTGTACATTACGCCATAACCTGTGGCTTCGGTTCGACCCAAAGAACCACCTAAACCAAGTGGTTTACCGGTTATAAATCCGGGAGCCTTAATTCCCGTGATTTTTTCGTACTCGTCGAGCATCCAAATCATATGTTGGCTGTTGGTCATAACATCCGGGGCTGGAACGTCTTGTAATGGTCCTACATTACGAACAATCTGGCGGACCCAACCACGGCAGATTTGCTCTTGCTCGTGAAGAGTTAGTTCGTGTGGGTCGCAAACGACGCCACCTTTTCCGCCACCCAGCGGGATATCGACAACTGCGGTTTTCCAAGTCATCCACATTGCGAGTGCTCGTACAGTATCGATTGTTTCGTTGGGATGGAAACGAATACCACCTTTTGCCGGACCACGAGCATCGTTGTGTTGAACGCGAAAGCCACGGAATACACGATAAGTACCGTTATCCATACGGATTGGGATGTTGAATTGATATTCACGCTCGGGAAATCGAAGTAAATCGCAAGTTGCTTGGTCTAAATTAAGCTTCTTTGCAACAGCATCAAATTGCTGTTGTGCCATTTTGAATGGATTAAAACCTTCTGTTGACATTGTTTTTTCCTTTTTTGTTAATAATAACTAAACTTCGTAAAAACGAAGTCTTAAAAAAGCAATTTACTAAAAAAAATTCAGGCAAAAGGTATTGTTTGAATATATTTAAAAGTTTTGTGATAAATTTGTTAAAATGGTGTTGGTGTTGAAAATTGAAAAGGGCAGAAAACTTGTTTATCTATAATGATTATTAAAACTTGTCGAAATTATAGTTTTCCACATTTTCATTACATTAAGTAGTTTTACTTCGTGGATTGTAAAAATTTTCGTAAAATTACATTTCTAAATTTTTCAAATGGTGAAGAAATGGGAATTCAAATTGAAAAAGCAACTCAAACCCGTTTTGATTCAATTGATTGGAAAAATTTAGGCTTTGGCCGCTATTTTTCCGACCATATGTTTATAAGCTTTTATCGCGACGGAAAGTGGGATGATGGTAAAATCGTTCCTTATGGTCCTATTTGTTTCGAACCATCGATGATGACTTTACACTATGGTCAAACAATTTTTGAGGGATTAAAAGCCTATTATAATGTTAATGGTGGGGTCAACCTTTTCCGACCCGAGATGAATGCAAAACGAATGCAATCTTCTGCCGAGCGTCTTTGCATACCTCCTTTCGATGTGGAAAAATTTATCGAGGCAATTATCGAACTTATTAAGCTTGACCACAAGTTTGTGCCCAAAGTCAAAGGGGAATCGCTTTATATTCGTCCCGTTTGCTTTGGTAGCAGTTGTTTCCTTGGGGTTCACCCTTCGCAGGAGTATACTTTTATAATTATAACTTCGCCAGTTGCTTCTTATTATCCCGAAGGATTAAATCCAGTAAAAATACTTATTGAAGACCAATTCGTTCGGGTAGTCCGAGGTGGCTTGGGAATGGCGAAAACTGCTGCCAACTATGCTGCCTCGCTTTATGCAGGACAGCGTGCCAAAGAAAAAGGCTTCTCGCAAGTCCTTTGGCTCGATGGGATTCATCATGAATTCGTCGATGAAGTTGGTGCGATGAACATAATGTTCGTAATTGATGATATTTTAATCACTCCACCTTTAACACAGGGTACAATTCTCCCCGGGGTGACCCGGGATTCTGTTTTACATCTTGCCCGACAAATGGGAATCAAAGTTCAGGAGCGTTCGATTAAGATTCAAGAAGTTCTGGAAGCATACGAACGAGGCACTTTGCAGGAGGTCTTTGGTACTGGCACCGCTGCTACAATTTCACCTGTGGGTAAGCTTTATTATCGCGATAAGGAACTAATTATCAACAATAATCAAATTGGACCGATTGCTCAAAAGATGTACGACACACTGACGGGGTTGCAGCACGGAATAATCAAAGACACTTATAACTGGATAATTCACATTGATGTTTGATTAAACAATTTTTATATCAAAAAAACGATTTTATATTTTTAGTAACAATAATTGTTTGATTATGAAAAGGGGATTAAATTCTTTCGAGAACCCATCATTGGCGCTTGCATTGCAATCTTTCGTGCAAAAGACTTATGCCTGGATGGTTGGCGGATTGTTGATTTCGGGCTTTACCGCTGTTTTTGTGGCTTCCAGTTCTATGATTGAGTATATCGCATACAATCCGGGCTTGCTTATCTTTTTGTTTCTTGTTGAACTTGGCTTGGTTTTCTTTCTCTCCGCCCGAATTATGTCTCTTAAAGCTTCGACAGCTGGATTACTTTTCGTGATATATTCGTTCCTGAATGGGCTTACGTTATCATTGATTTTCCTTGTGTATACTGCAACCTCTATTCAGAATGTCTTTTTCACTACTGCGGCGCTCTTTGCTGCGATGAGTTTTTATGGCTACACCACGAAGCGCGACCTTACCAGCTTTGGCAGCTTTTTGTTTATGGGGCTGATTGGAATCATTCTTGCCACAATAATTAATATATTTTTAGCCAGCTCAGCTTTGGATTTTGCAATTTCAATTATTGGTGTTTTCATCTTTGTTGGTTTAACTGCTTACGATACGCAGAAACTTAAAGAGATGTTCTATGAATTAAGCGACGACGGAACTGCGCTTGGCAAATTTGCTATTCTTGGTGCCTTAACTTTGTATCTTGATTTTATCAATTTGTTCTTATTCCTGCTTCGTCTATTTGGTCGGCGAGATTAGTATGGGCGTAGCTTTAGACCCTATCGCTTTTGTCGAAAATGTAAGCAATGAATTTAATTCTGGAAACTACGAAAGAGTAATTGAGTTGTGCAAAGAGGGAATTCACGATTTTGGTGAATTCCCTCTGCTTTATTTTTTTCTTTCTAAATCCTATCTTAAACTCCAAAAACATAATGATGCAATAGAAGTCATTGAAATTGCCTTTCGTAAATTTCCATTTAATCGCTCCATTGCCGCTTTGAAAGATGAGATTGAATCGGCAGAAGTTGTAAATACATCCTCTTCCCTTTCGACACAAACCGATGTTCAAAAGAATAGTGTCGAGTTTGAACATATTTTAAAAAACACTTTCATTTTTCATTTCCATTCCAACTTGGATAAGTTATTCAACAATCCAGAGAGGCTCTTCTAAAAATTTATTTTCGATTTATTTATTAGGTAATTATTCAAAATAATCCACCAAAGCATTTTCAGGGTTGATACATAGGTCTACCTCTACGATGGGGATGATGAAGGAATACTTGTAAATTGTGTTTTGTTGTACGGGCTAATAATTATTCGCCCCTACAAGACATTATAATCGCAAAACCGACTTTGTTACCCAAATGGAATTCATTATGGTTAGACATCGGATGTCTGCCAGACATCCGATGTCTGAAAATCTCTTGTTCGGACGAATGCGACTGAAATAATTAGCAATTGCCTTGCAAAAAGACATCGGATGTTTTCGAAACATCCTATGTCTGAAAATACTTGTAGGGGCGACCGGCCGGTCGCCCCTACAGAACAATCTGGTAATGATAAATAAAAAATTTACACTTGCTTGGGTGGAATAAATTGAGTAATTACCATTAATTATTCCAAACAAGTTGGCTTTTGAAAGCTATACAAGTGTTAATTTTGCTTTTTTTGTAAAATGAAAATCATCTTTTGTGGTTTAAAATACGAATATGGTGTTCCATCTCGTGGCTTAAGCTTCGAATACTATAACTTTTATGATACACTAATGAAGATGAACAATGGGGAGCATTCTGTTGTTCATTTCCCATTTGATGTCTATTATCGTGAGCTTGGACAGAAGGGAATGAACCAAAAACTTTTGGAGTATGTCCGAAATCACCAGCCAGACTTAATTTTTTTCTTTCTGTTTAACGATGAATTTCAAAAGGATGTTTTGTTATATATAAAAAATGAGTTAAAGATAACAACCTTTAATTGGTTTGCTGATGACCATTGGCGATTTTACAACTTTTCTCGGTATTGGGCACCGTTTTTCTCTTTTGTTTCGACTACTGATGCCGAGTCGATTCCCAGATATCACAAGTATGGGATTTACAATGTAGTTCAAACACAATGGGGGTTCAACCATTTTTTGTATCAAATTCCATCGGACTTTGATTTCGAAAAAGTTATTTATCAATTCGATGTTTCTTTTGTGGGACAGAATCATAGCAACCGTGAAAGGATAGTAAAGTTTTTAAGAAGTAATGGTATCGATGTAGCTTGCTTTGGTCGTGGTTGGGCAAGCGGGCGTTTGGAATTCAATGAAATGCTTAAAGTTTTTCGTAATTCAAAAATTAACTTGAATTTTAGCCGTGCTTCGGGTGGCTTTAAGCCGAGAAGTTTAGCAAGTATTTTAGTTACAAGGCGTTGCGATAGGAAAATAAGACTTCAGCCTATCAGCCGATTGCCTCAGAACATCAAGGCTACTATACATCGCTTTGGAAAGCAAATCAAGGGAAGAATGTTCGAGATTCCAGGCTCTGGGGGATTCTTAATTACCGAAAAAGCTGGAAATATTTCGGACTATTTCATCGAAGACAAGGAAATTGTGGTATTCGACTCACCAAAGGAATTGCTCGAAAAAATCAGATATTATCTTGGCAATGATAGTTTGCGTAAAGAAATTGCTTATAACGGGTTTCGCCGTGCAATTTCCGAACATACTTACGAACATAGATTCAATAATATTTTCAAACAAATTGGTTTAAAAAAGCAGGAGTAATGAATGAAAGTGCATCTTGGATGCGGGAACAAATATCTTGAGGGCTACCTGAATATAGATTTGCCTTCGAGCGAGCATACAATAATGGATGTAAAAGCAGATATGTATGCAGACATCAGGACTGTGCAATTTCCCGAAAACTCGATTGATGAAGTTCGTTTGCATCATCTTTTCGAACATTTTAATCGTGCCGAGGCATTGAAGTTGCTCTCTCGATGGCGAACTTGGTTAAAAGTTGGTGGAATTTTGCACATTGAAACTCCCGATTTTCAACTATGTGCCTTTTTGTATTTGTTTGCTTCCCATCGATACAAGTTTCAACTTGGTAGGCATATATTTGGTTCACAGGAAGCAAGTTGGGCAAACCATTTGGATTTTTGGGATAAGAAAAAATATAAATTCATTTTGAAAAAAATGGGATTTGATATAGTAAAAATAAAAAGATATTGGAATTCATTTCATAAACATTACGCTTATGTTCCTTTTGCTTCATTAATTGGTGCGATATTGCCAGAAAGTGTTTATCGGAAGTATGGGGGATACAAATTACCGAATATTGTCGTCATCGCACGAAAGAACTCGCAAGATGTGAATTACAAACAAGTTGTTGAAGACATTCTCGGGGATTATTTAGTTGGCAACGAAGAACGAAAATTGCTCGACGTTTGGCTCGAGCAGTTCGAGAAAATGTGAATAGCATTTTAAAGTGTTAATGAACTTAGGTCGATAAAACAAGTGTGAAATTCTTGGGAATATGGAAATTTCATTGCAATTGGAAAATAAGTTTAATGAATTCAAAGTCGAGAAAAGCATAATTACCACGAAGTCGGATGTTGAAAATTTGCAAGCCAATGACAAATTGGACATAAACAATGTTTGGGATGCTGTTGATAGCCTTTTCGACTTGGGAGATTCGAACATCTTTAGTTGGGTGAAACTTACCAAAGAGGAACAAAGCAAGTTTTGGGAGATTGTGAGCAAGTTGATTAAAGCGGGGATTATTGGCTATCGTTATTATGAAGTAAATGGACATTTGGAACGGCATTTTGTCGAAATAGAAATGGTGAATCCAGAGCTTGCAAATGCCAAAGTGAAATTAATAGATAAAAGGCAATACTCTCGTCAATGGTTCGTTTAATTTCATTTTGAATTTCAAATGTTGCCAATTGAACGGATTCCTTGCTGTTGCATACAAAGATTTACAAATTGAATTTAGAAATCGTTACACAATATCGATAACTCTTCTCTTTACATTAATTTCGACAACAATAATCAATTTTAGCATTCCAACAGAATTAATACAAAGTAATTTGTATGCTGGATTAATTTGGGTTGTGATTTTCTTTGCTTCGATGACAGGAATGGCTCGGAGTTTTGTAAGCGAAGAAGAAAAAGGAACAATTTTGTTGCTGAAGCTTATTTCCACGCCGTATAAAGTTTTTTTCGGAAAATTTTTGTTCAACTTGTTGATTTCGCTTTTAATTAATTTTGCCTCAATTTTGATGTTTATGCTATTTTTCGATAAAATCAAAATCGCATCTTTTCATCTTTTTGTTGTGAGCATAATCAACGCAGGGATTGGGATAGCTGGATGCTCTACTATAATCGGGGCGATAATTTCGAAAGCAAATGTCAAAGGAGCACTCTTTCCAATCCTTTCGTTGCCAATCCTAATTCCATTGCTGATGTTGGGAATCGAAGCCACACACTTTTCCCTCATCGGCAAGGATTATGCTTTAATCCTGAAAGACAATTTGTTTATGTTTGGTTATTCTGGCTTTTTGATAACCTTGTCTTCTTTTCTTTTTGAATTTGTTTGGAAAGATTAATTTTAAAAAATACACTTTTTCTTAATTTTGTAAGTTTTTTGAATTCAAGGGGGTTGAAAAATGAGAAAGTGGAGAATTGAAGATTCAATCGAATTATACAACATTCGTGGTTGGGGTCAGAATTATTTTGATATAAATGAAAAGGGGAATCTTGTAGTTACACCATCGAAAAATGGGGTGCAGATTGATTTAAAAGAACTTGTCGATGAGCTTATACTTCGGGATGTTTCCCTTCCTGTATTGATACGTTTTCCCGACATCTTGGATGATAGAATTGAAACAATAACAAGATGTTTCGAAGAAGCTTCCCGAGAATATGGATTCAAAGGTAACTATTATAATGTTTATCCTATAAAAGTCAATCAAGTTCGCCCCGTTGTCGAAGAGATTATGCGTTATGGTAAAAAGTACAACATTGGTTTAGAAGCAGGTTCGAAGCCCGAACTTCATGTGGTACTTGCTGTAACAAGTTCGCCCGATGCATTGATTATTTGTAATGGCTACAAAGACGAAAACTTCATCGAACTTGCTTTGCTTGCTCAAAAGATGGGTCGAAAGGTTTTTGTAGTTGCCGAAAAACTTAATGAATTGAAATTGCTTATCTCCATAGCCAAAAGATTGAAGATTAAGCCAAATATTGGCGTAAGAATAAAATTGTCGACTCAAGGAAGCGGTAAATGGGAAGACTCTGCGGGTGATAAAAGTAAATTTGGGCTTACTTCGAGCGAACTTATCACAGCAATAGATTTAATCAAATCGCACAAACTGGCTGATTCGTTTAAACTGATTCATTTTCACATTGGGAGCCAAGTTACTAATATTCGAATGATTAAGAATGCTTTGCGTGAGTGTTCCCAGTTCTATGTTCAACTGAGAAAGATGGGTTGTAATATTGAATATGTCGACATTGGGGGAGGCTTGGGTGTTGATTACGATGGTACTCGGTCTTTTAGCCCGAGCAGTATTAATTACACAATCAAAGAATATGTCGACGACGCTGTGTATATGATTAAGGAAGCCTGCGACAAAAACAACCTACCGCATCCGAATATCATTACCGAGTCGGGAAGGTCTTTGACTGCTCATCATTCTGTTTTGGTTTTTGATGTATTGGAGACCACTTCTAATCCAAGATGGGATTACGAAAATGACGAAATAAGCGAAGACGACCACGAAAATGTCAAAGAGTTGTATAATTTGCTCGAAAATGTAAATTCAATTAATCTTCTCGAAACTTGGCACGATGCACAGCAAATTCGCGAGGATTCGCTCGATTTGTTTAGTCTTGGTTTACTCGATTTGCCTACCAGAGCAAAAGTTGAAAAATTATTTTGGACAATTGCAACGGAGATTTACAATATAGCTTTGGAAATGAAGCATATGCCCGATGAACTTCGCCCCCTTTCGCGTATGCTTGCCGATAAATACTTTTGCAATTTCTCATTATTCCAATCGTTGCCCGACTCTTGGGCAATCGACCAGATTTTTCCGATTGTTCCAATACATCGTTTGAACGAAAGACCAACCAGATTCGCCACTCTGCACGATATTACTTGCGATTCCGACGGCAAAATTGAGAATTTCATCGGTATTAAAAACTATTCCCACTATCTTCCAATTCACGAGCTCAAACCCAACGAACCATATTACATCGGAGCCTTTCTAGTTGGTGCCTATCAGGAAATACTTGGCGATTTGCACAATCTGTTTGGCGATACCAATGCTGTTCATGTTGTTGTCGATGGCGATAGTTACAAAATTGTACAGGTGATTGATGGCGAAACTGTTGCGGAAGTGCTAGATTATGTTCAATATGATGCCAAAAGGTTGGTGCGAACTATTGAAACCTGGGTAACAACTGCTGTGAAAGAAGGAAAAATTTCGCCCCAAGAGGGCAAGGAGTTCCTTTCGAATTATCGTTCTGGTTTGTATGGTTACACATATTTGGAGTGAAAATTGAACGGGAAAATTCCAACAAGAGAAGAAGCATTGGAGTTGCTTCTAAAGTATAATCAAAGCGAATCGTTGATTAAGCACGCAAAGGCTGTCGAGGGCGTGATGCGACATATTGCCCGAAAGCTTGGCGAAGATGAGGAGTTATGGGGGATTGTTGGACTTGTGCACGACCTTGATTACGAAAAGTACCCAGAAATTCATTGTCAGATGACAAAGCAGATTCTGGAAGCCGAAGGATGGGACCCGATGCTGATTCGGGCTATTCTCTCGCATGCGTGGGGCACGTGCACCGATGTAGAACCGCAAAGTTTGATGGAAAAATATCTTTATGCAATCGATGAGTTGACTGGTTTGATTACAGCAGTGGCTTTGGTTCGTCCTTCCAAAAGCATTGCAGAAGTTGAAGTGAAATCTGTGAAAAAGAAGTGGAAGGAAAAATCCTTTGCCGCTGGTGCTAATCGCGAGATTATTCAAAAAGGAGCCGAAATGTTGGGTGTATCATTAGATGAATTAATTCAACTCACCATAGATGGAATGAAAGAAGTTGCAAAGGAAATTGGATTGTAAAGTTCAATAATTTGAATGAATTAATGATTGTTTCTAAATTTGGTGGTACTTCGGTTCAAAATTCTTATGCAATAAAACAAGTTTTTTCTATCGTTGCTTCGAGAAAAGAAAAAACTTTTATCGTTGTTTCTGCATTGTCAAAGGTAACTGATACTTTACTCAATTTGATTTCTAAAATAAAGGAAAAAAAAATAGATGAGGCCGAGGGAATAGTAGAAAAAATTTTCGAACGACATTTGGATGTTGCTTTTGAGCTTGGTGTAAGTAAAGAAATTGAGGAATATTTCGAAAAGAAGAAACAAGATCTAATTGTTTTTGCAAGAGCCCTCGGCGTGCTTGGCGAAGTTACTAATCGGTCAGTAGATTATATTTTAAGCATTGGTGAACTTCTTTCCTCCAATTTGATATATGTCTTCTTGAAGTCAAAGGGTTTAAAAATAGCATACCTCGACCCAAGAGATATAATCAAAACAGATTCCAATTTTACTTGTGCAGAAGTTGATTTTCCATCCACCAAAAAGGCTTTGACAAAAAGATTTGCGGAGTTATCTGGCTACGACTATTGGGTAACAGGAGGCTTCGTTGGCTCCGATGGTTCTTTCGATACAACGACCCTTGGGAGGGGCGGTTCCGATTACTCCGCTTCCGTGATTGCTTCCGTTCTTGGGGCAAAGGTATTGGAAATATGGACTGATGTGGACGGAATACTAACCACGGACCCCAAAATATGTCCAAATGCAATGCTGGTCAAAGAAGTTTCTTACGATGAAGCTTCGGAGCTGGCAACCTTTGGAGCAAAAGTTCTTCATCCAAAAACCATTTATCCAGCAGTTTCCAAAAGAATTCCAGTTTATGTTTTGAATACTTTTAATCCATCTTCATCGGGGACGTTAATTTCATTTGGTTCGCCGCGCAAAAAAGTTGTAAAAGCTATTGCTTTTCGAAAAAACATTATGGTGGTAAATATCAAATCCAATCGAATGCTTGGGGTTTACGGTTATCTTGCAAAAGTTTTTGATATTTTCAACAAGTTCCAGACGTCGGTCGATTTGGTTTCTACTTCCGAAGTGAGCATTTCGTTGACAATTGATGACTCCAAGAATTTAAATAGGATTGTGAAAGAACTATCGGAAATTTCAACTGTGGAGATTCTGGAAAATTGTGCAATAGTTTCAGTTATTGGAGAGGGGTTGAAAGACTCTACAACAATTGCATCTCGAATTTTTAATGCTTTGAAAAACATAAAAATTTATATGGTTAGTATGGGTGCTTCGGATATCAATTTTAGTTTTGTTGTTAGGCAAGACGAACTTGAGAAAACAGTGAATCTTTTGCATAATGAATTTTTTGGTAACTCCACTGGTTTAAGTTGAGGGGAAGTTATGAGGTCAATTGGGAATTTGAACATTCGGGAGCTTGCAAATAAATTTGGAACCCCTTTGTATGTTTACGATAAGAGCCGTATTGTTGGGAATTACAATAGATTGTACGAGGCATTTTCGAAATATTTTGAAAAATTCAAGATACATTATTCAGCTAAAGCAAACTCTAATTTGCACATTCTTGAAATAATGAAGAACTTGGGTGCTGGAATTGATTGCTCCTCTCCTTTTGAATTAAAATTAGCCTTGCTTGTTGGATTCCAACCCGAAGAAATTGTTTACACTGGAAACTACGAAAGTCTTGAAGATTTGGAGTTCGTTTCCCAACAAAATGTTAGGATAAATCTTGATGATATTACTTCTTTTTGGCGTTTGAAAAAAGTATCTAATCCTGAATTTGTATCGTTTCGTGTTAATCCCGGTATTGGTAAAGGAGGTTTCGAAGGAATAACAACTGGTGGTGCTGATGCCAAATTTGGAGTGCCATACGAACTACTTTATCAGGCATATTTTGATGCAAAAGCAAGCGGAGCGACCAGATTTGGTATCCATATAATGACAGGCTCGAATATTCTTGAGCCTTATTACTTTGCCGAAGTTCTCGAAAAATTGATGAGAATTGCTGGAAGAATATTTAAAGATTTGCAAATAAAGCCTGAATATATTGACATTGGAGGGGGATTCGGGATTCCATATACTGATGACGAAATTGAGTTGGATATCGAAACATCTGCACGGCTTCTTGCCGAAGTATTCAAAGATTTTGTCGAAAAATACGATTTGGGAACACCAGAGCTGAAGATTGAACCTGGGCGTTTTTTAGTGGCAAATGCTGGTTACCTTGTCACCAAGGTTACAGCAATCAAAAATGGATACAAAAAATTTATCGGTATTGATGCTGGAATGAACATACTCATTCGTCCAGCTTTGTATGGGGCGATCCACAGAGTAAAGATATACGGGAAAGATGGTGCAGTTCAAATGGCTCAAGTATGTGGGCAGATTTGCGAAAACTCCGACATCTTGGCAAAAAATGTTCCTTTACCCGAAGTTGTTGAAGGGGATATTTTGGTGTTTTTAGATGCTGGTGCTTATGGCTTTTCTATGGCATCGAATTACAACGGGAGACCGTTGCCAGCAGAAGTTTTAGTGGACGGGATTACAGCAATCGAGATTCGGCGGCGGCAAACTTTCGAAGATTACATTAGTTTGATAAATTATAGAAAATTAGTATAGTATTTCGGAAGCTTTATCGACCAATTTTTGTTTAGTTACTTCAAAATCAGCATTTTGGAAGCGGCAACCTGCTGCATTTATGTGTCCGCCTCCACCAAAGTTCAAAGCAAGATTTCTCGCCGAGTATTCTCCTTTCGAGCGAATCGAAACCCTAATTTCATTCCGCTCAACCACTTCCATAATTAATATGCTCATAACAACCCCATCGATTGAGAGAAGAGATTCGACAAAGCCTTCGGTGTCTTCCTCTTGGGTGTTGGTTTCGAGGAAGTCTTTGTGGCGAATGGGCATCACAACTAACTTTCCGCCGTAATAACTTTCTAACTTACTATAACCTAAACCCATAAGCTTTGCAGCGTTGAATGGAATTTTGTTGTAAACTTCATTATAAAGTTTCACGGGGTCTGCCCCGTAATCAATCAATTCTGCAACAATTCTATGAACTTCTCCATCAGTTCTTTCGAAGCGGAAGTTTCCAGTGTCTGTCATTATTGCCACATAAAGACTTTCGCAGATTTCTTTTGTCCAATTGATTGAACTATCTTTTCGCAGGAGTTTAAACAAAATCTCACCTGTTGAGCTTGCCGTTGTGTCGATAAGGTAGTAGTCGGCAAAATCTTTGGGTTCTTGGTGGTGGTCGATGACAATTTTTGTTGCCTTGCTTAGCTCGATTTCATCGCGTAAAGTTTTTAAACGAGAAATGTCGTTCAAATCGAGCACAACTATTGTATCGAAATCTGGCGAAATTTTAAAGTTGTTTTGATTTAATAAAAAATGTATCTTGTCTATTCCATTTAAAAATTGTAAATTTGTAGGGATGGGGCTTTGAAGGATAAAAGTTACGTTTTTGTTTTTTTGAGTTAAGTAATGATATAGAGCAAGGCACGAGCCGATAGCGTCTCCATCGGGATTTGTATGTGTTACAAGTAGCAAGTTCTTTGAATTTTGTAAATGGTTAATTATGGTAAATGCAGATTTTTCGAATTCTGGTATGATTTTTAGTCTTTTAATTTCTTTTATTGTGTTAGTTTGAAGTTCCATATTAATTTCGTTTTTTTAAATTCTTTTGACGACAAGTAAAAAAATAAATTTTTAAATATTGGAGGTATTATGAAAAAATTTTTGATAATATTAAATCTTCTTCTTTTCCCCATATTTTCGTGGGGGCAAACAATTTTGTCGATAGATTTTTCCTCTACCGCTCTGAAACCTGGGGAATCTTTCAAAGTGCAAGTCAAAACATCTGGGAAATTCCAATCGGGAAATGTTTTTCGAGCTGAATTGTCCAATAAATTTGGTGATTTTGCTAATGCGATTGCTATTGGTTCTATTTCTGCGATTGAAGATACAACAATCTCCTGCATTATTCCCGATACAACCCCAATTGGTAATGGATACCGACTACGGGTTGTTGCAACAAAGCCAAATTTCGTTTCATCTACAAGTAAAAAGAAGATAATTGTTTATTTAGGGAAAAAATACTTTATTTCCCCTAATGGTGACGATAGCTACAAAGGAACCCCAGATTCAACTTTTAAGACCATTCAAAAAGGGCTTGATGTTGCTTGGTACTACGACACATTGATTGTTTTGCCCGGAACATACAAAGAGAATCTTGTCTTTCCCGGTGTCGATGTAGTTTTGATTGGGTTAAAAGGACCGGATAGCACATTTATCGATGGGCAGAAAAATGGTAGAACCGTGATTACTATTGAAAATGGGGAAACCAGTGCCACTGTGATAGACGGCTTTACGATTTTCAATGGCGTGAATTATGAAATGGAAAGTGGAGCTGGCTTTACAATCCGTTTTAATAGTTCGCCGACGCTTCGGAATCTTCGAATTCGCGATAACGAGGCTTGGGCTTATGGTGGTGCTATTTATTGTTATAATGCTGGTACAATTAAAATTGAGAATTGTATAATAGAGGGAAACAAAGCGAAATATCTAGGAGCTGGAATTTACACTAATAACACAAATCTTGAGCTGAATAGGTGTATTATTCGAAAGAATAACCCCGGCGGTATTTATAATTGGCGTTCCTACTCGAATCTCACAAACTGCTTGGTTTATTGGAATAACAATTTTGAACTTGTTATTTATTCTGATTTGGGGATTCAGTTGAAACCAGTTATTCTTAATTCAACAATTGTTTCACAGAATAAATTTTATGGGTATTATCTGTTTGGTCGGTTCTTGGCGAAGATTTACAATTCTATATTCTATTCCCAAGATTCATCTATTGCTATGATAGGGGATGCTTACGATACATTGGAAATTGCCAATTCGATTATTTTTAAGTATCCAGCGGGCTTTTATCGAGATAAAGCAATTTTGAAGCTCGGCGATAAGGTATATTCAGACGACCCATTGTTTGTTAATCAAAATGCCGAGAATTTTAATCTTGACACTTGCAGTCCCGCCATAGGCAATGCTTTGAAGAGCATTTCGCCTCCTGTCGATGTATTTGGAAATCCTCGACCAATTTCGCCTGACGACGAAAATATCCCAGACATTGGAGCAATTGAAAGCCCAAGAAATCAAAGGTCAAACATTGTAACCATAACAAATGTTTCCAATACAAAGTTCTGCAAAGGTGGGACTTTTACTTTGGATTACTCCACAAGTGGATGCCCATTTTACCAAGGGAATGAGTTTATTGCTGAACTTTCGAATCTTAATGGAACTTTTAATCCATCTTATGAGCTCGGTCGGGTTAAATCTACGACCTCGGGGCAAATACTTTGCACATTGCCATCAAATTTGAAAAGTAGTGCAAATTATCGTGTTCGTGTGCGGGCGACTAACGTTCCGTATCGTTCTGAACCATTTCCAACAAACATTGCTATTTTCGATAATCCGCAAGTTAAAATCTTTGGACCAAACAAAGTTTGTTCTCAACGTGAGTATGAATATTGGACTGATTCTTCGGAGTCACCCATTAATAAGTGGGTAATCAAAAATGGATATTCAAATAACCTAATGACAGAGAATAAAATTAAAGTTATCTGGTATGATTCTTCAAGCGGGAATATTAAATTAGTTCAAACCAACATTGCTGGATGTAAAGATTCTGCAAATATAAATGTTACGATACTTGCAACTCCTGCGAAGCCATCTATCCAACAGCTTTCCGATGGCCAACTTGTTTCCAGTTATCCCAGTTGGAACCAGTGGTATTTCAATGGTTCGCCGATTCAAGGTGCAACAAGTAGAATTTTGAAGCCGACCAAGAATGGCTATTACTCGGTGAAAGTTATTCCTCCAAATGGTTGTGAATCGGATATGTCCGATAGCATTTACGTCATCGTTTCTTCAGTTGATTCGGATAATCAAATCGATGTGTTGGCTTTTGAACTGCAAGGAAATATCCTGCGCTTGGTTCGATTATATGGTAATGGGCAGAAGATTAATTTTACAATCGCTGATTTCGTTGGGCGGGAGCTAATTCGCGGGGAGATGTTGCCCTCTGTTTCTTCGGTAGAAATTGATTTGGCGGGTGTTTCTGATGGCTTGTTCTATCTTGTTGTACGTTCATTGAATAAAGTAAGGGTACATAGTTTTATCAAGATAGAATAGTATTTAGTGAGAAAATTACTACACAATGAAATTTTAGAGAAAAGGCTCTCGCTCGAAGAAGTTAAGAGAGTAAAGAGGCATCCCGTTTCTGTCCTTCTTCACAATGTTCGAAGTCTTTATAATGTCGGTTCAATTTTCAGAACCTGCGACGCTGCTTTGTGTCGAGAGCTTATTCTTTGTGGATTTACGCCACATCCACCGAGGAAAGAGATCGAAAAGACAGCGTTGGGAGCAGTGGAAACTGTACCTTGGCGCTATTTCCCTCGAACAAATGAGGCAATTCAGGTGTTACGTTCCGAAGGAAACAAAATCTTCGCATTGGAGATAACAGATAGAAAACGGAATTATACAACGATTGAGAAAGATGATTTTCCTTTGGTAGTTGTTCTTGGCAACGAATTAACTGGTATCGACCAAGATATTTTGAATCTCTGCGACGATGCCATCGAAATTCCTATGTTTGGGGTAAAACATTCTTTAAATGTTGCCGTGGCAAGCGGAATAGTTTTGTTTGAATCAATACGCATTTATCGAAAATTATTTTTGGGGGAAATATGGTAGTCGGCTTGTTGTTTTGTGGATTGCTGTCGTCGGATAGTTTGAACCAATTTATTTCCAGAGGTAAAGAGGATTTCATACTTATTTCTATTCTCATTGTAATTTTAATGATTATAACTTCGATTTCATTGATTCTTTATTTAAATTCCACAAAAAAGAAAAACCAGCAACTTCAAATTCTTTTGAAAGAAATTGAAGGCAAAAGCAAAACTTTGGATACACTTTTTAGGTATTCTCCTGTTGGGATTTTGATTTCGGATTCCAAAGGAAAAATTCTTTCTTTCAACGATGAATTTGCAAAATTGTTCGGAATTGAGCAAGGATTGGATATTGTCGGACGGAGTATTTTCGATTTCCTTTCCCCAGAGGCTTTTGAAAAATGCAAAGACGCAATAAATAAAATTGACAATGGAATTGCAAAGGTAATAAATGAATTTGATATAACTTTGCCAAGTGGTGAAGTTCGTAACCTTCGCCATATTTGTTCTGCATTTGAAAATGAATATTATGGCTTTGATACTTTTGCTCATATTTTTGTGGATTTAACTGAAATCAAGGCATATCAAAATTTACTTAAGAAGAATGAAGAGAAATATAGAACATACATCGAACTTTCGTCGGATGCAATCTGGTGTTTCGAAGGAATTCAACCATTACCGACAAATTTGCCTGTTGAAAAGCAAATAGAATTGATATTCAAGGGAGCCTATTTAGCCGATTGCAATCTTGCTTTTGCTCGATTCTACGGCTTCGATAGTGTGGAATCGGCGAAGGGAACACCATTTTCCAAGTTAATAAGTCCAGATAATCCTACAAAGGTTGAACTTCTTCGCCAGTTTATTACAAATAATTACTCTGTTGATGGATTTATTACAGTTGTGCAAGATGAGAAAGGGAATGATATTTATGTTCGAAACTCACTTTTCGGCGTAGTCGAAAATGGCTTTGTTGTTCGAGCGTGGGGCGCTTTTCAGAACATAACAGAACTAATCAATTTGCAAAGAAAATATCAACAAACGGCTCGACAATATGAAAACCTCCTTGAAAATGTGAACAGCATTATCCTTCATATGGATCTGTCGGGAAGAATTCTGTATATGAACCAGTTTGGGTTGGACTTCTTTGGATATACTCGCGAAGAACTTATCGGGCAAAATGTTGTTGGCACAATTGTGCCAAAAATTGAAACTCATTCGGGACGCGACTTGGAGGAATTAATAAAAGATTTGCTAAATAATCCCAAAAAGTATGAACAAAATGAGAACGAAAACATTAAAAAGGATGGAACGCGAGTTTGGATATCATGGAAAAATGCCCCAATTTTTGATGAACAAGGCAAAGTTGTAGCGGTTTTGTCCGCAGGAATTGATGTAACCGAAAGAAGACAAAAAGAAGAGGAATTGAAACAAGCTTGGAATTTCATCTATTCGATGATGGAGGCTTTGCCTGATGCTGTAGCAATAAAAGACGCAGAAGGGCGATGGGTTTACGCTAATCGTGCAATGCTGGAAGTTTTCGACCTTGTTGGGAAAGAGGTGATTGGGAAAACAGACCTTGAATTGGCTCGGTATAATGAATTTTATCGTGAAGAGTTCGATTATTGTTACAAAACTGATAATGTAGCTTGGGAGAAAAGAGAACCAATTCGTTCGGAAGAATTTGTTAAAACCAAAGATGGTGATATTAGAATTTTCGATGTCATTAAAGTACCTGTTTTTAATCAGGATGGCTCACGGCGAGGGCTTGCAGTTGTTGCACGAGATATAACAGTTCAGAAGAACGCCGAGAAAGCTTTGAAAATTAGCGAAGAAAGGTATAGGGAAATTGTCCAAAATTTGCCTTTGCCTTCTTTTGTAGTACATCGTGATAATATTGTTTTTTCGAATGAACTCGCTAAAACCACATTTGAAAAGATTTTCAAAAGTGAGCCCTTGTTGTTTTCCAATCTCAAAGAATATTTCGATTTCGAAGAATTGGCAAAGATTTTCAATTCGATGCAATTACCTGAGCGAACAACTCAGTCTACCAAAATAAATTCTTTTGCAAACGAGAAAATCTATTTGGTTTCGACAGTGCCAATTGTATTTGGTATGCTTGAATCATATCTAATTGTTTTCTTCGATATCACCGAGCAAGCAAAGTATCAAGAATATTTAGAAAATTTGCAGAAAGAATTGATATACAAAAGCAAGGAATTGGAGAGGATAAATCGGGAATTAAACGAAAAGAATAGAGAGCTTGCGGAACTGAATGCAACAAAAGACAGGTTCTTTTCGATTATCGCACACGATTTGAAGAATCCTATTTATGGAATAAAGAGCCTGAGCGAAGAGTTTATTCGTTCTTTCGATGATTTACGCAAGGAAGAGATGCGTGAATTTGTTTTTGCTATGCAATCGAGCGCAGCCAAACTTGCTGAACTTCTCGAAGAATTATTAATTTGGGCAAGAACACAAACTAAAACCCTTCAGTTCAATCCAGTGGAGCTAAACCTACGATATGTTGTCGATTCGACAATTTCGCTATTTCAAACTACCGCTCAGCAGAAGAATATAGTTCTGCTTTCCCGAGTTGATGATTCTGCTGTTGTTTTTGCCGATACAAATTGTCTTTCAACAATTTTGAGGAACTTAATTTCCAATGCCATTAAATTCACAAACGAGGGTGGGGTTGTTCGAATTTTTTCGAAAACTATTGAGGAAAATGGAAAATTATTCGAACAGATTTCGGTTCAAGATAATGGCATTGGGATTCCTTACGAAGTTCAGGACAAACTTTTGCAACTCGATTTCGTTTATACCTCCCCGGGAACAAAGAAAGAAACTGGAACAGGCTTGGGATTGAATATTGTTCAGGAATTAGTAAAAATCAGCGGGGGACGGCTTTGGTTCGAAAGCACACCAAACGTAGGCTCGATATTCCATTTTACCTTACCAAAGGAAAGGTTTACAGAGTTATAAAATGTATAAAATTGATTTGAACAACTTTAACAATGTCGCATTGGTGTGCGACCGTTCCCTCCAAATTATTGATGCTAACGATTCTGCTTTGATGACCTTTGGATATTCGTTTGATAAGTTAACTCAAATGTATTTTTGGGAGTTGCTGAAAAGCAAGAATGAATTTCTTGTTCGGGAATTCTTTTCGGACAAGGAGTATGGAACGGGTTATGAAGAAGAATTTCTTTCGTCCGATGGACGAACATTTGTCGGTGCGGAAACAATTCACAAGATAATTGATGAAAACAATAAGGGGGAATTTTTGGTTTTTATTCGTGAAGTTACCGATGGACGTGAACAGTTGAAAAGATTCGAGGAGGTTAATTATCTTCTGCGTTCCATTTTGAGTATTAATCAAGCAATAATAAAAAAATTTGAACTCGGGAAAATTTTCGAGATTGCTTGTTTTTCTTTTGTCAATATAAGTGGATTAAAGTTTGCTGTGTTTTTAAGGATAGATTGCGAAAGTATGACTTCAAGTTTTGTGGCTGGTTATGGTGAATACCAGTTATGTTGCAAGTTTGAGGCGGAAGTAAATCTTGATGAACTATGTCGCCTGCTTCCAAAATTTTCGGAGGCTGTTTCCCAGAATCAAATTAGTGTGGAAAACAACTTAAGTCGAATTGGTAACTCAAACGAGTTTGTTCGAGAATTGGTACAAAATGATGTTAAATCTATTGCTTATCTACCAGTTTTCGTCGATGAAAAAATTTTTGGTGTACTTATTATGGGTTCAGACCGTGTCGATTATTTTGATTATGAAGTGATATTAATAATAGAAGAAGCTTGCAACAATTTGTCTTTTGCGGTCAAAGATTATTTATTGGACGTAAAATTAGTTGAGTACGAAATAAAAAGAAAAATCTTTTTCGAAAGAAGTCCAGCAGGATTTGCCATTCTCGATGAAAATGGGAAGGTGCTTGATATCAACAACAAGTTCCTTGAATTAATGGCTTTAGATAAAGATAATGTCATCGATAGGCAATTACAATCGATTTTGCCTAAAAATATAGGAGTGGACTTTGACGAAATTATTCAATCATTGCCCGAGAAAGGATTCGAAAAGTTTGAAATTTCTTTGGAAAGGAATGGGAAAAAGGTTTGGATTTATAGTTATTTAGAGTTCATCGAAGGTTTCAATTATTGCTTTGTGGTGATTTTTGACCAGACAGAACAAAAGGAGTTGCAAATTGCTTTAGAAATTGAGAGGAGAAAATCCGCAGAAGCAGACAAAGTTAAAACGTATATCCTTCAGAACATAAGTCACGAGTTTCGAACGCCTCTTTCGAGTATACTTGGCTTTTCTAATATAGTAAAATCCATTTCGGATGAACCAGAAATTGTTGAAAATTCCCAATTGATTTATGATTCGGGTAAAAGATTGTACCGCACACTTGAATCTTTAGTTTATACTTCTCAATTAGTAAGTGGCTTAGTAACGGTTCAACCTAATTTCGTTGATTTAAATATGTTAGTGGAAGATTTTAACAATGAATTTGCTCCAGTTGCAGAAGAGAAAAAACTCGACTATGGAATTGAGATTAATTTGTCAAATTCATATTTCTATACCGACCTCCAACTCCTACGGCATATTCTTTTTGTTCTATTGGACAATGCTTTAAAATTTACTTCCGAAGGTAAAATTAAACTTGAAATTACTGAGAAGCAAAGAGATGGTCATAGGTTCTGTGAGTTTAAGGTAATTGATACAGGTATAGGGTTGACGAGCGAAGCAAAAGAGAAGATTTTCGAGATGTTCCGTCAAGGGAGCGAAGGAGTTGCTCGTCACTACGAAGGTTTAGGTCTTGGTTTGTTTAATGCCAAATTGATGGTTCAGCTTCTTGGTGGCGAAATCGAGATTGAATCTGAAGAGGGTGAAGGAACCACTGTTACGGTGCTTTTGCCCGAGTTAAA